>Ga0335078_10003083_pt1 | contig 24890 bp, 24 predicted proteins | sample Lox_Sample_32_FD_206711 | JGI IMG/M metagenome (GOLD analysis project Ga0335078, IMG submission 206711) | Soil microbial communities from Loxahatchee National Wildlife Refuge, Florida, United States - Lox_Sample_3.2 | ecosystem: Environmental > Terrestrial > Soil > Wetlands | place: USA... | reverse complement strand
TCACCACGGCGATGAAGGCGCGCGACGACGTGCGGACCAGGACGCTGCGCATGGTGCTCACCTCGGTCAGCAACGAGGAAGTGGCTGGCCGCACGGCCCGTGACCTGAGCGACGATGAGGTCCTGCGACTGCTCGCCCGGGAGGCGAGGCGGCGCCGCGAGGCGGCCGACGCTTTCGAGGCCGCGGGCCGTCACGATCAGGCCGCCGCGGAGCGGGCCGAGGACCGGGTGCTGGCCGAGTACCTGCCCCAGCAGCTCGACGACGCCGAGCTGGCCGCGATCGTCGCCGAGGTGATCTCGCAGACCGGGGCCTCGGGCATGAGCGCGATGGGCCAGGTGATGAAGGCGGTCACGCCGCGCGTCGCCGGGCGGGCCGAGGGCGGCCGGGTTGCCGCCGAGGTCCGCCGGGCCCTGGCCGGGTAAAACGGTGAGCCGCCATCCGGCCATCCGGGACCAGGGCGGAGCGCGTGCCGGCAAACGGGCAGGCGGGCCGGAGGCAGGCCTACGGCAGCTCGCCGAGCGGCAGCGCAAACGGGGCTGTGGGCGGACCGCCGCCGCCGCCCCCGCCGCCGGGACCGCCGCCCCCGCCGCCGCCGCCGGGACCGCCGCCGCCCCCGCCGCCGCGCTTGGGCGGCTTGGGCGGCTTGGGCGAGTTCACGCCGCTGCCCAGGGAGAAGAACGGGCTGTCCTGCGGCACCGAGACGAACTGCGCGGGCGGCTGGCCGAGCGCGGCGTTCATGAACGTCATCTGCCAGGTCGCGGCCGGCGCGTTGTCACCGAACATCTGGCCCGGGCAGTCCAGGCCGCCGCCGGTGGCGGGGTTCTCGCGGTAGCACGCGTTCGATCCCAGCATCGCGCCCGAGGTCGTGGGGTTGTTCGGGTTGAAGACCGACACGTAGCCGGCCAGGCGGGGCGTGTACCCGGCGAACGCGGCGTAGAAGCCCCCGTTGGCGGTGCCGGTCTTGCCCGCGGCCGGGACCCCGATGCCGCGGCCGACCGCCGTGCCGGACGTCAGGACGCCCTGGAGGATGTAGGTGGCCGCGTCCGCGACCTGCGTCGACAGCGCCCGGTGACAGTTCGCGGCCAGCACCGGCAGGCTCCGGCCGCTGCTGGTGAGGATCTGGCTGACCGCGACCGGCGCGCAGTAGATGCCGCGGGCCGCCACCGTCGCGTACGCGGCGGCCATGCTCATCGGCGAGACCGGCACCGAGCCCAGCGTGAACGACGGGTCGTCGTCGGCGGGCTGCTGGCCCAGCGCCCGGTCCGCGTGCAGCAGCGAGTCGCCGTTGGCGAACGTCATCCCGAGGCTAGCCGCCGTCTGCACCACGTTGCACAGCCCGACCTTCTGCTCCAGGTGGGCGAAGAACACGTTGATCGACTGCGTGGTGCCGTTGTACAGCGTGAAGGTGCCCTTCCCGGCGCCCTCGTCGTTGTGCACGGTGAAGTCCCCGGCGAACTGGCCCTGGCAGTTGAAGTACGGGCCGATCGTGCTCGGGGACACGATCGCCTGGCTGAACCCGAACGGCACGCCCTGCTTGAGCGCGGTGAGCAGGGTGAAGATCTTGCTCGACGAGCCGGTCTGCACCCCGCTGGACAGGCCGTCGTACTGGGAGTTCACCGCGTAGTCGACGGTGGTCTGGCCCGGGCCGGTGCCGTAGGGCCGGTCCACCGCGATCGCGCGGACCTTGCCCGTGCCCGGCTGGATCAGCACCTCGGTGTCCACGTTCCGGCCGGGGTTGTAGTACCCGCCCGCGAACGGCGGCGCGACCCAGTTGACCGCGTTGTTCGCGGCCCGCTGGTCCTGCGGGTTCAGGGTGGTGTAGATCCTCAGGCCGCCGACGGAGTTCAGGAGCTGCTTGGCCTCGGCGTAGGCCGGGTTCACGCGTAGTTCGGCCATCACGTAGTCACAGAAGAACGCGTCGCTCGCCGCGGACGGGCTCAGGCACCCCTCCTGCAGCGGGACGGTCGACATGTGCAGGCCGAGCGGCAGCTTCTCCGCGGCCCGGGCCTGGGCCTGGGTGACGTAGCCGACCTGGGCCATGCGGGTGAGCACGAGGTTGCGCCGGTCGATGGCCTCGGTCGGGTCGGTGAGCGGGTCATAGAGCGAGGGATTGCGCACCAGCCCGGCCAGCAGGGCGGACTGCGGCAGGTTCAGCTGCGACGCGCTGACGCTGAAGTAGCGCTCGGCCGCCACCTGGATGCCGTAGGCGTTGTTCTCGTAGTAGGCGACGTTGAGGTAGGCGGCGAGCAGCTGGTCCTTGGTCATCTCGTGCTCGACGTCGGCGGCCATCCGCAGCTCGCGGATCTTCCGGCCCACCGTGTCCTCGGACGCCTCGTTCTGCTGCTCCTTGGTCGTCGCGGTCAGGATCAGCGCGTTCTTGACGTACTCCTGCGCGAGCGTGGACCCGCCCTGGGTACTGCTGTTGCTGCCCAGGTCATTGGCGAGGGCGCGGAGCGTGCCGCGCAGGTCGAACGCGCCGTGCACGTAGTACCGGGAGTCCTCGATCGCGACGATCGCGTTGCGCATCACCGGCGCGATCTGGTCGTAGGAGACCGGTATCCGGTAGATGTTGTTCGGGTAGTAGTACGCGATCACATGACCGGACTCGTCCAGGATCTCGGAGCGGGACGGGATCTGCCCGAGGGACGGCACGCTCAGGGTGTTGAAGGTATTGGCCGCGTTGCGGGTGATGACTCCGACCGCCCCGACCACCGGCACCGCCACGGCCGCCACGAGCAGCCCGGCGCCGACAGCCACGGCGGCGAGCCGCCCGGCCGCACTGATACCGGCGATGCCGGCGCGGCGCTGCGAGTTCAGCACGCCAACAGGTTACGCTCACAGCCGTAATGCCAGTGCCAGGAACCGGATCGTACGGCGCGAGCAGGACCGATGCGGCGCAGACGCCGCAGCGGGCCGCTCGTCAGGCCTGACCGGATGACCAGGCCCGCCAGGGGGTGAGCGGGGCCGTGACTAGTCACTTCCGCACGCATAGCCCAGGAGGGCTATTTGAGAAATGGGCCTGGCGGGGTCTAGCGCTACGCTCCGACTTTCCGTAAGTTACTCTTCCGCGACCATCGCTACCGGGGCCAGGCGTTACGCCGCGTGCCCGGACCGCTACGAAACGCCACCCGGCGTGACGACCCAACGTGGGCGTGACGATCAGGAGGAGTGGGCCACATGTGGATCACGGACTGGACCGCGCGTGCTGCGTGCAAGGGAACTGATCCTGACGAGCTTTTCGTCCAGGGTGCGGCACAGAATCGGGCCAAGCTGATCTGCCGGGGCTGCCCTGTCCGGACCGAGTGCCTCGCGGACGCGCTCGACAACCGGATCGAGTTCGGGGTGTGGGGCGGGATGACCGAGCGGGAGCGGCGTGCGCTGCTCCGCCGCCGCCCGGATGTCACCTCATGGCGTGACCTGCTCGAGAGCGCTCGCAACCAGTACGAGCGCGCTGGCGACGAGCTCGTCGCCAGCTGATCACGCAGTCGTCCGCTGATCACAGCGTCGTGATCGCCCGGCCGCCGCGGCGATGAGCCGCGCGAGCCGTCACCCTGCCGAGAAACTGTCCCCCACGGCACCCAGGCCGGCCAGGTCATGGACGTCGTCGGGCTGGGCCGGCACCTCGGCCACCGGCACGTGCGGGTGCGCGGTCGTGAAGTGCCCGGCCACCCGCCGCTCGGCCGCCACCAGCTGCATCCGCTCGGCGTGCAGCCGGAGCGCGGCGATCGTCAGCGCGTGCGGGGGGTCCGTCTGGCCGTCGGCCGCCAGCGTCTCGGCGGCGGCCATGCTGCGGGCGGCCGACAGCCGCGCGGCGGGCGAGCGGTGCACCCGGTTGAGGACCAGGCCCGCCAGCGGCATGCCCTCCTGGGCGAGACGCTCCACGAAGTACGAGGCCTCGCGCAGCGCGTCCGGCTCCGGAGCCGCGATGACCAGGAACGCGGTACCCGGGGCGCGCAGCAGCCGGTAGGTGTAGTCGGCCCGCTCGCGGAACCCGCCGAACATCGTGTCCAGCGCGGACACGAACGTCTGCACGTCCTTCAGCACCTGGCCGCCGAGCACCTTGGTCAGCACCCCGGTGACCATGCCGAAGCCTGCGTTGAGCACCTTCACGTAGGCCCGCCCGCCCACCTTGGCCGGGACGACCAGGAGCCGGATCAGGCGGCCGTCGAGGAACCGGCCCAGCCGCTGCGGCGCGTCCAGGAAGTCGAGCGCGGACCGGCTCGGCGGGGTGTCCACCACGATCAGGTCCCATTCATCGGCCCGGCGCAGCTGCCCGAGCTTCTCCATCGCCATGTACTCCTGGGTGCCGGAGAAACCGGACGACAGCGACTGGTAGAACGGGTTCGCGAGGATCTGGGCCGCGCGGTCGGGATCGGCGTGCGCCTCGACGATCTCGTCGAAGGTCCGCTTCATGTCGAGCATCATCGCGTGCAGGCTCCCCCCGGGCGTGCTGTCGCCCCGGTCCGGGAACGGGACCGGGCGCGGGGTGTTGTCCAGGGAGGTCAGGCCCATCGACTGGGCCAGCCGGCGCGCCGGGTCCACGGTGAGCACGACCACATGCCGTCCCCGCTCGGCCGCGCGCAGGCCGATGGCGGCGGCCGTGGTGGTCTTGCCCACGCCGCCCGACCCGCAGCAGACGATGACCCGGATCCGCCGGTCATCAATGAGCCGGTCGACGCCGAGCGGCGGCGGCGTGATCTCGCCCATCAGGCGGCTCCCTGGTCTCGCAGGGCCCAGGCCAGCCGGTACAGCCCGCCGAGGTCCATGCCGTCGGGAATCAGCGGCAGGTCGTAGCAGGGCTGGCCAGGCTCGGCGAGCTTGCTCCGCTGCTGTTCCTGGCTCACCGCGGCCACCGCGTGCTCGGTGAGCTCGGCGGCGAGGTCGGCGGCGAGGCGGACGGTGTCGTCGAGGCCGGCCGCCTTCAGTCCGAGGGCGAGCTCATGCTCGTCGACCGAGCCGGCCGCGAGCTCGCGCACCTGGCCGGCCGGCAGTTCGAGCGGGCGCACCATATTGATCATGATGCCGCCGACCTGGATCGCGCCGCCCTCGAGCCCGCGCAGTTCGGCGATGCCGTCCAGCACCTCCTGCACCGGCATCTCCTCGAGGGTGGTGACGAAGTGCACGGCCGTCTCGGCGGAGTGCATCACCTTCTGCACCGTGTCGGCGTGGGCGCGGATCGGCCCGACCCGGGCCAGGCCGGAGACCTCGGAGGTGACGTTGAGGAACCGGCCGATCCGCCCGGTCGGCGGGGCGTCCATGACCACGGCGTCGTAGACCAGCTTGCCCGCCTTCTTGCGGCGGACGGCCTCCGCGGCCTTCCCGGTCAGCAGGACGTCCCGCAGCCCGGGAGCGATCGTGGTCGCGAAGTCCATGACCCCGAGCCTGGTCAGCGCCTTGCCCGCGTGGCGCAGGTTGTAGAACATCTCGAGGTACTCCAGCAGCGCCGACTCCGGGTCGGCGACCAGCGCGAAGACGTCCCCGCCCTCCTGGGTGGCGCTGGGCGGGGCCACCGCGATCTTGCGCTCCTCGTAGGGCAGCGGCGGGCAGTCGAAGACCTGGGCGATCCCCTGCCGGCCCTCGACTTCGATCAGCAGCACCCGCTTCCCGCCGGAGGCGAGCGCGAGCGCCAGGGCACTGGCGACCGTCGTCTTCCCGGTTCCGCCCTTGCCGGTGACGACGTGCAGCCGGACGCCCTCCCAGTCCGTGTCCCGTGTGCTCACCCCTTGGAGGCTATCCGGGGTCTCGGACCAGGGCGCCCCCGGTCGGCGCGTGTCGGGCCGGCCGTCGTCCCGGGCCCCCGTCCGCCGCGCCTCACCGGCCACTGGCGCCTCGCGGAAATGCCACTAGGCTGGGGCGAAAGTACGGGCGTAACCGTGACCGGAGAAGAGGTGTAGGTGATGGTTGCCCTGGTGGTCATTCTGGTAATTCTCGTCATCGGCGGGCTCATCGCGGCCGGGCGCTCATTCAAGATCGTGCAGCAGTACGAGCAGGGCATCATTTTCCGGTTCGGGCGGGTGCTGCCCGGGACCCGCGGTCCGGGGCTGACCATTATCCGGCCGTTCGGCGACCGGATGCAGAAGGTCAACATGCAGATCGTGGCCATGGCCGTGCCGGCCCAGGAAGGCATCACCCGCGACAACGTCAGCGTCCGGGTCGACGCGGTGGTCTACTTCCGGGTCGTGGACCCGATCAAAGCGACCATCAATGTGCAGAATTACATGTTCGCGATCTCCCAGCAGGCGCAGACCTCGCTGCGCTCGATCATCGGCCAGTCCGAGATGGACCAGCTGCTCGCCGAGCGCGACAGCGTCAACCGGGAACTGCGGCGGATCATCGACGAGCCGACCGAGGGCCCCTGGGGCATCCGGGTCGAGCGGGTGGAGATCAAGGACGTCTCGCTCCCCGAGAGCATGAAGCGGTCGATGTCGCGGCAGGCCGAGGCCGAGCGGGAGCGCCGCGCCCGGATCATCACCGCCGACGGCGAGTACCAGGCCTCCAAGCGGCTGGCCGCCGCGGCCAACGTCATGGCCCGCGACCCCGCCGCGCTGCAGCTGCGGCTGCTGCAGACCGTGGTCGAGGTCGCCGCCGAGCGCAACAGCACCCTGGTCATGCCGGTGCCCGTCGAGCTGCTCCGGTTCTTCGACAAGTTCTCTCCGCCGGCGCCCGGGGCGCCGGGCCGGGACTCGGCGTCGCTGGCCGACTTCGGCAACGAGGACGTCGAGAAGGTAGAAGCCGAGATCGAAAGCGGCGCGCCGCTTTCGATCCCCGACGTGCCCGAGATCCCCGAGCTGCCCGGGGCCGACGCCGGCCTGGACAAGGTGGCGACCGACGCCAAGCCTGAGGCCACCACGATCTCGCCGAAGGCGGCCGGGGACGGCCGGACCGCGCCGAAGCGCGGCGCCAGGGCCGCCGCCGGGGACACCGCGGCCGGGGACACCGCGGCCGGCTCGGACGGCTGACGGCGCTGGCCGCCGGGCCCCGGGTGGCGTGATCCGGGCAGACGCCGTCCGCGCGCCCGCGCCCGGCCGCTAAGGTCTGGCTATGGCGAAGTGGGAGTACGCGACGGTTCCGCTGCTGGTGCACGCGACCAAGCAGATCCTGGACAACTGGGGCGAAGACGGCTGGGAGCTCGTGGCGGTCATCCCCGGGCCGAACCCCGAGCAGCTTGTCGCCTACATGAAGCGGGAACGGGCATGAGCCTGGAGGAGGGCGAGCCCCGGGCCGAGCACTCGCCCGAGGCCAGGCTGGCCGCGATCGGCCTGACCCTGCCGAAGGTCTCGCCGCCGGTCGCCGCGTACGTGCCCGCCGTGCGGACCGGCAGCTACGTGTACACGGCCGGGCAGCTGCCGGTCGTCGACGGGCAGCTGCTGGCCACGGGCAAGGTCGGCGCCGGCATCGGCGCGGCCGAGGCGAGCGCGCTCGCCCGGACCTGCGCGCTGAACGCGCTGGCCGCCGTGGCCTCGGTGACCGGCGGGCTCGACGCGGTCCGCCGCATCGTCAAGGTGACCGGCTTCGTGGCCAGCGCGCCCGGCTTCACCGGCCAGGCCCAGGTGGTCAACGGCGCGAGCGAGCTGCTGCTCGAGGTCTTCGGCGAGGCGGGCAGGCACGCGCGCAGCGCCGTGGGGATGGCCGTGCTGCCACTGGACGCCCCGGTCGAGGTCGAGCTGATCGCAGAGGTCCGGGACTGAGTGGGCGCGGGCCCGATCCGGATCGGCAGCCAGCTCGGCCAGCCGGCGCTTGACATCCTGGCGGGCAAGCAGCCGCCCGCGCCGCCGCGTGACGCGGCCACCGTCATGCTGCTGCGTCCCGCCCGGTTGCGCGCGGCCCGGCCGGCCCGCGCGGCGGGCGAGACGGGGACCGGCGAGGCAGCGGTCAGCGAGGCCGGGACCAGCCAGGGCCTCGAGGTGTACATGCTGCGCCGCAAGTCTTCCATGGCGTTCGCCCCCGGGGCGTTCGTCTTCCCCGGGGGCTCGGTCGACAGCCGGGACGCCGACGAGCAGGTCGCCTGGGCCGGGCCTGAGCCCGCCGAGTGGGGGCGGATCTTCGACGCCCCCCCGGACCTGGCGCGCGCGCTGGTCTGCGCCGCGGTCCGGGAGACGTTCGAGGAGTCCGGCGTGCTGCTGGCCGGGGCGTCGGCCGGCTCGGTCGTGGCCGACACGACCGGCCCGCGGTGGGAGGCGGACCGGCAGGCGCTGCTCGACCGCTCGCTCTCGCTGGCCGAGATGCTGGCCCGGCGCGGCCTCGTGCTCCGCTCGGACCTGCTCCGGCCCTGGTCCCGGTGGATCACGCCGGTGATCGAGCCGCGTCGCTTCGACGCCCGGTTCTTCGCCGCCGCCCTGCCCGACCAGCAGCGCACCCGGGATGTGGGCGGGGAGGCGGCCGAGGTGGCCTGGGTGCGCCCGGACGAGGCGATCGCGATGGGCCGCCGCCGGGAGATCGTGCTGTGGCCGCCGACCGCGGTGAGCCTGGCCGAGCTCGCGGCGTGCCCGGACGTGGCCGCGGCGCTCGCGCCGCGGCAGGTGCGGCCCTTGCTGCCGGAGGCGAGCGTGGCCGAGGGAGCGGCCTGGCTGACCCTCCCGGCGGACCTGGAGTACCCATTGTGAGCGAGCGGGAAAGCACCGTAATCGACGGATCTGGCACCGCCCGGGCCCGTTGCGTGCTGGCCCCGAACCCGTCGCTGATGACGCTGGACGGCACTAATACCTGGCTGATCGCCGAGCCCGGCGCCGCGACGGCCATCGTCGTCGACCCGGGCCCGGATGATCCCGCGCACCTGGACCGGGTGCGCGCGGCCGCCGGGCGGGCGGGGCAGCGCATCGAGGCGATCGTCCTCACCCACGGCCATGCCGACCACTCCGCGGGCGCGGGGCGGCTGGCCGGGCTCACCGGCGCCCCGGTGCTGGCGGTCGACCCGGCGCACCGGCTGGGCGCCGGGGCCCTCGGGCCCGGCGACACCGTGCGCGCGGGCGGCTGCGAGCTGCGGGTGATCGAGACCCCCGGGCACACGTCCGACTCGGTGTGCCTGCTGCTGGAGGCGGACGGCGCGGTGCTGACCGGCGACACCGTGCTCGGCCGCGGCACCACGGTGATCGCCGGCGACGGCCGCCTGAGCGACTACCTGCACTCCCTGGACCGGCTGCGGGCCCTGGCCGACGAGGCGCGCCTGCGGGCGCTGCTGCCCGGGCACGGCCCGCTGCTGGCCGAGCCCGCGGCGACGCTGGACTACTACATCGCGCACCGGGCGGAGCGGCTCGCCCAGATCGAGGCCGCGCTGGCGGAAGGGTGCCGGACGGTCCCCGGCATCGTGGCCCGGGTGTACCTGGACGTGGACCGCGCGCTGTGGCCGTTCGCCGAGTGGTCGGTGCGGGCCCAGCTTGGCTACCTCGCCGAGCGAGGCGAGCTACCGCCCGGCATGGAGTGGCCGGCCCGGTTACCGGGCCCGCCGGCGCAGCCGCTCGGGATCGATCAGCAGCACCGACTTGGGATGCAGCTGGATCCAGCCGCGGGCCACGAAGTCGGCCAGCGCCTTGTTGACCGTCTCCCGTGACGCCCCGACCAGCTGGGCCAGTTCCTCCTGGGTCAGGTCGTGGTTGACCTGCAGGCCGCCGTCCTGATGGGTGCCGAACCGCGCCGCCAGGTCCAGCAGGGCCTTGGCGACCCGCCCGGGGACGTCGGTGAACACCAGGTCGGACATGACCTCGTTGGTGCGGCGCAGCCGGCGGGCTAGCGCGGCGAGCAGGCGCATGGCGACATCGGGATGCCCGGTGAGCCAGGTGCGCAGATCCGCGTGGGCCAGGGCGGCCAGCCGGACGTCGGTGACGGCCGAGGCGCTCATGGTGCGCGGCCGCGGGTCGAACATCGAGAGCTCGCCGAACATCTCGCCCGGCCCCATCAGGCTGATCAGGTTCTCCCGCCCGTCGGCGGAGGTCCGGGTGAGCTTGATCTTGCCGTCGAGCACCACGTACAGGCGGTCCCCCGCGTCACCCTCGTCGAAGAGGCGTTCCCCGCGGGCCAGCTCGACATCGGTCACCCCGACCAGCAGCGCCCTCGTCTCTTCCTCGTCCAGGGCCTCGAACAGCGGTGCCCGCCTGAGCATGTCCTCTGCTTGGTCCACGGCACCTCCTCGCCTGACTCCCGAGTCACTACACAGTGTCGCCCATTCATTACCAGAAAGCGACTTCCGCCCCATCCGCACAGGTCCGGGGCGAGACGGTTCGTGCCGGTCAATGATCCTGAGCTGCGGAGGCGGCCAGGCGGGCCCGGCACGCCTCGATCTCGGCCGTGGCCTCGTCCCGGCCGACCCACCGGGCGGCCTCCACCACCTTGCCCGGCTCCAGTTCCTTGTAGACCTCGAAGAAGTGCTGGATCTCCAGAAGGTCGAATTCCGAGACGTCGCCGATATCGACCAGGTGCGCCATCCGGGGGTCGGTGGCGGGGACGCAGAGGACCTTGTCATCCATGCCCTTCTCGTCCCGCATCCGGAACATGCCGATCGCCCGGCAGCGGATCAGGCATCCGGGGAACGTCGGCTCCTCCAGCAGCACGAGCGCGTCGAGCGGATCGCCGTCGTCGGCCAGCGTGTCCTCGATAAAGCCGTAGTCGGCGGGGTATCGAGTGGAGGTGAACAGCATCCTGTCCAGCCGGATCCGGCCGGTGCGGTGATCCATCTCGTACTTGTTCCGCTGGCCCTTGGGGATCTCGATGATCGCATCGAATTCCACGATTCCCGCCTCCCGGCGCGTAGATGATTAACTCCGTTGCCTCGATGTCTACCCGGTCCGGGTCCGGCAGCGCCCAGCGGGTTCCGGCAATTGCCGAACGGAGGTGAGCCGTTGCCCCGGCTCCGCGTCGCCGCGATCGCGTCGCTGGCCCTGATCATCGTGTTCACGATGGCGGCCGGCGTGACCGTGGCCCGCATGCTGCCGGCCCGGCTCGCGCTGTGGCGGCTGCCGGTCGTGGCCAGCCGGGGGCTGACCCAGGCCGGGCCGGTGCTGGACCCGGTGCCGGCCGCGAGCGCCGCCGGGGGGGCCACCCCCCGCGACGGCCGCTCCGGGCCGGACGCGACCGCGGCGGGCGTCGCGGCCGCGCTGGCCGGGGAACTCGGCTCGGCCGCGCTCGGCTCGCACGTCGGCGCGGAGGTCGCCGACCTGTCCACGGGCCAGGTGCTGCTCTCCCGCCAGGGCGACGCGGGCTTCGCGCCAGCCTCCACCGCGAAGCTGGCCGTGGCGGTGGCCGCGCTCGACGTGCTCGGCCCGGCCGCCCGGTTCACCACCCGGGTCGCGCCCGGGGCGGCCCCGTCCTCGGTCGTCCTGGTCGGGGGCGGCGACCCGACCCTGGCCGCCGGCTCCCCGCCGGCCGCCGACTACCCGCAGCCCGCCACGCTGGCCGCGCTGGCCGCGCAGACGGCGCGGGCGCTGCGCGCCCGGGGCGTGCGCTCGGTCCGGCTCGGCTACGACACCGGGCTGTTCACCGGCCCGCTGATGGCCGACGGATGGCCCGGCTCCTACGTCACCTCGGGCAACGTCACTCCGATCGAGTCCCTCGAGGTGGATCAGGGCCGGCTGACCGCAGGCGGCGCGCCGGAGGACGCCGACGACCCGGGCAATTTCCGGCCCCGCACGTTCACCCCGGCCGCTGCCGCCGCGCAGGCGTTCGCCGCGTTCTTGTCCGCACGGGGGATCACGGTGCGCGGTCCGGTGAGCCCGGCCGTGCCGCGCGGCCGGGCCACGATCGCCGCGGTGTCGTCGCCGCCGCTGGCCGAGATCGTGGCGCAGATGCTGACCGAGAGCAACAACGTGATCGCGGAGAACCTGGCCCGGCAGGTCGCGATCGCGACCGGCCGGCCGGCCTCCTTCAGCGGGGGGGCCGCCGCGGAGACCGCCGTGCTGCGCCGGCTCGGCGTCCGCGGCGAGATCCGGCTGTTCGACGGCAGCGGCCTGTCGCCGCTGGACCGGGTCACCCCCGACGTGCTCGTCCAGCTGATCCGGCTGGCCGCGGCGCCCGGCCGGCCGGGCCTGCGGCCGGTGCTCACCGGCCTGCCCGTGGCCGGCTTCTCCGGCACCCTGGCTCCCGGCGGCAGCGTGTTCCCTGACGTGGGCCAGGCCGGGCTCGGCCTGGTGCGGGCGAAGACCGGCAACCTGCTGACCGTGGTATCGCTGGCCGGCGTCGCTCAGGCGCGGGACGGCCAGCTGCTCGCGTTCGCGTTCATGGCCGACCGGCTGCCCAAGACCGGCCTGGACGCGGGCGCGGCGGGACTGACCAGCCTGGCCACGGCCCTGGCGGGCTGCGGGTGCCACTGAGCGCCGGCCCTCGCCCGCCCCGCCCGGCATCGCGCTGACCACCCTGCGGTCACCGGCTACCCGGCCGGCCGACGTACGGTGGAGGGGTGAGCAGCTCTCAGATGATCGACTGGAATGTCGCCACGTCAACCGGCGTCAGGTGGGCACGGCCCGGGCCCGCCGTCACCATGTCCGAGGCCAGGAAGGTGGTCGCGGAGCTGCGCAGGCTCGCGGCCACGGTGCAGGAGCCGGTCCGTGAGGTGACCGGGCTGGCTGGCTCGGGTGACGGCGGCCGGATCGCGGTCGTGGACCGGCCCGGATGGATCCGCGCCAACGTGGACGGCTTCCGGGTCGTGCTCGACCCGCTGGTCGAGCACATGCGCGAGCGCGGCACCGCGCCGCCGCCGGGCTCGGTGATCACCGCGGTCGGGTCGCGGGTGACCGGCATGCAGGCGGGCCTGATCCTGGCCTACCTGGCCGGGCGGGTGCTCGGCCAGTACGAGCTGTTCCTGCCGCCGGACCCGGAGGCGCCTGAGGCGTCGGCCGCCGACGCGCCGGCCGGGCGGCTCACCCTGGTCGCGCCCAACATCGTCATGGTGGAGCGCGAGCTCGCGGTGGACCCGCACGACTTCCGGCGCTGGGTGTGCCTGCACGAGGAGACGCACCGGACCCAGTTCACGTCGGTGACCTGGCTGCGTCCGTACGTGCAGCAGCAGATGACCGAGTTCCTGCTGGCCTCGGACCTGGACCCGGCGTCGATCCTGGACCGGCTCCGGTCGGCGGCCGACGCGGTGGCCGGCGCGGTGCGCGGCGGCGGCGAGAGCCTCATCGAGGCCATCCAGACGCCGCGCCAGCGGGAGATCCTGGACCGGCTGACCGCGGTGATGACGCTCGTGGAGGGGCACGGGGACTACGTGATGGACGCGGTCGGCCCGAAGGTGGTGCCGTCGGTGGCGGAGATCCGGGCCAAGTTCTCCGCCCGGCGGGTGTCCGCCGGGCGGATCGAGCAGGCCATCCGCCGGATTCTCGGCATCGACCTGAAGATGAAGCAGTACGAGCAGGGCGCGCAGTTCGTCAAGACTGTGGTGGATGAGGCGGGTATGGAGGTGTTCAACAAGGTCTGGACCTCCCCGGAGACGCTGCCGACCCGAGACGAGATCACCAACCCGCGTGCCTGGCTGGGCCGGGTGGACGGCGCCGCGCAGGACGGCAGCAGCGCGGCCGCGAGCTGACCAGCCGACCGGAATCCCGGCATGGGCCCGCACCCCGCGGTCGCCGCGGTCCGGCTGGCCGTGCGCCGCGGCCTGTCCGGCGCCGGGCTCGCCCCCGGTGACCTGGTCCTGGCCGCCTGCTCGGGCGGCGCGGACTCCCTGGCTCTCGCCGCCGCGCTCGCGTTCGAGGCCCCGCGCCTGGGCCTGGCCGCGGGCGGCGTCACCGTCGACCACGGGCTGCAGGCCGGATCGGCGGAGCAGGCCGAGAAGGTGGTGAAAACCCTGGCCGCGCTGGGCCTGGACCCGGTGCCGTGCCTGCGGGTCACGGTGGCCCGCCCGGGCGCGGGCCCGGAGGCGGCCGCCCGGGCGGCCCGGTACGCGGCGCTCGGCCGCGCCGCCGACGCCACCGGCGCCAGCGCGATCCTGCTCGGCCATACCCGCGACGACCAGGCCGAGACGGTGCTGCTCGGCCTGGCGCGCGGCTCGGGCGCGCGCTCGCTGGCCGGCATGCCGGAGCGCAGCGGCCGCTGCCTGCGCCCGCTGCTGTCGGTCAGCCGGGCCCAGACCCGGGCCGCCTGCGCCGCCCTGGACCTCGAGCCCTGGGACGACCCGCAGAACGCCGATGCCGGTTTCGCCCGGGCCCGGGTCCGGCACCGGCTGCTCCCGGCGCTGGAGGCCGAACTCGGGCCGGGGATCGCCGAGGCGCTGGCCCGCACCGCCGGCCAGTTGCGCGCCGATGCGGACTTCCTCGACTCCGTCGCCAGGTCACAGGCGTCACGCATAGCCACCCCCGGGCCGGGCCTGCCGACCGAAGCGGTGGCCGCGCTGCCGCCGGCGATCAGGTCGCGGGTGCTGCGGAACGCGGCCATCGCCGCGGGCTGCCCGGAAGGCGCGCTGACCGCGGGCCACGTGGCCGGCCTGGACGCCCTGGTGACCGGCTGGCGCGGCCAGCGGTGGATTGACCTACCCGGCGGGGTCCGCGGCCGGCGCCGGTATGGCAAGCTGCTCTTCAGTCGCAGCAGCGGGGAGGGCGCCGGTGGACGTGACTGATATGGGCGCCGACCTGGAAGAGGTGCTGATCACCCCGGAGCGGCTGCAGAACCGGATCGCCGAACTGGCTGCGCAGATCGACGCGGATTACGCCGGCCGCGAACTGCTACTGGTCGGCGTGCTGAAGGGCGCGGTCATGGTGATGGCCGATCTCGCCCGGGCCATGCGGCTGCCCGTCGAGATGGACTGGATGGCGGTTTCGTCATACGGGTCCGGCACGAAATCCTCCGGCGTCGTGCGCATTCTCAAAGATCTCGACTGCGATATCACCGGCCGCCACGTGCTGGTCGTCGAGGACATTATCGACTCCGGGCTGACCTTGTCCTGGCTGGTCAGGAACCTGCAATCGCGCGGGCCCGCATCGCTGCGGGTATGCGCGCTGCTGCGCAAGCCGGCCGCCGCCCGGACCGAGGTGGACGTGACGTACACCGGTTTCGACATTGGCAACGCGTTCGTCATCGGTTACGGGCTTGATTACGCGGAGCGATACCGCAACCTCCCGTTCATCGGCACGCTGGCGCCGCACGTATACGGCGGCGAGCCGGCCGAGGCGGATGGCGCTCAGCCGGCCGGCCCGGCTGCGGAGCCTGGCTCCGTTTCGGGGAACACATGGTGAGATTAAATACGTTCACGGGGTAGGGACGTAGGCGGGGCTTACGCGCCCGTCGTGGTTCCTGCGTGTCAGCAGTAGCCGGTGCGGTGTACCGTCGAGTATTCGCTGTGTATCAGGCGGGCAGAAGGGAACTGCGCGTGGGTGCTAGGACGCATGGCAGTCCCGCCGGGGGCCGGCGGGACCTGAGGCTCGTCAGGAGGGATCGGCCCGCTACCGGCGCGGCCGTTCGTCGATGGATCTGAAGCGCATCTTCCGCGGGCCGTTCGTTGCCGTCCTCATCATCTTGATGCTGTTCTTCTTCGTGTACCGGTACGCGGAGTCCGGCAACTCGTACAAGCCCGTCGACACCTCGCAGATCGCGTCCGCCATCAACAGCGGCCAGGTCCGCTCGGCCCTGCTGAATGACTCCAGCCAGACCATCCAGGTCACGACCGACAAGGGCGATCTGTGGCAGGCCTCCTGGGTCGGCAACCAGGGCCAGCAGTTCGCCACGACCCTGCAGCAGGACGCCCAGAAGGGCAAGCTGCCCGGTGGCTGGAGCGTCCAGGGGCCCAAGGGCAGCTCGATCTTCGACGTGATCTTCAGCTGGCTGCCGATCATCCTGATCATCCTGATCTTCCTGTTCATGCTGAACCAGATGCAGGGCGGCGGCTCCCGGGTGATGAACTTCGGGAAGTCGAAGGCCAAGCTGATCACCAAGGACACCCCCAAGACGACCTTCGCCGACGTGGCCGGCGCGGACGAGGCGATCGAGGAACTGCAGGAGATCAAGGAGTTCCTGCAGAGCCCGGGCAAGTTCCAGGCCATCGGGGCCAAGATCCCCAAGGGCGTTCTGCTGTACGGCCCGCCGGGCACCGGCAAGACGCTGCTGGCGCGGGCCGTGGCCGGCGAGGCCGGGGTCCCGTTCTACTCGATCTCCGGCTCCGACTTCGTCGAGATGTTCGTCGGCGTCGGCGCCTCCCGGGTGCGCGACCTGTTCGAGCAGGCCAAGGCCAACGCCCCGGCGATCGTGTTCGTCGACGAGATCGACGCGGTCGGCCGGCACCGCGGGGCCGGCTTCGGCGGCGGCCATGACGAGCGCGAGCAGACGCTGAACCAGCTGCTGGTCGAGCTGGACGGGTTCGACACCAAGGGCGGCGTGATCGTGATCGCGGCCACCAACCGGCCGGACATCCTGGACCCGGCGCTGCTGCGCCCGGGCCGGTTCGACCGCCAGATCGTGGTGGCCCAGCCCGACCTGGCCGGCCGCAAGGGCATCCTGCGGGTGCACGCGCGGGGCAAGCCGCTCGGCCCGGACGTCGAGCTGGACGCGATCGCGCGCCGCACGCCCGGGTTCACCGGCGCGGACCTGGCCAACGTGATCAACGAGGGCGCGCTGCTGACCGCGCGGGGCAACCAGACCCAGATCGCGATGGCCTCGCTGGAGGAGGCGATCGACCGGGTCACCGCGGGCCCGAAGCGCAAGAGCGTGCTGCTGTCGGAGAAGGAACGGAAGATCATCGCCTACCACGAGGGCGGGCACGCCCTGGTGGGGCACGCGCTGCCGAACGCCGACCCGGTTCACAAGATCACGATCATCCCGCGCGGCCGCGCCCTCGGCTACACGGCGTCCGCGCCGACCGAGGACAAGTTCCTGGTCAGCCGGGCCGAGATGATGGACCAGCTGGCCATGCTGCTCGGCGGGCGGACCGCCGAGGAGCTGGTGTTCCACGAGCCCACCACCGGCGCGGCCAACGACATCGAGAAGGCCAGCCAGATCGCCCGCGGCATGATCACCGAGTACGGGATGAGCGAGCGGCTGGGGGCCCGCAAGTTCGGCACCGGCGACGGCGAGCCGTTCCTCGGCCGCGACATGTCGCATGCCCGGGACTACTCGGAGGAGATCGCGTCCGCGATCGACGAAGAGGTGCGCCGCCTGATCGAGTCCGCCCACGACGAGGCCTGGGAGATCCTGGTCCAGTACCGCGACGTGCTGGACAACCTGGTGCTGCAGCTGATGGAGCACGAGACCCTGTCCCAGAGCCAGGTGCTGGCGATCTTCAGCCCGATCCGGCCGCGCCCGGTCCGCGGCTCCTACACCGGCTACGGCAAGCGGCTCCCGTCCGACCGGCCGCCGGTGCTCACGCCCAAGGAGATGGCCCTCACCGCCGCGGACGGCGGCGAGCAGCCCGCCGCGGGCAACGGGCAGGCCACGGGCGGCCCGGCACCCGACGGCGGCACCCAGGCGCTGCCCGGCGGCCCGGGCCAGGCCGGCCCGGTGGCGATGGGCCCGATCGGCACCATCCGGCCCATCGGCTCGGCCGGCCCGATGGACCCCGGCCGTTACGGGGGCTCCCCGCTCGGCCCGGATGACGGCACGCCCGGCGGCCCGGACGGCGGCCCCGCGGCGGGCGGGACTCATTGACCGACCAGGGCGGCACGTCCTCGCAGGTGGACCTGGCCCGCATCGAGCGCGCCGTGCGCGAGATCCTGCTGGCCGTCGGCGAGGACCCGGAGCGGGGCGGGCTGCGCGACACCCCGTCCCGGGTGGCCCGGGCCTACGCCGAGCAGTTCGCCGGGCTGCGGCAGCAGCCGCAGGACGTGCTCACGACGGTGTTCGATGCCGACCACGACGAGATGGTGCTGGTACGTGATATCGAGATGTACAGCACCTGTGAGCACCATCTGGTGCCGTTTTTCGGTTGCGCCCACGTCGGCTACATACCGAATGAAAAGGGGCAGATCACCGGGCTGTCCAAGCTGGCCCGGCTGGTGGACCTCTACGCCCGGCGCCCTCAGGTGCAGGAGCGGATGACCAGCCAGATCGCCGATGCGCTGATGAGCGTCGTCGAGCCGCGCGGCGTCATCGTGGTGATCGAGGCCGAGCACCTGTGCATGTCCATGCGCGGCGTGCGCAAGCCCGGGGCCAAGACCGTGACCTCCGCGGTGCGGGGGATCTTCCTTGATTCCGACCGGACCCGGGCCGAGGCGATGAGCCTGGTGCTGGGCCGCCGCTGAGATTTTCCTTACCGGAACCAGATCGGCGCAGGGAGCGTCTGAGAGACAGCTGAAGATAAGCTAAGGCCAATGGACGCGACTGCCTTATCGCCCGTGGGGCGGCGAAGCAGGCTGCTCACGGAGAGGTCACCCGCCGTGTTCAGGTGTTTGCCCGCATCATGTGTCGGCGATGACTACTCTGGTGCCCCGTGAGCCGAGGCTCGACCTATATGTCCGAGATGACGCAGAGCAGCGGCCCGGAGCCGGCCGAACAGGCCATCGGCCAGGCCGCGCCGGGCACCGCGTCGCGGGCCGGGCAGCAGGCCGCGGTCACGGCGGATCCGGCCGGCGGCGATCCCGCGGCGCGGCCACCGGACCGCAGGCACCAGCGGCGCTGGGTGCCGGTCACCACCAGCCTGCTCACGCTGCTGATCGGCCTGGCCTACATCATCGAGGGCTTCAGGACCCGGGTCATCTACAGCCACCTCACGCACCCGCTGCACAAGCTGACCGAGATCGCGCCCGGCGTGCTGGCCATCGTCCCCCGGGTGGCCGACGTCATCATCGGGCTGCTCCTGCTCATGCTGTCGCACGGGCTGCGGCGCCGGAAGCGCCGCGCGTGGGAGGGCGTGACGCTGCTGCTGGCGCTCAGCGTGGTCATGCACGCCGTTCTGCCCGGCCGGCACCTGATGCCCGCGGCGCTCGTGGTGGTGGCGATCCTGGCCGTCCTGTGGTTCTACCGCAAGGAGTTCTACGCGGTCGGCGACCCGCGCACCCGGTGGCGCGCGCTGTGGGCGCTGGGCGGCCTGGCCATCGCGGACGTGGCCATCGGGCTGATCTACATCGCGGTCACCCACGGGCTGCAGGCCGAGTACACGCTGGGGCAGCGGCTGCAAAGCGTGATCTACGGCCTGGTCGGCGTCGGCGGCCCGGTCCAGTTCACCTCGGAGACCCGCGGCGACGTGTTCGCGTTCCTGATGGGCGGGCTCGGCTTGTTCACGGTGATCGTGGTCGGGTACCTGTTCCTGCGCCCGGCGCGGCGCCAGGACCGGCTCAGCGGCCAAGACGCGGGCCGGATCCGCGAACTGCTCGCCAAGCAGGGCGAGCGGGACTCACTCGGCTACTTCACCCTGCGCACGGACAAGAGCATCATCTGGTCGCCCACCGGCAAGTCCTGCATCGGCTACCGGGTGCTGTCCGGGGTCATGCTGGCCAGCGGCGACCCGCTCGGCGACCCGGAGGCCTGGCCGGGCGCGATCAACGCGTTCCTCGGCGAGGCGGCCCGGCACGCCTGGGTCCCCGCCGTGCTGGGCTGCAGCGAACTGGGCGCCGAGACCTGGTGCCGGGAGGACAGCGGGCTGACCGCGCTGGAACTCGGCGACGAGGCCATCGTCAGCGTCGCCGATTTCACCCTGCAGGGCCGGTCCATGCGCAACGTCCGGCAGATGGTGAGCCGGGTGGGCCGCCACGGCTATGTCGCCGAGGTCCGCCGGGCCCGCGACATCCCCCGCGAGGAGATCGACCGGATGAACCGGCAGGCCGATTCCTGGCGCGGCAGCCCGACCGAGCGGGGGTTCTCGATGGCGCTGGGCCGGGTCGGCGCGCCCGGCGACGGGGACTGCGTGATCGCCACGGCCACCGAGGACGGCGTGCTGCGCGCGATCTTGCACTTCGTGCCGTGGGGCCCGGACGGGCTCTCGCTCGACCTGATGCGCCGGGACCGCGCGGCCCAGCCGGGCCTGAACGACTTCCTCATCGTCGAGACCATCAAGCGGGCCAACGACCTCGGCGTCAAGCGCATCTCGCTGAACTTCGCCATGTTCCGCGCCGCGCTCGAGCGGGGCGAGCGGATCGGCGCCGGCCCGGTGCTCCGCGCCTGGCGCGGCATTCTGCTGTTCCTGTCCCGGTGGTTCCAGATCGAGTCGCTGTACAAGTTCAACGCGAAGTTCTGCCCGGAATGGGTGCCGAGGTTCTTCGTCTACACCGGGACCAGGGACATCCCCCGGATCGGCCTGGCCGCGATGGAGGCGGAGGCCTTCCTCGTGTGGCCCACCCTGGAGGTGCGGCGGATCGCCCGGCGGGCCGCCCGGGGGCTCGGGCTCGGCAGGGCCAGGCAGCGCCTGCAGGAGGCACGGCGGCGGGACGCACGCCGGCGGGTCGGGCCGGCCGCCTAGCCCGTAGATTGACGGCATGACCCGCGAGGCGCACACCGTGACCGTGCCCGGGGGGCCCGGTCCGGCGGGCCTGCCCCGGCTGCGCCGCTGCCTGGTCATGGGCGTCGTCAACGTGACCCCGGACTCGTTCTCCGACGGGGGTGCCTGGCTGGAGCCCGCCGCCGCCGTGTCCCATGGCCTGCGCCTGGCGGCTGAGGGCGCCGACATCGTCGATGTCGGCGGTGAATCCACCCGGCCGGGGGCCGGGCGGGTGGCCGAGGCCGAGGAACTGCGCCGGATCGGGCCGGTGATCACCGAGCTCGCCGCGGCCGGGCTGATCGTCAGCGTGGACACGATGCGCGCGGCGGTGGCCGAGTTCGCGCTGGGCGCCGGGGCCCGGCTGGTCAACGACATCAGCGGGGGGCAGGCCGACCTGGCGCTGCCCCGGGTGGCGGCCGCGGCCGGGGTGCCGTACGTGGTGGCGCACTGGCGCGGCTTCAGCCACGACATGCAGGAGCGGGCGGTCTACGACGACGTGGTCAGCGAGGTCCGCGACGAGCTCGCGCGGCAGGTGGACGCGGTCACCGCGGCCGGCGTCGACCCGTCGATGATCATCGTTGACCCCGCGCTCGGCTTCGCCAAGCTGGCCGGGCACAACTGGGCGCTGCTGGCCCGGCTGGGCGAGGTCTCCCGGCTGGGCGGCTGGCCGCCGTTCCCGGTGCTGGTCGGCGCCTCGCGGAAGAGCTTCCTGGGCCGGCTGCTCGCCGACGCCGAGAGCCCGCCCCGCCCCGTAGCCGGGCGTGACGACGCCACGGTGGCGGTGTCCGCGCTGGCCGCCGCGGCCGGGGCCTGGTGCGTGCGGGTGCACGCGGTCGCGGCGAACGCCGACGCCGTGCGGGTGGCGGCGCGCTGGCGCGATGCCGGGCAGGCCCGGCCGATCGAGGCGGACTGAGACGGGGTGACCGGATTGACCACCGACCGGATCTCGCTGCTCGGCCTGCGCGCGTTCGGGCGGCACGGCGTGCTCTCCCACGAGCGCCGCGACGGCCAGGAGTTCGTGGTGGACGCGGTGCTGTGGCTGGACACCAGCGCGGCGGCGGCCGCCGACGACCTGACCCTGACCGTCGACTACGCGGCCGTGGCCAGCCGGCTGGCGGCGGTCGTTTCCGGCGAGCCGGTCGCGCTGATCGAGACCCTGGCCAGCCGGCTCGCCGCCGCGTGCCTGGCCGTCGCCCCGGAAATACGCGAGGTAGAGATCACGGTGCACAAGCCGAACGCCCCGCTGGCCCAGTCGCTGCGCGACGTGACCGTCACGATCCGCCGGGGCCGCGCATGACGCCGCGCACGCCGCCGGATACCCCCCCGGACCCCCAGCCGGACAAGCCGGACCTCACGCCGCGCACCCCGGTCGTGCTCGCGCTGGGCAGCAATCTCGGCGACCGGCTGGCCAACCTGCAGGCCGGCGTCGACATCCTCGGCGCGGAGCCCGGCCTCGAGGATGTGGCGGTCTCGCCGGTGTACGAGACCGTGCCGGCCGGCGGCCCGGACCAGCCCGACTACCTGAACGCCGTGCTCGTCGCCGCGACGTCGCTGCCGGCCCGCGCCATCCTGGACCGGGGCCAGGCGGCCGAGGCCGCGCGGCACCGCGTCCGCGGTCCGCGCTGGGGGCCGCGCACCCTCGATGTCGACCTCATCGTGTACGGCGACGCGATCAGCGACGACCCGGACCTCACGCTGCCGCATCCGCGGGCGCACGAGCGGGCGTTCGTGCTCGTTCCCTGGCACGACCTGGATCCCGGCGCGGTGCTCCCCGGGCGGGGGCGGGTCGCGGACCTGCTCGCCGCGGCGCCCGCCGGCGGCCTGCGGCGGCGGCGCGATGCCCGGCTGCGGCTGCCGGCATGAGCCCGACCCGGCCGTGGACGCTGCTGGTGATCGCGGCGGTCTGCGCGGTCGCGGCCTGGCTGGTGGTCCGCGCCCGGTTCGGCGGGTTGCCCATGCTGCCCTGGACCGCGGTGCCCGCCCTGCTGCTGCTCGCCGCCGCGGAGGCGCTGAGCGGCCGGAACCTGCGGGCCAGGATCGAGGGCCGCCGCCGCGGGAAACCGCTCGCGCCCATCGCGGTCGCCCGGATGGCCGCCCTGGCCAAGGCCAGCTCGGCGGGCGGGGCCGCGTTCGGCGGGCTCGCCGCCGGGTTCCTGGCCTACACGCTGGGGCTGCTCGACCTCACGGTCCCCCGGGGCGACGCGATCAATGCCGGGGCCACGGTGGCGTCGGCCGCGATCCTGGTCGCCGCCGCCTTGTACCTGGAACGCTGCTGCCGCGCGCCGTCCCGCGACGCCGACGATTCTCGGTGACCATGGCTGAGGACCTTTTCCGCCACACGAAGACGGGAACCACGAGATGAGCCCCGACTCCGAGCACCCGGCCCGGCTGCGGGTGGGCGTCGTGGGCGCGGGCCGGGTGGGCACCGCCCTCGCGACCGCGCTCGGCCGTGCGGGCCACCAGATCGCCGCGGTCTCGGCGGTATCCGACAGCTCGGTCCGGCGGGCCCGGCGTGACCTGCCCGGGGTGCCGGTCAGACCGCCCCCCGAGGTGGTGGCGGCGGCCGACCTGATCCTGCTGACGGTGCCCGACGACGTGCTGCCCGGCCTGGTCGCGGGGCTGGCGGCGACCGGGGCGCCGTTCGAGGGGCGCCTGGTCGCGCACACCAGCGGCCGCCACGGTCTCGCGGTACTCGACCCGGCGGTCCGGGCCGGCGCTCTCCCGCTCGCCTTGCACCCGGTCATGACCTTCACCGGGCGCGCGGACGACATCGACAAGCTGGCCGGGAGCAGCTTCGGGGTCACCGCGCCGGACTCGCTCCGGCTGGTCGCGGAGGCCCTGGTGGTGGAGATGGGCGGCGAGCCGGTGTTCATCGCCGACAGCAGCCGGGACCTCTACCACGCCGCGCTCGCGAGCGCGGCCAACCACCTGGTCACCCTGGTCACGCAGTCGGCTGACCTGCTGCGGGAGGCGGGCGTGCCGCAGCCGTCCCGGATGCTCGGGCCGCTGCTGTACGCCGCGCTCGACAACGCGCTGCGGCTCGGCGACGACGCCCTGACCGGCCCGGTCGCGCGCGGTGACGCCGACACGGTGGCCGGCCACATCGCGGCGCTGCGGGCCGCGGCGCCGGAGGCGCTGCCCGCCTACCTCGCGCTGGCCCGGCTGACCGCCGGCCGGGCGCTCGCGGCCGGCACCCTGTCCGCGCCGGACGCCCAGCGCCTGCTGGGCGTGCTCAGCGGAACGGTGTCATGAGCAAGGCCGCGGCCAGCCTGGTGCTGGCCAGGACCAGGGCCGAGTTCGCGGCGGTCCGCCCCGGACTGGCCGGGCCGGTCGTGCTGGTGCCGACCATGGGCGCCCTGCACGCGGGGCACCGGGCCCTGCTCCGGCGCGCCCGGGACATCGCCCGCCCGGGCGGCAGCGTGGTGGTGTCGGTGTTCGTGAACCCGCTCCAGTTCGGGCCGGCCGAGGACTTCGGCAGCTACCCGCGCACCCTGGAGCAGGACCTGGCCATCTGCGCCGAGGAGGGCGCGGCGGTGGTGTTCGCCCCGGGACCCGACCAGGTGTACCCGGCGCCCCCGCTGATCCGGGTCGATCCGGGCCCGGTGGGCCAGTTGCTGGAGGGCCGCTCCCGGCCCGGTTTCTTCGGCGGCGTGCTGACCGTGGTGCTGAAACTGTTCCAGCTGGTCCGGCCCGACGTGGCCGTCTTCGGCGAGAAGGACGTGCAACAGCTCGCGCTGGTCCGGCAGATGAGCGCCGACCTCGACCTGGGCGTGACCATCGCCGCCGTGCCCACGGTGCGCGACCCGGACGGCCTGGCCGTCTCCAGCCGCAACGCCTACCTCTCGCCCGCCGAGCGGTCGACGGCGCTGGCGCTGTCCCGCGCGCTGGCGGCCGGGGCCGCGGCGGTGCCGTCCGCGCCCCCGGTCGTGCTGGCCGCCGCCCGCGCGGTGCTGGACGGCGCGGCCCGGCGCGACCCCCCGCTGGTGCTCGACTACCTCGCGCTGGTGGACCCGGTCACGTTCACCGAGGTGGGCGGCGCCCGCCGCGGCCCGGCGCTGCTGCTGGTCGCGGCCCGGTCCGGGGCGACCAGGCTGATCGACAACACCCGCGTCACGCTCGACGGCGAGCCCTGATCCGGCGGAGGAGACATCATGCTGCTGACGATCGATGTGGGGAACACCAACACCGTGCTCGGCGTGTTCGCCGGCGACCAGGTGATCGAGCACTGGCGCATCGCCACCGACCCGGTCCGGACCGCCGACGAGCTGGCGGTGATCGTGCAGGGCCTGCTCGCCCAGAGCACGCTGGTCAAGGACCCCGACATCAGCGGGCTGGCCCTCTGCTCGACCGTCCCGTCCGTGCTGCACGAGATGCGCGAGATGTTCTCGCGCTACTACTCCGACCTGCCCGCGGTCATCGTGGAGCCGGGGATCCGGACCGGCATCCCGGTCCGGACCGACAATCCCAAGGAGGTCGGCAGCGACCGGATCATGAACGCGCTGGCGGCCGTCCACCTTTACGGCGGCCCGGCGATCGTGGTCGACTTCGGCACGTCCACGAACTTCGACGC
>Ga0335078_10003081_pt1 | contig 24899 bp, 19 predicted proteins | sample Lox_Sample_32_FD_206711 | JGI IMG/M metagenome (GOLD analysis project Ga0335078, IMG submission 206711) | Soil microbial communities from Loxahatchee National Wildlife Refuge, Florida, United States - Lox_Sample_3.2 | ecosystem: Environmental > Terrestrial > Soil > Wetlands | place: USA... | reverse complement strand
CGTACCGCGTGAACGAGGCCTATCTCAACGCGCTCTATGCCGAGCGCATCGTGGATATCACCGAGGCGTCGCAGGCCCAGGTGAACGAGCAGCTGCACCGGGTGGAGCTGAACCACGCGGTGGGCTCGTCGGCCGACTACGACCTGCTGCGCGCCCAGGTGGAGGCGGCCAACCAGGAGCCGCTGGTGATCGCGGCGCGCAACGGCCGCGACGTGGCCCTCCTGGACCTGCGCCGGATCGTGAACGTGCCGGCCGACGACTCGATCGAGCTGGTGAGCAACCTGCTGCGGACGCCGGCCGATTCGTTGCCGCGCGTGGACTTTGCCGCCTTGGATCTGGATCCGTCGAGCCGCGCCGCGATCGTGGCGGCCGAGGCCACCGTGGAGTTCCGGCGGGCGGCGGTCCGCGTCTACCACGGGGACTACTACCCGTCGGTGACGCTCAACAGCTCCTTCGGCGGCCAGGCGTTCCCGGCCGGGACGTTCCCGCAGTACTCGCAGTTCCACCGGGACTGGACGGCGTCGCTGGTGGTGTCGGTGCCGCTGTTCGACGGGCTGCGGACGCACGGTGCGGTGGAGCAGGCGCAGGCCGACCTGTCGCGGGCGGAGGCGCAGCTGTCGCAGACGCGCGCGGGCGTGGCGATCGAGATCGCGCAGGCGCGGGCCGAGATCGTGCGGGCGCTGGCGCTGGTGGCCGCGCGCCACGAGACCGTGGGCCAGGCGGAGCGCGCGCAGCACCTGGCGACGGTGCGCTATACCAACGGCATCGCGACGGCGCTGGAGGTGTCGGACGCGCGGTTGGCGCTGCAGCAGGCCAGCGTGAACGAGGCGCAGGCCACGCGCGACTATCTGGTGGCGATCGCGGCTCTCGAGCGGGCGCTGGGGCGGCCCGTGCCCCTGCAGGGCGCAGGGAGCGTGGGCCCCGGCGGGCCATAGCCTCGCACGACGCCGAGTCGGGAGAGGGAACGGGACGTGAGCGGTGAGCGGACGGACAAGGACCTCGGGGTCATGACGGCATACCGGTGGGGAATCCTCGCGGCGCTGCTTGCCGCAGCGGGCGCCGCGGCGGCGTGCGGCGGAGCGGGCGGGACGGCGGCGAAGGAGGGCGGCGCCCGCGACGTCGCGACGCTGAACGCGTCCGACGTGACGGCGGCGCGGCGCGCGACGCTGCGGGAGGGCATCCCGTTGAGCGGCGCGCTGGAGCCGAAGGTCCGCATCACCGTCGGGGCGCCGTTCGCCGAGCAGCTCGTGGATACGTACGTCAACGAGGGCGACCGCGTGGATTCGGGCCAGGCGCTGGCCAAGTTCAAGGACCAGGTGCTGGCCGCGGCCGCCGACTACGCCGCCAGCGACGTCGCGTCCCAGCGCATGAACGTGCGGGTGGCCGAAGCCGAGTCGGCCCGCGCGGTGACGCTGTTCGCCGAGGGCGCGATCGCCCAGCGCGACCGGGACAACGCACTGGCGGCGCTCGAGGGCGCGCGCTCGCGGCTCTCGCTCGCCGTCTCGCAGGCCGCCAACGCGGAGGACCGGCTCCGGAACGCCGTGGTTCGGGCGCCCAAGGCCGGCGTCATCAGCAAGAAGTACGTGCAGGCGGGGGACCGGGTGGACAACGGGAAGCCGGTCTACGAGCTGGTGGACACGCGGGTGCTCCAGCTCGCGGCGTCCGTGCCGACCGAGTGGCTGCCCCAGCTCAAGGTCGGCCGGCCCGTGAGCCTGACCGTCGCGCAGATGGACTCCACGGCCGTGTCGGGGCGGATCAGCCGCATCAACCCCACGGCCGATCCGGCCACCCGCCAGATCGAGATCTACGTGGACGTGCCGAACCCGCGCGAGACGCTGGTAGGAGGCCTGTTCGTCTCGGGGCGGGTGCTGACCGGCGAGGCCTCCGGTGCGGTGGCGGTCCCGGAGGTCGCGGTCCGCTACGAGGGCGAGGCCAGGACGGCGTACGTGTACGCCGTCTCCGGCGGCCGGATCGCGCGGCGGCGTGTCGTGCTCGGCATCCTGGATGACGACCAGTCGCTGGCGCAGGTCCGATCGGGCGTGGCCGAGGGCGACACGGTGGTGGTCGGCCCGATCGAAGGCCTCGTGGATGGAACGCCGGTGCAGATCGCGGGCACGGCGCCGGTCGGGCCCGCGCGGTAGGAGGCGCCCGTGTTCCTCTCCGAGCTGTCCATCAAGCGGCCGGTCTTCGCCACCATGATGATGCTGGCGCTGGTGGTGCTCGGGCTGTTCTCGATGCGGCGCCTGAAGCAGGACGACATGCCGGACGTCGAGCTGCCGTTCGTCATGATCCAGGTCAACTACCCGGGGGCGAGCACCGAAGCCGTCGAGCGCGACGTCACGAAGAAGATCGAGGACGCCGTCAACCCGATCGAGGGCGTGGACCGGATCGAGTCGTCGTCGCAGGAGGGCTACTCGATCATCTTCATCCAGTTCACGCTGCAGACGAAGGTCATGAGTGCGCAGGCAGACGTCCGCTCGGCCCTGGACGCCATTCGCGGCGACCTGCCGACCGACATCGATCCGCCGGTCGTGTCGCGGTTCGACTTCCGCCAGAACCCCATCATGTCGCTGTCCCTGTCGGGGCCGGGCTACGCGATGCGCGACCTCACCCAGCTGGCGACGGAGACCATCAGCCGCCGGCTGGAGACCGTGGACGGCGTGGGCAGCGTGACGGTGGTGGGCGGGTTGGAGCGGGAGATCGACGTGCTCCTGCTGCCGCCGCGGATGGACGCGCTCGGCGTGAGCCCGGACATGGTCAGCGCGGCCCTGCGCCGCGAGAACATGGACACACCGGCCGGCCGCGTGCAGCAGGGCAACGCGGAGCAGCTGGTGCGGGTCAAGGGGCGGATCACGGACCCGAAGGACTTCAATACGGTGGTGGTCACCACGCGCAACGGCGTGCCGGTCCGGCTCTCCGAGGTGGCGCGCGTGGAGGACGCTCAGGAGGAGGCGCGCACCCTGGCCGAATTCTCGGGGAAGCGCGCCATCGGCATCGACATCCGGAAGGTGTCGGGCGCCAACACCGTGGACGTGGCCAAGGGCATCCAGCAGGTCATGGCGCAGCTCAACACGGAGCTGCCGCCGGGGGTCCGGCTGGAGGTCGTCCGCGACAACTCGACCTGGATCCGCGACTCGCTGGCCGACGTGCAGCTGGCGCTGATGCTGGGCGCGTTCCTCACGGTGCTGATCGTCTTCATCTTCCTGAACTCGTGGCGCTCCACGGTGATCACGGGGCTCACGCTGCCGGTCTCCATCATCTCGGCGTTCCTCGTGATCTACGCGATGCACTTCACGATCAACACGCTGACGCTGATGGCGCTGTCGCTGGCGGTGGGCATCCTGATCGACGACGCCATCGTGGTCCGCGAGAACATCGTGCGGCACGTGGAGAGCGGCGAAGACCACCGCACCGCGGCAGGCGCCGCCACGAGTGAAATCGGCTTCGCGGTATTCGCCACCACGATGTCCATCCTCGCCGTGTTCGTGCCGGTGGGCTTCATGCGCGGGATCGTGGGCCGCTTCTTCTACCAGTTCGGCATCACCGTCGCGTTCGCCGTCGCGGTGTCGCTGTTCGTGTCGTTCACGCTCGACCCCATGCTCTCGTCGCTGTGGTACGATCCGCAGGCGGCCGGCCACAAGGAGCGCGGCCCGATCGGCAAGCGGCTCGAGCGGTTCAACGATGCGTTCCGGGGCTACGGGCGGCGCTATCGCGGGGTGATCGCGTGGGCGCTGGACCACCGGGGGCTGGTGCTGGCGATGGCCGGCGGCACCTTCGCCGGGGCGGTGGCGCTGATGGCCGTGGGCGCCGTCGGCGGCGGGTTCTTCCCGGACACGGACCGCAGCGAGCTGCTGGTGACGATCCAGACGCCGGTCGGCTCTTCCATGGCGTACACGCAGGGCAAGGGCGAGGAGATCGACCGCTACCTGCGATCGCTGCCGGAGGTGGCGTACACCTACTTCACCATCGGCGGCGGGATGCAGCGGACGGTGACCGACGGGACGATCTACGTCCGCCTGAAGCCGAAGAGCCAGCGCCGGCTCTCGGAGCAGCGGTTCATGGTCGCGCTCCGGCAGGACCTGGCCCCGTTCCAGGGCGTGAAGACGGGGATCATGGACGCGGGCGGGATGGCGGGCGGCCAGCTGCCCATCCAGATCAACCTCCTCGGCCCCGACATGGCGCGCCTCCAGGTCCTGAACGACCAGATGATGGTCGCGATCCGGGGCGTGCCCGGCCTGGTGGACCTCAAGTCGAGCCTGGAGGGGCGGAAGCCGGAATACGTCGTCGAGGTCAACCGCGATCTCGCCGCCGACGTGGGGCTGTCGGTGGGGAGCCTCTCCAGCGCCCTGCGCACCGTTCTGGCGGGGCAGACGGCCACGAACTTCGAGGACGACGCCGGCGTCACCCACGACGTGGTCGTGCGGGTGGCGCCGGAGTATCGGACGTCGTACGCCGACCTCGCACGCGTGCCCGTGGCCACCACCGAATTGAACGCGCGCACCCTCGCGCCGGTCATGGTCCCCCTCGCGCAGGTGGCGTCGATCGAGCCCAGCGGGGCCCCGGCCGAGATCAAGCACCTCTCGCTCGAGCGGATGGCGCGCATCGAGGGGAACTACCAGGGGCGGGCGCTGACGCAGGTGATGGGCGACATCCGCAAGCGCATGGCCTCGGTGGCGCTTCCCCCCGGCTACCGGGTCGACTTCGGCGGCGAGCAGAAGAACTTCGCCGAGACGACCGGCTACGTCATCGAGTCGCTGACGCTGGCGATCGTATTCGTGTACCTGATTCTGGCGTCGCAGTTCGGCTCGTTCCTGCAGCCGCTGGCGATCATGCTGTCGCTGCCGCTGTCCATCGTGGGCGTGCTGGTGGCGCTGATGCTCACCGGCGACACGCTCAACATCCTGAGCATGATCGGCGTGATCATGCTCATGGGCCTGGTGACCAAGAACGCGATCCTGCTGGTGGACTTCGCGAACAAGGCGCGGGAGCGGGGCGCGACGCGGCGGCAGGCGCTGATCGAGGCCGGGGAGATCCGCTTCCGGCCCATCATCATGACGACCTGCGCGATGATTTTCGGCATGGTGCCGACCGCGCTGGCGCTGGGCCAGGGGGGCGAGTTCCGGGCACCGATGGCGCGGGCCGTGATCGGCGGGCTGATCACGTCCACCATGCTGACGTTGATCGTGGTGCCCGTGGTCTACACGTACTTCGACGACGTCGGCGCGCGGGTGATAGCGTTCCTCACGGCGGGCACGCCGGCGACCGCGCCGGCGGAGGCGCCGGCCGGGCCGGGGCCCGAGCCCGAGGGTGCGCCGGCGGACTAGGCGGGACCGCCCTCCGGCGCGCCGCTCCGTCGGGACAGATCGGTCATGCGGGTGCCGCCGACGTAGGTCGTGGCTTGATCGAGGTCCACCTCGCGCAGGCGCCGGAGCAGCTCGGCGATGCGCGCGAACTGCTCTCGGGCCCCCGCCAGGGCGCTCCGGCCCACCGGCGGGAGCCGCGCCTCGTCGAGGCGCACCAGGTCGAGCTGGGCGCTCAGGGCCATGAGCGGGTTGTTGATCTCGTGCGAGAGGGCGACGACGATCTCGCCGATCGCAGCGCGCCGCTCGGCCCGGATCAGGTGCTCCTGCGCCTCCGCCAGCGCGTGCTCGATCTCGCGCCCCCGCACCACCCGCGCCAGCACGCCCGGCAGCAGGTCGGTGAAGCTCTCGTCCTTGATGATGTAATCGGTGGCGCCCAGCCGCAGCGCTTCCGCCGCGACGCGCTCGCTGCCATGCCCCGTCATGACGATCACCGAGACCGGAATCTCCCGGGCGCGGATTTCGCGCAGCAGATCGAGGCCGGTCTGCGCCCCGTCGAGGCGGTAGTCCGCCAGGACCACGTCGGCGCGCGGCGCCAGCTCGAGCGCGGCTGCGGCGCTGGTGGCGACGCCCAGGCACCCCAGGCCAGCCCCCGCGACGAGCAGCTGGACGAGGCGGGCCTGTGCCGGATCGTCCTCGACGATCAGGATCTGGGCGCGGCCGCCGGACGCGGCGCGGGCAGCCGGGACGGTGCTCATGCCGCCACGAACTCCGCGGTGATCCGCGCCGGCAGCACGCCGGCCCGGTGGCCCTCGTCCAGCAGACGCTGGACGGCTCGGCGCCCGGTCGGCCCCAGGTCCACCGTGTAGTCGTTGACGTACATGCCGACGAACTGGTCGGTCCGGCCGGCGTCCATGCCGCGCGCGAAGCCCTGCGCGTGCGCCAACGCCTCGGCCCGGTGCGCCAGACCCCAGACGATGGAGGCCTTGAGGTCGCGGGCGACCCCGTGGACGACGCCGGGGCCGAGGTCCTTGCGGACGACGTTGCCGCCGAGCGGCAGGGGCAGCCCGGTTCGGCCCGCCCACCACTCGCCGAGATCCTCCCACAGGTGCAGCCCGCGGTCGGCGAACGTGAGCTGGCCCTCGTGGATGAGGAGGCCGACCTCGACCTCCTCCCGGGCGACGGCGTCCTCGATCGCGTCGAAGGGGAGAATCCGGGTCCGGGCGTCCGGCTGGTACAGGCGCAGGGCGAGCGCGGCCGTCGTCAACTCGCCGGGGATGCCCACGAGCCGGCCGGCGAGCGCGACCCTCGGGTCGCCGGGGCGCGGGTCCCGCGCGACCAGGCGCGGACCGTACCGGTCGCCGACCGAGGCGCCGTGCGCGAGCAGCGCGTAGCGCTCGGCCATATGGGCGTAAGCGTGGAACGAGACGGCCGTGACATCGAGCGCACCGGCGAGGGCACTGCGGTTCAGCGTCTCGATGTCCGCCAGCTCGTGCACGTAGACGCGGTTCCCGGTATCCACCTTCCCGGTCGCCAGGGCGTAGAACATGAACGCGTCGTCGGAGTCCGGGCTGTGCGCCACCCGGATGCGGTGCCCGCTCAGGAGCCGCCTCCCGTCGTGCCGAGCGCGCGCTCGGCCTTGGTGCGCGCGTCCTGTAGAATCTGCGCGTGCTCCGCGTACTCCGGGCGCTGCTTGGCCATCTCGGCGTCGTAGTTCTTCAGGAAGCCCTGGTAGGCGCGCCGCCCCGCGGCCGCGTTGTTCTGGGCTTCCGCGGCGTCCGCCTTGAGGAGGAATCCGAACAGGTGCGTGGGCTCCCGGCGCAGGATCGAATCGCCCTGGGCCGCGGCGGCCGCCGGGGCGCCGATCGCCAGCTCGATGAGGCCGACGTGCAGCCGGGCGTCGGCATCGAGGTCGGGGCCGAGGTTGGCATAGGCCTGGAGGGCCATCGGCGCGAAGAAGGTGACGGAATCGTTCTGCCCCGCCTCGTGCAGCGTCATGATCTTGTTGAACAGCATGTCCGCCGCCTGGCGGGGCGTCATGGTGGACAGATCGGTCGTCGCGCGCACCGCGCCCGGCATGGCGCCGGCGGCAGCGCCGGTGGCGGCGGCGTCGGCGGTCGCGGGCGGAGGGCTGCGCCGGGCGACCAGCACGACCACGACGACGATCAGCGCGAGCACCGCGATGCCGGCCACGTACCAGGCCATGCGGTCGCCGGCGTTCTTCATCAGGGGCGCGCGGGCGGGCGCGGCCGACGCGACCGGCGTTCCGCATTCGGCGCAGAACCTGGCCCGCGAGGACAGCGGCGCCCCGCACGAGCGGCAGGCCGCGGGGCCGAGCGGCGCCCCGCACTCGGCGCAGAACTTGCCGCCGCTCATGGCCCCGCACGAGGGGCACTTCCGGGGGGTGGTTGCCATCGCTCAAAACTAGAGCGGGGGGGAATGCGGTGCCAAGTCGGGCTACTGGACGGCTCGGCCCTCGCGGCTAGCTTCCAGTCATGTCCCTCGTCAGCCAGCCGTTCCGGGACGCGGGCGATGCGATTCTCGCGCACGTGAGCGAGATCGCGGCCAACTGGCGCGAGGCCGTGCGCGCGGATGCGGCCATCTCGGCGGACGCGCGGCTGCCCGACCTGTTGCTCACCAACCAGGTGCCCGCGATCCTCTCCGACATCGCCCGCGCGCTGAAGGAGGGCGAGGACGGGCTGTCGCCCGACCACTCCATCGCCCGCCGCCGGCGCGGCCTGCGCTTCGGCAAGCTCCGCGGCCTCGCCCGCTACGACGCCGCCGACCTTTACCGGGAGTTCCGGCACCTCCGCCGGGCCGTGTGGCGGTTCCTGCGCCAGAGCCTGGACTGGAGCCGTGGCGAGGCCTTCGAAGTGATGCTCGCCATCGACCAGTATCTCGACGAGGTGATCGGCGCCAGCCTCCGGGGCCTCGTCGAGGCGGCCGAGCGCCCGGCCGCGCGCACGGGCGGCGACCCGGGCAACGGCTAAGGCCGCAGGCCGTGGAAGCCTCACCGCGGTACCCCTGGCTCGCGACCGCCGTCCACCTCGGCCAGCTGGCGCGCAGCGGCGCGCGGTGGGAAGTCTACCTGCAGACCGAGCCGCATCCCGACCTCGCCGCCGTGCGCGGCCGGCTTCACTTCCTCGGCGGGGATCGCCACCGGGCGACCGGGTGGGTGTTCCTCGAGTGGACGGGCAAGGACGTGCTCGAGCGGTCCCGCCAGTTCTCGGCCACCGAGCTGTGGAGCCTGCTCGAAGCCGTGGCCCCGTAGCCGGGCCGCCGGCGCGCCGGCGCCACATCTGTCGCACAACCGCCGCACACTCTGCACGGATTTCCCATTGGATTGCGCCTTGTTCGGCTATTCCATGCAATTTGCACACATCTTGCTTGACATGATGCACGACACTGGGTAGGTTGGCCCGTCTCCTCTCGAACAGGATCCGCCCATGCCCGCAGCGCCGTCCCGGACCAGCCGCAAGCCAGGCCTCACCAGCTCCTCCACGACCCCATCGGCGAGCCCCGCCAATGTCATTCGCCGCGCCCGCGAGAGCGGGGTGCAGGTCGTGGACGTCCGCTTCACCGATCTCCCCGGCTCCTGGCAGCACTTTTCGATTCCGGTGAGCGAGCTGTCGGAGGAGGTCTTCGAGGAGGGGCTGGGGTTCGACGGCTCGAGCATCCGCGGCTTCCAGGCGATCAACGAGAGCGACATGCTGCTGCTGCCGGATCCGGCGTCGGCGTTCGTGGATCCGTGCCTCAAGGTGCCGACGCTGGTGCTGGTATGCGACGTGAAGGACCCGATCACCGGCGAGCGTTACAGCCGCGATCCGCGGTACGTGGCGGACAAGGCGGCGCAGTACCTGGTGAAGAGCGGCGTCGCGACCACCTCGTACTGGGGGCCGGAGGCGGAGTTCTACATCTTCAACTCGGTGCGCTTCGACCAGAACGCGCACGAGGGCTTCTACCACATCGACTCCGACGAGGGCATCTGGAACTCCGGGCGGGACGGCGGCGAGCCGAACCTGGGTCACCGGCCGCGGCACAAGGAGGGCTACTTCCCGGTGCCGCCGGTGGACAAGCTGCAGGACCTGCGCTCCCGGATCCTGCTGGCGTTGCAGGGGGCCGGCATCGCCGTCGAGGTGCAGCACCACGAGGTGGGCACCGCAGGCCAGGCCGAGATCGACATGCGCTACGGCACCCTGGTCCGGATGGCCGACCAGATCATGATGTTCAAGTACATCGTGAAGGGCGTGTGTCACGAGCATGGGTACACGGCCACGTTCATGCCGAAGCCGATGTTCGGGGACAACGGCTCGGGGATGCACGTCCACCAGAGCCTGTGGAAGAACGGCACCAACCTGTTCTGGTCGGAGCGCGGCTACGCGGGCCTGTCGGAGCTGGCGCGGTTCTACATCGGGGGCCTGATCAAGCACGCGCCCGCGCTGCTGGCCTTCGCGGCGCCGACGACCAACTCGTACCGGCGGCTGGTGCCGGGCTACGAGGCCCCGATCAACTTGATCTATTCGCAGCGCAACCGCAGCGCGGTGTGCCGGATTCCGATGTACTCGAAGTCGCCCAAGACGAAGCGGATCGAGTTCCGGGCGCCCGATCCGGCGGCGAACCCGTACCTCACCTTCGCCGCGCTGCTGATGGCCGGCCTCGACGGCATCAAGAACCGGATCGAGCCGCCGGCGCCGATCGACAAGGACCTCTACGAGCTCGAGCCGACCGAGCGCCGCCGCGTCAAGAACACCCCGGGCTCGCTGGGCGAGGTGCTGGAGGCCCTGAAGAAGGACAACCAATTCCTACTCCAGGGCGGGGTATTCACCCAGGACCTGCTCGATACCTGGATCGAGTACAAGACCAAGAAGGAGCTCGAGCCAGTAGCGCTCCGGCCGCATCCGTACGAGTTTTTCCTGTACTACGATACGTGAGCGCCGTCCCGTTCCCGGGGGAGCCTACATGACACCACGTGCGCGCCGCGTGCGCGGCGCGGCGTCGGACGAGGCGGGCGCGACGATGGTCGCGCCCGTTTCGTCTCGAGCCGTCCCGCGCGCGTTGCCGCTGGCCCTCGACGCCGAGTACCGCGCGATGCTGCGGTCCCCCGGCGTCACCAAGCGCGACATCCTGGAGATCTGCGACCGGCTGAACGTCCGGTTCCTGCGCCTGCAGTTCACCGACATCCTCGGCGTGGTGAAGAACGTCGAGGTGCCGCGCAGCCAGTTCGAGAAGGCGCTCGACGCCCAGATCATGTTCGACGGCTCGTCGATCGAGGGGTTCGTGCGCATCGAAGAGTCGGACATGCTGCTGGCGCCCGACCTCGACACCTTCCGCATCTTCCCGTGGGGTGCCGAGGAGGGCCTGGTCGCGAGACTGATCTGCGACATCCGGAACACCGACGACTCGGACTTCGCGGGCTGCCCGCGCCTGGCGCTGCGGCGGCAGGTGGCGCGGGCGAAGAAGCTGGGCTACGTGATGATGGCGGGCGTCGAGGCGGAGTTCTTCCTGTTCTACAAGGATGCGCACGGCGATCCGACGACCGACGTGCACGACGTGGCGGGGTACTTCGACGTCGGGCCCGTGGACCGCGGCGAGCACGCGCGGCGGTTGATCGTGGCCGACCTCGAGGACATGGGCTTCGAGGTGGAAGCGGCCCACCACGAGGTGGCGCCGGGCCAGCACGAGATCGACTTCCGCTACGCCGACGCGCTGAAGACCGCCGACGACCTCGCGACGTTCCGCGTCGTGGTGCGCAGCGCCGCGGAACGCTACGACCTGGTGGCGAGCTTCATGCCCAAGCCGATCTTCGGGCAGAACGGCTCGGGCATGCATACCCACCAGAGCCTGTTCCGGGACGGCAAGAACGCGTTCTTCGACCCGAAGACGGAATGGGAGCTCTCCCGGACGGCGCTCCAGTACATCGCCGGGCTGCTCGAGCACGCGCGCGGCTTCTGCGCGGTCACGAATCCCCTGGTGAACAGCTTCAAGCGGCTCGTGCCCGGCTACGAGGCGCCGGTGAACATCGCGTGGAGCATGAAGAACCGCTCTCCGATGATCCGCATCCCGGACCGCCGGGGATCGGGCACGCGCTGCGAGCTGCGGATGCCCGACCCCTCCAGCAACCCGTACCTGGCCCTCGCCGTGCAGCTGGCGGCGGGCCTCGACGGGATCGAGCGCAAGCTCACGCCCCCCGACCCGGTGAACAAGAACATCTTCACGATGACCTACCGCGAGCGGCGCCACCACCGCATCGACGACCTGCCGCGGGACCTCCATGAGGCCCTGGACTGCCTGGAGAAGGACCCGGTGGTGCTGGGCGCGCTGGGCGAGCACATCGCCGGCCGCTACGTCGAGGCGAAGCGGTCGGAGTGGGCCGAGTACATCTCGCAGGTGAGCGAGTGGGAGGTCCGGAAGTATCTGGGCCAGTACTGACGGGGAGGTGGCGAGGTGATGGGGTGATGAGGTGATGGAGTGAGGGCAGCGGGAGCGCGGGGATCGTGGCGGTGACGCCGCTGGCCTTCCTGCTGGATCTGGACGGGACGCTGTACACCGACGCCGGGCCCGTGCCCGGGGCGGTGGAGGCGCTGGCCGAGTTGCGGCGCCGCGGCGTCCCGTTCCGCTGCGTGACCAACACGACGCGGCGCTCGCGGCGCCGACTCGCCGAGCGGCTGGCCGGCTATGGCTTCACGGTCGCCCCCGACGAGATCGTCACGGCGGTCATGGCGGGGGTCGCGATGCTGGCGTCGCGGGGCGTGCGGCGCGTCGCGGCGTACGTGGCGCCGGAGACCATGGAGGACTTCACCCGCTTCGACCTGGCGGGCGAGCGGCCGGAGGCGGTCGTCGTGGGCGATCTGGGCGACGCCTGGGACTTCGCGACCCTCAACCGCGCGTTCCACCAGTTGATGGACGGCGCCGACCTGCTGGCGCTGCAGCGTGACCGCTACTGGCTCCGGGGCGACGGCCTGGCCCTGGACGCCGGCCCGTTCGTCGTGGCGCTCGAGTACGCGACGGGCAAGACGGCCGCCCTGTGCGGCAAGCCGTCCGCCGCGTTCTACCGCACGGCGCTGGCGGCGCTGCCGGCCCAGGCGGCGGCTGCGCCCCGCGACGTCGTGATGGTCGGCGACGACCTGTGGGGCGACGTCGAAGGCGCGCAGCGCTCCGGGCTCACCGCCTGGATGGTCCGCACGGGCAAGTACCGGGAAGACGTGGTGAGCGCGAGCGGCATCCGGCCCGACCGCGTCATCGGGAGCGTGGCCGAGCTGCCCGACCTGCTGTGAGCGGCGGGGAACAACGGCGGCGGCGCGGCGCCGCCACGCCGCCCTCCGGGCACGGCCGACGCTTCTAGAGCGCCGCGGGCCGCGCACCCTCGTGCTGCAGCAGCCACTCCTTGATCGGCAGGCCTCCTCCGTAGCCGCCCAGCGACCCGTCGGCGCGCAGCACCCGATGGCAGGGGACCACGATGGCGACCGGGTTGTCGTGCAGGGCGTTCCCCGCCGCGCGGGACGCGCGCGGGGAGCCGGCGCGACGGGCCACCTCCGTGTAGGTGGCCACCGCACCCGCGGGGATCCTCGTGGTCGCGTCGAGGACCCGGCGGTGGAAGGCCGGCAGGTCGCCGAGGTCCACGGCCAGGTCGAAGTCGAGCCGGCGCCCCGCGAAGTAGCGCTCGAGCGCGCGGCGCGCCGGGTCGAGGGCGTCGGAGCGAAGCACGGGCACGTCGCCGTGCTCGGCCAGGAGCCGCTCGACGAAGGCGTCCTCGCTGCGGCTGAAGTTCACGTGGCGCAGCCCCCTGGGGCCCAGCGCCAGGCCCAGCAGGCCGACGGGTGTGTCGTCCATCATCGCGTAGCGCAACGGCTCGTTCCTCCGGCCGGTCAGGGTCGCGTACGCCCCCAGCACGATCCGCTCTACCGCCCGGCGCTCGGTGGCGGCCCGCTCCCGACTCATGGCTCCCTCACAGTCAGGCGCAGCTTCCTGGTGGCCTGATAGACGTTGGCGCGCGCACCCTCGGCGGTACCCCCGAGCCGGCGCGCGATCTCCGCGTAATCCAGCTCGTCGGCGAGCCGCAGGGTCTGGGCGAGCCGCTGCCGCTCCGGGAGCGCCGCCACGCGCGCCCACAGAGTCGCGCGGCGCTCGTCCGGTCCTTCGGCGGCGGCGTCCGAGCCTCCCGTGACGTCCCGTTCGGCGGCGTGCCGCCCGAGGGCCGCGTGCTCGCGCCGCCGCGCGCGCAGGTGGTTCAGCGCGACGTTGGTGGCGATGCGATAGAGCCAGGCCCGGGTGTTGGCGCCGCCCGCCAGCCGGTCGAGGGCACCGTGCGCCCGGATCAGGGTGTCCTGGAGGAGATCCTGGGCCACGTCGTCGTCGCGGACCATCCGGCGGAGGTGCCGCGCCAGCTCGTCGCCGTGCTTGGCGAGCAGGCGCGCGAGCTGGTGGGCGGCGTAGTCGGTGGCGGTGGGCGTGGTCATGGCTCGGCTATGCAACCCCGGCGGCGGTGGCGGCGTGAAACGGCCGGACCTCAGCTCACTGCACGCAGGGGGCGGCCGGGTTGCCGCGCGGTCCGTTGACGGCCGGACGGTGTCCGAGATCGGCCAGCGCGAGCGCGAGATCGCGCACCAGGGTGGTCACGCGGGCGAGCTGGTCGAAGTCCACATAGCGGGCCTCGTCGGTCACCTGGTGGTAATCCGGGTGCTCTCCGGTCGAGAGCGAGACCGACGGGATGCCGTAGCGGGCGTAACTGTAGTGGTCGGCGCGGCAGTAGTACTGCAGCGGGTTGCCGGGGGTGTCGAACTCGTAGTTGAGATGGAACGGCGTCGGCTCGTGAGCCGCGACGGTGTCCACGAGATCGCCCAGCTCCGCGGAGAGGCGCCGGCTGCCGACCACCTCCAGGTAGCCCGGGCCGCCCTTCGGCGTGTCCGCCGCTCCCCCGCGCCCGATCATGTCCATGTCGATCTCGGCCACGATCGAGTCGCGCGGCACGGTTGGGTGGTCGGTGAACCAGCGCGACCCGACGAGGCCCAGCTCCTCGGCGGCGTGGGAGACGAACAGGATCGAGCGCCGGGGCCGCGGACCGGCGGCGAGCACGCGCGCCAACTCGGCCAGCGCGACCGTGCCCGAGCCGTCGTCGTCGGCGCCGTTGTAGACGGAGTCTTCGGTGTCGGGGCCGAGGGCGCGCAGGCTGTCCGAAAGCGCGCGGATGCGCGCCGCCTCCGCCGGGGTCGGCGTCCGGACCGGCGAGTCCTCGCCCATCGGACGCATCACCCGGTTGAACGCGAGCACCGAGTCGTGATCCAGCGGGGGCAGGCGGAGCCCGAGATGGTCGTGGTGCGCCGAAACCGCTACGTAGGTGTCGCGCAGCGCCGGGTCACCGCCCGACAGGACGCCGATGACATTGCGCACCGGGTGCGGCGGGGGATAGCGGCGAAAGCGGATTGCACCGGTCACCGGGCGCCCGAGCTGGCCCGGCACGGCGGCGTCGAGCGGTGCGCCGAGCAGCGCCGCCGCCCCCGCCGTGGTGACCAGCACCGATCCGCGCAGCAGGTGGAACATCAGGGTGTCGGTGGTGAGGCGGCCGGCGACGTACGCCTCGCGGAAGCGCGCCGGCGCCATCTCGAGCGCGGCGACGGCGAAGCCGGCGACGGCGCGGAACCGGGGCACGTGCCGCAGCACGAAGATGTCGTGCACCACCGCGTCGAAACTCGCGCCGGCCGGCGCACGCATGAGGACCAGCCGGTGCGCGACGGCCGCCGCGGAGGGCCACGTGCTGCTGTCGCCGGCGGTGCCGCCGAAGATCACCGTCGCGGTATCCACGAACCAGCTCATCGCAGGGCCCACGGGGAGGACGTCCCGTCCGGCTCGCAGCAGCGTGCCGGCGACCTCGAGACCTTCCGTCGTGTCGAGCGCCACGCGGGCGAGCGGGACGGTCTGATAGAACGTGCCGCTGTCGCCCGCCGGCGCAAGGCCGGCGCGGGCGAACGCCGCCGCGACCCAGTCGGCGGCGAGTGCGTCCCCGCGGCTGCCTGTCGCGCGTCCGCCCATCGAGTCGTCAGCGATGGCGAACAGGTGGGTCCGCAGCGAGTCCACGCTCACCGGGACCGGGCGGCCCTGGGCCGCGGCGGGGAGGTCCGCGACCGCGGTCGTGGCGAGCGCGAGCACGAGGGATCGGATGCCGGCTCGGGACATGGGTGCTACGGCTCGTCGCTGATGAGGCCGGAGCGGAGCGCCAGGCGGGTGAGCCCGGCCACGGTCTTGATGCCGACCTTCTTCATCAGGCTGTCGCGGTGAGTCTCCACGGTGCGCACGCTGATGCCGAGCGCCTGCGCGATCTCCTTGTTGGTCGCGCCCTCGGCGATCTGGCGCAGCACCTCGCGCTCGCGGGGCGAGAGCCGCTCCAGCGCGTTCTGGACTTCCTCGCCCTCCAGCTTGCGCCGCAGCAGGTCGGACAGCTGCTGCGAGACCGCCGGGCTGTAGTAGGAGTTGCCGGCGCACACCTCGCGCACCGCCTGCACCAGCTCGCCCGCGGCGGCGTCCTTGACCAGATAGCCGTGCGCGCCGGCGCGGACGCTCTCCATCAGGTACTCGGGCTGCAGGTGCATCGAGAGAATGAGGATGCGGACCTCGGGAGCGCGCGCGCGGATCTGGCGCGCGGCCTCCAGGCCGCCGCCCTTGGGCATGGTGATGTCGAGCACGGCGACGTCGGGGCGCAGCGCCACCGTCTCCCGGGCGGCGGCCTCGCCGTCGCCGACTTCCGCCACCACGGTGATGTCCCCCGCCGCGCTCAGGATCCGTCGCACGCCGTCCCGCACCAGGGTGTGGTCGTCGGCGAGCAGCACGGAGATCCGATCAGTCATTGTCCTCTCCCAACGGCAATCTGGCTTGCAGGCGCACGCCGTGGCCTGGCTCGCTGGTGACGTCGAGCCGTCCGCCCGCGCCCACGATGCGCTCGCGCATGCCCGCCAGGCCCGCGTGCCCCGCGCCGGCGCGCTCGGCCGCGCCCGGCCCGAAGCCGCGCCCATCGTCCTGCACGGTCAGGTCCAGCTCCCCGGCCGTGGAGGCGATCCGCACCTCGACCCGCGACGCCGCCGCGTGACGCGCCACGTTCGTCAGCGCCTCCTGAAGGACCCGGTACGCCGCCACCTCGACCTCGGGCGCGGGCGGACGCGGCAGCGGCGTGTCGCGCAGGTCCACCGTCACGCCCGTGCGGCCGGCGAAGTCCTCGGCCAGCGCGCGCAGCGCCGGCAGGAATCCGAGATCGTCGAGCACGGCGGGCCGGAGCCCGCGCGCCGTCGCCCGGATGGATTCCAGCGCGCGGCCGGTCAGGTCGGCGACCCGCGCGATGGCATCCGTGGGAACGCCGGCGCTCGCCAGGATCCGCTCCAGCTCCGCCAGCTCGAGCTTGATGGCGGTCAGCACCTGGCCGGTCTCGTCGTGCAGCTCCCGCGCGATTCGCCCGCGCTCGACCTCCGCCGCCCGCAGCAGCGAGGCCGAGGCGCGCGCCAGCTCCGCGCTGCGCGCTTCCAGCTCGACATACAGCTCCGCGTGCTGCAGGGCCGCGCCGATCTGGTGGCCCAGCGCCCCCAGAAAGCCGCGGTCCATCGAAGCGAACGGATCGCGCGCCTGCGCCACGATCACGAAGGTCCCCGCCGGTCGCTCTCCCATGAAGATAGGGAGGAACGCCGCGTAGGGGTGGGGGGCCAGCGGGCCGGCGGGGCCGGTGGCCGCGCGCGGCCAGTGATGGACCACCCGCGGCAGTCCTTCGTGCGGCGCTGCCAGGATGGGCGCGGCGTCGGCGCTCTCCGGTGCCGCGGAGGCCAGGGTCGAGGCGCCCCAGCCGGCGCAGACGCCGGAGCCGCCGCGGAACGCCAGGGCGCCGTCCGGCGAGCCGGGCGGATCGTCGCGGTACAGGGCGCAGCCCACCACCGGCGGCAGCGCGAGCGGGCGCTCCAGGACGGCGGCCACCACGTCCCCGGGGCGCAGGCTCCGCTGCAGATCGTCCGAGAGCGTCGCGAGCGCCGCGATGCCCCGATGCTGGTCCTCGAGCACCAGGAGCAGCATCCCGCCCCCCACCGCCAGCTCGAAGAGCAGGTCGAGGTAGTACCCGTACGGGACCCACGCGCCGCGCGCGCGGAGGAACGTGTAGTCGAGGTGGTGGACGCCCCACAGCAGGAAGGCGATCGCGAGCACCGCCGCGCCCTTGGACGCCGCGCGCCGCCAGTACTGCAGGAACACCACGCCCGTGCCGAGCGTGACCAGGCTCAGGAACGCGACGGCCGGCAGCGCCGCGAGGAGGAAGCTCTGGATCCGGTAGATCGCGACGTACGACCAAGCGACTGGAAGCAGGAACGCCACGTAGTAGCGCCGGTCCCACGGCAGCTGACGTGCGAACACCAGGGCCGCCCACAGCAGCAGCAGCGCGGTCCACCCGGTCGCCACCTGGTGCCAGAAGAGCCAGAGGTCGTCGCCCGTGACCAGGAACAGCCCGATGATCACCAGCCGCAGGGCGTACACGCTCCACGCCGCGCCCCACACGCCGAAGTGCCGCTTGCGATAGGTGGCGGCGAGAGCCAAGAACAGCAGCGCGAGTCCCAGCGTCACGCTGGCCTGGAACGCGATGAGCGACAGCTCGAGCTTCGTCGCGTCGGGCGTCATGCGCCGGCCAGGGCGGCGTGGGCGACGTGATCGGCGATGGCCATGATCGTGATCATCGGGTTCACGCCGCTGGACGTTGGGAACGCGCTGCCGTCGGCGACGTAGACCCCCGCGGCCCCGTGCAGGGCGCCGTTCTCGCCGGCGACGGAGCGCCGCGGGTCCGCGCCCAGCGCCGCGCTCCCCATCTGGTGGAACGAGATGTACGACATGCGGCAGCGGCGATAGCCGAGCCGGTCGCAGTCGGCGGTGAAGCGGTCCAGCCAGCCGGCGGCGCCGGGCCGGGCGCGCGCCGGAGGCGTGTGCAGGGAGAAGATCTCCGTCGCTCCCGCCGCGGCGAGCACCTGGGCGGCGCCGCGGACCCCCGCCCGCACGTGGCCCGCGTCGAAGGCGGACAGCTCGTAGTGCACGCGTGCCCGCCCGCTCCGGCTCACGGCCACGCGCCCCGCGTCGCGGTCCCGCAGCAGCACGCCGACGATGCTGAGGTTGCCCAGCCGCGCCACGTCCTCCTTGAACTGGCGCGGGCTGTCCCACCCGAAGCCGCTCGCCGGCAGGGCGAAGTGCACGGGCGCCGTCTCGAACTTGACCCCGTAGCCGCCGTGCTGGTCCGCGAGCTGATCCGAGTAGCGGGTCTGGAGGCCGCCGGTCCACGGCTCGACACGCTCGGAGAAGAGGCCGGCCACGGCCGTGGCGGGATGGAGCCTGAGGCCCCGCCCGACGGTCGGCCCGCCGAGCCCGGAGCGCACCAGCAGCGCCGGCGTGTTCACGGCGCCGCACGCCGCCGCCACCAGCGGCGCGCGCACGGTGAGCCGGTGCGGAGCGCCGTCCGCGCCGCGCGCGGTGGCGACGACGCCGGTCGCGCGGCCGCGCTCGACCGTGATCCGCTCGACGTCGCAGTGCGCCACCAGCCGCGCCCCGGCGCGCGCCGCGTCCGCGAGATAGGTGCGCGCGGTCGAGTTCTTCGCGCCGTGCCGGCATCCGTAGGTGCAGTAGCCGCACTCGAGGCCCTCGCGGCAGTCGGTCACGTTGCGCGGAATCACGTCCACGTGCCAGCCGAGGGAGCGGCATCCCTTCTCGAGCAGCGCGTCGCGCACGCCGGGGCTCGTCCACCGCGTCCCCACGCCGAGCCGCTCGCTCACGCGCCGGATGGACGCCTCGAAGCCCGCGCCCGCGAACAGCGCCAGCCCGCTCTTCGCGTCCCATTCCGCGCGCGTCGCCTCCGGCAGCGGGAAGCTGGTCGTGTAGTTGACGACGGTGCCGCCGCCGAGGCAGCTCCCGGCCAGCACCGGCATCGAGCCGCTCTGGGTCATCAGCAGCCCGCCGTCGAGGTACAGCGCGCCGAGCATGTCGCCTTCGACCTGGGTCATGTCGCGCGCGCCGGGGTTGGGGCCCTTCTCCAGCACCACGACGCCGCGGCCGGCCGCGGCCAGGATGCCGGCCACCACGCCGCCGCCGGCCCCCGAGCCGACCACCACGGCGTCGCAGTCGAGCGTGGTGTCGCGGTCCACCGCCAGCACCGGGAGCGGCTCCGCACCGCGTGCGGGCTGCGGCAGCGGGCCGGGATAGCCCGCGGCCCGCCACGCCGGGTGCCCGCCCTCCGCGAGCGGCCAGCAGTAGTACGCCACGTGGGCGAGGCGCTTGAGGGCCTGGAAGCCCGCGCGCTTGAGGGGCAGTGCCGACGTGGCCCAGCGGCGCAGCGTCGCCTCGCGCGCTTCGGTGCCCATGGACTGGAGCGAGGCGAACCGGCCCGCCGAGACCAGGTTCGCCACCGGCGAGCCGAGGGCGGCGAGCAGCAGGAGGAGCCGGGTGCGGTCGAGCGGGTCTCCGAGCTGTCCGATGAGCTGCTCGACCCGCTCCGCCGTATGTGCCGCGCGGGCGCCGGTGGCGAAGAAGCCCGCCGGGTCGTCGGGGCGGGCGATCTCCGGCAGAAGGGTCTCGCACACGGCGGCGAGGACGGCGCGCTGGCTGGCGGACAGGGCTTCGCTCACCCGTGGTCCCGGTCGAGGAACAGGCAACTTAAGTTACGCCCGGTCCTCCAGCGAGGCGGGCGCGATGAGTCGTGGCGATGCGCGGGTTCCGATGCTGCTGCAGGTGCTCGACGAGGCGTTCGTGGCGAAGGGCTGGCAGGGCACGACGCTGAGCGGTGCCGTGCGGGGGCTCACGCCCCGCCAGGCCCTGTGGCGGCCCCGACCCGGCCGGCACAACATCTGGGAGCTGGTGCTGCACGCGGCGTACTGGAAGCACGTGGTGCGCGAGCGCGTGACAGGCGACGAGCGCACGCCGTTTCCGCGCGGGCCGCGGAACTTCCCGCGCCTGCCGGAGCGCCGCGACGCCGCGGCGTGGCGCGCCGACGCGGCGCTGCTCCGGCTCCAGCACCGGCTCCTGGTGGCGTCGGTGCGCCGCCTGCCGCCGGCGCGGCTCGGCGCGCGGGTCGGGAAGTCGCGGTGGGTCGTGGCGGAGCAGATCTTCGGGATCGCGGCGCACGATCTCTACCACACCGGGCAGATCCAGCTGCTCAAGGCGCTGCAGCGCGGCCGTTGAGCCGCGCCGGCGCGCTCAGCGCGCCTGGCTGATGGTGATCTTGAAGCCGTCCGGATCGGCCACCGCGAAATCGCGCTCGCCCCACGACTCGGTCTGCACCTCGTGGAGCAGGACGCCGCCGCGCGACTTGATCGCGGCCGCCAGCGCCTCGACCTTCTGCGCCGTGGTGGCGTAGATGCGGAACCCCTCGCCCTTCTGGCGGTCCCGCCCCTTCCGCCAGTCGTCCTGGCCCAGGTAGAACTCGACGCTCCCGGCGCGCAGCGTGGCGCCCTGGAGCTGGCCGTCCCGCTCCCAGCGGTCGGCCACGACGCACCCCAGCACGTCCCGGTACCAGGCGACGCTCTTGTGAATGTCGTTGACCGTCAGGCCGGCGGTGCAGTTGCGCAGGCGCAGGGTCTCGGGCTGCTGTCGGGCCAGGGTGGCGCGAGCCTTCGGTGCGGCGCGCCGGGCGCGCTTCGCCTTCGCGGGCTTCCGGGGACTCTTCTTCTTGGCAGGCATGGCCCTCTCGGCTTTGGGTTGACGTTTCAAGCCTATCGCGGTCGCCGGTGGCCCGCCAGTAACTGCCCTCGCATCCTGCCGCCCGGCCCCCCCCGCGCCGTGCCGCCTCCCCCCTGCCATCCGCGCCCCGCCCTCATCACCTTTAATCCCTCATCACTCGATCACTTCATCTGCTCCTCGTGGGGGGAACATGCCAACACGCAAGGCATCGGCGCTCTGGGAAGGCGGCCTCAAGGGCGGGAAGGGCACGTACAAGGCCGAGAGCGGCCAGGTCGGAGGCAGCTACGGCTTCGGGTCGCGGTTCGAGCAGGCGCCCGGCTCCAATCCGGAAGAGCTGCTCGCGGCGGCGCACGCGGCCTGCCTCAGCATGGCTCTCTCGGCCGGGCTGGAGCGGGCCGGGACGGCGCCGACGCGCATTGCCACCGAGGCGGCGTGCACGATCGAAAAGGTCGGCGACGCCTTCAAGATCACGAAGATGCGGCTGGTGGTGCACGGCAAGGTGCCGGGCCTCGACCAGGCGGGCTTCGCCAAGGCGGCCGAGGACGCGAAGAACGGCTGCCCCGTCTCCGGCGCCCTCAAGGGCAACGTCGCCTTCGAGCTCGACGCGAAGCTGGAGTAGCGCGCATCCGGTCGGCGGCCGGCGCCCGCCGGCCTCTCAGGGCCGCCGCGGCCGAGGGTACGCGGGGTGCGGCGGCACCGGCGCCGGGTGTTCGTGGATCTCCCGCTCGAGGTAGGCGAGCGCCGCGTCGAGCTGCGCGTCGCCGCCCTCGAACGTGCCGTGGGGCAGGTTGTCCACGACCGTGTCCGGGTCCACGCCGTGGCCCTCGATCAGCCACGTGCCCTCGGGGCCGTAGACGCCGCTCTCGGCGGCGGTCGCGATGCCCCGGTCCACGAGCACGTTGTCGGAGCTGAGCCAGATCTCGCCCCCCCAGGTGCGGGTGCCGATGATCGGGCCGAGGCCGAGCCGGCGGAAGCCCGCCGAAAAGGCTTCGCCGTCCGATGCCGTCCAGTGGTCCACCAGCAGCACCAGGTGGCCGCGGAACGCCCACTGCATGTTCCAGTAGGGGTTGCCGATCCGGTCCTGCCAGTACATCCACGCCTTGCGGATCAGGCGGCCCAGGATCCAGCTGTCGATGTTGCCGCCGCGGTTGTGGCGCACGTCGATGATCAGGCCCTGGCGGTCGAAGTCGGGGTAGAAGTCCCGCTCCCACTGCGCCATGTCGCCGGAGCCCATCGCCCGCAGGTGCACGTAGCCGATGGAATCGTGGCTGGCGCTGTCCACGATCAGGCGCCGGGTGTACTCCCAGTCGTCGTAGCGCAGGTCGGCTGCGGCGTCCTCGGTGACGGGTGTGACGATGACGTCGCGCGCCGCGGCGCCGCCGGCCGGGCGCACGCGCAGGCGGACCTGGCGCCCGGCCTGGTTGCGCAGCAGCTCGGCCGGGCTGGCGACGGACAGGGTGGCGACCCCGTTGATCGCCTCGATCACGTCGCCCTCCTGCACGCCGACATCCGGCCGCGCGAGCGGCCCGAGGTCCGAGGGGACGTCCGGGTCCGAGCGGTAGATGTGCTCCACGCGCCAGCCGCCGCCGGCGCTGTCGCGCAGCAGCCGCGCGCCGAGCGAGGCCAGCGGGACGTGGTCGGGCGCGCGTCGCGCGTCGCCGCCGTAGACGAACGTGTGCAGCGCCGAGAGGTTGCTCACCATCTGCGCCAGCAGGTCCGACAGCTCGTCGCGGTCGGTGACGCGATCCACCAGCGGCAGGTACTTGTTGAGGACGGCGGGCCAGTCCAGCCCGTGCATCCCCCGGTCCCAGAAGAAGTCCCGCTCCAGCCGCCACGCCTCCACGAACATCTGGTGCCACTCCTCGCGGGGCGGGAACGAGAACGCCCAGCCGGAGAGGTCCACCCGCGTCTTGTCGTCGAGCTTCGCGTCGGCGCCGCTGCCGGCGTCGATCACGTACATGGCGTCGTGCTGGCGGACCAGCAGCTTGCGGCCGTCGGCCGACAGCTCGTAGCCGGCGACGTCGTCGACCAGCTGGGCCGGCTCGCCCGGCTCGGTCTTGATGTCGAGGGCCATCAGGTGCCGGTGGCTGTCGAATCCCGCCTCGCGCGAGGTCCAGAACAGCCGGCCCTTGTTCACGGCGAGGTCGCCGTAATTGCCGGCCGGCACGGGGACCTCGTAGAGCCGGGAGGACAGGCCGTCGAGCGCGATCGCCACGGCGGGCACGCTGTCGGTCGAGGAGCGCGCGGTGTCCGCGGCGGGGCGCCGGGGCGCGTGTGCGCGCGGCTCGGAGGCCGACGAGCGGCGGCCCGTGTCCGCCGGCGCCTTCCGCAGGGAGTCCTCGCGCGCCAGCTCGTCCGGCGGCCGGAACGGGAAGCGCAGGCCGGTGCCGAGGGCGACGGCGTAGATCTTGGTTTCGTCGTCGAAGAACGGCTCGGGCTGCCGCGGGCCCCACGGCGCGCTGACGAGCGTGCGGAAGGTGCGGTCGGACAGGAAGTAGAGCCACTTCCCGTCGGGGCTCCAGGCCGGGTTCCACGAGTCCACGCGGTCGTCGGTGAGCCGCGCGTCGCGGCCGCTCGCGAGCGAGTGCAGCACGATGCGGCCGAACGTCGGCGTCGGCTCGACGTACGCGAGCCACCGGCTGTCGGGCGACCAGCTGAGGTCCGAGTACTCGCCGTCCTCCGAGGTGGCGATCTTGGTGAGCGTGTGCTGCGCGACGTTGAACAGCCACAGCATCTGGTTCTTGTCGCCGAAGGCGATCCACTGCCCGTCCGGGGACATGAGCCCGTCGAAGCGGATCACGCTCGCGCCGCTGGTGAGCTGGTCCGGCGCGCCGATCCCGTCGGCGTCGAGCCGCCACCACTCCGTCTCGCCGGTCTGGTCCGAGAGCACGTACAGCGAGCGGCCGCCGGGCGCGAACCGCGCCGAGCGATACCGCACGCCGGGGTTCCGGGAGGCCTCCACGAGCCGGCCGGGCCCCACCGGCGCCACGAACACCTGGCCGCGCGCCGTGAGCACCACGCGGTCCCCGTTGGGCGAGAGGTGCGCGGCGGTGAGCCAGTCCATCGGCTTGGTGATCCAGTGCTCGCGCGTCTGGTCGAGATCCGAGGTGAGCGTGATCGGGATCAGGTGGTCGTCGCCCGTCGCGATGGTGTACAACCACAGGTCGGCGCCGACGCGGTAGACGATGCGGCCCTCGGAGAGCGAGGCGCCCTGGACGTCCCATCCGTCGTGGTGCGTGAGCTGCCGCGGGTCGCCGCCGTCGGGGGTCATGGACCACAGGTTCATCGTCCCGTCGCGGTCGCTGACGAAGTAGATCCGGCCCTGCCAGACCATCGGCTCCTTCGACGTGCCGGCCCAGTCGCCGGTGAGCGGCCGCGCCTCGGCCTCGCCCGTCGTGTAGCGCCAGAGGTTCTGCGCCGTGCCGCCCTGGTAGCCGCGGGTGTGGCTGCCCTGGAACGCCTGGCGGGTGAAGAACAGCGTCTGACCCGTCGAGTCGTAGCTGCCGTCGGCGGCCTGCGCGAGCGGGACGAGCGTCGGCGTGTCGGTCGCCGTGTCGAGTCGCACCAGCTCCGTGTTCGGGAGCGTGGAGTAGTGCCGTGTGGCGTACAACACCCGGCCGTCGGGCGTCCAGCCGACCACGGTGGCGCCGCCCTGAAACGTGCGCCGGGTCGGGAGGCCGCCGGTGATCGGCATCGTGTACACGTCGGTGGGGCCTTCGTAGGTCGCCGTGAAGGCCACGGTCCGGCCGTCGGGTGAGATGGCGGCGTTGGTCTCGGTCCCCGGGTTGGAGGTGAGGCGCTGTGCCTGGCCGCCCTCGGCCCTCACGACCCACAGGTCGCCCTCGGCGGTGAAGACGATCGTGTCGCCGTGGATGGCGGGAAAGCGGTAGTAGCCCTGGGGCCCTGGCGCCTGAGCGGCGGCCGGCG
>Ga0335078_10003080_pt1 | contig 24906 bp, 20 predicted proteins | sample Lox_Sample_32_FD_206711 | JGI IMG/M metagenome (GOLD analysis project Ga0335078, IMG submission 206711) | Soil microbial communities from Loxahatchee National Wildlife Refuge, Florida, United States - Lox_Sample_3.2 | ecosystem: Environmental > Terrestrial > Soil > Wetlands | place: USA... | reverse complement strand
GGCGCACGGACGCGTCCCTGGGGGATATGACCGGAGTCGCGCTCAGCGCGTTGGTGCAGATAAAGCCCTCGCCTTCGCCCGGCTCCTGCGGCTTCGCCGACTCCCACTTGAGTTTCTTCTGCCAGACGAGAGTCCCGTCTTCCACGTCGATGGCGTAAACCTCGTTGGCTGCGCCGGCGAGGATCGCCAGCGCTTTCGTGCCGCCGCGCGTCTTCACGCCGGTGACGATCAGCGGCTCGCGAAACGACAGCATGCCCATCGTCTTGGCGCCGACATTCACCTTCCACAGCAGCTGAAGGTCGCCCGCATTATGCGGCGTGATCTTCGTCTCGCCGCGCTGCCACGCGTCGCGCGCAGCGTCGTAGCTGCTGGTGAGCCATTCCGCGCCGGACTGCGCCAGCCCACGCGGAACAACCGAAGGCGCGCACAGCGCGAGGCATACCAGCGCCGCCCTGCCCGCTCCGAGGAGCAAGCTCGAACTTCGATTCGGAATCATTTTGTGGATAGCCCTTTACGTTGAGAGTTCGAGCAACGTTCAGGTTTCGTATGAGACAAAATTTACCATTGCGAACGGAATACTAGACGCGGCCGGCAATCTCTGTCAATGGAGACGTATCCGCGCCGGCGATTTCGGGGGAAACGAAGCCGGATCGGTTCCGGCGTAGACAAGCACCGCTCGATACGGTAGAAGTGACAGGAAATCTCGCCATCGTAAGAGCGTCGGCTTGCGATGAATGCAGGAGCCCGGAAGGCAGTGTGAGCCATCAAGACCAATCGCCTCTCAGCCGGCCCATCCTCGCCGTCCGGGGCGTGGAGAAGAGCTTCGAAGGCGTGCGCGCTTTGTACGGCGTCTCCGTGGAGCTTCGAGCGGGCGAGGTACACGCCATTGTCGGCGAGAACGGCGCCGGCAAGTCGACGCTCATAAAAATCATTACCGGCGCGATGCACGCGGACGAAGGAAGCATCGAGGTCTGCGGGCGGCCCGTCGAGCGGAACGACCCCAACGTCTCTCGCGCGCTGGGCATTGCCGCCATCTATCAGCAGCCTGCGCTGTTTCCGCACCTGACGGTCGCCGAGAACATCATGCTGCCGCTGGAGATGGGCGCCAGAAGGCGGACGGTCGACTGGAGATCCCGCCATCGACGCGCCTCATCGCTCGTGGAGAGCCTCGGCGCCACGATCGATCCGCGCCGGTTGGCCGGCACGCTGAGCATGGCCGATCAGCAGATTGTCGAGATTGCAAAGGCCGTCGGCGCGGATGCGAAGATCCTGCTCATGGACGAGCCTACCGCCGTGCTGACGGAGCGCGAAGTGGAGCGCGTTTTCGCGCTGATCCGCCGGCTTAAGGCGGACGGCGCCGGGATCTTGTATATCTCGCATCGCCTCGAAGAAATTCTGGCCATCGCCGACCGCATTACCGTACTTCGCGACGGGCATTGCGTGGCGTGCCGCAATGCTGCCGAGGTCGGGCGCGGCGAGCTGATCGAAATGATGGTGGGCCGGTCGATCGCTTCGGTCTATCCGAAACGCGCGGTTCCCATCGGCGATGTCGCGCTGGAAGTGCGGGGTTTGAGCAATGAGCGCGAGGGCCTGCGCGATATCTCGTTCTCGGTTCGCGCCGGTGAGATCTTCGGCCTCGCGGGAATGGTCGGCGCTGGGCGCACAACCCTGGCGCGAACGCTTTTCGGCCTGGCCCCGGCTTCGAGCGAAGTGTTTCTTTCGGGCCATCCGCGCCGCATTCATTCTCCAGCCGACGCGATGCGTCTCGGCATCGGCTATGTGCCGGAAGACCGGCGCCGGGATGGCGTCATTCTGGAGATGGATGTGGCCAGGAACATCAGCCTGGCCAATCTCAAATCGGTATCGCGCCGGGGCCTGGTGAGCGCACGGCGCGAACGCGCACTTGCCGCGCGCTACGTCGAAAAACTGCGTATCAAGACGCCATCGACCGCCACTGCCACGGGCAAGCTTTCCGGCGGGAACCAGCAAAAAGTCGCGTTGGCGCGTTGGCTCGCAACCGGCCCGCGCGTTCTGATTCTCGATGAGCCCACGCAGGGCGTCGACGTGGGATCGAAGGCGGAGATCCACGAACTGATCGTCCAACTCGCCGAGCGGGGAATGGCGATTCTTCTCATCTCGTCTGAGCTGCCTGAGATTATGGGCATGTGCGACCGCATCGGCGTGTTTCACGCGGGCAGGCTGGCGGGCACCCTTGCCGGCGCTGAGGCTACGCAGCCGCGGATCATGTCACTGGCGTTGGGACACGGATGAGAAAGCTGGAAGAGACCATGCGCTTTGTGAGGACTCTCTGGTGAAGACCTGGAGCCGCGAGATCGGCGTTGCAGCGACCATTGCGCTGCTCTATGCCGTGCTGTTCTTCAGCGGAAGAACGTACTTCAGCGCGGAAAATTTCGGCGACTTGTTCCTGGCCAATCTTCCAGTGCTCATCGTCGCGCTGGGCATGCTGCTCATCATTCTTACCGGGCAGATCGATATCTCGGTCGGCTCGCAGTTTGCCGTGTGCAGCGTGATTGCGGGCGTAGCGGCCAAGGCGGGAATGCCGGTGGTCCTGGCGGGGCTGGCATCGTGTGCGGCCGGTGCGCTCTTTGGCGCCATCGGCGGTGGCTTCGTTGCGTTCCTTCGCATTCCTTCCATCGTGGTTACGCTGGCGATGATGATCGCCCTGCGCGACGGGCTGCGGTGGTTAACCCAGGGGGCGTGGATTGAAGATTTGCCGCCGGGCTTTCACTGGCTAAGCATGACGCAGTCGCGATTCACGGCTGCCATGGCTATGCTGGCCCTGGTGCTGGTTGTGGCAGCGGCCACGGGCCTGCGTTTTTTTCGTGCCGGCCGAATGGTGCTGGCCACCGGCTCCAGTGAGGCTGCGTCGCGCATCGCCGGAATCCGCACCGAGCGCGTGGTGTTTTCTGTTTTCACGCTGACGGGTGCGCTCACCGGCCTGGCTGCCGCGCTGAATGCGGTGCGCTTCCAACAGGTCCCGAGCAACGCGGGACTGGGGATGGAGATGAAGGTCATTGCAGCGGTAGTCGTCGGCGGCGCTGCCATCACGGGGGGCTCAGGGACTGTACTCGGTACCTTGCTAGGGGTGATTCTTCTCGGCTCCGTGGGCACCGCGCTCACGTTCCTCGGCGTGAGCGCCTACTGGGAACAGGCAATTCAAGGAGCGATCATCCTGGCGGCGGTTGCCATCAACCTGGCGGGACGCGGCCGTGAATAGTCTCATGAAACTGCGCATTCCTGCCGCGGCGCGGCTTCCCGCCGCCTTGCCTTTGAGCGGCAGCGAGCGATGGCTGCTGGCCGCGCTGTTTGCAGAAGTCGTTTTTTTCTCGGCAGCCGCGCGCGAATTCTTCGGCTGGACCAATTTCTTCGAGGTGCTGCGCTTCAGCGTGGAGCTCGGCCTGCTCTCCGTCGCGCTCACGCCCATCCTGATCACCGGCGGCATCGATCTCTCGGTGGGTTCCACCGTGGGACTCACAGCCATCGCAACAGGTGTGGCCTGGCGCGACTTTCATTGGCCGATGGGCGCGGTAGTTGCGCTGGCACTGCTTGTGGGGTGCGCGTGCGGTGCGGTAAATGCGCTCTTCATCGGCGGGCTGCGCCTGCCTCCGCTGATCGTCACGCTGGGCACCTACACGCTCTATCGCGGAATCGCCGAAGGCATTACGCACGGAGCGGTGAGCTTTACCGGCTTTCCCGCGTCGTTTCTTTTCCTTGGCCAGGGCTACCTGTGGCGGCTGATTCCCGCGCAGTTGCCGATTCTCGTTGTGTCCGCGATTGGCTACTGGGTTCTGCTGCATCGATCGGTGATCGGGCGCGGTCTTTATGCCATCGGGCTGAACGAGTCCGGCGCGCGCCACGCCGGCATTCCCGTTCGCCGGCATCTGGTCCTTCTTTACCTGCTCTCGGGATGCGTCTCCGGCGTTGCCGGAATCATCCTTGTCGCGCACCTGGGGCTGGCGAAATCGGATCTGGGCACCGGCTACGAACTCGAAGCGATCACAGCCGTTGTGCTCGGCGGCACATCGGTCTTCGGCGGGCGCGGAACTCTCTTCGGTTCGCTGCTGGGGCTCGTCTTCCTCTCCATACTTCAGGACGGAATGCATCTGCTGGCGTTGCCGTCGGAACTGACCGGAGTGCTGACCGGCGTGATGCTGCTGGCGATCGTAAGCCTCGACCAGATTCGCGCCGGCAGCCGGCTGCGCCAGATGTTCGGCCCCGGGAGAGATAGATTCGCCGGCGCGCGCGCGGCAATGGTTGCCGCAGTTGTCGTCATTTTCCTCGCGGCGGCCGGTTACGCGTGGGTGAGCCATTCGCGATGGTCCGGCGACACCCAGGCGAATGCAGGGAGGCTTTCAGCAGGGCGGCGCTATGTGATTGCCGTCATGCCCAAGGCCAAGGGCGACCCCTATTTCAAGAGCGCAGGCGCCGGCGCCGAGGAAGCCGCGCGCGAGCTGGGCGTCGATCTGATCTGGGATGGTCCGACCAGCCTCGACCCGTCGCAGCAGAACGAACTCGTGGAAAACTGGATCACCATGCGCGTGGATGCGATCGTAGCCGCGGTCGCCAACAGCGGCAGCATGTCCACGGTGCTGCGCAAAGCGCGCCAGCGCGGCATTTCCGTGCTCACGTGGGATTCCGATGCGGCGCCGGACGCGCGGGACTTCTTTCTCAACCAGGCCACGCCCGAAGGCATTGCGAAGACGCTCACCGACGAGGCAGAAAGGCTGCTGCCCCGGGGCGGCCAGTTCGCCATCATCACCGGCCCCCTGAGCGCGGAGAATCAGAACCTGTGGATTCAGTGCATCCGCGACGAGCTGGCCCGGCGTCACTCGCGCCTGACACTGGCCACCGTGCGGCCCAGCGACGATGACCGCGACAAAGCATTCCTTGAAACGCAGACGATTCTGAAGATGTTGCCGGATGTGAGGCTGGTGATGGACATCTCCGCGCCGGCCGTGCCCGGCTCGGCAGAAGCGGTCGCGCAATCCGGACGCACCGACGTGGACGTGATCGGCCTTTCGCTGCCCTCCATTTGCCGGCCGTATATTCACGCAGGAACGGTCCAGAGCATCGTGCTGTGGAGCACGCGCGATCTTGGCTATCTCACCGTTTACGCGGGCTGGCTCGATGCACAGCATCGCATCGCGCCGGGAAGCACGTCGATCGATGCGGGCCGGCTGGGCAGGCTCGAGGTGCGCGGCAGCGAGATCGTTCTGGGCAAGCCGATGGTGATCGACAAGTCGAATATCGATCATCTGAATTTTTAGAGGCGTCGCGAGCGTCGAGTCGGCGCCGGTCGCGCGGATTTGACAGCACTCCGTGTATCGGCAGACGATTTTGAGAGGAGAGATCAAGCGGTCACGGAATGGGTTTCGGTAAAACGGCGAGAGCACGGAATCAAATGCGCCATCGACGCGCGCAATCCGTGCCCATTCGAGCGAGCGTGATGCAGGCCTTATTCGCGGCCGGAGCCATTCTTCTTTTTTGCTTGATATGCGGATGCAAAGCCCCGGCGAGCTCGCGGCCGGTGGGCTCTCCCATCGCGATCAGCGCGCCGCTCGGCCTGCCGCCGGTGCCGATGCCGCCCGGCAACCCGCCAACCGCGGAGTCGATCGCACTGGGCCGACGGCTCTTTTACGATCCCAGCCTGAGCAAGGACAATTCGATCTCCTGCGCCTCGTGCCACAACCCCATGTTTCGCTTCGCCGACGCACGAGAGCGGTCGATCGGCGTGGGTGGGGCGCTGGGCTTGCGCCACGCTCCCACGCTGGTCAACGTCGCTTATTCTCCTCTGCTCTTCTGGGACGGCCGCGCCGCCAGCCTCGAGTCGCAGGTACTGGGTCCCATGGCCGATCCGCTGGAGATGAACCAGACACACGAGGCGTCCATCGCCAAGCTCAGGCGCGACTCCGGTTACGCGGCGATCTTCCACGCTGCGTTCGGGACCGATGACATCACGCTCGACCGCGTAGAGAATGCGCTGGCGAGCTTTGAGCGCACGATTCTTTCCGGGAACTCGCCTTTCGACCGATACCAGTTTCTGGGACAGAAGACCGCGCTCACGGCCGCGCAAGTGCGTGGACTGGCTGTCTTCACCGATCCGCATCGGGGCAACTGCTCCAGTTGCCACACCATCGCTGCGAAATATGCGCTCTTCACCGACGGCCAGTTTCACAACACCGGTGAAGGCGCCGACGACAACGACGAATTCGCCGACCCGGGTCGATATAAGGTGACGCACGCCGACGCCGACAAGGGTGCATTCAAAACGCCCACGCTGCGCGATGTCGCGGTCTCAGGCCCTTACATGCACGATGGCAAGCTGAAGACCTTGAAGGCGGTCGTCGACTTCTACGCGGGCAAGGGCAATTCCAATCCGAATCTGGATGCAAAGATGAAGACAATCAACCTCACTGGGCAGGATCGCGACGACCTGGTCGAGTTCCTGAAATCGCTCACCGGCGAAATTTCGCCCAACCTCGGCCCACGGGCTAAGGATGGAGCGAAATGACGCGTCGACGCAGATGGATCGCCGCATGCTGCTCGTTTGCAATCGCGATGCTGGTCGCCTGCTCGCCGAATGCCAAGAAGGCCGCGCTTGCAGCGCAGCAACAGCCCGCGATTCCCGCATTTCACGTCGATGCCGCCACCGCCGGCTCGATCTTCGGCACGATCCGCTATACCGGCCCGCGCCCGCCGCACAAGGCGGTTGACATGAGCAACGAGCCGGCCTGCGTGGAGGCGCACAAGGGCAAAGCCTACGACGAATCGCTTGTGGTTTCGCGAACCGGCGATCTGGCCAACGCGTTCATCTATGTGAAGTCGGGCCTCGAGGGCAAGCGCTTCGAGTCGCCGGCAACGCCGGTCGTCATCGACCAGAAGGGCTGCTGGTTTCATCCGCGCGTGCTCGGCATCCAGGTAGGCCAAACGCTCGAAGTTGCGAACGACGATCCCGTCACCCACAACATTCATCCCATGGCGGAAGTGAACCGCGAGTGGAACCACAGCCAGGGCGCCGGCGACCCGCCCATCAATCGCCGATTCCTTCATCCGGAGCTCGTGATCCCGGTCAAGTGCAACATCCATAGCTGGATGCACGCGTGGATCGCCGTGCTTGACCATCCTTACTTCGCCGTCTCGAAAGACGACGGAACGTTCACGATCGCGAATCTTCCCCCGGGCACGTACACCATCGCGGTGTGGCAGGAAGTGCTGGGAACCCAGGAGCGGCAGGTGACTGTCGCATCGCACGCCAACGAAACCGCAAACTTCACTTTCGAGAGAAAATAGCCCATGCGCAAATCTGCCCTGGTTCTACTCGCTGTCGGAATGTCGATCTCCCTCGCCGGCTGCAGGTCGGCGAATCTGCCTGCGGGCACAGCGGCTGAGCCCGCGGTCAGCTACACTGGCCCGCGCGTCTACGTGACCAACGAAGTCTCCGGCGATCTGACCGTCATCGATGCCGCCACGCACAACGTGATCGCCACTGTGCCGCTGGGCAAGCGTCCGCGAGGAATCCATCCCAGCCCCGACGGCAAGACGCTTTATGTCGCTCTCAGCGGCTCGCCCATCGGCGGGCCCGATGTGGACGAAAGCACGCTGCCGCCCGCCGACCACAGCGCCGACGGGATCGGAGTGATCGACGTAGCCGAGAACAAGTTGGTGCGCGCGCTGCACGCCGGCAACGATCCGGAGAACTTCGACGTGAGCCGCGACGGCAAACAGATCTACGTCTCGAACGAAGACGATGCCGAAGTGAGCATCATCGACGTGGCTTCAGGCAACGTTGTGCAGTCGTTTAAGATGGGCGCTCAGCCCGAAGGCGTGCGCGTCACGCCCGATGGCAAGCTGGTCTTCGTCACCTCGGAAGAGACGAGCACGATCTCGGTCCTCGATCCCGCCGCCCGCAAGATCGTTTCCACCTTCAAGGTCGGCCATCGGCCTCGCTCCATCGCCTTCACGCCCGACGGCAAACTCGGCTATGTGAACGCCGAGAACGATGGGACCGTCGCGCTCTTCGATGCCGTGCATTACAAGATGCTGAAGACGATCGAAATTGGCAAGCCGGGGATCGTCAAACCGATGTGCGTCATTCTTTCGCCTGACTCCAGCCGCCTCTACGTGAGCACCGGCCGCGGCCAGCAAGTGTTCACCATCGATACCAGGACCAACAAAGTGCTGGGCTCGGTGACCGTGGGCAAGCGGCCGTGGGGCATCGCGCTTTCGCCGGATGGCAAAACGCTCTACTCGGCCAATGGCCCGTCGAATAACGTGTCCGTCGTTGACCTCGCCACCAACACCGTCGCGGCAACCGTCAAAGCGGGCACAGGACCGTGGGGCATTCAGGTTCTCGCACTCTGAGCTCTCGCCCGATTCCTTCACGCACTTCTCGCAATCCGATTCGAAGAACCGGGAAATCTCCGTGCCCAATCTGTTGCGGCAATTCCTAAGTTGTCAGGGTAGCGCGAAAGAGAAAAGATCGCTCCCCGCGGCCACTGCGAAATATTGTTTGCCCCCGATTCCATAACTCATGGGTGAGGCGTGAATGAGTTGTCCAACGTGGAAATGCCATAGCGGTTTTCCGGTTCGCCCATCCGCAACCACGAAGTTCTCACCGTCGTCTCCAAAGGCAACCAGGTCGGTTGCCGTAGACATCACGCCTCCCCATCCCTTGTTGTATCCGTATTGAAGATCATGCCACGCAAAATCAAGCGTATCGAGATTGAAGGCGTTGATATATCCCTTACCGGAATCACCGGTGACCTGGGCGCCGGTCGCATAGTAGGTGTTTCCCTCTACGAAGCTGGCTGGTTGCGACCGGAATAGAGCGCAGGCCTCATACGAGCGGAAGTAGAACAGATGAGTTTTGGGGTCGTAACTCGGCGAATACCAGTTTGTAGCTCCTCCATTCGCCGGGCAGATCTTGATGCCATTTTCGTTGGGGATGAGTCCGGCTGAAATGGGCCGGCCGCTGCTGTCGATGCCTTTCGCCCAATTCAATTGCCGTGCGAATTGCTTCGCGAAGAGAAACTTCCCATCAGTCCGGTCCAGAATGTAGAGAAAGCCATTCCGGTTCGCGGTTACGATCAACTTGCGCGGCTTTCCATGGAACTCCGCATCGACAATCACCGGTGTCTGTACTGCATCGTAGTCATAAAGGTCGTGCGGGCTGAACTGGAAGTACCATTTCAGTTTGCCGGTATCGGGGTCGAGAGCCAGCAAACAACTGGTGTAGAGATCGTCTCCCGGGCGACCGCTCCCATCGTAGTCCGGCGCCGGATTTCCGGTTCCCCAGAAGAGAGTGTCCAGGTCAGAGTCGAAGGTGCCGGGCAACCACGCTGTGCCTCCGCCATGCAGGTAGGCGTCCCCCGGCCAGCTCTGGTTTCCTTTTTCGCTTGGCCCTGGAATCGTCCAGAAGCGCCACTTCTCCTCACCCGTCGTCGCATCGAATGCAGCTATGAAGCCCCGCACCCCATCGTCGCCGCCGGAGGATCCCACCACAACCTTGTCTTTCACAATCAGGGGCGCGCTCGTCGCGCCATAGTTCCGGTTTCCCGTAGCATAAGGAACTTCCCAAATCAGACCGCCCGAGCGCGCGTCCAGGCAAAGCAAATGCGCGTTGTCCGTCTCCATGTAGATGCGGGTTCCGAGAATGGCCACGCCGCGGTTGTGATGCATGGCGGCGTCATCGACCAACCCCCTCGTAACCTCCCGAAGATGACGCCACAGGATCTTCCCGGTTTTGGCGTCGAGCGCATAAACGTCGTTCGCGCTGGTGACAAACAGGATCCCCGCCACGACGAGCGGCGTGGCCTCGAGCGGGCTTACCGTGCGCGGGTGAAATACCCACTGGACTGTCAGGCGGCTCACGTTTGCAGGCGTAATCTGCGTCAGGCTGCTGAAGCGCCGGCCGCTGTAGTCGCCGTTGTAAGAAGTCCAGTTATCGGCAACACGCTTCTGGAGCAGATCGCCTGGCTGTATGTCGATGAGGCCGAGTGGGGCATTGCGCGAAAGCGAAGAGGCGGGCTCGGCGGTTGGGTGCCGCGAGACCTCCTTGGGTTGTGAACTCGCGCTGTATCCGCAGATCGTCAACAGCAGGCTGCCGGCCGCCACAAGATTAAGATGCACTCGACCGAGTTGCATGTTCCTCGCTTGCCTGCTATGCCGTTCCGCAGTGCTTACATTTTCTGCACATATCATCTCAATGGTCTTGATCCACATTCGTCCGCGGGTTTCTGCTGGACACAATCAGGAAACTCACGATATCGTCAAGCTCCTTCGCGGTCAGCCGCTGAGCAAAATCGCGCGGCATCAGAGAGCGGTCGGTATAGTGAACTTCGATCAGGTTGCTCCGCTCCAGCGAGTGATAGCGGCCGTCTTCGGTCTGCAGCTCCAGCGTGAAGTTGTCTTCGTTGCGCAGCACGCCGGTCAGCTTTTGTCCGGCGCGGGTCGTTACGCTCACCATGCGCGAAGACGGAACCAGCGGAGTGTCGGGATTCGTAATCGAGCGCCGGACTGCGTCCGGCGTTCGATAGCGGCCGTAGAACGTTAAGCCTCTGGCTATAAATCCCCCTTCGCCCCGCATCGAGTGGCACACAGAACATTGCGCTTTGCCAAAAAACAACGTTCGGCCGGCATCTGCGTCTCCGGTAACTTCAACATCGGTTGAAGCGCTTGCGGGCGCAGCCTCGCCCTGGAGCAACCGCAGATACTGCACCACGCCGTGAATATTCGCGTCACCGATTTGGGCGAAGGGCGGCATTCCACCTCTCGTTCCGTCGCGGACGATTCGAAACAATTCTGAATCCGAGAGTGGAAGCGCGCTCGAAGGCGAGACGAGTGCTGGAGCCTTGTCCCCGCCTTTGCCGTCGGCGCCGTGGCAGCTCGCACAGAATTCCATAAAGCGCTGCGCACCCTCGTCCCGATCGCTTCTCTGCTGCTGAGCGCCCGATTGCGCGACGCCGAAGGCCAGCGCGGCGCAGAAGATCATCGCGATTTCAACACGATCATGCCGCATGGGTGCTGGATGTCTCACTCAAAGCATATGAGCGCCGGTCAAGCCGACGGTTAGTAAGATCCCAAACGATTGCATCCACCCATTCTGTCATTTCGCGAGCAGGTTTCGAGCCACAGCCGGCCAGGAAAGGATCGGATTCATGCGTTCGGTCTGTTCTTATGAGCTATAAATTCAACCATTCGAATGCGCGCAGCCTTGAACTGTACCCGGTACCGGCATAAGATCAATAACCGCAGGAGAGCCGCAACGGTCAAAGTGCCAGCCGCATTGGTTCTCGCTGCGGCACACACTTTCAGACGCACGACGGAGGGCACCATGCGCGCCTCGATTCTACTCAGCCTGCCCCTTTGCGTAGCCGTTGCCGGTCAACCGGCCATCTCGCGGGCGTCGACTCGGGCCGGCGTTGTCCGCACTCACATTGAGGGCATCGATATTCCCGCTGTCGCCAATTCTCCGTTTCGGGCGAGAGTTGTCGTGACCTGGGACCGCCAGCTCAATGACGGGAGCACGCAGTCGCGTCAGTACTACACCATGGTGGCGCGGGATTCCCAGGGGCGAGTGCGCCGCGAGACGCGCGAATTCGTGCCCGCGAACTCGAGCGAAGAGCCTCCGTTGCGCAGCTTCACCATCTTGGATCCGGTCGCCGCTACCCGCACCATCTGCGTCGAGGCTTCAATGAAGTGTGTCGTTACGGCCTTTCGTCCCCGGCTGGACCTTCTTGACGCATCTGCCAGAGCGCCCGCATCAAGCGCAGACAATGCGACGCGGGTCAGTTTGGGTCAACAGACGATGTTTGGCCTTTCTGTCACCGGAACCCGCGTGACCGAAGAGGCCCTGGGGCCACAGAACAGCGGCACGACGCTTCCGCACACCGATAGCTGGTACTCTCCGGATTTGCACATCGACCTGGAAATGGTTCGCACAAACCCGCAAAAAGGCGCGGTGACGCTCCATCTCAGGGATCTCGTGCGCGGAGAACCGGACGCATCCTGGTTCGCAATTCCCGAGGGATACCATGTCAAGGACGCTCGCGGTCGATAGAGTGTTCCTCGAGGCATGGTTCCAAGGCGGGATTGAAGCTCATTCAGCATCGCCCAATGACATGGTGATCCATCTCCCCGTCCTATGACGACGGGATCCCGGCCGATCCCGGGGTTAAAGAGATTTGTCGGCTTAAGCCCCAGCCCGAAACTCGCGCTTACAACCTGACGCAATAGAGGCCAGTCAGCCGGCCCACGGGCCGAATGCGAACCGAGTGCTGAACATGCGGGGAAATATTCTGCTCGAGTTGGAGGGAGAGTCGGCGCGGGTCAATTGCATTCCCCAGGATCAGCACATAATCCTGATTGAATGTGCCATCACTTGTTCAGCGCTCCGGCATGCTGCTCAAGCGACGCGAGGGTTTGCCGCGGGCGCTCTTGCGTAAATTGGAGAGTGAAATCGGAGGGACCCTCTTCGAGCGCAGGAGTGAAAGGCTTCGAGCTCCTGGCCTGCAGTTCATAGAGCGCTGAGATGTTCGTTCGAGGATTCCGGACGATGTTCAAGGCAGCCGTGGCGGTGTCGGACGGGATGGCTCCGGTTGCGCCGTTGCTCCGTGCGTTGCTGAAGAGCGAGGTGCAGCCCTCCGATACAGGGGAGTTCGAGTTCACGCAGGCAGAAAGGATATTGGCGAGCGTATGAATCTTGTCTTGCGGGACAGCGCTTTTCGGCTGGGACGGCACGAATGAATTCGCGAATCCCGTGGAGACGCTGGCCAGATCCGCGGCTTCAACTGCTCTCTCCGAATCCTTTCCCGCCTCGAAGCGGGTGACGTGGGTCGCGTCGACAGCTGAATCAGCCATGGCGTAAGCCGCCGCGACAGTGGTCACCTCATTGACGAAGATGAAGGGCGTCCTCTCATCGAAGCTTCCGCTCGCTGGGCAAGCGCCGAGCGCGGTCATCATGCCGATCGCAGAGTTGGAGCCATCGCCCCCGCTGTCCCCACCACGCACATAGACATACACCTGATGGCCGGCGGTGCAGGTGTATTCACCGGCGATGGAAAAACCGCCGGTGGGTCCGGTTAACGCGTAGTTGCCGATGGAATCATGGGGATTCCCGGTCGCTGAGGTGAGCAGCGAAACCGAAGAGTTGTCTGTGGGGCTTGAACTGACTTGCAGCACATACACTCTTGCGCCCGCAACCGCCCGCGATTGGCCACCGTTGACAAGCCCCTGCATAAGCCGAAATGGAGACGCCACTGAATTGGTGTAGTCGGTATACGCCGCGTTGAGAGCTGCCGGGGCCGGATCGACAATGGCAGCTCCAGAGCCGCCGGACCCACCGGAGCCGCCCGACCCTCCAGAGCCCCCCGACCCGCCTGACCCTCCGGAGCCGCCCGATCCACCAGAACCGCCGGAGCCGCCCGATCCACCCGATCCACCTGAACCACCCGATCCACCGGAACCGCCCGAGCCGCCGGAGCCGCCGACGATTCCAACCTCGGCTCCATGCCCTCCACAACCGCTCAGCCATGCACTCGACATCAGGCCGGCAACAAGAAGGGCAACAACCACGCTGGCCGTAAATCGCATTGGACCTCCTGAGTGCGGCAAAGGCCTTATAGGAGCTTAGACCGCCCACTTTGAGACCAGTTACGTTCCATGCGAAAGAAGATGCTCACAAGTGGGGTTATCGTCGATAAAGCTGGAAAACGAAACCCGCTTGCCCACGGTCACCGAGCCGACCATGGCTCGTCGAACAACCTCGTCCCTGGTCACCCCTGGCCTGTTCGTACGTCGATTTGGTAAACTCGCGTCTCAACCGGACCTTCGTGAGCGATCCAGGTTCTCTAACCCGTTGCGTCCGACGCAAATCGATTCGGCCCCAATCCTCCTGATCCTACATTTCCGACCCGACCGAGGTGAGCCCCGATGCCCATTGAACTAAAGGTCAACAACGTTTCGTCTGCCGTGGACGTGCCGCCGGAGATGCCTCTGCTTTGGGTGCTCCGCGACATCCTGGACCTGAAGGGCGCCAAATATGGCTGCGGAATGGGCCTCTGTGGCGCCTGCACGGTGCACGTGGAAGGCCGCGCGGTGCGCTCCTGCCTCACGCCGGCCGGTTCTGTAGCCGGCAAGCCGATCACGACCATTGAGGGCCTTTCGACCGATGGGTCTCATCCGGTGCAGGCGGCCTGGGAGGCCATCGATGTCCCGCAGTGCGGCTATTGCCAGGCCGGGCAGATCATGTCGGCCGCGGCTTTGCTCAAGCAGAATCCGCACCCCAGCGATGCCGACATCGATTCGGCCATGAGCGGCAATCTCTGCCGCTGCGGAACCTACGCGCGTATCCGGGAGGCAATTCACCAGGCGGCAGGGGCGGGCGCCACAGCCGCTCCGTCGAAAGGGAGGGCCTGATCATGCGCATGGATCGGCGATCGTTTCTTGAACTCACGGCCCTCGCCGGCGGCGGCCTCGCCCTCAAGCTCTACCAGTCACCCTTCGCTGCGGCCCAGGCGCCGCCGCCTCCGCCGGAGCTTACGCCGCAGGCTTTCATTCGCATCGCGCCCGACGGCGTGGTCACCATCATGGCCCGCGCATCGGAGTCCGGGCAGGGCATGCGCAACATGCTGCCCATGCTCATTGCCGAGGAATTGGATGTGGACTGGAAGCAGGTTCGCGTTCAGCAGGCGGATCTGAACGAAAAGATCTACGGCGAGCAATTCTCCGGAGGCTCCGCAAACACCCCTGAGGGCTGGGAGCCGATGCGCCGCGTCGGGGCAGCCGGTCGTCAGCTGCTCATTGCGGCTGCGGCGGAATTATGGAATGTGCCGGCGACCGACTGCACCACTGAGCCCTGCCGCGTCCTTCACCAGGCTTCGTCGCGCTCGGCGGGTTACGGAGAATTGGCCGCCAAGGCGGCAACGCTGCCCGCTCCCGACCTCAAGAGCGTCAAGCTCAAAGACCCCAAAACCTATCGCATCATCGGTCGCTCGCAACCCGGCGTGGATACGCATGCCATCGTGACCGGGAAGCCGATCTTCGGTATCGATGTTCAATTGCCCGGAATGCTGTATGCCGCGATCGAGAAGGCTCCTGTCTTTGCCGGCAAGGTCAAGACCGCCAACACCGACCAGATCAAAGCGCTACCCGGCGTGCGCCACGTCCTGGTCATCGACGGCGGCATCAAGCCCGCTGCCTTCACTCCCTGGGAGCCGGGCATGGAGCCGGGTATCGCCATCGTCGCCGACAACTGGTGGCAGGCACAGCAGGCTCGCAAGCAGCTCAAGGTCGAGTGGGACCTGGGCCCGGCGGCTTCGCAAAGCACGGATGGGTTCCACAAGCGCGCCGAGGAGCTTCTCGCCGCTCCGCCCGCCACCGCGCTGCGCAAATATGGAGATATTGACGCTGCATTCAATTCTTCGGCCAAGGTCGTCGAAGCCACTTACCAGTATCCATTCATCGCCCATGCCACCCTGGAGCCGCAGGGCGCCACCGCGCACTGGAAAGACGGCAAGCTGGAAATGTGGTCCACCAGCACCCTGCCGGGCAATGGCCGCCAATTGGTTGCGCAGACGCTCGGCATCAAAGACACCGATATCACCACCCATCTGATCCGCTCGGGCGGCAGCTTTGGGCGCCGCCTGCAGAACGATTACCTCGTCGAGGCGGCCTGGATCGCCAAGCGAGTCGACGCGCCGGTCAAACTGCTGTGGTCGCGCGAAGACGACGTCGCCCACGATCCCTATCGGCCCGGTGGAACCATGGGCCTGAAGGGCGGCGTGGACGCCAAGGGCAAGCTCACGGCGTGGCGGCAGCATCTGGTCGACTTTGGCGATGGAAAACACGCCGCTTCCGGGGGCGGCATCGGTCAGGACACGTATCCTGCCGGCTTTCCTCCCGCGTTCGCGCTCTACACGTCCATGCAGCCGCTCTCGCTCCGCACCGGGGCCATGCGCGCCCCCGGCGACAACGCCTACTGCTGGGTTGCGCAGTCGTTTCTGGACGAGCTGGCACATGCTGCCGGACGTGATCCCCTCGAATTTCAGCTGGAGCTGCTCAGCCACACGCCTGCGCCATGGTCCGCCGGCGAGCACGATGCGGCCGACAACCACGAGCCGACAGGCCAGGACGTTCTCATCCCGGAGCGATTCAGAGGCGTGCTTCAATTAGTCGCGGAAAAATCAGGCTGGGCGCGAAGGGCCAAAACGCCAGGGCGCGGAATGGGCATCGGCGCATGGTTCTGTCACCTCGGCTATTTCGCAGTGGTCGCTGATGTGAGCGTTGACAACCAGAACCGCGTCACGGTGCGTCACATGTGGGCCGCCGGCGACATCGGAAGCCAGATCATCAATCCCGCCGCCGCTGAAAATATCGCCTTCGGCGGCCTCATCGAGGGCATGAGCCACATGGGACTGGAGATTACGCTGGTCGATGGCGTGGTCCAGCAGTCGAACTTCCACAATCATCCATTTGTGCGCATGCGGCAGGCGCCGAAGATCGAGGTCTTCTGGCGCAAAACCGACTATGCGCCGACCGGTCTTGGAGAGCCCACGCTTCCGCCTGCGGTAGCTGCGTTGGGCAATGCCATCTTCGCCGCCACAGGAAAGCGGATCCGCACCCTGCCGCTCCAGCGCAGCGGATTCAGCTGGGCCTGATTTTGGACCACAGTTCCACCGGAGTGCCGGTCGGGTTCGCTACGTCGGCGCGATTAGGAGATCAACTCGCTCAGTTTCTTGCCCACCGCGCCGGGTCCGAAGTTGATGTGAGCGTCCTTGATCGAGAGTCCGACCACTTCGATGCGCTTCAGGTTCCGTGTTCCGATCCCGGCTTCTTCGGCAAGATGCAGCGAGTTGTCGCCGCGGATGAACGGAGAAGAGCCGCGCTCGGCATACGGATCGTAGCCCATCACCGCCATGCCGACAGCGTCAACGCAGACGGCGTTGCGGCCGGCGATAATCACGCCCGGTGTCATCTTCTCCAGACCCGGCAGCCAGGGTCCTTCCCCGCCGCGCACCGTCTCGACGCCATCCACGATGGCGAGATCTATGGGCCGGATGCCGTTCTGATCCACCAGGATGCGCGGAACCCGGTAGCCTGGGTCGCGCGGCGAATCGGGGTGCAACTCGGCATCGACTCCCGAGGGCGCGGGCGTCGTGCCGTCGTGCAGCACAGCTCCGCGCTCCTGCGTCGGCCGCTCGTTGCCGCTCGGTCCGCAGTCGCTGCCATAGAGCGAGCAGGGCGTGTTGCCGAAGTTGTTCTTCATCGTCATGGTCACGCCGGCAATCCAATGGTTCTTGAGCTTCGCCATGGAAGCGTACACGTCGCACTGGTAGAACGCCGAGTTCAGGTGGTAGGCCGGATAGGCGTAGCCGCCCCAGGGCACCTTCGTGCGCACATACTGCTTGTAGTTGCCCAGGTTCTGCACGTTCTCCCAGACCACCGGCACGCCCATGTTGTTGATCGCGCTTACGTCCAGGCCGTAGCGTGCCCACAACGAGAGATCCTGGTCGGCGGGGAAGAAGCTTTCGATCATGCGAACGCGGCGCGCGCCCGCCTTGGCAAACAGGTGCACCGTCGCCGCCACCGACTGCGGGTTCGTCCGATAAGGAAGCTCAGGCGTCAACGGCCAGTTCTTGGGATTCCCGGTGAGATTCAGCTTGAGCGCAACCGTCTTTCCGCGCACCAGCTTCTCGATGCCGCCGATCTGATCGAAGGCGCGAGAGAGCTGCAGCCCATACTGCGCGTAATCGCGGCAACGCACGATCGCAACCCGGCTCGCTGGAGCCTCGGCCTTCATCAGCTTTGGCGTGCAAAGTGCCGAAAGCGTTGCAGCACCCGTGGTGGCCAGCATCTCGCGTCGGTTCATCTCTTCGGCCTCCTCAACGCTATGCTACTCGGATAGGATCGATTGCGCGTGCCTTATTTGATCTCCAGACGATCGTTTGCCAGGCTGCTCGCCGCCGCCCCGCTCTCCAGAGCCTTCGCGGCCGAGCGCAACATGTTCCTCGCCTTGAACAGCGTCCTTCTGCAAGGCCGCGTTCAATGGCCGGAGTTCGCGCGCCTGGCAGCGAAAACCGGCTTTCCCGGCACGGACGTCATGCTGCAACCAGCGATGCAGGTGGGCGCCAGCGCGACGAACGCCCTGCTTGCCGGCCTCAAGATCCGGCCGGCCGTCATCGATTTTCCCGTCGAATTCCGCAAAGACGACGCAACCTTCAGGTCCTCGCTCGCCCGGCTCGACGCAGCCGCCCGGTTCGCAGCGGCGATCGACTGCCCGCGCATGATCACCTACATCATGCCCTCGAGCGATACGCCAAAAGACGAACTGCGACAGACCTATAAGCAGCGATTTCGAGAGTGCGCCCGCATTCTGGCACGTTCCAACGTGCGCCTCGGCCTCGAGTTTCTGGGCCCGCTCCAGCTGCGCAAAATGTACAAGTACGAATTCATCTGGCGCATGAACGAGATGCTGGCGTTCGCGAAGGAATGCGGTTCCAACGTCGGCCTGCTGCTCGATTCCTGGCACTGGCACCACGCCGGAGCCACCACAGACGACATCATTGCCGCCGGCCGCGACCGCATCGTCCACGTCCATTTCAATGACTCGCCGAACCTGCCTCCGGAGCAGATCCACGACGATCAGCGCCTTCTGCCCGGTGAAGGTGTCATCAACCTGACCGGCTTCCTGCAGGCGCTCCAGGGAATCCACTACAACGATGCGCTCAGCGTAGAGGTCTTCGGGCGAACGAAAGACATGACGCCGGAAGCAGCCGCGAAAGCCGGCCTCAACAGCTCACTTGCTGTCTTTAGGAAGGCTGGAGTTCCCGAGGGCTGAACTTGGTCGGGGACGGACGATTGCGCGGGTGCGATCTATCGCGATTCCGGCTGCAGTTTGAGCGCCGCAACGGTTCCCGGAACGATCGGCAGGGATTCATCGCCGATTCTTTCCGATCCATGCTTCGCGTCGTACATCCTCAGATCGGCGGCGATGCACAGGGCTTCCATGGTCTTGGCGTCTTCAGGAAAGATGGCGACACCGACGCTGGCGCCGATGTGTACGATTTGCCCGTCGACGTCAAGCGGATTCTTGAGCAACTGCAGCAACGATTCCCCCACATGAAAGGCCTCGCTGCGGCTGGTGGGCTCTTCCAGCACCACGGAAAACTCGTCGCCGCCGGTGCGCGCCACGGTGTCGGACCGCCGCACGCGCCCGGCGAAGAGCGATCCCACGCGTTGCAGCAGCAGATCTCCCACATGATGACCCAGCGTGTCGTTCACCTGCTTGAACCGGTCCAGATCGATGACCAGCAGCGCGGCGTGGGTCTCGGTGCGGCGGGCGCGCTCCAGCGCGCTGGCCAGCCTGTCCTGAAAAAGTCGGCGGTTGGGCAGTCCGGTCAATGGATCGTGCAGCGCCAGGTGCCGGTTGTGCTCGATCTGGTCTTCGAGCAGCAGCAGAATCATGCCCACCGCGACGACGTATTTGGGCAGGTTCCAGACCTCGCTCTCCACATGCACCTGCGGCAGAAACACCTGCATGCACGGTGCAATCGTGAACACGTTGGCCCACGCCAGGAACCCTGCGATGGTGATGAACGCGCCCGCCGTCGCCCGCCGGTACATCCACCAGAAGTGAATGCAGCAGCCGAGATAGACGGTAAACAGCACGCCGTTCAAGGCGAGATCCTGTCCGTTTCCCGGCCGATTCTGCACGCTGAGAAGGAAGATCGAGAGCCCGGTGTAGAGCGAGACCGTCACCCAGCGCAGCGGATGATTGAATTTGCGCAGCGCCACGACGGCAATCCCCAACGGAAGCGCCGCGAACAGCGCCGCAGCCGGGACCAGGAAGCGCGATCCGTCGGGAAGGGAAATGGCCATCAAGTAGATGGTATTGCTGGCCACCATCGCCACCAGCATCCATCGGCTGGAAATCTGCTCGCGGTAGGGCACCGCGGCCCACATGAAGAGGATTCCGGCCCAGACCAGCGAGATCAGGCCCGCGACCTGGGCCAGGGTTCCCCAGAATCCGGGAAGGTTGAAGAGCATGGACGCGCCGAAGTGCAGCACGATCATGATCCAGCCCGTGAGCCAAAGCCCTGAGACAGGGGTCCGGTTGCGTCGCGTAACCGACGCAAAGGCACAAGACAGCAGGGCAACTGCGGTCAGATCCGGCAGTTCGCTCCAGTTCACCAAGGCAACCTCAAAAAAATGTGGCAGCACTGCTCTATTTAGCATCGTTGATTTGCTGTGGTTTCATATCACCAATTCGTTCGTTCGATCATAACCTTTGGTGACACTTCGGTAACTCGTGGAGGAAAATGAGACAGTCGCTTCCCCCGGGCGACGCGGAGCTCAGAAATCCGCAACCTCCCGGCTCCCGGTAATCGATCGGTGACGCTTCTCTCATTATCGAATTCTGAGTTCGGTTTCCTTCGCTAGACTCTCAACTGATGGCTGCCAGTTTGTACATTGTGGTCGAGGGCGATGATCCCGGGTTCGATACGTTCGTCAATGGACAGGCGTTAGCCCGCAACGAGGACTCCCTGGAGCGCCTGGCGGAGCGGCTCGGTGTCCGGCCCCTGCTCGAATACTTCTCCGCCGATGAAAACTCGATGGCCCTGCTTCTCGAGCAGGGGGCCGGCAATCCGGAATGGGCTCGGAATCTGCCCGAGCCGCAGTGGTTCGGCGCCGGCGACGGACGGCTCACCGTCAGCGCCCTAATCGACTTTCTTGCCGCCAATCCGGCCGCGCTTGGCTCCGAGACGCAGCCGGTTCTGAGCGAACTGCACGAATACGAGCGCGTGCTGCGCAAGACCGCACAGCGCGGCCTGCGCTGGCACCTGGCCGTGAGCTGGCGCTGAGGAGAGCGGCCTCGCCCGCTGTGGCTCCGAGAAGGAAAGTCGGAACTGTCCGAAATGTGCACAATTCAGACACTAACGGAGAGTCAGACTGGGAATCCCTTTGGTATAGCCTTTTACCCATGCGCGTCGAGGAGAACCGGGCACTGGCTCCATTCACGACGTTGGCCATCGGAGGCCCGGCGCGCTGGTTCGTCGAGGCTGCCAGCGAAGAGGAGATCGTTGAGGCCGTTGAGTGGGCGCACAATCGGCGCGTCGATCTATTCGTCCTCGGCGGCGGGAGCAACCTGCTTGTTGCCGACTCCGGCTTCGATGGCCTCGTCCTCCACATCGCACTGCGCGGGATAGCCGTCTCGAATCTTCCCGGCCGGCCATCGCACCGGCTCTATTCCTGCGCCGCAGGCGAAAGCTGGGACGACTTCGTCCAGCGTTCCGTTCAGGAGAATTGCGCGGGTGTCGAGTGCATGGCGGGCATTCCCGGCACCGTTGGAGGCACGCCGGTGCAGAACGTCGGCGCTTACGGCCAGGAGGTCGCATCCACCGTTGCCCTCGTCCGCGCCTTTGATCGCGTGGAACGCAACTTCGTCGAGTTTTCCGCTGCCGAGTGCGGCTTCTCGTATCGCCGCAGCCGCTTCAACTCCACCGACCGCGGCCGCTATGTCGTGACCCGCGTCGACTGCCGGCTTGAGATCGACGGCTCGCCGACCCTTTCCTACGCCGACCTGCAGCGAAAGTTTGCCGGCCGTTCGCCGACTGTGCCGCAGCCATCTCTCACCGAAGTCGCGGCCGCCGTTCGCCAGATCCGGCGGTCCAAGGGCATGCTTCTGGTCGAAGGCGACGCCGATTGCCGCAGCGCCGGCAGCTTCTTCAAGAATCCCATCGTCACCGAGGACCATGTCCGGCGAATCGCGGCCGCCACGGCCGAAGAGCCGCCTCGCTTTCCCGCCGGGCCGGGACCGGAAAACGCCGGGAAGGTCAAACTGTCCGCTGCTTGGCTCATCGAGCAGGCGGGCTTCGCCAAAGGCTTCGCCCGCGGCTCCGCGGCCATCTCGTCCCGCCACACGTTGGCGATCGTCAATCGCGGCGGGGCCAGCGCGGCGGACGTCCTCGCACTGGCCGCGGAAATTCAGTTCGCCGTCGATTCAAAGTTCGGAATCCGGTTGGCGAAGGAACCCGTCCTTCTGGGATTTGGGTCCGGGCCGCGGACTCATTAGGCCCGCCCCAGCCGCTCCATCAATCGCTCGCATTCCAGAGCCAGCACCCGCGCCGCCGGCCCCAGCGCCGTCAGCCGACCTTCGCGCAACATGGCGACCTCGGCGCCGATCGCCAGCGCGTCGGTAGCGTCATGCGTTGCCATCACCGTCTGCACTTCGTGGGCGGCCACCCAGCGCTGCAACCGCGCCAGCAGCGCATCGCTGGCCGCCCCGTCGAGCGCCGAAAACGGTTCGTCGAGCAGCAATAGTCGCGGACGCGGCGCCAGCGCCCGCGCCAGAGCGATGCGTTGCGCCTCGCCTCCGGAAAGATGCCGCGGCCGCCGCGACGCAAACTGCCGTGCATCTACCAGCTCCAGCACCTCGTCCACCCGTGCCCGGCGGCGCTCCCGGTCGAGATCCGACAGCCCGTAAGCGACATTGGCCGCGACGCTCAAATGGGGGAAGAGCGCCGGCTCTTGCGCCACCATCGAAGTCTTGCGCCGGCCCGGCCGCACGCGCACTCCACGAGCCGTGTCGGTCAGCAGCCGCCCGCCCAGCGCGATGCGCCCGCGCTGCGCGTGGTCGAGCCCGGCGAGCAGCCGCAGCAGAGTGCTCTTGCCGGACCCCGAGGGCCCAAAGATGACCGTCCACTCCGAGTCGAGGACGCACTCCAAGTTGAGGTGAAAGCTCCCACGCCGCGCATCGAGAGCCAGTTCAAGCACGGCGTCCTCCGCGCGACCATCCGCTGGCATAGAGCGCCGTCAATGCGGCGATGCTCATAGCCAGCAGGATGGCAGCCGTGCGGTCCGCGGCGCCGTAGTTGAAGCTTTCGACCTGGTCGTACAAAGCGATCGAGAGGGTTCGCGTGGCACCGGGGATGTCTCCGCCCAGCATCAATACCACGCCAAATTCGCCGATCGTGTGCAGAAAGCTGAGCACAGCCGCGGTCAGCAGCGAGCGCCGGGCCAAAGGCACCAGCAGCGTAAGTACCACCCGCATCGAGCCTGCGCCCAGCAGGCGCGCCGCATCCACAAGCGCCGGCTCAACCCCGGCAAATCCGGCCACCAGCGGCTGCACGGCAAAGGGCAGGCTGTAGATGACGGAACCGACAACCAGGCCGGAGAACGAAAACGCGAGCGGATGGCCGATGATCGAGATGATCGCGCGCCCGACTGAAGTCCGCGGCCCCAGCAGCACCAGCAGAAAAAATCCCAGCACGGTGGGAGGTAATACCAGCGCCAACGCCGTGAGCGCTTCCAGCAGCGCCAGCCAGCGGCTCCGCCCCAGCACGACAAGTGCGGCCAGCGGCACGGCAATCGCAAGCAAAATTGCGGTGGTCACCGCGGCGAGCTTCAGGGTGAGGGAGAGTGCCTGCCAATCCATGCAGAACTGAGTTTAATCGAATGGATTCAGGCGGGATCCTGCAGCCGTTTATCGGCTCGATGACTCTCGCGACGGTTGCGGTCTCGCTTGACCCGTCACTTCGCCGGCGCCAGCCCGCTCCTGGCCAGTTCAGCCTGCACCGTCGCGGAGAGAACATACTCGATGAGCTTGTGCGCCGCCGCGCGTTGCTTCGTCCCGCTCACAATCACCACGCCCTGCTCGATCCGTGGATAGAGATCGCGCGGAATCACGAAGTACTCGCCCGCGGCCTGCATCCGGCTGGTTACCGCCGAAGTCATCGAGATCAGCCCCGCGTCGGCATTGCCGGAGTAGGCAAACTGAGCGGCCTGCGCGATATTTTCTCCGGTCACGATGCGCGGCTTGAGCCCGCCATAGAGGTGCAGCTTCGTCAGCGCCGCCACCGCGGCGCGGCCATAGGGCGCCCGCTCGGGATCGGCGATGGCCAGCCGTTTCAGCTTCGGGCTGCGCAGCAGGTCGAGCGAGGGCGCAGGCAGAGGCGTGCCCCTGCGCTCCCAAAGGACCAGCGTGCCCCTCGCGTACAGAACCGGCGTCGTCGAATCCGCGCTTCCGGAGGGATCGGCGAGCCCGGCGTCGATGAGCCGCTTGGGGAAGCCCATGTCCGCCGAGAAGAACACGTCGAAGGGCGCGCCATTCTCGATCTGCGTGGTCAGCACGGCAGAGGATTTATACGTCACTTCGGTTGCAATGCCGGTAGCAGCGCGAAACCGATCGAGGATCGGTGGCAGCACCGGCTCCAGATCCGCCGCCGCAGCCACGCGCAGCGGTTCCTGGCCGGCGAGAGGCCCTGCAGAAAAAGCCGACAGCAATCCGCAAAAGAACAAGAGCGCGACCGCGCCCCATGCTGAGATGCTGAGAGCTTGAGAGCGGCCAGGCATGGACATGCCCATTGCAATCGCATGAATGCGAAATTGCGGTGAAGGGGCGTTTTGAAAGGGCACGGCTTCAGCCGTGCCGCAATCTGTTTGCTGAACGAGACCGGGCTTTAACCCCCGAGGGATGATTTCGTCTGCGCAGGGAATGCTTCCCCCAGCGACTAAAGCCGGGTCGGTTGCAGCATCAAGGCAACACGGCTGAAGCCGTGCCCTTTCAAAGCGTATTGCCTCTCCGTCGGTTCGTTCTTCTTCATGCGATTGCCCTGCGGACATGTCTCTGGACACGGCGAATCTGCCATCCATGCTGGTAGGCTAGCATCAGCGATGAGCGACAATCTGCACCAGTTGCGCTGTTTTGGCTGCGGGACGCGTCTGGCCGGCGAGGGCGTCGGCGCTGATTTTCGCTGCGCCATTTGCGGCGACCTCTTTGAGGTCGAATACCCCGGCTGGCTGGAGCGCCGCGGCCACGATCGCCCCAATCCCGGCGCGCTCAAATGGCTGTGGCGCGAGCGGCGCTGCTCATGCGAATCGTTGGATCAC
>Ga0335078_10003079_pt1 | contig 24913 bp, 21 predicted proteins | sample Lox_Sample_32_FD_206711 | JGI IMG/M metagenome (GOLD analysis project Ga0335078, IMG submission 206711) | Soil microbial communities from Loxahatchee National Wildlife Refuge, Florida, United States - Lox_Sample_3.2 | ecosystem: Environmental > Terrestrial > Soil > Wetlands | place: USA... | reverse complement strand
GCGGCCAGCTGACCAATCAGCGCGGTGCGCGTAACAGCCGGGCGCCGACGGCCGGCCGGAACGCGATCGGGGGGTAGGGACTGGTCACCTGGTGCTCGGCTCGCCAGGTGGCGACCGCGACCAGCCACCGGACCTGGTCGGGGCTCAGATCGCCGCGCCGGATGTCGGTGTACACCTCGGTGACCACCTGGCTGACCAGCGCGACCACCACCCGCCGCGGCTTCACGCCATGATCGCGCGCCACCCGCGCCATGGTCTGCCCCTCGGCCAGCGCCGTAGCCAGGGTTGTCTCGTCCACGCCGATCGCCTTCGCGGCGATGGGCAGCTCGCTGACCAGCTCGTCAGCGGGCCAGTCCAGGCAGTCTGACCGCGCCTCGCTCGCCATCTGCGTGATCCCCTTTCCCCGTGCCGTTGCCAGCGAGTCTGGTCCGCTAACCTGCGCATCTCCTGCGGTCAGCCTCCGTACCCGCTCTGGCCCCGCAGCAGGCCGGCACCGGACGCGCGGCGGCCGGAACCGACGTCGCCGGATCCCCGCGGTCTGCGAGTATTCGTTCGTGCCCGGTTTCGTCTCCGCGATCACGATCGACTGCCTCGACCCCGGCCGGCTGGCCGCGTTCTGGGGCGCCCTGCTCGGCCGGCTCGAGTCACCCTCGCTGCCCGGCTGGCGTCAGCTCGGCCGCCGCGGCGAGGCGGCGCCGCGGATCAACTTCCAGCCCGTGCCCGAGCCCAAGCGCGGCAAGGCCCGGATCCACCTGGACGTGACCGTCGGTGACATCGAGGAGGGCGTCGGCTCGGTGCTGCGCCTCGGCGGCCGCGCGACCGGCGAGCGCCATGACTACGACGAGGGCGTCGTGGTGGTGATGGCCGACCCGGAGGGCAACGAGTTCTGCCTCGTGCAGTACTACGGGCCGCCCGGCTAGCCAGGAACATCCTCCTGCCCGCCGCCGTGCTCGCTGTGGCGCCGCGAGAATGTCGGCCCGCGGCCCTACGATGTCGGTCGTGCCGAGCTTGGATGAGATCGCCTGGCTGCGTGACAACAGCCCGGCGTGGCGGCTGCTCCGCGCGGACAACGCGCCGCTGGTGCTGAGCTTCCTGCATCAGGTGTTCGTCGCCGGCAACCTGCGGTCCATCTCCGCGACCGATCTAGCCAGCCGCCTGGACGATGAGCTGTACGCCCTTAACCAGCGGGACAGCCAGCCGGGCGGCAAGACGTTCCCCAAGCCGGCGAAGGCCTACCTCGACGACTGGGCGGCTCCCGGGGCGGGCTGGCTGCGCAAGTACTATCCCGAGGGCACCGACGAGCCCCACTACGACGCGACTCCCGCGGTCGAGAAGGCGCTGCAGTGGATCCAGAGCCTGCGCGAGCGCGAGTTCGTGGGCACCGAATCGCGGCTGCAGGTGATCGTCGACTTGCTGCGGCAGATCGTCTTCGGCACCGAGACGGATCCCGCGCAGCGGCTGGCCGAGTTGCGCAAGCAGCGAGAGGCCATTGACGAGCAGATAGCCCGGGTGCAGGCCGGCGACCTGCCCATGCTCGACGAAACCGCGGTGCGCGACCGTTACCAGCAGCTCGCGGGCACCGCGCGAGAGCTGCTGGCCGACTTCCGCGAGGTCGACGAGAATTTCCGCAAGCTGGACCGCCAGCTCCGGGAGAAGATCGCCGGCTGGCACGGCGGCAAGGGCGAGCTGCTGGACGACGTGCTCGGCAGCCGGGAGTCGATAGCCGGGTCGGACCAGGGACGGTCGTTCCAGGCGTTCTATGGCTTCCTGCTGTCGCAGGCGCGCCAGGAGGAGCTGGCTGGCCTGCTGGACCGCGTGCACGCACTGGCCGGGATCGCCGACCGCGACCCCCGGTTGCAGCACATCCACTACGACTGGCTGGACGCCGCCGAGCGCACCCAGGCGACGGTCCGCCAGCTGTCCGAGCAGCTCCGGCGCTTCCTCGACGACCAGGTGTGGTTCGAGAACCGCCGGGTGATCGACGTGCTGCGCAGCATCGAAGGCCGTGCGCTGCGGCTCCGCGAGACCGGGAACATCCCGGTCGCGACGGAACTCGACGCGTCATCTCCGGCAATCCGGCTGCCGCTGGAGCGCCCGCTCTACACGCCGGTGCCCAAGGCGCGCATCGCCAGCGACGCGGTCCGGGACGCCGACGAGGAGACCGATCCGGCCGCCCTCTTCGAGCAGGTCTACGTGGATCCGGAGCCGCTGCGCGGCGGAATCCGCCAGGTCCTGCGCGGCCAGCCGCAGGTCGGGCTGGCCGAGCTGGTCGCCCGGTATCCGCTGCAGCAGGGCGTCGCGGAGCTAGTGGGCTACCTCTCGCTGCGGGACGAGGAGTTCGCGATCGTCTACGACGAGCAGCACCGCGAGCAGATCACCTGGTCCGCCGCTGACGGCCGGGAGCGCGCCGCGACGCTGCCGCGGGTCACCTACGCCAGGAGGGACCGATGACCGCCGAACCGGATCTGCCACTGGCTGTCACCCAGCTCATGAAGGGCGTCGTCTATCGCGACACGCACGACCGCGCGTGGCGCAGCCTGCTCGAGCTGCAGCCGCAGGCCCGGGACTACGTGGAGGTGCTGGGCTTGCAGGTCGTCATCGACGAGGCCGAGGGCTATGCGTTCTTGCGCCAGCGCGCGGCGGAGCCCGACGATGCCGACCCGCTGCCGCGGCTGATCCCGCGGCACGCGCTGTCGTTCCCCGTGAGCCTGCTGCTCGCGCTGCTGCGCAAGAAACTGGCCGAGTTCGACGCCCAGGGCGGCGACACCCGGCTGATGCTGACCAGGGAGCAGATCGTCGAGATGATCCGGGTGTTCTTCCCGGCGACGAGCAACGAGGCCCGGATGACCGACCAGATCGACGCGCACGTCAACAAGGCCGTCGAGCTCGGCTTCCTGCGGCGCGCGAAGAACTCCGAGCAGGCCTTTGAGGTGCGGCGCATCCTGAAGGCGTTCGTCGACGGCCAGTGGCTGGCCGGCTTCGACGCCAGGCTCGCCGAGTACGCCGCGCTGCTGGACGGGGAGGAGCCGGAATGACCGGGTTCCGCCTGTCCCGGCTGGAGCTGTACAACTGGGGCACGTTCGGCGGCCGCGTCTGGTCACTCGGCCTGGACGGGGAGAATACGCTGCTCACCGGCGACATCGGCTCCGGGAAGTCCACGATCGTGGACGCGGTCACCACGCTGCTGCTGCCCGCCCAGCGGATCTCCTACAACAAGGCGGCCGGGGCCGACACCCGCGAGCGTAGCCTGCGCTCCTACGTCCTCGGCTACTACAAGACCGAGCGCAACGAGGTCACCGGGGCCACGAAGCCGGTGGCGCTGCGCGATGGCTCGGACTACAGCGTGATCCTCGGCGTCTTCACCAACGACGGCTACGACGCGACCGTCAGCCTCGCCCAGGTGTTCTGGCTGCGCTCGGGGGAGGCGGCCGGCCAGCCGGACCGGTTCTATGTGACCGCGGACCGGGCGCTGTCGGTGAGCCGGGATCTCGCGGGCTTCGGCAGCGACATCTCGGTGCTGCGCAGACGGCTGCGCGCCGCCGACGGCGTCCGGGTGCACGACGCGTTCCCCGATTACGGCAAGGACTTCCGCCGCCGCCTGGGGATCGAGTCAGAGCAGGCGATGGAGCTGTTCCACCAGACGGTCTCGATGAAATCGGTGGGCAACCTGACCGACTTCGTCCGCGATCACATGCTGGAACCCTTCGACGCCGCCGCGGCCGTCGCCGGCATCGTCGGCCATTTCGAGGACCTGACGAAGGCGCACGACGCGGTGCGGCGGGCCGAGGCGCAGCTCGCCGCCCTTACCCCGCTGCTCAGGGACTGCGATTCCGCCGACGCGGTCCGGGCGGACATCGCGGCGCTTGACGCGCAGCGGGCGGCGCTGACCTATTACTTCGCCGACCTCAAGGCCGGGCTGACCGGCCGGGAGCTCACCGAGATCGCCGACGAGCGGGCGCGGCTGCAGGCCCGGCGGGCCGAGCTCGAGGCCGCGCTCGCCCGGCTGCGCGAGCGGCAGACCAGCCTGCACGTCGACCTGGCCGGCCACGGCGGGAACCGGCTCGCCGAGATCGAGCGCCAGCTCGCCGACTGCGACCAGGCGCGCCAGTCCCGGACGGCCAAGGCCGGGCAGTTCGCTGCCCTGCTGTCCGCCGCGGACCTGGGCCCGGTCGAGACCGCCGGGCAGTTCGCGGTCCGGCGCCGCGAGATCACCGGTGCCCGGGACGCGGCCCGCCAGGACCTCGCCGGGCACCAGAACGCGCTGACCGAGGCCGGCGTGCGGGCGAGCGCGCTGGGCGAGGAAGCGGCCGAGCTCAACGCGGAGCTGCGCAGCCTGCGGCAGCGCAAGACCAACATCCCGAAGAAGCAGCTCGAGCTGCGCGCGGAGCTGTGCCGCGAGCTGCGGATCGCGGAGGGCTCGCTGCCGTTCGCCGGAGAGCTGATCGCGGTGCGGGACAGCGAGGCCGACTGGGAGGGCGCCGCCGAGCGGCTGCTGCACGGGTTCGCGCTGTCGGTGCTCGTTCCCGACGAGCACTACGCCGCCGTGTCCGACTGGATCGACGGGCACCACCTCAAAGACCGGGTGGTGTACTACCGGGTGCCCGAGCCGGCGTCCTGCCGGGAAGCGCCGGCCCGGCCCGGGCCGGGCACGCTCGCGGCCAAGCTGGCGGTCAGGGACACGCCGTTCGCCGGGTGGCTGGAGCACGAGCTCGGCCGGCGCGCCGACCACGCGTGCGTCGCGACGATGGCGGAGTTCCGCCGGACGCCCCGGGCGATCACCAAGGCCGGGCAGGTCAAGGGCAGCGGGGGGCGGCACGAGAAGGACGACCGGTTCCGCATCGACGACCGCAGCCGGTACGTGCTCGGCTGGTCCAACCAGCGCAAGCTCGATGCGCTGCTGGACCAGGCGGCGGCGGTGAACGCCCGCATCGGCGAGGTCGCCGCGGACACGCAGCGGCACGAAAAAGCGCGGGACGCCGCCATCGAGCGCGGCCAGGTCCTCGCCGGGCTTGACCAGACCCGCGAGTTCGCCGAGATCGACTGGCAGTCCGTTGTCAACCGCGCCGAGCAGCTCAGGGCCGAGCGGCGCGAGCTCGAGGCCACCTCCGCTGAACTTGCCCGGCTGCGGGCAGAACTCGACACGGTCACGGAAAAGATCACCGCGGCCGACGGCACGCTCGGCGAGGTGAACGGGCGGCTCGGCGGCCTCGACAGCCGACGCCAGGCGGCCGAGGGCGTGCTGCGCGAGGCACAGGCGATCCTGGCCGAAGACGCCTGCGAGCAGGCGCGGGCGCAGTTCAGCGCGATCGGGGAGGTGCTGGCCAGGGCCGGGCAGCCCGCACCGGCGACCGCCGCGGCCTGCGACCGGGCGGAAACGGCGGCGGGCACCGAGCTCACCGTACTGGCCGGGAAGCGGGCCGAGCGGCTGTCCCGGTTGTCCAGCCGGATCGTCGCGGCGATGGGCGAGTTCCGGCGGCAGTACCCGGTGGAGACCGCCGAGCTCGATGACTCGGTGGACTCCGCGGACGGCTACCGTGAGCTGCACCAGCGGCTGACCGGGGACGACCTGCCCCGGTTCCGGCGGCAGTTCAAGACATACCTGAACCAGAACACGATCCGGGACATCGCCGGTTTCCAGTCCCAGCTCAACAAGCAGGCGGAGCTGATCAGGGAGCGGATCGCCACGATCAACTCCTCGTTGGTCGGCGTGGACTACAACCCGGGCCGCTACATCCGGCTGGAACCGCTGCGCTCCCCGCACGCCGACATCCGCGACTTCCGCGCGGACCTGCGCGCCTGCACCGACGACGCGGTGTCCGGCGAGGACTCTGACCATTACTCCGAGCAGAAGTTCCTGCAGGTGAGCCGGATCATCGAGCGGTTCCGCGGCCGCGAGGGGATGACCGAGGCCGACCGCCGGTGGACGAGGTTCGTCACCGACGTCAGGAACTGGTACACGTTCGCCGCGTCGGAGCGCTACCGCGAGGACGACACCGAGTACGAGCACTACGCCGACTCCGGCGGCAAGTCCGGCGGCCAGAAGGAGAAGCTGGCCTATACGATCCTGGCCGCGTCGCTCGCCTACCAGTTCAAGCTGGAATGGGGCGCGGCGAAATCGCGGACGTTCCGGTTCGCGGTCATCGATGAGGCGTTCGGCCGGGGTTCCGACGAGTCGACCCGGTTCGCCCTGCAGCTGTTCGGCCGGCTCGGCCTGCAGTTGCTCATCGTCACCCCGCTGCAGAAGATTCACGTCATCGAGCCGTACGTGTCCGCGGTGGGGTTCGTGGACAACCCGCAGAGCAACAACTCGCGGCTGCAGACGCTCACGATCGCCGAGTACCAGGCCCGGCGCGTGGCGCACCAGATGGCCCAGCAGGCCGTAGTGAGCGAGAACCCGCTAGATGCGGCCCCCGAGCTTGTCCCCGCGGTCGGCGGCTGACGTGCCCGCTGCGCGGCCCCGGCCGGCCGGCGGCCCCGGCCGGTGGACCCGCCCGGCTGACGTCCGCGCGTCGGTCAGGAAGAAGTGGGACTCCGGCGCGCTGCCGGCCCGGTTCGCGGCCGGGCGGGACTGGGAGCCGCTCGGCATCCCGATCCGCGGCCCGTCCGCCCGGGAGATCGGCGACCGCCTGGCCGAGGTCCGCCAGTGGGCGGGCGAATGGGCTGAGGCCGGGCGCGGGCCGCTGCGCGTGGAGTACCGGCAGGTCGGCGGCCGGCACTTCGGCGCGAACCGCCTCCCGTGCCGCGCCTGGCTGGACGGCTACGACGACGCCTGGGCGCTGCTGAGGGTCCGCCCCGAGGTGCGCCGCCTCACCGGGCTGATCGAGGCCGCCCGGGGCACCCGCCTGGTCCCGTGGCTGACCGGCCATCCCCTGCGGGCGCTGCGGGTCGCGGACGACTGGGACAAGCTGCTGGCCACCGTCCGCTGGGTCGAGCAACGGCAGGCGCCCGGCATGTACCTGCGGCAGGTCGACGTGCCCGGCGTTGACACCAAGTTCATCGAGCGGCACCAGGGCGTGCTCACCGAGCTTCTCGACGCGCAGCTTGACCCGTCGCGCGTGGCGGTCGCCGCGCCCGACTTCGCCGGGCGCTACGGCTTCCTGCGCAGGCCGGGCTACGTCCGCTTCCGCATGGCAGGAGGTTTCCTCGGGTTCTCCGAGATGTCGGTCCGCACGAGCGAGCTGCTGGCGGCGCCGGCCGGCGTCAGCCGGGCCTACGTGATCGAGAACGAGATCACCTACCTGGCGTTCGGAGTCCCCGCGAAGGCCATCGTGATCCTCGGTGGCGGGTACGCGGTCCCGGTGCTCGAGCCGCTCCGCTGGCTGACCGGTCTCGACGTCGTGTACTGGGGTGATATCGACACGCACGGCTTCGCGATCCTCAACCGGCTGCGCCTGCACCTGCCGCACGCCCGCTCGATGCTCATGGACCGGGCCACCCTGCTGAGCCACCGGGATCACTGGGTCACCGAGCCGTCCCCGATCGCCGCGCCCCTTGACCGCCTCGACCCGGCCGAGTCGGCCCTGTACGCCGACCTCGTCTCGAACGCCTATTCCCCGTCGGTCCGCCTGGAGCAGGAACGGATCAGCTTCTCCGCCGCGGAGAAGGCCGAATCAGGCGGTGGGCCACGTGCGCAGGGCGGCGCGGGCGAAGGTGACGCCTTCCGCGGTCAGCCTCGGCGCGCGGGACAGGCCTTCGTCGTCGGCTAGGGCGCCGAGCCGCCGCAGGACGGTCTTGGTGTCCCAGGCGGCCTGGCCCGCGCCAAACCCGGCGAGTTCCGAGCCGTCACCGCTGACCCAGCCGATCGCGCCGAGCAGCCGGGCGGTGATCACGTCCGGGTCACCGCCGGCCTCCGCGGCCAGGGCGGTCAGCAGGATGAGCCCGGCCTGAGTCTCGCATTCGTCGCGGGACCGCAGCGGCATCCGCCCGGCCAGGTGCCACCACAGCGCGACCGGGTCGCCGCGCAGCCGGCGGCCCTGCGCGGTGAGCAGCAGCATCCCGCGGCGCTTGTGCAGCAGGCCCAGGCGCGTCGCCGATTCACGCAGGTGCAGCACGGGCAGCGTCAGGTTCTCCCGGTTTCCCCGCCCGATCCACTGCTCGCCGGGGCCGAGGTCGGCCATGGCCGCCTCGACGTCAGCCGGGGGAAGGTAGCCCGCCGCGGTCAGCCGGATCCCGTTGTCGCCGACGCGGCTGAGCAGCCACGCGTACGGACGCACCATCCGCCCGGCCGTCGCGACGTCGACCAGGACCGGATGGTCCAGGCGGGCGCGGCCGAGCAGCTGCCGCAGCTCTCGCTGGCCGGCCGCGGTCCGGACCGCGTGGACCAGCTCGTCCAGCGGACCCGGGTAGCCGTGGTCCGGTCCGGCATCACCGTCGGCCGGGTCGCCGCGGCTCGCCGGGGCGAGCAGGCGGGCGAGCCTCTCGTTGACCTGGTCGATGTCGAAGCGAGTCGGGCCCATGTACTCCGGGACGCCGTCCCCGTAGATCCGCTCGTACTCGGCCGCGGCGCCCGCGTGACCGGGGTGATCCGGGTCGGTGGCCGCGCAGATCAGCTCGTAGCCGTAGACGCCGCCGCAGTCCTCAGCCGGGCCGTCGCGGCGGCCCGCGGTGCACACCGCGCGCGGCCCGGAGGCCCGCCGCGGCAGCACGGCCTCGAGCCGGAGGGTGTGCTGCCAGTCGTCACCGAAGTCGTAGTCGTAGAACAGCTTGTCGCCGACCTCGGCCAGCACCTCGTCCAGGCGCACGTCCGCCTCGGGGATCCCCGGCCCGCCCTCCTCGACCTCGAACGGGCACAGGTAGAGCTCGGTCTGCCAGCCGTAATGTCCCGGCCCGGAGCCGAAGTGGTGCAGGTGACCGTTGGTCCAGCCGAACACGGCCTGGATGATCTCGTGGACCTGATCGAGGAACAGGTCCGAGGAGACCTCGATCCGGCGCCAGAGCGGCGGCTTGGTCCCCTTCAGGTCGACCCGGACGCGGTAGGTGACGACGTCGCCGCGGCGCGGCCGCCGCCGGGAGGGCGGCGGCGGCGGCTCGAACACGCTGGAGAGCGGGCGCCCGGCCGTGAGCAGCCGCAATACCGCGTCCTCGATCTCGCCCAGGGTCAGGCCCGACATCGCCCCCATTAACTGCTCGAGCCCGGCATGCTGGCTGTCCGGTGTGTTGTCAGAACCTGTCCCGCGGGCCATGGCCGACACGGTACTGGTCGCGGGCCGGGCGCCACACCCCAAACGTGGTGAGGCTTAGGGCTGCTGCTGCACTACGGCTCCTACCGGGGCCGGCTGCGCGACCTGCGGGTCGGCGTCCATCACGGCGGCTACTGCCTGGGCTGCTGCTGGGCGCTGATGGTGATCCTGATCGCCGTGGGCGTGATGAACGTCGCGGCCATGGCCGGGCTGGCCGCCCTGGTGCTGATCGAGAAGGTCTGGTCCCAGGGCCCGGCGGCGGGCCGGCTCGCGGGCGCCGCCCTGCTGGCCCTCGCGGTGGCCACGATCTGGTTCCCCTGGCTCGCCCCGGGCCTGCACGCCGCGCCCCCGATGATGAACTGATCACCCGGGCCATCTGCCGGATCCAGCCGCCGCCCTCGGCCTTTCCCCGGCCGGCGCCCGTCGGTCACGTTTCCCTCTCGCGGCGTGTCATCAACCGTGACAGGCAGAATGCGGCCGATGGGACAAGGAGGGATAGGTCATGCGAGTCCTGGTCGTGGGGGCCAGCGGTGCGATCGGCACCCGGCTCGTCCCGGCGCTGACCGACCGGGGGCACGAGGTGACCGGCACCGCGCGCTCACCCGCGCGGGCGCAGCGGGTGCGCGAACTCGGCGCCGAGCCGGCCGTGCTCGATGTCCTGGACGCCGGCGCCGTCCGCGCCGCGGTCGCCGCCGCCCGGCCCGACGCCATCATCTACCAGGCGACGGCCCTGGCCGGCGCGGGCTTCTCCCGCAGCCTCGACCGCACCTTCGCCCCGACCAACCGGCTGCGGACCGAGGGCACCGACATCCTGGTGGCCGCCGCCCGCGCGGCGGGCGTGCGCCGGCTCGTCGCCCAGAGCTTCGCGCCGTACCGCTACGCCCGCACCGGCGGGCCGGTCAAGACCGAGGACGATCCGCTCGACGCCGACCCGCCCGCCACGGCGCGGGAGACGTTCGCGGCGATGAACCACGTGGACGAGGCGGTCACCGGGGCCGGCGGCATCGCGCTGCGCTACGGCGGCTTCTATGGCGATCCCGATGCGCTGGTCAAGGCCGTGCGCAAGCGGCAGTACCCCCTCATCGGCGATGGCGCGGGCGTCATGCCGTTCATCCACCTGCACGATGCCGCCGCCGCCACGGTGGCCGCGCTCGGCCATGACGGCCCGGCCATCTACAACATCACCGACGACGAGCCCGCGCCGGCGCGCGACTGGCTGCCGGTGCTCGCCGACGCGGTCGGCGCGCGTCCGCCGCGCCGTATTCCCGCCTGGCTCGCGCGGCTGTTCCTCGGCCCGGGCCTGGCCATGATGACCGAGTCCCGGGGCGCGTCCAACGCAAGGGCCAAGAAGGAACTCGGCTGGACGCTGCGCTACCCCACCTGGCGGCTGGGCTTCCGGGAGGCTTACGCGCGGCGCTGAGCCGGGAGGCAGCCGTTGCCGCGGCCCGCTATTCAAGATCTGCTCAATTGGACCGCTTGGCGATAGCGTGACCCAACCAGGGCGCCGAGGGCGGCCGTTGTCCGGCTTGCCGGGCGCTTGATCTCGTGCCATTCCGCGTGACATGCCTCCCGCAAGTGCCTGGCGCCCCGGGTCTAGCGTTCTTAGAATCGTGATGCATCGGCATAAGGGCCGTTCGGCGCGGGCGTAATGGGCCGGAGAGGACAGCGGCCCGGCCGCAGGCCAGGGGCGGGATAGTTTGGGGGCAGATGCGAACTTTCGAGGGTCTGCGCGCTGAGGTATTAGCGCTTTTCAGCCAGCTAAGTGACATTGCCGGAGCCAGGGGGGCCGAGGAGGCGGCTCGGCGGCTGGCGGCCGGCCGTCAGCGGCTGCTGGACGAACGGCTCACGGTCGTGGTCTGCGGTGAGTTCAAGCGGGGCAAGTCGAGCCTGCTGAACGCCTTGCTTGAAGAGCCGGGGCTGTTTCCCGTTGACTCCTTTTACGCCACCGGGGTGCTCACCACCGCGGGGTACGGTCCCCGGGAAAGCGTCACCGTTACCATGGGCGCGGCCGACGGCGAGATCCGGCAGCGTGAAATCGGGCGGGATGAAATCGCGGCTTACGCCACCGAGGACGGAAACCCGCATAACGCCAAGCAGGTCGAGTTGGTCGCAATCCAGACGCCGAACCCCCGCCTCGCCGCCGGCCTTACCCTGGTCGACACCCCGGGCGTGGGCGGCGTGTACGAGGAGCACAGCGCGGTCACGCTCGGGTTCTTGCAGAGCGCCAGCGCCCTCATCTTCGTGGCTGACGCGACGCAGCCGCTACTGGAGAGCGAGCTGGCCTTCGTCCGCCGCGCCGCGGAGACGGCCAGGGTCAGCGACGACCCGGACGGCTGCCTGTTCGTGCTCACCAAGATCGACGCGGTCGGGGACTACCGCCCGATCCTGGCCAACACGCGGGCCAAGCTGGCCGAGGTCACCGGGCGCCCGGCCGAGACGATCCCGCTCATCCCGGTGTCCGCCACGGCCAAGCTCGACTACTTGCGCAACGGCTCGCCCGACTACCTGGAGCTGAGCAACTTCGACGCGCTGGAAGAGCTGCTGTGGGCCACCCTGGCCAGGCGCCGGGCCAGGGCACTGCTCAGCTCGTCGCTGGCCGATCTCGACCTGGCCGCGCAGGCGCTCGTGGTCCCGCTCGAGACCGAGGCCAGGGCGCTGACGGGCGAGAACAGGGAGCTGACCGAGCTGGCCGCGCAGACCCAGGACCGCGCGGCCTGGCTCGGCGAGCTGCGCGGCAACAAGGACCGGTGGCGCTCGGACCTCTTCGACCAGCTCGACGACGTGCTCAAGCAGCTGAAGGAGCACGGCCACGAGAGCCTTGATCAGGTATGGAACGAATGCCGGACCGTCTACCTGCACAACGACCGTTACCTGGCCGCGCCCGACCTGCTGCTCAGCCAGGTGATCACGGCGGCGGGCGCGGCGTTCGCCGCGCTCAGCGAGCGAGCGGGGCGCGCCGCCGCCCGGTCCCTCAAGGAATTCTCGGCGCGCCACGGGCTCGAGCTGAGGAGCCCGGAGCTGGAGCAGCTGCCGGTGCCGCCGGTGCCGCCGCTGCAGCTATCCGGTGAGGTCTCCAAGGCCGACCGCCCCCGGTCCGGCCTGCACCGCTGGAAGGCGGCCGCCGAGGGGAGCAAGAGCGCCAGCCTGGCCGGCGCCAGCGTCGGCATGACCGTCGGCGCCATCATCGGCAGCGTGGTCCCCGGCGCCGGCACGCTGATCGGCCTGAACATCGGGAGCCTGGTCGGCTTCACGCTGGGCAGCACGGTCGGCACGCTGACCGGCTACCGGGAGGCGGTGCAGGACGCCCAGGAAAAGGGGGTCCAGCTCCGCCGGGACCGGCTCTGGGCCGAGCTCGAGCCGCTGCGCAAGGCCCAGGAGACCCGGCTGGCCGAGGAGCTGGAGGACCTGATGGGCCGGTACGCCGCCGCGGCCACCCGGGAGCTGGAAAGCCGCGTCGTGCAGGAACACGAGAGCGTGGTCGAGGCGCTGTCCCGGCTCAGGCTCCTGCGCGACCGCGCGGAGCAGTCGGTCGAGCGGCAGCGGGCCGAGCTGGCGGCCGAGCGGGCGCCCCTGGACCGGGTCTTCGGCCAGCTCCGCCAGATCGCGGCGGCCGCGGCCGAGCTGGGCGGCGCGGGTTGACCGGAACCGGGGCCGGCTGATGCTGCGCGAACGGGCGGTTGCCGCCTTCGACCAGGCCTCGGCCGCGCTCGGCGACGACCCCGCCGCCGAGCCCGTGCGCGCGCTGCTGCGCGAGCAGCGGGGCCGCCTGCTGGCCACACTGCGGGTGGCCCTGGTCGGGCGGGTGAGCTCCGGCAAGTCCACCCTGGCGAACGCGCTGCTCGGCGGCCACCGGGTCGCCACCGGCGCGACCGAGCTGACCTATAACGTCAACTGGCTCCGGTACGGCGACGAGCCGCAGATCCTGGTCCACTTCCTGGACGGACGGCCGGTCCAGCGGCACGAGCTGGCCGACCTGGAGCGGATGACGGTCAGCGCCCGGCACGACCCGGCGCACCAGGACTTCCTCTCCCGCATCGACTACATCGAGGTCCACGACAGCAACCCCCGGCTGCTCGACTTCGACCTGATCGACACGCCCGGGCTCGACTCGCATTTCCGCGCCGACTCCGCCAACACCCTGCGCTTCCTGGGCCGGACCGGGGATGAGGTGCGCGCGGCCACCGTGGCGCAGGCCAGCCAGGCCGACGCCCTGGTGCTGGTCTTCGCGCGGGGCCTGGCCCGGGGCGAGGCCGAGCTGATGGCCGACTTCCGGGGCGCGGCCCTGGCCGCGGTGACCCCCATCACCGCGATCGGCGCGCTGACGAAGGTGGAGCTCTACTGGCCCGAGCACGATCCGATGGACGAGGGCCGCCGGGTGGCGGACAAGCTCATGCGGGCCGCCGGGGCGCGGCGGCTGCTGTTCGACCTGCGGCCGATCGCCAGCCTGGTGGCCGCGGGCGCGTCCACCCTGACCGACGCCGAGTTCGCCGACCTGACGGCGCTGGCCAGGCTCCCGCCGGGCGTCCTCGCCGAGCGGGTGCGGCTCGGCCCGCTGTTCGCCACGAAGGAGCAGGCGGACCTGCCGGTGCCGGCGGCCCGCCGCCAGGCGTTGTTCAGCCGGCTCGGCGGGTACGGGATCGTGCTCAGCTGCGGGCTGGTCCGCGACGGCGTCGACCGCCTGGCCGTGCTCGGCGCCGAGCTGGCCGAGCGCAGCGGGCTGGCCGCGTTCCGGGAACTGCTCACCGGGCATTTCGGCAACCGCGCCGACCTCATCAAGCTGCGCCGGGCGATGACCGTGCTGCAGGAGCAGCAGGAGCTGATGCGGCCGGCCCTGCCGCCCCGGGCGCGGCTGCGGGCCGACGACGCGGCGGCGGAAGTGACCCGGATGGGGTTCGCCGAGCATGCGTTCGAGGAGCTCACCGTGCTGCAGCGGTACTACGACGGGCAGCTCGAGTTCGGCGACGGCGAGGCGGCCGAGCTGTTGCGGATCACCGGCGAGCACGGCACCACGCCCGCGGCCCGGCTGGGCCAGCCCGCGTCGGCGTCCGCCGAGGCGCTGCGGGCGCGGGCTCGCGAGCGCTTCGCGTACTGGGCCGCCTACACCGTCGACCCGTCGCACGGCGGGCCGACCCGCCGGGCCGCGCAGACCGTCCAGCGCTCATACGAGTTGCTGATCGGGGAGATCGCCGCGGGCCCGGCCGGCCAGCGGCGGGATCCGCGCCCGGCGGCAGGAGCAGCATGAACGAGCCGATTCTCGTCGTTGACCCCGGCACGGCCTGGACCACGGCGGCCGTGGCCACCGACGGCCGCAGCGAGCTCCTCAAGGAGCCGTCCAGCGGGTCGTACTGCTGGCCGACCTCGGTGGCCCTGGACGGGGAGACCCTGCGGGTCGGGACCGTCGCCGAGCGGCGGAAGCGCTCGGATCCGCTGCTGTATGCCGGGCGGCTCACCGCCGGCCTGCGGCCGGACCGCCAGGTCCAGCTCGGCCACCGCGGCTACCCGGCGCGTGACCTGCTGTCGGCCCTGCTCGGAGTGTTGCGGACCGAGGCGGAACGGCTGGCCGGGCTGCCGGTCGCCCGGGTCCTCCTGCTCACCGGCGATGCCGGCGGATCGCTCGCCCCGGCGGCGCAGGAGCTGATCGCGGCCGCGGCCGGGGCCGGGTTCACCGACGCCGAGCTGCTCTTCCTGCCCGCCGCCGTCGCGATGGCCGCGGCGGATCAGGACGGCCCGCCCGATGCCTCCGCGGCTGCCGAGCGGGTGCTGGTATGCGATGCGGGCGCCAGCGCGCTGCGCCTGACCCTGGTCCGCGCCGGGGCCGGGCAGGCCGGGACGCCGCTGGCCAGCGCGACGGTCCCCGCCTGCGGCGGGGACATGCTCGACGGGCTGCTGACCGAGTCGATGAGCCGCGGCCGGAGCACGAAGTGGGTCAGGCCGCTGATCGCCGCCCCCGGGGCTCCCGGCGAGCGGGCCAAGCTGGACCTGGCCGAACTGGCCCGCCGGATCCGGCACGAGCTGACCGACGCCGACCAGGCCGAGGACACCATGACCCCGCTGACCCCGGTCGTCCGGTTCAGCCGCCAGGACCTGGAGAAGATGATGCGGCCGCCGCTGGGCCAGCTGTCCTCGGCCTGCCGGGAGATGCTCGGCAAGGCCGGCAGCCTCGCGGGGACCCGGGTCATGCTGGTCGGCGGGTGCGCCCGCACCCCGGCGATCCAGCGGGCGCTCGGCAGCGTGCTCGGCCGGCCGGTGCCGCCGGCGCCCGCGCCGGAGCTGGCCGCCCTGCACGGTGGCATCGTGTGGGCCGAGCACGCCGCGACCCGGCGGGTGGCCGCCGTGCCCGTCCCGGTCGGGCTGCACGGGCTCGCCTGGCCGGTCCCCGGGGACGCGGCCCGGCTGATCGGCTACGCGCTCGCCCCCGGCGCGGCCTACGAGCCGGGCGAGCCGCTGGCCCGGGTCCGCACCGACGACGACGCGATCTGGGACCTGGCCGGCGATGAGCCGGGCATCCTCGACCAGTACTGCGCCAGCCCCGACGCCATCGTGGCCACCGCTGACGTGCTGGCGGTGGGCCGCCGCACCTCGGCCGGCCCGGCCGACCGGCGTGCCAGGCCGCTGTGGCTCGGCGACCTGACCGGCGACCTGTGCGCCGCGTTCGGCCCGGACGGCCGGCAATGCGCCACGGCGGACGCGTCGGGGATGGTGCGCATCTGGGACGCCGAGACCGCGGCCGAGCTGGCCCGCTTCCAGGCGAGAACGCCGCAGCACCCGGGCTGCCTGGCCGCCGCGATGACGGCGGAGGGCCACTGGCTGGTCGCCTACTTCGACGGCGGCGCCGTGATCCTCCAGGACGTCACGGCGGGCCGCCAGACGGCCCGGGTCGCCAAGGGCAGTGACCTGAGGATGGTTCAGTTCAGCGGCGACGGCCGGTACCTGTGCACCGCCGAGGGCAAGCGGACCAGGATATGGGAGGCCAGCGGGCGTGAGGTGATGTCAGTGAAGGAACGCCTGCTGAGCGACGGCGGCGTCGCCATGAGCCGTGATGGCCGCCGCCTCGCCGTGGTGTCGCGCACCGCGATCGAGGTGTGGGACCAGCCCGGCCGCCAGCACGTGATCATCCGCAAGCTGCCGCAGTCCAGGGGCACGGTCCGGCACCTGGCCTTCAGCGCGGACGCGACGAAGCTCCTGCTGGCCTACGACTCGGAGCTGGAGCTGATGTCAGCGCACGACGGCCAGATGCTATGGTCGGCCACCCTGCCCGTCCCGGTTCGCAGCGCGGAGTTCGCCCCGGACGACAGCATGATCGCGACGGTCAGCCTGCCTTCCGGCGCGGCGCCGGTCTCCCTGCGAGACCCGGCGACCGGCACCGAGACCGGCCAGGCCGGCTCGGCGGACGGCCCGTACGGGTGGGCGCGGTTCAGCCCGGACGGGCGCTTCCTGATCGCCGCGGCGGCTGACCATGCGGCGCTCTGGGCGCTGGCGTACTGATCCGGCTCGTGACCCGGGCACCGCCCGGCGGAGATCCTGGTGAGCTGAGGAGGCGATGACGATGGCCGAGCCGATCCTCGTGGTGGACTTCGGCACCTGCTTCTCGTCGGCGGCCGTGCTGACCGACACGGACCTGCAGCTGATCAGGGAACCCACCAGCGGGAACCTGGCCTGGCCATCGGCGGTCTTCGCCGACGACGGGCGGCTGCTCGTCGGCGGCCCGGCGGTGGCGCGCCGCAACCGGGACCCGGCCAGCTACCGCGGCGAGCTCAAGCGCTATCTCGGCCAAGATCAGGCCATCGTCCTCGGCGGCCGCCGGTACGCGCCGCAGGACCTGGTTACCGCCGTCCTCGGGGCGCTCAAGTCCGAAGCCGAGAACACGGCGGGCGAGCCGATCAGCCGGGCGGTGCTGACCGTCCCGGCGAGCTACGGCCGGGCCGACCTGCGGCGCAAGCTGATGATCGCCGCGGCGGAGGCCACCGGGCTGCGGACGGTCGAGCTGCTCGCCGAGCCGGTGGCGGCGGTGTTCGCGCCCGTGATCGGGCCCCGGCCGCAGGGCAGCCAGCTGGTCCTCGTCTACGACTTCGGCGGCGGGACCTTCGATACGGCCCTGGTCCGGACCGGCGGTGACCGGGACGAGGTGCTCGGCAGCGCGGCCCTCGACGACTGCGGCGGCCTGGATCTCGACGCACTGCTCGTTTCCCGGCTGACCGACGACGCCAGCGAGTGGCTGACCCCGCTCAACTCGGCCGCGCAGGCCGGCGGCGCGAGCACCTCGCTGCGGCTCAAGGCGACCTTCGGCGACGTCGCCCGGAGCCTGAAGCACCAGCTGAGCGACGCCACCCAGGCCGAGGAGTTCGTGCTGCCCGACTCGCCGTCCGCGCGGCTGTCCCGCCCGGACCTCGCGCTCATCGCCGCGCCGCTGCTGGACCGGACGGTGGAATGCTGCACCGGCCTGCTGAAGCAGCTTGACGTGCCCGCCGCTGACCTCTCGGGGGTCGTGATGGTCGGCGGCAGCACCCGGATGCCGGCGGTGGCCGAGACGCTGAGCCGCGCGTTCGGCATCGAACCGCGCCGGGCCGACGATCCCGACCTGGCGGTGGTGCGCGGGGCCGCGCAGTGGGCCAGGTCCAACGCGGTGCGCAGCGTGCTCCCGCTGCCGCGGCCGCCCGGCAGCACGCTGCTGCGCTGGGTGATCCCGTCCGCGCGGCTGCTGCGCTGGCTGGTCCGGCCCGGGGCTTCCTACGCCGAGGGCACGCCGCTGGCGCGGGTCCGCTATGACGACGGGACGATATGGGATCTGTGCGCCAGCCGGCCGGGCCGGCTCGAGCAGGTCTTCGTCGATTCGGGGGACGAGCTGACCGGCGGGCCATGGCTGGCCCTCGCGCACGAGGAGGAGTCCTAGCGCCGGCGGGTGCCGGCGGGGTGACGGCAGGCTGGTTCGGGCGGGCGGGCATGTCCTGGGTGCGGGCCACGGCTGCTCCTTGTCACATCGGGCCGGTGTCCTGGTTCATGGCGGGTGAACCCACGGGACAGGAGAATGTGACCGATGGGCAACGACGACTGGCTGGCCGCGCGTTTCGAGGCGAACCGGGCCCGGCTGCGGGCGGTGGCCTACCGGATGCTCGGCTCGCTGGCCGAGGCGGACGACGCCGTGCAGAACGCGTGGCTGCGCCTGGCCGGCGCGGACACCGCCGATGTCGAGAACCTGGCCGGCTGGCTGACCACGGTCGTCTCCCGGGAATGCCTCAAGCTCCTGCGCGCCCGCCGGGGGCGCCGCGAGCAGCCCCTCACCGACGCCACGGCGGAACCGGCGGCGGCCGGCCATGACGCCAGCGACCCGGAGGCGCAGGCGCTGATGGCCGACTCGGTCGGCCCGGCGCTGATGGTCGTGCTCGACACCCTTGCCCCGGCCGAGCGCCTCGCCTTCGTCCTGCACGACATCTTCGCCGTGCCCTTCGACGACATCGCCGCTATCCTCGATCGCTCCCCGGCCGCCGCCCGCCAGCTGGCCAGCCGCGCCCGCCGGCGGGTCCAGGGCGCGGCCCCGCCCGAGCGGGTTGATCTCGCCCGCCAGCGTCAGGTCGCCGCGGCCTTCCTCACCGCGCTGCGGGACGGTGACTTCGACGCGCTGCTGGCCGTGCTGGACCCCGACGTCCTGCTGCGCGACGACAGCGCCTCGCTGCCGGCCGGCGCCGCCTCGCTGATGCGCGGGGCCCGCGACGTCGGCGGCTACGCGCTGAACTTCTCGCGCAGTGCCCAGTTCGTCGAGCTGGCGCTGGTGGACGACGCCGTGGGCCTGGCCATCGTCCCGAACGGACGGCTCGTGGGGGCGCTGGGCTTCACGTTCCGGGACGGCAAGATCGCGGTGATCGACATGATCTCTGATCCCGGGCGCCTGCGGCAGGTCGACCTGGCCGCGCTGGGCGGCTGACCGCGGCCGCCCGGCCAAGATCCGGGCGGCCCCTCAGCGGGGCGCCTGCTGCGTCTCGGCCAGCCCGCCGCCGTAGAAGCGGCGGGCGGCGTCGAGCAGTTCGTCCAGCGGCGGCCACCAGGGCCCCTGCGCCAGCGACGTGAGCGCCTCCAGCAGCGGGGCGGCCTGCGCCGGGCCGTCGGCGACGCCGGCGAGGGCGACCCGGCGCGGCCGCACCGCCCGCAGCGGGCCCAGGTACAGGTCCGGGCCGGCCGCCGTGCGCTGGGCGGGAGCCACGACCAGGTAGTAATCGGGCAGCTCGAACCGCTTGTCCCGCCAGGCGGCCAGGGCGTCCGCGGCGTTGTGCTCGAACCCGGCCGCGCCGCCGGGCCCGGCTGACACGTCCCACATGGCCCGCCATCCCGCGGCCACGTCGGCCAGCGGGTCGTCGGGCACGATCACGTACATCGACCGGCGCCGCGCCGCTTCCCGCAGCGCCAGCGCACCCGCCTCCCAGCCGGGCCGGGCCGCGGCGGTCTCGCCGTCCGCGGTGCCGTTACCCGCGGCGGCGGGGGCGCGGGCAACCGAGACGCCCGGAGCATGAGCGAGCGCGCCCAGCAGACCGTCGCCGATCTCGCCGACCAGGACCACCACCGTGGAAGACTCGCGCCGCATCGGCTTGATCTTAGGACCCCGGCGGCGCTGCCCCGGCCTGGCCCGTCCCGCTGCTGCCGGGGAACGCCCCGCCGCCGTCAGCGCGTCAGCGGTTCCTGATGACCCTCCGCCGGTAAGCGAGGCTCCCGGCGCCGGCCAGTATCGCCGCGGCCCCGAGCGCGAACAGCAGGCCGTGCTGGAAGCCGGCGGTGCCGCCGCCGCCCGTGGGCGGTGCCGCCGTGGGGACCGGGCTAGGTGACGGGCTCTGCGCCGGCGAAGGGCTGGGCGAGGGAGTCGGCGTGACCGTCGGTGACGGGCTCGGCGATGACGACGTGGTGGCCGACGCGCTCGGGCTCGGGGTCGGCGTGGTGGTGCTGGACGTGCCGTCGCCGGGCGAGACGGACGCTGTTGCCGAAGCGCCTGTTGAAGGTGAGGATGTAGGCAGTGCCCCCGATGTCGGGGACGTCGAGCAGGCCGAGACTGCTGCGAGAGCGAACATGGTCAAGACGCCGACGGCCAGCCTCACGCTGGGTCTTGTCCCCGCCACGCGATCCCGTCTCATGGAACCTCCTCGAGCGCCCGGCAGGTGGCCTCCCCGTTTCGGTCCCCGAAAGCGCCGGGGGCCATAAAGGTAAAACCCATCGGCGGCACAGCGCGCAATGGCCTGTTCATCACCGGAATATCAGGCTACGCGAGCAGAACCTCCTGGGGAAGACGGAAGGAGGCAGGACGGCATTGGGGGAGGTGGAGTGGCGGCGTATAGCCGGATTTCGCGTGGTGATGTCCTGGCAGGGCGCATACGCCCCTCCGCCTGGCACCCCGCCGCGAAGGCCGCGAAGGCCGGCCCGGAGCCTGCGGGCCCGCGCGGCCGGGGTGGCCGGCGTGGCGCTCATCGCCGGCGGAGCCGCCGCGGTTGGTCTCGCGGTCGCCACCCAGGTGCACGCGCCGCAGCCCGCCCCGGGAGCGGCGGGCGTCATCGGGCCCGCCGCCCGCCATGCCGTCGGGCCGTGGCTGCCGCGCTCGGTGCCGGTGTCGGTCGATATCCCGGCCATCGGCGTGGACTCGAAACTGCTGCACCTGGGCGTGACTGCCGACGGCGCGATCCAGGTACCGTCGCTGGAGACGCAGGCCGGCGAGGCCGCCTGGTACAAGTACTCGGCGACGCCCGGCCAGATCGGGGCCTCGGTCATCGAAGGCCACCTCGACAGTTACGGCGGGCCCGCGGTCTTCTTCCGGCTCGGGGCGCTCCGCCCGGGCGATCGAGTCGACGTGACGCTCGCCGACGGCGTCACCGCCGTTTTCCGGGTGACCGGTGTACGCGAGTATGCCAAATCAAGCTTTCCGGCAAAATCCATTTACGGCGCGACGGACTACGCGGCTCTGCGCCTGATAACGTGCGGCGGCTCTTTCGACTATGCCAGCGGTCACTATCTCAGTTCGACGGTCGTATTCGCGTCCCTCGCCTCCTCACTGCCGACCGGACCCGACGGGCCCGCCCGCTGACCGTCCACGCTGGGCCCTGTCAACCACCCGGGCTCCGTCAACCACACGATCCCCCGGGCGCAGTAGTGACCGAAGTCCTCATCGCCGAGGACATTCGGCCGTAATCAGCTTGGCCCCGGCCGGCGAAGACTTGACTTGACGGCTGCAGAACGCAACCTGATGAGGCGATCTGGGGTCCCGCCCGGCGGGGCTTGTCCGCCCGACCGGGATGGATTTCGTGATCCCGAAGGGAGGGAACGGGCATGCCAAGCAGAGACGCGCATCTGGACGTCATGCTTCGTCACCTCGGCGCGGCTTACTACGAGTCGCTGCATGGCCGGGCCAGCGCGGCTGACGTGGCGCGCGCCCGGGCGGCGATCGAGGAGCGGCTGGCTGAGCAGCCGCATATCACCAGTCACCCGCGGCAGGGCGGCAAGTACGCGGGAACGCCGCCGGACCAGGCGCATCACCACGGGCGGTGGCACAGCACGGTGCGCGATGTGATGACGACCAACGTGGTGACGGTGGACCGGATCACCCCGTACAAGGAGATCGCCACGCTGCTGACCAAGCACAAGATCAGCGCGGTGCCGGTCCTGACCATGGGGCGGCACGTTGCCGGGGTGGTCTCCGAGGCCGACCTGCTCACGGCGCATGATCAGGCGGCCCACCGGGCCCATGCCGGGAAGGCGGGCCTGCTGCCGTGGTCGCACCACGCGGACGCGCCGCATCCGGCGCTGATCGCCGAAGAGCTGATGACCGCGCCGGCGATCACGATCCACCCGGACGCCCCGATTCCGCGGGCGGCCGGGCTGATGCATTCACGGCAGGTCAAGCGGCTGCCCGTGATCGGCCCGGACGGCTCGCTGATCGGCATCGTGTCCCGGCGGGACCTGCTATCGGTGTTCTTGCGCCCGGACACGCAGATCGCCGCGGAGGTTGGCGAGCTGCTGAGCGAGATCCTGTTCGCCGACCCGGCGAGCGTCGCGGTGGCGGTGCACGGCGGAGTGGTGACGCTGACCGGCCAGCCCGGCGACGAGGACCAGCATGGGCTGATCCAGGTCGCGGTCCGGCTGATCTGGGACATCGACGGCGTGGTCGACGTGATCGCGAAGCTCGCCGCCCCGGCCGCGGCCAGCTGAGACGGGCTGGCGGGCTCTCGCTGCCAGGTCAGTCCCAGCCGGTGAAGCTCCTGGCCGCGATGCAGAATTCGTTGCCCTCCGGATCCTGCATCACGGTCCAGCGATGGCCGCGTATCTGGTGTTCGCCGATGACCGTGGCACCAAGCCGGGCTAGCTCGCCGACGGCCGCCAGGTCCGGATCCACCAGGTCGATGTGAACGCGGTTCTTAGCCCGCTTCGGCTCGGGCACCTTGTTGAAGTACCAGGCCGGCTCTCGCCGCTCACCGTCGGTTCCGCCGATCGAGGCAAAGAACTCGCTGCTGCCCGCATCGACCGGGCGGCCGAGCACCGCTGACCAGAAGGCCGCCAGTTTCGGCACGTCGTCGCAGTCGATGGTGATGTTGCCGATCCTGGCCGCCATGGCATTTTCCCTGGTGCGCGGCGAGGATCGTCGCACCGACGGCGGTGCCCCGCAAGCCGGCCGGGCCCGGGGATCTTGAGGCCCGCCAGCGCGCCGGCTGATCGCCGGTCCCGTCGCGCCTTGTGATGTTCAGCTGCCGTAGGCCCAAAGTCCATGCCAATTAGGGACTTTGGTCCCTGCGAGCACGTCGCCGGCGGCGCGAGCGTGGATCCCGCCGAAGCGATGGCGCCTGCCTGGCCGCGCAAGCAGGAGGAAGAGAAATGATCAAGGTAAGCAAGCCGAGCAGCCGCGGTACCGTCCGGGTCACGTTCGTGCTGCCCGCCGGCGAGCCCGCCGGCGCCGTGTCGGTCGTGGGCGACTTCAACGACTGGGATCCGCACGCCCACCCGCTCAAGAAGCGATCAAACGGGACGCGCTCGGCCGCCGTGGACGTCCCGTCGGGCAGCACGCTGCACTTCCGGTACCTGGCCGAGGGCGGTGTCTGGTTCGACGACGATGCCGCCACGACGCGAGACGCCAGCGGCGCGTTCATCACGACCTGACGCTCACGTTCCCGGCTACCTCAGCCGCGCCGGCCCGGCCCGCCGCCGCCCGGGCCTATCCGGCGCGTCTACGGCCTGCTCGACCGGCTGGCCGGCCCTCACCGTGTCCTGGCTCACGGGCAGCCCGGGTACGGGACCTGGCTCAGGTCGGGAAAGCCGGGCAGCCGGATGCTGGCCTCCCGGCCGCGCTGCTGGTAGTCGAGCGTGAACTGGACCGGCAGCGGCTGCGGGCAGCCGCGGAAAATGACCCGGAACGTGACCGTGAACCAGCCGCTGGCCCCCGCGGCCAGGGTGTTGCCGGGTATCACGGTGGCCAGCGGGAGCTCTCCGCAGGTACCCCAGGCCTGCGTGATCTCCTTGAGCCCGCCGATCGGCAGGACGGGCACCACCCGGCGCAGCGTCATCCCGGTGGCCGAGGTGTTCGTGACCTGCAGGCCCAGCTGCAGGTCCGACCCGATGAGCGAGGAACACCCGGGACCGGACTGGCTCACCGGATAGCCGCCGGTCCCGGCCGCCGCGGCCGCCGCGGCGGCGGGGGACGGCGGGGCGGGCTGGCGGGCGTGCCGGTCGCCGAGGGCGTACCCCCCGGCCAGGCCGGCCAGCAGGGCCACGGCCACCAGGATGACGGTAAGCCGCGGCGGGCGGCGCCAGCGGATCGGCGGGCGGCGGCTGCCATGTTCCAGCACGTCGCTGCCGTCCGGTGATCCCGGCGAGGCGGCCCTGGGCCACTCGCTGTCCGGCCGGCCGTTCATCTAGCCACGATAGGACAACCGGCGCCCGCGGGCCCGCGGTCTGGTGCTCCCAGGGAACTCCCAGCCCCCGGCTCTATGCTTCCGCTGGTGCGCGGGCCCGCCGGGCCCGGATTGCTCGAGGAGCCAGCATGGTCTTCTGGTCGCGACGGGCGGTGCGCAGGCGGATCAGGCGGCGGATGCGCCGCAGGTTCCTGCTGAGGCGCTGGGTGCGGGGTTAGGCATGAGCGACGAGACCGCCGACCGGCAGACGATCCGCGAACTGGTCGAGAACTGGGTGGTGTGGCGCGACGCGGGCGACTGGGCGCGTTTCCGTACCGTCTGGCATCCGGAAGGCCGGATGATGGCGACCTGGTTCCAGGGCCCGGCCGAGGAGTTCATCAAGGTCAGCCGGGAGGGCGCCGCGCGAGGGGTGAACATCCTGCACTTCCTGGGCGGCTGCTCCGTCGACGTGGCCGGCGACCGGGCCATCGCGCAGACCAAGATGACGATCAACCAGCGAGCGGCCGTCCATGGCGTGCTCTGCGACGTGGTGTGCACCGGGCGGTTCTACGACTTCCTCGAACGCCGCGCCGGGGTCTGGGGCATCGTGCTGCGCCAGCCCATCTACGAGAAGGACCGGATGGACCCGGTGGACCCGGCCGCGCGGCTGGAACTCGACCGCGCGGAGCTTGACCGGTTCCCCGCGGGCTACCAGCACCTGGCCTACCTGCAGGCCGGAATCGGCTACCAGGTCAAGCCCGACATGCCCGGGCTGCGCGGGCCGGAGGTCGAGGCGCTCTACCAGCGCGGCGCCCGGTGGCTGGCCGGAGGTCCCTGCGACTAGTCCGCAGGCCCGGCGACGAGTCCGGAGTTCCCGGCGACTAG
>Ga0335078_10003078_pt1 | contig 24915 bp, 12 predicted proteins | sample Lox_Sample_32_FD_206711 | JGI IMG/M metagenome (GOLD analysis project Ga0335078, IMG submission 206711) | Soil microbial communities from Loxahatchee National Wildlife Refuge, Florida, United States - Lox_Sample_3.2 | ecosystem: Environmental > Terrestrial > Soil > Wetlands | place: USA... | reverse complement strand
AGGGGGGGGCTTTGCGCCATTCACAAACGAGAATCTGGAGCTGAACGTCGGCCAGAACGGGACTTTTGACGTCACACTGAAACTGGGAAACGTGCAGCAGACCGTGACGGTGACCTCGGAGGCCGCCGCAATTGAGACGACGAAAACAGAGGTCTCGCAGCTCATCGGCGAGCGGCGCATTGACAATCTTCCCATCAACGGCCGCAACTATATTAATTTCACGCTCACGAATTCCCAGGTGAACCGCGATTCCGCCCCGGCGATCGGTCCCGCACCGACCAGCGGGCTGAATATCGGCGGGCAACGGGCGCGGTCCAACATGGTGACCGTGGATGGCGCCAACGCCGTGGACAATTCCGTGAATGGGATTCGCTCCACGGTGTCCCAGGAAGATGTGCAAGAATTTCAGATGATCTTGAGCAACTACAACGCGGAGTACGGCCAAGCTACCGGCGGGGTCATCAATATTGTTACCAAAAGCGGTGGAAACACGATGCATGGGGACGTGTTCGGATATTTTCGCAATAAGGCCTTCCAGGCGCGCAATGCCTTTTCCGGCCAGATTGATCCGACCACGGGCGACCTTGATACTGTAAAACAGCCGTACACCCGCGTTCAGGCGGGCCTGGCGTTTGGCGGAGCGATCAAGAAAGATAAGACGTTTTATTACTTGTCTTACGAATATACACAGCGCGAGGAGACCGGATTTTCGAGCATCGGGCAGGGCGACTTCGGCCTACAGAGTTTCGATTTCCCATTCTTTCCGGCCCCGCTGGAATTGACGCCCGCCCAAGGCGCGGCCGTGAATACACTGCTGGCCACGCAGAATCCGGCGCTGGAAAACCTCGCGGCGCAATATGCAGTTCTGATGGGCTCAGCATCCAGCGTGGCCCTGAATGGACTGGATTATGGCGCGGTGGTGTCGCAAATTTCGGGCGGTTCGATCACGCCGGTTTCACCGGTTAGCACGCCCGGAGGAACACTCTTTCAAGAGTTCCCCCTTCCCGTGTCGTGCCCCTTCGGGCAAACGGTGAACTCACTGCAATGTTCGGGGTTTGCGGCGATCGGCCCCAACGGGTCGGTCATTGCGGCGGGAGCAGTTCCCTTGCCGGGCTCGTTTGTTGCTCTGAATTCGATCCGGGGCAATTTCCCGGAAATGGAGAAGACGAGCTTATGGTCCGCGCGCCTCGATCAGCACTGGGATAATCACAATACTTCTTTTCTGCGCGTAGGCGTATCGCCGTCGGAAGTCACCGGTCTGCAGACTACAGCGCAAAACCAGGTCTTCGGCGAGAACGCGGGTTCGCGAGTCGGAGAGCAGCACTCTCGCGACATTTCGGCCACTTTCCAGCACGACACGATCGTCAGCGACCATTCCGTGAATACGTTTCGCTTCCAATTCGCTCGCAGGGGACTTCATTTCGGCTTCTCTCCTCTCCCGGGTGGCGACCAAATCGCGGTGAATATCCCCGGTTACAGCTACTTCGGCCGGGAGCCGTATTCCACGGTGGACCGCATTGAACGGCGCTACGAATTTACGGACAACGTGAGCATCTCGAAAGGAGCGCACACCTTCAAATTTGGAGGAGACGCGAACGTGGTCCAGTTGCGCTCGGCAAAACAACAGATTTTCACGCTGGATTTTGGGGGGCTGGCGAATTTTGGCGGACTGGCCGCTTCCACGTTCGGAATTCCTGATTCTGTCAATCTCGGCACGCAGACACTCCTCATTCCCGGTGCGACGGGTTTGCAATCGTACGGTCTCGGTATTCCCACAACCTATATTCAGGGCATCGGCCAGGCCAATCAGCCTTTTGACAATCTGCCCTTCGGGTTTTTTGCGCAGGATTCCTGGCGCGTGACGCGCAAGCTGGCTTTGAATTACGGCGTGCGGTATGACGTGGAGATCACGCCGCTCTTCGCTCCCGCGACCGACGTAAATGGCGCAGCCGAGAAGGCGCTTGGCGTTACGGAGGGTATTCCTCGCGATTACAACAACGTTTCGCCGCGCTTCGGACTTGCGTGGGACCCCAAAGGTGATGGCAAGACCGTGGTTCGCGCGGGCTATGGCATCTTTTACGACCACCCCTTGCTGGCGATCGCGTTCGATTCCGTCACCGCGGACGGAGGACGTTCCGTCCAACTCATCTCCGCCGGCGGTACGCCGTCGGCCTGCGGGCTCATTTCAGCCGCGTGCGGCGGCGGCCTGGATAGCCCCACGAATTTGAATGGCTCCTCAATCTTTCAGGGCGTTCTGAATGCCCTGCCAAGTATGGGGTACCTGCCAAGCCAGCAACGATTCGACCCCTTCTATCCGAATTCGCTCTTTGCCGATCAGAATTACCTTTCGGCAGGATTCCCGCTTCCAATTTTGCCGTTTACTCTCCCTGTGACGAGCAATTTCGTTTATGGCTACGCTCAGCAGGCGAACCTTACCGTCGAACGGCAAATCGCAGGCTCGTGGAAAATCAGCGTGGGGTATCAATACACTCATGGCTCCCACCTCAACAAAGCGGTGGATATCAACTCCACCGATCCTCAGTTGCTCACGCAGAATCTGTTCAATGCCGACGCCGCTGGGCTAGGTTTTACCAGCCCAGTCACGGTGACGGCACCCGCGACTACTGTCGCACCTACTGCGGGCACTTGCGGGATCGGCGTGGTTGCCCCCAGCGTCCTGGGCCAATTGTTTGGGTGTCCTGCCCCGCTGGCTAATCTGAACGGCCAATATGTGAGCACTCCCGCGTTCTTCAATTTCTTCCGGCCTTCCGGGCCCAATCCCTCGTTCGGAGGCCTCGTTCCGGGAGGTTACCCAACGCAAGTGGCGCTGGCGGGACTTGCCGGCTATCCAACGGGATTCGGAGCCCCCGTGCCGTTCAACAGCGTGGACGCGCAAGAATCCACGGGAAGCTCAATTTATAATGGGTTAACAGTGAACGTGCAGAAGCGCTTTTCGAGTGGCTTCGAGTTGCTTTCTAGTTATACCTGGTCGCACGCAATTGACGATTCCACTGACCTGGAATCCACACTTGAGCCACAAGACAGCCGTTTCCCTCAGGATGAACGGAGCAACTCGGATTTCGATCAGCGGCACCGCTGGGTCACCAGCGCGGTGTTCCAGACCGGAAGTTCGAAGTCGGGCGATAGCGCCTGGCGGCATTTTGCCTCCGGATTCACCTTTGCACCAATCATCGAGGTTTCCTCGGGACGTCCGTATACGGTCATCACGGGAACGGATTACCGCCTCGATTTGGGTTCCTCGAACGGAAGACCCTCGGTCGGATCCAGCAGCGGCCTTCCAACAGCCACATCGCAGTACCTTCCCGGAGTCACGTTTACGCTCCCCGATGCGTGCTATACCAATTCCGGGCAATCTTTCAGCGTGCTGGGAGTTACTCCGCCGGCCGGTTGCGATGGAAATCTAGGGCGCAATCCGTTCAACACTCCAGGCTTTTTCCAGATTGATTTGCGCGTCGGCAAACGGATTCCGCTCGGGGAGCGCATGAATCTCGATCTCATCGCCGATGCCTTCAATCTTCTGAACCGCACCAATGTGATTGCTGTGAATCAGCTCTGCGATCCCGGTTCGAGCAGCATCTGCTTTGCGGGACAGCCCACGGCGGCAGCCGATGCGCGCCAGTTCCAGTTCGCCCTCAAGCTGAGCTGGTAAGCGTTTCTCCTTGATTCCCTGAAGGGGGACCTTTACCCGAGACGTTCTTTCCTCGCCTCAAGACGTGTTTCCTGAATGCTGCCAATCGAGTAAATTAGGTGCAGTGTCCGCGAAAGAGCGAACGGAGATGAAATGAATGGCGCATTGATTGTCGCGCTTCTCGCGCTTGCCGCCCTCGTGGCTTGGGTGGCACTGCAAGTGCTGTCCAGCCAGAAGAAAAGTGGCGCGCTGGAGACCCAAATGAATGAGTTGCGGCGGGACCTGCAAACAATGGCCGCGGCGCAATCACAAAACACAGGACAGATCAGCACGCTCGCGACGACGGTTACGCAACGCCTCGATGCCGTCTCAAAGTCGCTCCAGGACGGCGTGGCCAACTCGGCCCAGATCGCCTCGCAGGGTCAATCGGCCATTGCCGGCGAACTGAAAAACACGCAAGGGATCATGGAACGCATCCACAAGCAACTCGGCGAATTTCAGGAGCTCAGCCGCGGACTGAATGAAACGCAGCAGTCCTTGGAAGCCGTTCTCGGCGGCGCCAAGACTCGCGGGCTTCTCGGAGAGGTTACGCTCGAGCATCTTCTGGCGGATTCCCTGCCGCCGGCGCAATACGAAATCCAGCACCGCTTCACAGCCGGCGATATCGTGGATGCGGTCATTTTTCTTCGTGACCGAAAACTTCTTTCCGTGGATTCCAAGTTTCCCCTCGATGCCTTCCGCCGCATTGAAACCGAAGGGGACGAGGCCCGGCGCGCGTTCGCCACCGCGGTCAAAGGGCATGCCGACGCCGTCGCCAAGAAATACATTGTTCCGAACGAGAACACGCTCGAGCTGGCATTGATGTTCGTTCCTTCGGAGAGCGTGTACTACGAGCTCCTGGTAACCAAAGACAGCAAAGGCGAACTCCTGGATGCCTATTGCCGGGCGAAAAATGTGATCGCGGTATCGCCCAATACTCTCTACGCGCATCTTTGTGTGATCGCCATGGGCTTGCGCGGCATGCAAATCGAAGAGAACGCAAAGAATCTGCAAGCCGGGCTCGCCGGTCTGCAAAGGCAGTTCGACACATTCTCGGAAATCTTCCAGAGACTGGGAACGCACCTGAAAAATGCGCAGCAGAGTCATGCCGACGCCGATAAACGCCTGGAAAAGGCTCAGCTGACCCTGGGCGGCATGCTTCGCTCTGGTGAGACAGCAACCGAGCTTGAAGGTGACCAGGGAAAACTCACACTCCCTCCCGAAGTATCTGCAAAGCAAAGCCGTTGAACCGCGCGGATGTCCTTGTGCGAGGGGGCGCCTTCAGTGGCGAGGCCGCGCGTACGTCGGCCGCAATCGGATGGAAACAAGAATTCTGCCGTGGCTCCGGCCAATCAATCCAAAATTCGCGATGTTCTCCGCTCCTCCGCTCGTGGATAGCCTGACGGGATTTCCTCCGGAAAGTTGCGCCGCCTCTGGCGCAAGATTCCTCGCCTCCAGCGGCACCTGGCCCGTTGTTCCTCTCACGCGCACAATCATCGTTCGTTGCTGGCCCGGTGCCAGAGGAGTGCTATCAGCCTCCAGCACGAGTGCTAGGAATACCGTCGAAAAGTTGCCGACCTCTTGGCTTCCGCAAGTGACTTCTACTTTTGCCGGGCCGGGAGACAGCTCGGCTGGCGGAAGCACCATGAGTGAAAGCGGAGAGGAAGCAAGCACCAAAGCTTTCTCCCCTGCGACGATCACTCTGTTTTTGTCAGCGTCTCCGCAAAAGCCGCCGCCATAAACGCTGAACCAGTCGCTCAAGGAAGCCAGGCGCGGCGCAAGAGAAACTTCGATCCCCTCGGCCGCAGCCTGCGGTTCACTGACGACCGTGGTCCTCACTTTTCCGGGGCGTCCGGCAATCGAAGCGTAAAGATCGCCCAATGTCAGCGGCGCGACGTAGCGCGCGCGGCCGGTTGAGTCCGTCTTCACGCGATCTCCATTGGAAAACCGGACGGTCACGCCGGGGGTAAGCCGGCCGCCGAAATCCAGGACAGCAAGCGTCGAGCGGTCCCCGGAGACCATGCGCCGCGGCAGCAGCAGTATACGGGCCGCCGAAGCGGGAGGCGCTTCCTGGGCCCCTGCCCGGAATGGCGAGACATCCAACAAGATACAAAAGGAAAAAAGCAGGAGCAACGGAACGAAACGGTACCTGCGCATGAAGAAAATTGTAGTTGAGAAGCACTCCGGCGGGAAATCCTTTGGGAGAAATGCAGGGCATCACGCCAACGCTTCGGGAACAACGCCAGGATCGGACCGGGTGGCAGAATCCACATGACGCCTTGTCTTCGCGCGCAGGCTCAATTCGATTTCGCCGCGATTCGATAGACCTGCGCCTCCAGAAACAGCCGCAGCAGCTCCTCATCGATCTCGCCATCTCCGGCGCAGAGCTTCAGAATGTCAATCGCGCGGTCCGTGGGAACAGCCCGTTTGTAGGGCCGGTCGGAAGCCGTCAACGCGTCAAAAATATCGCAGACGGTCATCATCTTCGCTTGCACGGGAATATCATCGGCCGCCAATCCGAACGGATATCCTTTGCCATTCAGCTTTTCATGATGGGCGCGCGCGATTTCCGGAATGCGGTTGTACTCGCGAGTCCACGGGATCTGCGCCAAAAACTGGAAACTGTGCATGACGTGCGCTTCGATCTGCGTTCTTTCTGCGTCGTCCAGGCTGCCCCGCGGTATTGAGAGTAATCTCACCTCCTCCGCAGTCAGAAAAGGCCGCTCCGTCCCGCGGGGATCGCGATAGCTTTTTTGTGCAATCTCGGCCAAGAGCTCGAAATCCCCGGTCGGTAGAATCGTCGGTTCATTGGCTTTTCCGACGAATTCCTGGCAGCGGTCAAGCTCGTTAAGCAGTCGTGTGGCTTCCGCGTCCAGCGCCCTGATTCTCTCGGCGGCTTGCTTCTTTGAAAGGTTGAGGACCGCATCAAGCTTCTGTTGCATGCTTCGCGCCTCGATGTCCCGGCGGATGTAATCGAACCGGTCCATCAAGCGTGCCAATTGCCCGGGATAGAGCTTCTTTGCCTTGACCAGAACCTCCTCGCGGACTCCCACCTTCCCGAAGTCATGCAGCAGGGCGGCGTATCGGAGCTCCTTGACCTGCTCTCTCGAAAAGCGTGTCTCCGCATAGACGCCGCGCACTTCGTGATCCACGGCCTCCGCCAGCGCAACGGTCATATCGCTCACGCGCTGCGAATGTCCGGAAGTTGTGGGATCGCGCTGCTCGATGGCTTTGGCGGCCGCTTTCACAAATCCGTCGAACAGGTTCTCAATGTCCTCGTAGAGCCGGGAGTTTTCGTACGCCACCGCCGCTTGCGAAGCCAGCGACATTCCCAATCGAACAGCTCGCTCCGGAAAAGGGTGCACGTGGCGCCGAACGGCCGCCGGGTCCGACAATCGTGCTTTTGGCTTGCGTTTGCAGTTCAATAGCTGCAAAACACCCAGAACTTCCCCCTTTCCGTTTTTCATTGGCAGCGCCAGAAGCGATCGGGTGTGGTAGCCCGACTGGTCGTCAAACGACCGATTAAAGTGAAACGGCCGTCCCTTTGGAATCCGGTAGGCATCCGCGAGTTCCACAGCCTCGCCGTGCACCGCACAAAAGCCGGCGATGGAGTCCTCTGCGAGCGGCAGCAAATGCTCGGCGAAGCGAAATTGCACGCTGTCGTTCTGTGTCAATTTGAAACGCAATTGGGATGCTGCGCTTTTCCCTCTAGCCTCTTCTCCGTTCTCGACCAGGTAAAGAGACCCGGCATCCGCCCCAGTGATCGCCCTCGCCTTGTGCAGAATGACGGAAAGAAGCCGCTCGACATCGCGCGTCTCAGACAAAGCGATCCCAATGCGGTTCAGCTCTTCCAGATCGCGGGTGGCTCGTGTGGCACTAAGACGGTCTTGCCTACGCAAGGACGCACCGGACTTTTTCCTAATGAGAATGGCAGCCATCACACGACCCTCGCCTTTCGTGTCCGGGAACGCGCCTACGCAACAAGTGCTGTCGGTACAACAGTATAGCGAATGCACGGCCCCGGAATGTATCCAATCGCATGGTAATTAGTAAGCGGCATTCCCTTTGAAAGCAGCAAAGGGTTTGATAGCGTGAGAATTGCGTTGTGCGTTATGGGTGTGTGCGAGGGGAGCTTCCGCGCCTGCCCGGGGAGCTTTTGTGCGAATCGTGAGTGGCGGTGTGACCGACCTCGGTCGCGTACGTTCGAACAATGAGGATAATTTCCGCATTATCGAGCCGCTGCACCTGTTCATCGTTTCCGACGGTATGGGCGGCGAGGCCCATGGCGAAGTCGCAAGCGCCCTCGCGGTGGAAACAATCGCCAATCATTGCAAAGAAGGTGTCGAGAATCCGGCCACGGAATATTTCGGGGACCCGCAAACGGGAATCAGCGAGAGGACCCGGCGTTTGTCGAGCGCGGTGCATCTTGCCAATCGCAAAATCTACGAATCTGCAGAACAAAATCCGGAGCAGCACGGCATGGGCGCTACGCTCACCGCTGCCTGGATTGACGGCTCGACGCTCAGCATCGCCCACGTTGGAGACAGCCGGGCCTATCTCTTGCGCAGCGGGGGATTGCAGCAGTTGACCAGCGATCACTCGCTCGTCGCCGAGCAGGTTCGCCGCGGAATCCTCACCACCGCGGAAGCGGACGAGAGCGACATGCAAAGTGTTCTTCTTCGTGCCTTAGGCACTCATCCGGATGTGGATGTGGATGCCGAGGAACACACACTTTTTCCGCAGGACGTGCTGCTGATGTGTTCGGACGGCTTGACCCGCATGGTCACCGAGCCGGAGATCGCCGGCACGCTTCAAGTGGAAACGAATCCCCAAACCGCCGCGGAAAAACTGATCGAACTGGCGAATGACAGCGGCGGCGCGGACAATATCACCGTCATCGTGATCCGCCTCGAGAAAGAATCCAAGGGTTGGTTCTCGTGGTTGCGCTCAGGGCCTAAAGACCCTGCTCGGAAGAACGGAGCAGCAGGAGGAATTTAGAATGGCGAAGCTCAGCCTGTTGTTTGAGGACAAACTGGTGAAGGAAGTGCCTGTCGGCAGCCGCCCGGTGAGTATCGGGCGTTCACCAGACAACGATCTGGCCGTGGACAATCTGGCGGTCTCCAATTATCACGCGCGGGTTTACTACGAAGCGGGACGCCTGGTGGTCGAGGATCTCGATAGTCTCAATGGAACTTTCGTGAACGACCTGCGCATCGAACGCGCCACGCTCCACGATGGCGATTCGATCTGGGTCGGCAAACACCGCATTAAAGTGGACACCTTTGGCGATGCCCCGGTGCCCTGGGAGTCCGCGCGGAAAACCAATGCGCCGCGCATTAACGAAACCATGGTGCTCGACACCAAGGCGCGCCGTGAAATGCTTTCCCAGGCGGCAGCCATGGGCGAGCGTTCGCAATTCTCTTCGGGCCGCTTCAAACTTCCCACGCTCCTCATTCTCGGCGGAAAAACGGATAGCAAGGAATACGTTCTCGCGAACAAGCTCACCACCATTGGCAAGTCCGCGATGGCCACCGTTCGGCTGAAGGGCTGGTTCAAGCCGCAGATGGCTGCGCAAATCAACCAGCGCGACGACGGTTACTACATTGGCCCGGGAGACAAGATTCCCACGGTCAACGGCTCACCCATCCCGGGCCCTACCCGGCTCAACGACGGCGATCAGATCGAAGTCTGCGGCGTGCGCATGAGCTTCGTTTTCCGCGAGTAGCCGAACTCTCCGATGGCCGCTCCGTCATCGAATGGGTGGCAAGGGCGCGGCTTCGGCGTCTATGCACTGTTCTTGTCCTGGTGGCGCCACCGGGCTTCGTTCTTCATCAGCCTGGCGATCACTTTCCTGGCGCTTACGCTCTATTACTTCACCTTTTTTGGCGAACGTACCACCCCATTTTTTCAGTTTCTGCAGCGGCTGGAATTCAACTCACTGGACACTCGCTTCCGCTACCGCCCGGCCTCCATGACGCCTGTTGATCCCCGCATAGTGATCGTGGACATTGATCAACATTCCCAGGAAGTGCTTGGCAAATGGCCTTTTTCGCGAAAGTATTTTGCACAGCTCCTCGACGTGCTCCACGAGGATGGAGCAAGAGTCGCTGCCTTTGACATTGTTTTCAACAAGCCTGATGAGACTGCTGCCCCGATCCGCGCTCTCTTGGCCGATTTTGAGGCCAAGAAGAAGCAGGGCGAAGCAGTGGATCCCCGGTTGATAGAGGAAGTGCAAAAAATCGCGGCGGCATATGATGCGGACCAAAAGTTTGCCGCCGCAATCCAGCGCTTCGGCGGCGTCGTGCTTGGGAATTTCTTTCTATACACGGAATCCGACCTTCGTGGCCTGAGTCAAAAGACTCTCGACAACTACGCCGACCAGATCGCGTTCTATTCTTTTCCGAGCGTTCGCCCCCTTCGACCCGCGACCGGAAAAGCGGATCGTATCAATCTCATCAAATTGTTTGAACCGGATCGCCTGCTGCCCCGCGGCGCCGTCGCCAACATGGACCTGTTTACCAGCGCCTTGAGCGAAGAATCTTCTTCCACCGGCTTCTTCAATATTTACCCGGACGTGGACGGCGTCGTCCGCGAATCCAATCTCATCGTTGCATACGGGCGTTCCAAGGATTTCAACGATTGGGATATCTACCCCTCGCTCGACGTGCAAACCGTGCGTTCCTACTTCCGCTTGCCGAACGATCAGGTTGTTCTGGAATATGGGCCCGTCGGTGCGTACCGCGTCGTGTTCGGCAACTCAGCCCGAGTACGAACGGATGCCCTTGGCCGCGTAGTGATTAATTATCACGGGCCTGGCTACACCTACCCGCATTATTCCTTTGCGGACGTCGTCAACGGCAAGCTCCCTCCGGGGCGCTTCCGCGACAAAATCGTGCTCGTCGGAGCCACGGCCACCGGAATTGGCGATTTGCGGACGACTCCCTACGGTGGCCTGGATTTCCCCGGCGTCGAAATCCACGCCAACGTCATTGACAACATGCTCCACGGCAATTTTCTCCTTCGCGGAGCAAAGCAGCAACTTTGTGACGCGATCCTGATCCTCCTCTTCGGAATTCCGCTCGGCATCGCCATGGCCCTTGTGCCGCCTCGCTGGATGTGGTTTGGCATTGCACTCCTGGCGCCGCTCATTGCCGTGGATTACGCCGCTTTCTTGCATGATTGGTGGCTGAATTTCACCATCCCCGCGATGACGCTCACCTCCAACGTCTTGCTCGTCTCGCTCTATCGCGCACTCTTTGAGGAGAAAGAAAAGCGCCGCGTGCGCACTGCGTTCGGACAATATCTCAGCCCGGAAGTCATCCGCCGTTTGCTGCTCAATCCGCAGCTCGTCGAACCGCGCAAGACCGAGATCACGGTCATGTTCAGCGACATTCGTGGCTTCACTTCCATCTCCGAAAAACTCGATGCCCAGGATCTCGCTTTGTTCCTCAACCAATATCTTTCGGACATGACCCGGATCGTTTTCGCGCGCCACGGCACCCTCGACAAATACATCGGCGACGCCGTCATGGCGTTCTGGGGCGCGCCGTTCGAGGAAGCCGGCCACGCTGAACGCGCATGCAATTCCGCGCTGGAGATGATGACCCGTGTCCGCGAACTCCAGAAACAGTGGGCGGCGCAGGGCAAGCCAAAGTTGGACATCGGCATTGGCCTGAACACCGGCGTCGCAAGCGTCGGCAACATGGGCTCTTCGCTCCGCTACGGCTACACGGCCCTCGGCGACTCCGTGAACCTTTCCTCGCGTCTCGAAGGCCTGAACAAGGAATACGGAACACACATCATCGTGAATGAATCCACGTATGAAGCCACAAAGGGCGCGGACTTCGTCTTTCGTGAACTTGATCTGATCCGCGTGAAAGGCAAAGCCCAGCCGGTCACAATCTACGAACTCATCTCGCGCAAGTCGGAGCTTTCACCCGACCTTCAACCACTGCTCGGTGCCTACGCCGGGGGACGCGCGCTCTACCGGGAGCGCCGTTGGGCCGAATCGCAGCGAACTTTCCAACAAATTCTGGACAGATGGCCCGACGACGGTCCTTCCCGCACCTACTGGAAACGCTGCCAGGAATATCTCTTCGACGAACCGCCATCTGGATGGGACGGCGTTTACACCATGACCCACAAGTAGCTTTGGATCGTCCGGTTGAAGGATTTAGCGGACTCGGCCGTTAAGCTCTCGCGTCCTTCCGCTCGTCTCCGTGAAGAACTATTTCTTCTCGACCTCGATCAGGTTGTCTTCCGGTTCGCGGTCAATCAGTTTGTTGTAGGGATCAATTCCGGCGAAAGTCGGCTTCTCATTCACCGTAAATTCGAGAGTATTCGTTTCCTTCGTGAACCACATTTTTTCAAGATGCAGTTCTTTCAAGTGTTCTTTCGTTCCGCTGAACACTCCCACGTCGATCAAATCTTTCAATGGCATCGGTGATTCGTTGCCCTGCCCGTCCGCCTTGCGCTTCTGCACGTCAACTCTCAGAATCACTTTGTACTTGTGATCCGGCGTTTCCGAGTACGTTGCGCTCACGGCCCTGTTTTCATACAGCACGATGGATTCAAACATGTCCGTGACCAGGTACTGCAAGTCCGGCGGTGTTGCTTCGCGAATCGCCTCGACGAAGCTCCTCGTGTCCGGATACGGCCCCGTCGCATAACGATTCTTTTGCAGGTAATCGCGCAGCGCGCCATTCAACTTCTCTTCTCCGATGTAATCGCTCATGGCGTACATCACTAGCGCACCCTTGTAGTACCACACGTACGGCTCGCGCTGCACCAGTGCCAGCGGCGGTTCCTGCCTCACTTCGCCGCTTCGTCCCCGCAAATAGCGGTCCAGCTCATACCTTAGACTCTTCCGCAGCATATCCATTCCGTAGCGATGTTCCAGCAGTTTCATTGCGGAATATTCCGCCAGCGTCTCGGACATCATGTTCGAGCCTTGCGTCGCGCTCCCGATCAATTGATGGCCCCACCATTGGTGAGCCAGCTCGTGCGCCGTGACGAAATAGAGCAAATCAATGTCGTCTTTCTTTTTCCTGCGCTCAATGAACCCGATGCTCTCTGCGAAGGGCACCGTATTGGGAAACGATTGCGCGAACTGCCGGTATCTCGGATATTCCAGCACGCGAAACTGCTGGAACTGGTAGGAACCAAATTCCCTTCCGTAATAATCCAGCCCATCCTTGCAGGCCTGCATCATCTTATCCAAGTCGTATTCGTGTCCTGGGTTGTAGTAGATTTCCAGCTTCACGTTTTTCCAGTTGTCCCGCTTTATGTTGAACCTTCCCGAAATGAAGGAAAAGAAATCCGCGATCGGCGTGTCCCCCATGTCGTATTCAAAATATCGCCGCCCGTTTTCGGTCCATTCCTTCTGCAAATATCCGGGCGCAACGGCAATTTGATCCGCGGACGTGCTCACCGTGGAGTGAAACTTCACCCAGCCGGAGTCCGAAGTGAACAAATCCACATTTGAATAGTACGGATCTCCGCGTGGCGCCATTTCTTCCAGCGGCCCAAGCTTCTCTTCCCTTCGGCGCACCGGGTCGTCAATCTCCATTCCCTGGTTGTAGCCGATGAAGGGAAAATAATCGCGGTCAAAAAAAGTGCCGTTGTAGGCGAACTCCGGCAGTTCATTTCCGTCTTTGAAGCCCCGCGATGTATGCGAAACCCGAAAACTCATCTTCATGGAATCGCCCGGCTGTAACGGTTGATCCAGCTTATAAATCGAGTAGAAGTGCTTCTTGTCCATCAGAACTGCTTTCGCGCCCCGGTCGATTGTGATGGAATCTATCGAATCCTTGGCGTCAGTGACGTGAATATCTTCAATCGGCTGACTGCCGCGGTTTTCCAATACATACGAACCTGTGCCGGAGAACGATCGGCGTTCCGGGAAAATATCCACATTCACGTCCACTGCCGTCACTTTCGGCTGCAGCAACCTTTCGTACTTTTTGTACAGCCGTTCGTAATCCGCCAGCCGGTCGCGATTGGCCTTCGTAGTGCGGTATTCGTTAAGGACGTGCGTGTTGTAGTAAAACCACGCCCCGCTCGCCCCTGCCAGCAACGCGAACACTATTGTCGCGGGAAGCAAACGCGGCAACCGTGCCCCGGCAACCTTCAATCTCCAGCCAAAAGATTGGTCCGTTCCTCGCCTGGAAAACGCAATCGAAATCACTCCAAGCAACGCTCCAATCCATAGCCAATACGTGATGGACCAGAACAGCCCCTTCACGAAATGCCCGTATCCGTTCAAGTCCGAATAGGTATACGGCGTGATTTCCCCGAACAAATACAGCCGGTTTTCGATCCCATAGCGGTACAGCACCGGAATCAGAACAAAAAATCCGATCACCAGCGCGTGCCCAACAAATTTGTTCCCGATCACCGTTTGCAGGAACAGCGCCAGCAGAATCACCATCAAAATCTGGGGCCAGTAAACCAGGTATAGTTCCTTGAAATAGTGCAGAACTTCGAAGTGGTAGTATCCGGCCGTGGCCTGCGAAACAATGCCGCAGACGAGGACCACTCCGATAAGCAGCGCCTCCACCAGCGCCAGCGCCAGGAACTTGCTCGTAAAATCCGTCCAGTCCCGCAGCGGCAGTGATTCGTGAATCTGGTCGAACCGCACATCCCGTTCCCGCCAGATCACCTCGCCCGCATACAACGCTCCGATAATGATTAGAAACAATCCGGATTGCCCGGAAACCGCCTCCAGCATCAGATACGTCACCGGCCAGACTTCGACTCCGTTCGCATTCCCCGCGAAATGCCCGTTGATCAGTACAAACACGACCATGATGAATCCGATCGCCCAGAACGGCACTTCCCGCACGATATTGTTGAATCGCAGCCATGTCAGGGAACTCAGTTGCTTCCAGGTGGTCCGCCAGCCGAAGTTCTGTCTTACCAGAGGAAGCTCCGCCCACACGATTCTGCGTTGTCTCTTCTCCGACTCTTCTTCTTCCCTCGCCTCACGAGCGTGCTTGCTGGACCGCCGCGACCCGAGCACTTCGGCGGACATCGGGAAAAGTACTATCGTCACCGCCAGCGCCACGAAACCCACTCCCAGCCACACCAGTCGGTTGTAGAAGAACGCTCCGGTCCAATGCACCAGCAGTGAATTCCTCTCCGCCACGGTCCAGTACCGCGTCGTATTTCCGATCACCAGGATTCCCAGCGAATCGAATACGGAAGGCCAGAATCGCTCCAGCTTGTTCGTCGCAATTACGCTGACCAGTTGGATCAGGTACAGTGCGAACAGTGCCACTCCCTGCAGATAAACTACGACGATCCTTCGCGAAAGCGCGGCTACGCAGAAAAACACGCTTCCAAGAAAGAAAATCTGTATCACGGTAATCGAAAGAAATGGCTGCAAATGCCACCAGAAATGCACCGGAGCAAGGCGCGTCCGGTCCGCCCAGGGCATCAGCGTGCCGGCCATCGCCCCCCACATCAGCCCGGAGAAAATCAGCACCGTGATGAAAAACGAGCCGGCCCATCTCCCGCCCAGATACGAAAGTTTCGAGATCGGTTTTGTGAAAAGTATCTGGTAAGTGTCCTGCTGAAAGTCGCGAAGAATTGCCGGGCCAAAAATCGCTGAGATCAGAATGGCGCCAAATGCGGTCAGCTGGACAAAAATCTCGGTGAGCGCGTAAGGGCCGTTCAGCAGCACCTTTCCCGTTCCAATGGGACCGAAATCCCGCACGGATACGGTGAAGAGCGTCATCAAGAATGGAATCATGAAAAAGATATAGGTGGAGACGCTGCGCAGCCTCAGTTTCAGCTCAAACAAGAAAAATTGCCAGAACATGGGCGGTCTCAATTCCTCTCGTGCAGCGCAAGGTTGTGGAAATACACATCTTCCAGGTCGGCATCCGTGGAGGTGAATCCATCTCCGGGCGAACTCTCCGCGAACACGCGCACCTCATGCAATCCACCGATCAGGTGCGTGGAAATCACCGGGAAAGTCTTCTCAATCGCCTCTCGCTCCGTGTCTGTCGCAACGATCTTTTTCCAGGTTTTCCCTTTCAGGCCATCAATCGCTTCGAGTGGCGCTCCTTCCAGCAGCAATTCTCCGTTGCTGATGATGGCCATCCGCGAACACAATTCGCGCACATCCTCCACGATGTGCGTGGACAGGATGACCACCACGTTTCTCCCGATCGAGCTCAGCAAATTCAAAAACCGGTTCCGCTCTGCAGGATCAAGTCCCGCAGTCGGCTCGTCCACGATGATCAACTTCGGATTGGCCAGCAGCGCCTGCGCAATTCCGAATCGCTGCTTCATTCCTCCGGAAAATCCCCCCAGCGCTTTCTTCCGGGCATCCCACAAGTTGGTCTGGTGCAGCAAGGCTTCCACCATCTCTTTGCGTTCGCTTGCTTTCATCACGCCCTTCATCACCGCCAGATGGCTCAACAGGTCGTGCGCAGTCATCTTCGGGTAGACCCCAAATTCCTGCGGCAGATATCCGAGCAGCTTCCGCGTATCGTCCTTTTTTGCCACAAGGTCCAGGCCATCGAGCGTCGCTGTTCCCGCGTCCGGCTCCAGCAGAGTCGCCAGAATCTTCATCAGCGTCGATTTCCCTGCACCATTCGGCCCGAGCAATCCGAACATTCCCGCTTGAATCTCGAGCGTAATGCCGCGTAGCGCCCGCACTCCACCCGGATACGTTTTTTCGAGTCCCTTAATCGTTAGCAAGGTCCGCTCCCTGCGCCTTTGGCGCACTCGTTGTCTTCTATACGATTGAGAAAGGCAAAAGTCAGTGCCCGCACTATACCTGAATTGGCCGCCCCCGTTAAGGAAGGCCACGTCTTGGAGAGCCCTTTGCCTGGTCACACCATCCGGCGCTCGCACATCGAAGAGTCGAGCCGCTTTCTGAGCTTTGCGCGTATAGTGTTTCTTCAACAGGCAGGTCATTGGGGACCTTTTGGACTTGTTTTTATAAGGCGTAACCGTTCCCCCGAACCAGGGGTCTAACAGGGTTGGCCGCAATCGGCTTTTAGCCGGGTCTCTATGGTTGGCGTGTGACCCGCCAAAGGATTATCACTAGACTTTATGTGGATCGTCCGTCTAGCGCTGAAGCGTCCCTACACGTTCATCGTTTTGGCCATCGTGATCGTGCTGCTCACGCCCGTCACGCTTCTGCGCACCCCCACGGACATCTTCCCGGACATCAACATCCCGGTGATCAGTTTGATCTGGAACTATCAGGGCCTCGAGCCGCAGGAAATGGAACGCCGCATCACCTCGAATTCCGAGCGCGCGGTCACCGTCCTCGTCAACGACGTCGAGCATATCGAATCTCAATCGCTCAATGGCATCTCCATCGTCAAGATCTATTTCCAGCCCCGCGCCAATATACAAACCGCCGTCGCTCAAACCACCGCAATTGTGCAAACTATCCTGCGAACGCTTCCCCCGGGCACCAACCCGCCCCTTGTCCTGATCTACTCCGCCTCCACGGTCCCTGTCCTCCAGATCGGCTTGACCAGCGAAAATCTCAGCGAGCAGCAGCTTTTTGACTTTGGCAACAACTTCATCCGCACGCAGTTGGCCACGGTCCAGGGCGCTTCCATGCCCTACCCCTACGGAGGCAAGCAGCGCCTTATCTCCGTGGACATAGACGCAAAGGCCCTTCAGGCCAAGGGCTTGTCACCGGTGGACATCGTGAACGCCGTTGGGGAACAAAATCTGATTCTTCCCACCGGTACGATCAAGCTCGGTCCTCTCGAGTTTGCTGTCGAAATGAATGGCAGCCCCCGGACCATCGAAGAATTGAACGATTTGCCGGTGAAAACCGTGAACGGCGCGACCATCTACATGAAAGAAGTCGCCCACGTTCGTGATGGCTTTTCCCCACAGACGAACATCGTGCGCGTGAATGGGCGTCGCGGCGTGTTGATGAGCGTCTATAAAAGTGGCGCGGCCTCCACTCTCGATATCGTGGACCGTGTCAAACAGGTTCTTCAGGACTACTCAAGTTCCCTGCCTCCCAGTTTGCACATGAGCTTGTTCTTCGACCAATCGCTCTTCGTCCGTGCCGCTATAAAGGGAGTCTTGAGGGAAGCGCTCATCGCCGCATGCCTCACGGCCGTCATGATTCTGCTGTTCCTTGGCAACTGGAAGAGCACGCTGATCATCGCCATTTCGATCCCCCTCTCCATTCTGGTCAGCATCCTCACGCTCAGCGCACTCGGAGAAACCATCAACATCATGACCCTGGGAGGTCTCGCCCTCGCCGTCGGCATTCTCGTGGACGATGCCACCGTCGCCATTGAAAATATTGACCGCAATCTGGCCATGGGCAAGGACACCGTGCAGGCCATCCTCGACGGCTCTCAGCAGATTTCCATCCCCGCTCTCGTCTCCACGCTGAGCATTTGCATCGTCTTTCTTCCCATGTTCTTTCTTTCGGGCGTGGCCAAATTTCTCTTTGTGCCGCTCGCAGAAGCAGTGATTTTCGCCATGCTCGCTTCCTACTTTTGGTCCAGGACCCTCGTCCCCACCATGGCCATGTATCTTCTGAGCTCTGAGGGAGAGGAGCACGCCGAGGCGCATGCCGGAGAAAAAGAAGGATTCTTCCGGCGCTATCAGCAATCATTTGACCGCGCCTTCGGCCGCTTTCGCGATTCCTATCACTCCGCTCTCGAAAGTGTCCTCGATCATTCCAAGCTCTTTGCTGTCTGCTTCCTCGCCTTCTGTGCCCTATCCGGGTGTCTCACGTTCGTTCTCGGCAGGGACTTCTTCCCTTCGGTTGACGCCGGCCAGATTCGTCTCCACCTGCGCGCCCGCACCGGTCTTCGCATCGAGGAAACCGCACGGCTCGCCGACGAAGTGGACGGCCTCATCCGGGAAACCATTCCTCCTCGCGAAATCCAGACTGTTCTCGACAATATTGGCCTTCCCTATAGCGGAATCAACCTCAGTTACAGCAATTCCGGCACGTTCGGCACCGCCGACGCGGAGATTCTGGTCCAGCTCAAGGGAAATCGCTCTCGAGCCACAGCCGACTACATCAACGAGCTTCGCAGGAGATTGCCGCGGCGCTTTCCGGGTGTGCAGTTCTTTTTCCAGCCGGCCGATATCGTCACGCAAATTCTCAACTTCGGAACTCCTGCGCCCATTGACGTTGCCGTGACCGGAATGGATCAGCAAGGCAACTATCTTGTCGCTCAAAAGCTTTCCAACGAAATCCGCCACATCCCCGGCGCCGTTGATGTCCACATACAGCAGTCCTTCGACGAGCCCGCGCTCTTCCTGAACATTGATCGCACACGCGCCCAATCCGTGGGCATGCAAACCAGAGACATTGCGGAGAATGTTCTGGTATCCCTGAGCTCGAGCTTTCAAACTTCCCCCTCCTTCTGGCTCGATCCCAAAAACGGCGTGAGCTACAACGTCGCCGTTCAAGAGCCCCAGTACCGCATGAATTCCCTGCAGGCGCTCGAAAATACACCGGTAAGCGGCAGTTTGCCCGGCGCCGATCCTCAGATTCTAGGCAACCTCGTCAGCTTGGAAACGGTCGCCCGGCCCGCGGAGATCTCCCACTACAACGTCCAGCCGATGATCAATGTCTACGCGTCCGTGGACGGCCGCGATTTGGGCAGCGTCGCGGACGAAGTGGAGAAGCGCGTGCAGTCGGTCCAAAACGAACTTCCGCGCGGCAGCCACATCGTTTTGCGCGGCCAAGTGGCGACGATGAAAAATTCCTTCACCGGCTTGGGCTTCGGCCTGATCGGCGCTATCGTTCTCGCCTATCTGTTGATTGTCGTCAATTTTCAGTCCTGGCTCGATCCCTTCATCATCATCACCGCCCTCCCCGGCGCGCTGGCGGGGATTTGCTGGATCCTTCTCTTCACCCACACAACCCTCAACGTACCTTCTCTGACAGGCGCGATCATGTGCATGGGTGTGGCCACCGCCAACAGCATCCTCATGATTTCCTTCGCCCGCGAGCAAATGGCCGAGGGTAAGAGCCCGCGCGAGGCCGCCCTCCAGGCTGGCTTCGTTCGCATCCGGCCCGTCCTAATGACCGCGCTCGCCATGATCATCGGCATGATGCCCATGGCCATTGGACTGGGCGAAGGCGGCGAGCAAAACGCCCCTCTGGGCAGAGCCGTCATCGGCGGTTTGATCTTCGCTACCTTCGCCACGCTTTTCTTTGTTCCTTGCGTCTTCTCCATCATTCACGGTCGCCGGGAGCGCCGCCGCCATCGTGCTGCTCCCGGAGAAGTCTTCGGCTGAATTCGGTGGAATGAGATAATGTTCTTTCCCGCAAAGGGGAAAGGGAAACTCTGAATGGAAACTGCTGATCCAGCACAGCCTCCGCAAAAGAAGAGTCACCTGTTTCTCTACCTCTGGGTGATCGTCGCAGTCCTTGTTGTCGTTGGGGCCCTGACGATTCTGCTGCGCCGCGCGCAGTATCAGGCTCTCGCGGAAGATACCGAGACTCTGGCCGTCCCCACTGTGGCCGTGATGCATCCCACGGTCGAGAATGCCGAAGAAGACCTTGTCCTTCCCGGCTCAATGCAAGCCTATGTCGAATCCCCCATCTACGCGCGCACCAACGGCTATCTTCGCAAATGGTACCGGGACATCGGCACCCGCGTCAGCAAAGGCGAACTGCTCGCTGATATTGATACGCCCGAAGTGGATCAGCAGCTTTCGCAAGCCCAGGCCGATCTCGCAACCGCCCAGGCCAATGCCAATCTTTCCAAAATCACCGCGCAACGCTACCAGGAGCTCATCAAAACCGATGGCGTCTCCAAGCAGGAAGTGGACAACGCCACCGGCGATTACGCTGCAAAACGCGCGATTGTAGATTCTTCCCAGGCCAACCTCCGCCGCCTCCAGGAGCTCGAATCCTTCAAGCATATCTACGCTCCTTTCAGCGGCGTCATCACCCGTCGCAACGTGGACATCGGCACTCTCATCAACGCCGGCAACACCGGCGCATCTCAGCTCCTCTTCACTCTTGCCCAGACCGATCCCATCCGCGTCTACGTGTCTGTTCCCGAAGCCGACGCCCCTTCCATCCACCACGGCTTGGGCGCTTTCCTTAATCTAACTCAGTACCCCGGCAGAAAGTTTGAAGGCAAAGTCGTGCGCTCCGCTGACGCCATTGACCCTTCCACGCGCACGCTCCTCACCGAGGTGGACGTCCCCAACCCCGCTGGCGAACTCCTCCCCGGCGGTTATGCTCAGGTCCATCTTGAAGTCAAAGTCAGCGGCACTCGCCTGCAGGTCCCGGTGAACGCCCTGCTCTTTCGCGCCGAAGGCCTTCGTGCCGTGATCATTGATTCTTCTCATAAAGCTCATCTGCAAGCCCTCACCATCGGCCGCGACTACGGCACCTCGCTCGAAGTTCTGCAAGGTCTAAAGCCCGACGATTGGATTGTCCTCAACCCTCCCGACTCCATCTACGAAAACCAGCAGGTCAACGTCATGCAACCGCCCCCCGCTTCGCCATCCTCTGCACCGCGATCCAAGCCTACCGGCGGGGTCTCGAAGTGATTCGTTTTGCGAAATCATTCGCTGCACTCCTCCCGCTGAGTGTTCTTGCTCTCTCTACCGGATGCACGGTCGGCCCCAACTATCACCGGGTCTCTGCTCCTGTCCCCGCTCACTGGGATGTCGCCCAGCCCTGGCGTGAAAGTGCTCCCCAGGATTCCCTGCCCAAGGGCCAGTGGTGGACAATTTTCAACGACGATCAGCTCAACTCGCTCGAGCAGCAAGCTCTTGCCGAAAACCAGACCATCAAGGGTTCCATCGCGCGTCTTGAGCAGGCTCGTTCTCTCGCAGCTCTCCAGATCTCCACGGAATTCCCTCAATTCGGCACCGCTCCTACTGCTGAGCGCCAGCGCCTCTCCGGTAACCGTCCCACCAACGGTGTCCCGATTCAGCTCACACCCGCCACGCAGAATACTTTCACTCTTCCCTTCACCGTCAGCTACGAAGCCGATCTCTTCGGCGCCCGCCGCCGCAGCATTGAAGCCGCGCAAGCTTCCTACCAGGCGTCCGCAGCTGATCTCGAGAATGTCCGCCTGCTCATCGCTGCCGAGTTAGCCGGTGACTATTTCTCGCTCCGCCAGCTCGACACGCAAATTGGCATCCTCGATCGCACCGTTTCCGCGCTCAACGAAGGCCTCAGGCTCGTGCAGGCGCGCCACGCCGGCGGCGTCGCCTCCGGCCTCGATGTCGCCCAGGAAGAAACGCTCCTCGACACCACGCGCACGCAATCCATTCTTCTTCGCCAGCAGCGCAAGCAATTCGAGGACGCCATCGCCGCCCTCACCAATCATCCCGCTCCTGATTTTCACCTCTTGCCCCGGGAGCTCGATGCCGAACCGCCTCCCATCAACGCCGGCCTTCCCTCCGATCTTCTCGAGCGCCGTCCCGACATCGCCGAAGCCGAGCGCCAGATGGCCGCCGCCAACGCCCAAATCGGCGTCGCCCGCGCCGCCTTTTTCCCTTCGCTCAATCTCTTCGCCAATGGCGGTTGGCAGGCCGCGGACATCGCCAAGCTCGCCAATGTCTCCAGCACGTTTTGGGCTCTCGGCGCCGACGTCGCGCAAAGCATCTTCACCGGCGGCGCCCGCCGCGCGCAGCAGCAATACGCGCAGGCCGGCTACGATGCCGCCGTCGCGAACTATCGCGGCACGGTCCTCGGCGCTCTTCAGGAAGTGCAGGACAGCCTTACCGGCATCTCGGTCCTCAACGAAGCGCAAACCTCCCAGCAGCGAGCCGTGGATGCCGCTCGCCGCACGCTGGACCTTGCCAACAGCCGCTATGTCGGCGGCCTCGTCAGTTATCTCGATGTCGTCAGTGCCCAGCAGAATCTCCTCGACAACCAGAACGAAATGGCTCTGATCCAGGGCCAGAAGCTCGTCGCCAGCGTCCTTTTGGTCAAAGCTCTCGGCGGCGGTTGGGACGCTTCCAGCATTGCTGCCCTCCAGGTCAAGCCTCGCCTCCGTGACGCCGTAGCCCCTTAGGCCAGTTCCCTTTTCCATACCTGCGCATTCGAAAAACTGGCCCTCTGAGGGGGCCCTCGGCGAAAATAGGCGGGTGTGATTGGCGCCCGGCCGCCAACAACCTGTTTTCGGTTAAAGACGATCCAGCTCGGAAGCTCTGGGGAACTCGGTTCCCCTTGGAGGGCAATGATGAAGCAGCTTTTCTCGGGTCTTCTGTTTCTCGCTTTGGCAGGCACTCTCGTTGCGGCTCAGCGTCCACAGGACCGCGACGATCATCACGACAACGGCAAGCACAATGGCCAGGTCAAGCATGAGCAGGCCGTCCAACATCACCAGGCGGTCGAACATCATGACGCTGTTGTACATCATGATGCCGTGGTGCATCACGAGGCCGTTGTCCACCGCACCGTCGTCAGGCGCGATGTGGTCGTCCACCACGACTACTCTCACGATCATTTCCGTCCCGGCCACCTCTATCCCTATGGCCGTTACGATCACGTCCGCTCGGAATTCGTCGCCCACAGGTTCGACGTTCGCACTCGTCGCCTTATTCTCGCGGACAACTCCAACTGGGTGGTCGCTTCCTACGACGCTCCTCGTTGCCGCGATTGGGATTGGGGCCGCGATCAGGTCTTCGTCTATGCCGACGATCATGATCCCGGCTGGTACCTGCTCTTCAACGCCCGGCTCGGCGCCTACGTTCACGTCGAATTCGCGGGAATCCATTAAGCTGCGTCGCTCGCCGCAACCGCCCTTCGGTCTGCGCAAATTGTCATCCTTCGGCCTCGCCTTGGGCGAGGCCGAAGGGTCTCAACTTATTTTTTGCACGGAAATGCCGGACCCGATATTTTAGGGCATGGCGGCTGACGTTTTCGATTCCGGCTATTCGCCCGCCAGATTCTTCAGGAAGAATTTCGTCACGCGGTCCATCAGCACGATCCGCGCGGCCTCGTCGCTTACCCCGTGCCCTCTTCCCGGGAATGGCATCACTTCAATGTATTTCCCGTTTTCGATCAGCGTGTTGATCAGCGTGAGCGTATTCGCGAAGTGCACGTTATCGTCTCCCGTTCCATGGGCGATCAGCAGTTTTCCTTTCAGTCCTGCCGCATGCAGGATCGGTGAGGACGCTTCGTAATCTTTCTCGTGTTCCTGCGGCAAACCCATGTAGCGTTCCGTGTAGATCGTGTCGTAGAAATGCCAGTCCGTCACCGGGCCTCCCGCGAATCCCACTTTGAATAGATCGCCCGCTTCGAACATCGCGTGCAGCGTCATGTGTCCGCCATAGCTCCAGCCCCAGATCCCGATCCGGTTGCCATCCACCCAAGGCTGCGACTTTAGCCACATCACTCCATCCCGCTGATCCGAAAGTTCCACCTTTCCGAAGTGATAGTGTATCGGCTCCTCAAACACGTGCCCGCGTCCCGCCGAGCCGCGATTGTCCAACGCAAAAATGGCGATTCCCTTCTGCGCCAGCATCTCGTGCCATAGGAAAGTCGCCCCTCCCCATCCGTCCAGCACCACCTGCGCGTGAGGACCGCCGTACGTGTACACCAGCACGGGATACTTCTTCGCCGGGTCGAAATCCGTCGGCTTGATCAAATACGCGTTCAGTTCCGTCCCATCGTCTGCTCTTACCTTCACAAATTCCACCGGCGATAAGTGGTACTCCGCGAGCTCCGGAACCTTGTTCTCCTCGATCGTCGCGATTCTTGTTCCGTCCGCCCCCAATAATTCCTGCCGGGGTGGCGCCGAGGTGTTCGAGCAAGTGTCTGCGAATGCTGAGGCATCCCGCGCGAACATCGCGTGATGCATTCCATAGCTCTTTGTCACTCGCTCCATTCCCGTTCCATCCACTTTGACCCGATAAACCTGCCGCTCCATCGGCGATTTTTCTGTCGCCGTGAAGTACACTTCTCCCCTCTCTTCATCCACCGCACCCAATCCCGTCACTTCCCATTCGCCCTTCGTAACCTGTCCGAGTTCTTTCCCATCCAGATCGTAAAGATACAAATGCCGGTAGCCGCTTCGCTCGCTCGACCACAAAAACCGTTTGCCGTCTTTGAAAAAATACAGCTCGTCGCCGAGGTTGATCCAGTACGGGTCTTTCTCCGTCAGCAGCGCATGCGTTTTTCCTGTCGCCACATCGGCGTCGAGCAAATCCAGTTCCGTCTGCGCGCGGTTTAGCCGCTGGATCGCCAGATGCCTCGAATCCCTCATCCACTTCACGCGCGGCAGGTACACATCGGT
>Ga0335078_10003077_pt1 | contig 24916 bp, 19 predicted proteins | sample Lox_Sample_32_FD_206711 | JGI IMG/M metagenome (GOLD analysis project Ga0335078, IMG submission 206711) | Soil microbial communities from Loxahatchee National Wildlife Refuge, Florida, United States - Lox_Sample_3.2 | ecosystem: Environmental > Terrestrial > Soil > Wetlands | place: USA... | reverse complement strand
TGTCGGGCGAGGACGGCACGGCGGTCGGTTTCCTCGCCCAGAGCGGCGACGGCTGCATCTCGGTGACCGCCAACGTTGCGCCGACTTTGCTGTCGGAAATGCATAACGCATGGCAGAAGGGCGACGTCGCCACGGTGAAGCGGATCAACGAGCGCCTGATGCCGCTACACGAGGCGCTTTTCGTCGAGACCAGCCCGGCGCCGGTCAAGTACGCGGCCTCGCTGCTCGGCCGCTGCACCCCGGAAGTGCGCCAGCCGTTGTGGCACACCACGCCGGAGACTCAGGAAAAGGTCCGCAACGCGATGCGCGGTGCCGGCCTGATCAACTGACCGGATCGAGCCCGTGCGAACGGCGCGCGTCGGCGATCGCTACGCGGCGCAGAACCGGCGCGCCCGCCACGACTACCTGATCGAGGACAAGGTCGAGGCCGGTCTTGTGCTCCAGGGCAGCGAGGTCAAGGTGTTGCGCCAGGGCCAGGCGAGCATCAACGAGGCCTATGCCGACGAGCAGGGCGGCGAATTGTTCCTCGTCAACGCCAACATCCCCGAGTATCGCGCGGCCAACCGGTTCAGCCACCAGCCGCGCCGGCCGCGCAAGCTGCTGCTGCATCGCCGCGAGATGAACAAACTCCTCGGCGCCATCCGGCGCGAAGGGATGACGCTCGTGCCGCTCTCGATCTATTTCAACGAGCGCGGCCGCGCCAAGGTCGAACTCGGTCTCGCCCGGGGCAAGAAGCAGATCGACAAGCGCCAGGCCGAGAAGGCGCGCTCCTGGCAGCGCGACCGTGCCCGCATCATGCGGGCACGGGGCTAGAGACCGGGGGGCCCGCATCACGCGGGCACGGGACGGCTGAGGCGGTCGCGGAGCGTTGCGAACACTGCCTCGAACATCTCGGTCGTCAGCGTGCCGGTATTGGTGTTGAGCCGCGAGCAGTGGTAGCTGTCGGCGAGCACGATCCCATCGGGGAGCGCGTGCAGCGCGCCGTGGGCGAAGGGATAGGGCGCGCGGCGCAGCCCTTTCGCGGCGAGGACGGCGTTGTGGGCGATGGCGCCGAGCGCGAGGATCGCCCGCACCTTCGGCGATGCCGCGAGTTCGGCGGCGAGGAACCGGCGGCAGGCGGCGATCTCGGCGGTCTCGGGCCGGTTCTGTGGCGGCACGCAGCGCACCGCGTTGGTGATCCTCGCGCCGCGCAGCCGGAAGCCGTCGTCGCGATGGCCGCGGTATTCGCCGACGGTAAAGCCGAATTTGGCGAGGGTGGCGTAGAGCAGGTCGCCGGCATAATCGCCGGTGAACGGCCGGCCGGTCCGATTTGCGCCGCGCAGCCCGGGCGCGAGTCCGACGATCAGCAGCGCCGCCTCCGGGTCGCCGAACGGCGGAACCGGCGCGTTATGCCAATCGGGATGGCTGTCGCGCTGCCGGTGGCGAAACTCGGCGAGACGAGGGCAGAGCGGGCAGTCGCGGTCGGGCAGGGGCAGCGACGCGGCCAGGCTCACGCTTCGTCGACCGGCTCGGGACGCGGCGCCGTGCCCCGCGCCATGTCGTCGCGCACCACGTGGCTGCGCGCGATGCTCGGGGCCAGTTCCTGCAGCTCGACAAAGCTGTCGGCCTGGCGGCGCAGATCGTCCGAGGCCATCGGCGGGGACGAGCGGATCGTCGAGACAACCGACACGCGCACGCCCCGCCGTTGCACCGCCTCCACCAGCCGGCGGAAATCGCCATCGCCCGAGAACAGCACAGCATGCTCGATGTATTGCGCCATCTCGAGCATGTCGATCGCCAGCTCGATATCCATGTTGCCCTTGATCCGGCGCCGCCCCATCGCGTCGGTGAATTCCTTGGTCGGCTTGGTGACCATGGTGTAGCCGTTGTAATCGAGCCAATCGACGAGCGGCCGGATCGGCGAATACTCTTGATCCTCCATCAGCGCAGTATAATAAAAAGCGCGAATCAGTCTTCCCTTCGAGCGGAACAGGTCGAGCAGCCTTTTATAGTCGATGTCAAAGCCAAGGCTGCGTGCGGCCGAATAGAGGTTCGCTCCGTCGATGAATATCGCGATGCGTTCTTGTGGATAAAAGATCACGGGACACTCCAAAAATCTTAAAAGATCGGCGAGTGTCGTCCGCGGCAAAGAGTGCGTCAAGGCAACTGGTGTTGAGACATTCGTCGTGATTCTGATCGGGATCGGCAGCAATTTGGCTCACCCGCCGGCCCGCTCGCCGCAGGAGACCGTGGAAGCGGCGCTCGCGGCGCTGCCGGCGACGGGCGTGCGCGTCGTCGCGCGATCGTCGTGGTACGTGTCGGAGCCGGTCCCGGCGTCGAACCAGCCGTGGTTTGTCAACGGCGTCGCGATCGCGGGCGCCGATCTGGCGCCCGCGGCGCTGCTCGCGGCACTGCTGCGGCTCGAAGCCGCCTTCGGGCGCACCCGCGGCGAGCGCAACGCGTCGCGCACTCTCGATCTCGACCTGCTCGACTACGATTCGCGGCGATGCGTGTCGCCGACGCTGGTCTTGCCGCATCCCCGCCTGCAGGAGCGGCGCTTCGTCCTCGAGCCCCTGCGCGAGGTCGCGCCGGCCTGGCGTCACCCGCTGTCGGGCCTCACCGCGGGCGAGATGATCGACCGGCTGCCGCCCGGCCAGCGTATCCAGCGCCTGGAGCGCTGACGGGCCGTACGACCCAACCGGGACGCGAGCCGGTCATTCGCGGGCGGCAATTGTGATTGCGGTGCGAGCCCGATATAACCGCGCATCGGCGACGGCTCCCGCCGCGCGCCGCTCCCCTGGTTCCGGTGAGGCGATGACCGGGTACGAGACCGCCCGCGCCAACATGATCGACCGTCAGCTGCGCCCGAATTCGGTCATCGACGAGCGGCTGATCGAGGCCTTTGCCAGCCTGCGCCGCGAGCAGTTCGTTCCGGAGAGACTGCGCGCAGTCGCGTATGTGGACGAGGATCTGCCGCTCGGCGTCGGACGCTATCTGATGGCGCCGATGGTCGCCGCGCGGCTGCTCCAGGCGCTGGAGATCGCACGCGGCGATACCGCGCTGGTGATCGGCGCCGGCGTCGGTTACGAGGCCGCGCTGATCGCGCTGCTCGGTCGTTCCGTCGTGGCTGTCGAGGAGAATGGCGAGCTCGCCCGCCTGGGGCGGAACGCGCTGGTCGAGCACCGAATCGCCAACGTGAAGTTCGTCGAGGATCTGACGGCGCAAGGCGGCCGGGCGCGTCCGGCCTACGACGTCGTCCTGTTCGGCGGCGCGGTCGCCGAGGTGCCGCCGGAAATCTCCGCCTATCTCGCCGAAGGGGGCCGAATGGCGGCGGTGGTCAGGCCCGGCGACGGAATGGGTCGGGCAATTTTGGTAACGCGGACTGGCGGACTACTCGCGCATCGCGTTATGTTTGATGCGGCGACGCCGCCGCTTCCCGGCTTCGGCCGGAAGCCGATTTTCGTCTTTTGAGGGTTTAATGGCAGAGCCGACCCGGCGGGTTTTCACGATATTGGCCGGACCGGTCCGAGCGCTTGGCAAGGTCGTGGGCGCGCTGTGCCTGGTGGCGGTCGCGGGCGCCGGCCCGGTCGGGGCTCAGACGCTGACCGAGGCGCTCTCCTACGCCTACAACAACAATCCGCAATTGCTGGCCCAGCGCGCCTTGCTGCGGGCGACCGACGAGCAAGTGCCCCAGGCGCTTTCGGGATGGCGGCCGACCGTGAATTTTACCGGTCAGGCCGGCACCGCGCGCGCCGGCTTTCAGGAGCCCGCCGCCAACAACGGCAATACGCAGTTTTCCAGTTATCGCACGCGGGTCCTCGACCTCAGCGTCACCGAGCAGGTCTACAATGGCGGGCGCACCGAGGCCCTGACCAAGCAGGCGGTCAACACGGTCGAATCGACGCGTGCCCAGACCCTGGCGACCGAGACCACGGTGTTCCAGGCCGTCGTGCAATCCTTCTTCGACACGTTTCGCGACCAGGCGCTGGTCGAGGTCAATCGTAATAACGAGCAGGTACTGAAGAAGCAGCTCGATGCCACCAACGACCGCTTCCGCGTCGGCGAAGTCACGCGCACCGATGTGGCGCAGGCGCAATCCTCGTTGGCGCAGGCGACCGCCAATCGCATCGCCGCGGAGGGGCAGCTCGAAATCAGCCGGGCGAATTTCACCCGGGCCGTCGGCCATCCGCCGGGGCGCCTCGTCGTGCCCAAGGAGCGGCCGGTTCTGCCGGCGACCCGCGACGAGGCGCTTGCGCTCGCGGCGACGAACAACCCCAACGTCATCTCGGCCAATTTTGCCGAGGCGGCGGCACGCGACAATGTCGACGCGGTGCGCGACCAGCTGCTGCCGCAAATCTCAATCGTCGGCGATCTCAACCGCAGCTACGCGCCCTCGGTGACGCTGCAGACGGCGCGTGAGGACAGCGCCTCGGTGATCGCGAAGATGACAATGCCGCTCTACGAGGGCGGCGCCATCTATTCGCAAACCCGGGCGGCCGAGCAGACCGTCGGACAGCGGCGCAGCCAGGTCGACGACGCGCGGCGAGCCGCGGTGCAGCTGGCGACGCAGAGCTGGGAGACGCTGATGTCGGCGCGCGCTGCGGTTGCGTCCTTCGGCGCCGCTGTGAAGGCGGCGCAGATCGCGCTCGCCGGCACCCAGCAGGAGGCGCTGGTCGGCTCGCGCACTGTGCTGGACGTGCTGATCTCGGAGCAGCAGTTGTTCACCACCCAGTCGCAGCTGGTCGGCGCCCAGCACGATGCGGCGGTGGCGGAATTCAATCTCACCGCCGCCATCGGCCGCCTGATTGCGCCGGAGCTGAAATTGCCGGTGCAGCTCTACGACCTGGGGGCGCACTACAAGGCGGTGAAAGACAAGTGGTTCGGCTTTGGCGGCGGCCTCAAGCAATAGTGCGCCTGGACCCCTGGCCCACAGACGGGGCTTCCGGCCTATAATGTCGCGCTCCAACAAGGTGGGCGCCCGCTCGAGCGCGCGCAGGTGATTTCGATGTCGGATGCAAGCACGCCGCCGGAACCCTCGATGGAGGAGATTTTGGCCTCGATCCGCCGCATCCTGGCCGAGGACGAGCCGGGCGTGCGCCCGGCGGCGCGGCGGGACGGGCCGGACGATGTCCTCGACCTGACCGAGGCGATCGGCGACGACGGCAGGGTCCGGCATATCGAACCGGCCGCGACGCGGCTCAGGGCGACCGCCGCCCCGCCGCCGTTGCCCGACGGGCGGCTCGAACCGGCGGTGCCGCTGCGTGCCACTGCCGAGGATCGCCTGGTGTCGCCTCAGGCGGCGGAGGCCGTCGCCGGATCGTTCGCCAGGCTGGCGCGGTCGCCGCCCGCCAGCGAGCGGCTCAGCGAGCAGGCGCTCGATGCCGCCGTCCGCGAGACGCTGCGGCCCATCCTGCAGGCGTGGCTTGACGACCACCTGCCCGGGCTCGTCGAGCGGCTGGTGCAGGCCGAGATCGCGCGCCTCGTCGGCGAAGCCGCGCAACGCTGAGCGCCGGCCGCGACGATGCTCGACAAGACCTACCGGCCGGATGAGGTCGAGCCGCGGCAATACGCGGCCTGGGAGACCTCGGGCGGGTTCGCCGCGCAGCCGGACAGCGCCAAGCGGCCCTACACGATCATGATGCCGCCGCCGAACGTGACCGGCAGCCTGCACATGGGTCACGCGCTGACGTTCACCTTGCAGGACATCCTGATCCGCTTCGAGCGGATGCGCGGGCGCGACGCGCTGTGGCAGCCGGGTACCGACCATGCCGGCATCGCCACCGAGATCGTCGTCACCAACCAGCTCGCCGAGCGGCAGATCAACAAGCATCAGCTCGGCCGCGACAAATTCATCGAGCGCGTCTGGGAGTGGAAGGCGGAGTCCGGCGGCACGATCGTCAACCAGCTGCGCCGGCTCGGCTGCTCGCCCGACTGGGGGCGCGAGCGGTTCACGATGGACCCCGGCCTCGCCGCCGCGGTGCGCAAGGTGTTCGTCCAGCTTTACCGCGAAGGGCTCATTTACCGCGACAAGCGGCTGGTCAATTGGGACCCGGAGATGCACACGACCATCTCCGACCTCGAGGTCGACAGCCGCGAGACCAGGGGCAAACTGTGGCACATCCGCTACCCGATCGAGGGCGAGGCCGGGCGCTACGTGGTTGTGGCGACGACCCGGCCGGAGACGATGCTCGGCGATACCGGGGTCGCGGTGCACCCCGACGACGCGCGCTTCGCCGGCCTCGTCGGCAAGCACGTGCGGCTGCCGCTGGTCGGCCGGCTGATCCCAATCGTCGCCGACGAATACGCCGACCCGGAAAAGGGCTCGGGCGCGGTCAAGATCACCCCGGCGCACGATTTCAACGATTTCGCGGTCGGCCAGCGGCACAACCTGCCGATGATCAACATTTTCGATCGTGACGCGCACCTTAATGAAAACGCCCCCGAGGCTTATCGCGGGCTCGATCGGTTTGCCGCGCGCAAGCGCGTGGTCGCGGATCTGGAAGCGGCCGGGCTGATCGAGAAGATCGAGGACCACACGCTGATGGTGCCGCATCACGACCGCTCCGGCGTCATCATCGAGCCGTGGCTCACCGACCAGTGGTACTGCAACGCGAAGGTGCTTGCCGCGCCGGCGATCGCGGCGGTCGAGACCGGGCAGACCGTGTTCGTGCCGCGGCAGTGGGAAAACACGTTCTTCGAGTGGATGCGCAACATCCAGCCCTGGTGCATCTCGCGCCAACTATGGTGGGGCCACCAGATTCCTGCCTGGTACGCGCCGGACGGCACGGTGTTCGTTGCCGAGAGCGAGCCGGAGGCACGCGCCGAGGCGGAGGCGAAATTCGGCGCCGGCGTCGCGCTGCACCGCGACGAGGACGTGCTCGACACCTGGTTCTCGTCGGCGCTGTGGCCCTTCTCGACGTTGGGGTGGCCCGAGCCGACGTCCGAGCTGGCGCGCTACTACCCGGGCGACGTGCTCGTCACCGGGTTCGACATCATCTTCTTCTGGGTCGCCCGGATGATGATGATGGGGTTGCATTTCCGCGGCGAAACCCCGTTCCGCACCGTCTATATCCACGCGCTGGTGCGCGACGAGCGCGGCCAGAAGATGTCGAAATCGCGCGGCAACATCATCGACCCGCTCGACCTCATCGATCGCTACGGCTGCGATGCGCTGCGTTTCACCCTGTCGGCGCTCGCGGCGCCCGGCCGCGACATCAAGCTCGCGGAGAGCCGGGTCGAGGGCTACCGCAACTTCGTCACCAAGCTGTGGAACGCGGTGCGCTTCGCCGAGATGAACGGCGCTGCCGCGTTGGACCCGGGCTTCGACCCGCGCTCGGCGAAGCGGACCGTCAACCGCTGGATCGCCAGCGCGACGCGCGACTGCGCCGTGGCGGTGACGCAGGCGCTCGAAGCCTACCGCTTCGACGACGCGGCCAACCGGCTTTATGCGTTCGTCTGGGGCACGGTCTGCGACTGGTATCTCGAGTTCTCCAAGCCGCTGCTGCAGGACGGCGATGCGGCGGCGCAGGCCGAGACGCGCGCGACGATCGGCTGGACCTTGGCGCAGACCGTCCATTTGCTGCATCCGATCATGCCCTACGTGACCGAGGAAGTGTGGGCGCAGCTTGGCGGCGTCGATGGTGGGCTGTTGTTGACGGCGCCGTGGCCGGATTTGCCGCCCGACCTGCACGATCCGGCCAGCGCCGCCGAGATGGAATGGGTGGTGGCGGCGATTTCGGCGATCCGCGGGGTGCGCTCGGAGATGAACGTGCCGGCGGCGGCGCGCGTGCCGCTGCTCGTCAAGGATGCCGATGCGGCGGTGGCGTCGCGGGTCGACCGGCACCGCGAGCACATCCTGCGCCTGGCGCGGGCCGAGGGCATCGCGATGACCGACGCCGGGAGGGCCGACAGCGTATCGGTGGTGGTCGAAGGGACGACCCTGATCCTCCCGCTCGGCGACGTTGTCGATCTTGGCCAGGAGAAGGCGCGGCTCGGGAAGGAAATCGCCCGGCTCGATGGCGACTTGACCAAGTTCGCCGCCAAGCTCGGCAACCCCGGCTTCCTCGCCAAGGCCAGGCCCGAGGTGATCGAGGAGCAGCGCGAACGCGAGGCCGAAACCCGCCGCGACCGCGACCGGCTCAAGGCCGCCTATGACCGGTTGGGGGCGATGTGACCCTGCGCGCAGACGACCTCGTCGAAGCCGGCCTCGTCGCGCCGGAGCGGCTCGACGAGGTGCGGCGGGTGGCCGAGCAATTCGCGGTGGCGCTGACCGACGACGTGGCCGGTTTGATCGACCCGGCCGATCCGGCGGACCCGATCGCCGCGCAGTTCGTGCCGAGCGCCGCCGAACTCGATCCGGCCGACGATGAGATCGCCGACCCGGTCGGCGACGAGCGCTGGTCGCCGGTGCCCGGGATCGTCCACCGCCATCCCGACCGGGCGCTGCTGAAGCCGAGCCTCTTGTGCCCGGTCTATTGCCGGTTCTGTTTCCGGCGCGAGCAGATCGGCGCGACCGGCGCGGTGCTGGACGCCGCCGCGCTGGCGCGCGCCTATGCCTATATCGGCGAGCACCCGGAAATCTGGGAGGTCATCGTCACCGGCGGCGATCCGCTGCTGCTGGCGCCGCGCCGCATCGCGGCGATGGTCGACGCGCTGGCGGCGATCGAGCATGTCCAGGTCATCCGTTTCCACAGCCGGGTGCCCGTGGTCGAGCCGCGCCGGGTCGGCGCCGCGCTGGTCAAGGCGCTCGATGCCGAGAAGGCGGTCTATGTCGTGATCCACGCCAATCACCCGCGCGAACTGACGGGTGAGGTGCGTGCGGCGGTGGCGCGGCTGGTGCGCGGCGGCATTCCGGTGCTGTCGCAGAGCGTGCTGTTGCGCGGGGTGAACGACGACGCCGCGGTGCTCGAGGACCTGTTCCGCATGCTCGTCGCGATCCGCGTCAAACCCTACTACCTGCACCATCCCGACCTGGCGCGCGGCACCGAGCGGTTCCGCGGCACCATCGCGCGTGGGCAGGCGCTGATGCGCGAGTTGCGCCGGCGCGCCTCGGGCCTGTGCCAGCCAACCTATGTCCTCGACATTCCCGGCGGCCATGGCAAGGTGCCGGTCGGTCCCGCGTGGCTGCACCGCGCCGAGGACGGCGGCGGATGGCTCGTAGAGGATGGCCGCGGCGTCTGCCACGCCTACCGCGACCCGGATACCCACAGGTAGAACGGCACTTTCGGGATGCTCGCAATTAAGCATCAATTTGATGGATTTCTGGGCGGCGCCTGGTGATCTTCACCGCATGTCGAGCGCCGCAAACAAAGTGGACCGAGCCGAATCCCGCCGCGACCGCCGCTACCTGATACCCATCTTCGAGGTGATCGTCGAATGCGAGCTGTTCCGCTCGGTCGACTGGTCGGTCGGCGGCGTGCATCTCGATGGCGTGTGCGAGAGTGCCGCGGTCGGCGGGGCGGTCGACGGCTGGATCGCGCTGCCCGAAGCGCCGCGCGCCTTCGCGTTCTCCGGCCGGGTGCTGCGCAAGGATAGCGGCACCGGCAACACCGTGGTGTGTTTCGACGAGATCGACACGGACGCCGCGGGGTTTTTCGACCGGGCGGTCGCCGCCCGCCTGCACTAGGAGCCAGGCGCGCCTAGACCGCCAGTTCGCACCAGATCGGCGTGTGATCCGAGGCGCGCTCCTTGCCGCGCGGCGACTTGTCGATATCGCAGCCGACGATCCTATCGGCGGCGTGCGGCGACAACAGCAGGTGGTCGATGCGCAGCCCCTCGTCGCGGCTCCACCGGCCGGCCTGATAGTCCCAGTAGGTGTATTTGTGCGGCTCGCGGTGGAACACGCGGTAGCCGTCGGTGAGCCCCTGGTAGAGCAGCGCGCGGAAGCGCGAGCGCGACTCGATCCGGCACAGCGCATCGTCGCGGAACCCAACCGGGTCGTAGACGTCGTCGTCGGTCGGGCAGATGTTGTAGTCGCCGGCGAGGACGAACGGAACCTCGCGGCGCAGCAGCCCCTGGGCGTGCTCGATCAGCCGGTCCATCCAGGCGAGCTTGTAGCCGAATTTCGCGGCGTCGTTGCTCGGGTTTCCATTGGGCAGGTAGAGCGAGGCGACGCGCGCCGCGGCGCCGTCAGGGCCGAACGTGGCCTCGATGTAGCGCGCGTGGTCATCGCCGTCGTCACCCGGCAGACCGAGCACGATATCGCGCGCGGGTTCCTTCGATATCAGCGCCACGCCGTTGTAGGCGCGCTGGCCGAGCGCCTCGACCCGGTAGCCGAGCGCGGCGACCTCGAGCCGCGGGAAGTCGTCGGCGAGGCATTTGATTTCCTGAAGGCACAGCACGTCGGGCTGCGCGCTTTTCAGGTAGTCGAGCAGGTGCGGCAGCCGGACCTTGACCGAGTTGACGTTCCAGCTCGCGATCTTCACCGGTGGCGCGACGGTCAGGCGATCGAGAACGAGTTGCCGCAGCCGCAGGACGAGGCCGCATTCGGATTGCGGATCTGGAACGACGCGCCCATCAGATCCTCGACGAAATCGACCTCCGCGCCGTTCAGCAGGTCGAGCGAGACGTCGTCGACAATGACCCCAACCCCGTTGCGTTCGAAAACGCGGTCGTCGGGGTTGGTCTGGTCGTCGAAGCTCAGCCCATACTGAAATCCGGAACAGCCGCCGCCCGACACCGCGATCCGCAGATTGGCGCCGCCGACCTGCTCCTGCTCGCGCAGGAAGGCGATCCGCTTCGCCGCGCTCTCGGTGACGGTGATGCTGCGCTCGCCGGTTTCGCTGACGCTTTCGCTCACGGGGTTCGGCTCCATCTCGCCTGCGGGGACGCGTCAGTGTATTTAGTCGGTCGTGAACGATCATACCACCCTGCGGCCCCGAAATGCAGAGGCGGCGCCGGCAGAAAAGCTGGAGCTGCTGCAGCAGCTCGAGAAGAAGGCGCTGTGGCTGTCGACCTGGATGATCCACAACGCCAACCATCTGCGGCCGAGCCGCGACGGCCTCAAGGTCGGCGGGCATCAGGCGTCGAGCGCGTCGGTGGCGACGCTGATGACCGCGCTCTACCTCGATGTGCTGCGGCCGCAGGACCGGGTCGCGGTCAAGCCGCACGCGGCGCCGGTGTTCCACGCGCTGCAATACCTGCTCGGCCACCAGACGCGCGACAAGCTCGAACGGTTTCGCGCCTTCGGCGGCGCCCAGGCCTATCCCTCGCGCAGCAAGGACGGCGATCATCTGGTCGATTTCTCGACCGGCTCGGTGGGGCTCGGGGTCGGGGTGACGCTGTTCGCCTCGCTCGTGCAGGACTACCTGCGGCTGCACGAGATGGTGCCGAGCGACAGTCCGCCCGGCCGCATGGTCGCGCTTGCCGGCGATGCCGAGCTCGATGAGGGCAACATCTTCGAGGCGCTGCTCGAAGGCTGGAAGCACGATGTCCGCAATCTGTGGTGGGTGATCGACTACAACCGCCAGAGCCTCGACGCGGTGGTCTCGGACCGCCTGTTCGGACGCATCGACGCGCTGTTCGAGCTGGTCGGCTGGCGCGTCGTGACGCTCAAATACGGCCGCAAGCTCGAGGCCGCTTTCGCGCGGCCGGACGGCGCGCACCTGCGCGAATGGATCGACGCCTGCCCCAACTCGCTCTATTCGGCGCTGGTCTACAAGGGCGGGGAGGGCTGGCGCGAGCACCTGTTGCGCGACCTCAACCGCTATCCCGGCATCCGCGCGATACTCGACGAGCACGACGACGATCGGCTGCACGCGCTGATGACCAATCTCGGCGGGCACGACATGGGCGCGGTGCTCGACGCCTTCCACGGCATCACCGACGACCGTCCGACCTGCTTCATCGCCTACACGATCAAGGGCTTCGGCCTGCCGCTTGCCGGCCACAAGGACAACCACGCCGGGCTGATGAACCCGGCGCAGATGGCGCTCTTCCAGCAGGGAATGGGTGTGCCTGAAGGCAGGGAGTGGGAGCCGTTCGCGGGGCTCGACCTGCCGGCCGAGCAACTGGCCGCGTTCCTGCGCTCGGTGCCGCTGGGCCAAAGCGCGAGCCGGCGGATCGAGACGCCGGCGATCGCCGTGCCGGACGCGGTCGCGCCGCCGCGCGGCCGCCGTCTGTCGACCCAGGAAGCGTTCGGCCGGATCCTCGGCGCGATCGCCGCGACCGACAGCGAACTCGCGCGCCGCATCGTCACGACGTCGCCCGACGTCACCGTGTCGACCAACCTCGGCGCCTGGGTCAACCGTCGCGGCATCTTCGACCGCGCCGAGCGGCTCGACACGTTCCGCGAGGAAAACGTCGTCTCGGCGCAGCGCTGGGCGATGTCGCCGCAAGGCCAGCATATCGAGCTCGGCATTGCGGAGCACAATCTGTTCCTGCAACTCGCCGCGCTGGGCCTTTCCGCGCCGCTGTTCGGCGGGCGGCTGCTGCCTATCGGCACGCTCTACGACCCGTTCATCAAGCGCGGCCTCGATGCGCTCAACTACGCGCTGTACCAGGACGCCAGGTTCATCCTCGTGGCGACCCCTTCGGGGGTGACGCTGGCGCCCGAGGGCGGCGCGCATCAATCGGTGATCGAGCCGCTGATCGGGTTGGCGCAACCCGGACTCACCGCATTCGAGCCGGGCTACGCCGACGAACTTGCTGTCCTGCTGCGCTGGGCTCTGGGCGAAATCCAGCAGGCAAGCGGCGAGTCCGTCTATTTCCGCCTCTCGACCCGGCCTGTCGACCAGCCCGAGCGGACGATCGATCCGGCGCTGGGCGAGGCGATGATCGCCGGCGGCTACTGGCTGCGCGAGCCGGGGGCCGGTTGCGAACTGGCGATCGCCTATTGCGGCGCGGTCGCGCCCGAGGCGCTCGCCGCCTGCGAGGCGCTGCGCGAAGACCTGCCCGATATCGGCGTGCTGGCGGTGACGTCGCCCAATCGCCTCCATCGCGACTGGCGCGAGTCGATGGCGTCGGGCAAGCCCAGCATCGCGCAGCGCCTGCTCGCTCCGCTCCGCCCCGACGCGACGTTGGTGACGGTGACCGACAGCCATCCGGCAACGCTGTCGTGGCTCGGCGGCGTTGCCCGGCATGCGATTGAGCCGCTGGGGGTCGACCGGTTCGGTCAATCGGGCGATCTGCCAGACCTTTACCGTTATTATGGCATCGATCGGGAGGCGATCATCGATGCCGCCGCGCGGGCCTGCCTGGGTGAACGCAGAACGCTAAGAGCCCTTTAATCGCTGCGGAAATTAAGATAATAGCTTAGCGCTGGATTCCGCGCCGCGGACATAAGCTGCGTGGCCCCGGCCGTGCTCGGGTTATCAACCCCACGTTGCGACGCCCCTACGACGAGAGCGCATTCCCCGAGGAGATATTTCAAATATAGGTTAATGTTCGTTTGCCTATGGCGCGGGGCGACCATATTCCGCTAAGTAGTCTCGTTTGAGAAAGGTTTCGGTCAGATCGTGGCAGCCCGGGCGATGACACCAGACGACGACGTTGAACGGTTGTTTTCCTGGTTGCAGACCCCGGATATCCGCTACCGGGAATTTGCCAGCGCGCGCGAGGTGAGCGGGGCCGCGCCGACTTCTCCGGCACACGCGATTACAGCGCAAGAACTGCCGCACGAGGAGACCGCGCCGGTCGCTCCGGCCGAGGCGCCCCGAACCCCGGCCGTTGCGACCCACGAGCCCGTCGCGTCGCCGGCTCCCGCGGAAGTGGAAACGGCGGCACCGCTGCCCACGCCCGCGCAACCGGCGATTGCCGTGTCGGCGCTGCCCGAAAGCGAGGCGCCGCACGACCAGGGCCAGGCGGCGGCGCCTTCATCCGAGGCGGGCGCGGAGGCACAACCGCCGCATACGCTCTCATCGGTATTCAACCGGCTCTCGGGCGGGCGCCGTAGCGAGCCCGACACGCGGCGGATCAGGCACATTCCGGGATGGGGCCCAACCAGCGGCCGACCCCGCTGATATGGCCGCCCGCGACATGCCATCGGAAATAAGGGTTTGGTGATGCTGGGCCAACTCAGGCGCATTGGCGACTCCGAATTAGCCGGCCAGAACCTGCTTTTGGCCCTGATGGTCGTGATCGGCGTGTGCCTGCTGGGCATCGTCGTCATCACGCCGCTCGACCTGGTTTCCCAAGCGCTGTTCGCGGTGCTGACGATCCTCGTCATGCTGTTGATCCGCGGCCAGCCGTCCCGCGGCGTGACCCTCATCCTGGTGACGCTCTCGATCGTCGTCTCGACCCGTTACATCTGGTGGCGCCTCACCGAGACGCTGCAGTTCGCCAGCGAGCTCGAGGCGTTCCTCGGCATCGGCCTGATCCTCGCCGAGCTTTACGCCTGGACCGTGCTGGTCCTGGGCTACATCCAGACAGCGTGGCCGCTGCGTCGCCCGCCGGTGTCGATGCCCGAGGATCTCGCGCTGTGGCCGACGGTCGACCTCTTCATCCCGACCTACAACGAGCCCCTCTCGGTGGTGCAGAACACGGTGCTCGGCGCGCTGTCGATCGACTATCCGCTCGACAAGCTCAAGATCTACATCCTCGACGATGGGCGACGCGAGGAGTTCCGCGAGTTCGCCGAGGCGGTCGGCGTCGGCTACATCACCCGCGACAACAACGAACATGCCAAGGCGGGAAATCTCAACCACGCGCTTCGTGCAACCGACGGCGAGTTGCTGGCGCTGTTCGACAGCGACCATGTGCCGACCCGTGCCTTCCTGCAGCTGACCGTCGGCTGGTTCCTGCGCGATGCGCGCCTCTCGCTGGTGCAGACGCCGCATCATTTCTATTCGCCCGATCCGTTCGAGCGGAACCTGCGCGGCGGAACCACCGTGCCGAACGAGGGCCAGTTGTTCTACGGTCTGATCCAGGACGGCAACGATCTGTGGAACGCCTCCTTCTTCTGCGGTTCATGCGCGGTCATCCGCCGCGCCGCCGTCGAGTCGATCGGCGGCTTTGCCATCGCCACCGTCACCGAGGACGCCCACACCGCGCTGAAGATGCACCGGGCGGGCTGGAATTCGGCGTACCTTCGGCTGCCGCTGGCCGCGGGGTTGGCGACCGAGCGGCTGGCGATCCACGTCGGCCAACGCATGCGCTGGGCGCGCGGCATGACGCAAATCTTCCGGGTCGACAACCCGGCGCTGGGGCGCGGGCTCAGCTTCGGCCAGCGCGTCTGCTATCTCAACGCAATGATGCATTTCTTCTTCGGTCTGCCGCGGTTCGTGTTTTTGACCGCGCCGCTGGCCTACCTGATGTTCCATCTGAACATCATCGCCGCGAGCGGATTGATGGTGATCGTCTATGCCGCACCGCATCTCATCCATTCGACGGTGACCAATTCGCGCCTGCAATCGCGCTATCGCCACTCGTTCTGGGGCGAGATCTATGAAAGCGTCCTCGCCCTCTACATCCTCCGCCCGACTCTGGTGACGCTGGTCAACCCCAAGCGCGGCAAGTTCAACGTCACGGAAAAGGGCGGCCTGCTACCGCGCGACTACTTCGATTACAAGATCGTCCGGCCGCACCTGATCATCCTGGGCCTGCTCATCGTCGCCCTCGTCATCGGCATCGTGCGGTGGTTCCTGCGCGACTTTACCGATACCGAGGTGCTGGTGCTGAACGTCTCGTGGGCGCTGTTCAACCTGCTGACGATCAGCGCCGCGATTGCGGTCGGCCGCGAGACGCGCCAGCTGCGGAGTTCGGTGCGGCTGGGGCTCGAAATGCCGAGTATCATCCATTTGCCCGATGGCCAGACGCTGGCGACGCGGTCGCGCAACCTGTCGACGACGGGCGGGATGTTCGCTGTCGCGCGGCCCGAGGGGATCGGGCCGGACGCCGTCGTCCAGATCGAGGTGCCGGTCGGGCACAGAACCGCCGTTCTGCCGGCGAGGGTGGTGGCGTGGGATGGGGAGGTGCTGCGCGTGGCCTTTGAAAACTTGACGCTGCGCCAGCAGCGCGATCTGGTTCGTGTGGTGCTCTGTCGGGCCGATGCGTGGCTCGACTGGGAGGAACACCCGATCGACCGGCCGCTGCGTTCGGTACGCGAGATCCTCGGCAGCATAGGCGGCCTGTTTCTGCGGCGCCGCTTTCAGCCGCCCGGCCCGGCACGGGCGACCGAGGAGCGCCGCGAGCGTGTGCTGCCGGGTCTGATGCTCGCTGCGGGGATCGGGCTTGGCGCGCTGCTTACCGGGCACCTGGCGATCGCTCAGACCAACGCGCCGCCGTCGGCGCCGCCGACCGCTCCCGCGCCGCCGCCGACGGCGGGCGTCGGGCAGACCAGTCCCGGGCCGCTCACCGGCGGCGCCGCGCCGCCGCCGCAGGGCGCGCAGGTCCCGTTGCAAGGCTCGCAACTCGCTCCAGGCGCCATGCCGCCGCAGAGCGTGACGCCGCCCGGGCAGCCGGGCCTGCCGGGTCCGGCCGGCACCGCCACCGCCACCGCGGGCGCGCCCGGAGCCGGCGGCGGCTCGGTTCGCACGCAGGTGCTGACGCTCAGGGATCTCGGCGCCAACTCGCCGATCCGCCTGATCGGCGTTCAGGGTGAAGGCAGCCTGCCGTTCTCGGTACGCCGCGACGAGGTTCCCACCGGCGGCAAGATCGACCTGACTTTTGCCTATTCGCCGGCGCTGATTCCGGAGCTGAGCCACCTCACGGTGCTGATCAACGGCGAAGTCGTCGGGTCGCTGCCGCTGCCCAAAGACAAGTCGTCGGGCGAGACCGCCTCGCTGCCGATCAATCCCGTGCTGCTGCAGGAAGACAACCGCATCCTCTTCCGCTTCATCGGCCATTACACGCTCGGCTGCGAAGACCCGCTGCACTCGAGCCTCTGGCTGATCCTGAGCAACACGAGCACTTCGCTGACGACGCAGCTGCAAAAACTTCCGCTGCCCAACGACCTGTCGCAGCTGCCTTCGCCGTTCTACGATTCCAAAGACATGCGCTCGCTGACGCTGCCCTTCGTGTTCGCCTCGAAGGTGTCGCCGGCGACGCTGCAGGCGGCGGGCACCGTCGCGTCGTGGTTCGGCAACCTCGCCTCGTACAAGGGCGCGAGCTTCCCGACGAGCCTCGACACGATCCCGAGCGAGAACGCCGTGGTGTTCGCGACCAACACCGAGAAACCGGCCGGGCTCGATATGCCGAATATCTCCGGCCCGACGATCGCGGTCGTGAGCAACCCCAACAACGCCGAGAACAAGCTGCTGCTGGTGATGGGCCGCAATGCCGACGAGCTCAAGGCGGCCGCCGCGACCTTGGCGATCGGCTCGACCGCGCTCACCGGCCCGACCCAGACGGTCGGCGCGCCCGACATCCCGGGACGCAAGCCCTATGACGCGCCGCGCTGGGTGCCGATCGACCGTCCGGTTCGCTTCGGCGAGCTTGTGCAGCCCACCGACCTGCAGGGCAACGGGCTGGTTCCCGGCCTGCTCACGCTCAATTTCCGGACCGCACCCGATCTCTTCGTGTGGGGCAACACCGGCGTGCCGCTGAAGATCCGCTATCGCTACCCGGCCGGCACCTGGCTCAACTTCCCCGAGTCGCGGCTCGACGTCTCAATCAACAATTCCTACCTGCGCAGCCTGCCGCTGACCCAGCAGGGGGTCGTGCAGCAGGTGAAGGACATCATCTCGCCGGACTTCGTGATGAACGAACAGACCGTGCGGGTGCCGCCCTACTATGTGTTCGGCCAGAACCAGCTGCAGTTCTACTACGATCTGCGGCCGGTAAAGATCGGCGAATGCCAGGACGTGCTGCCGAACAACGTGCAGGAATCGATCGACCCCGACTCGACGATCGACCTGTCGCAGACCGAGCGGTTCACCTCGCTGCCGAACTTGGCGTTCTTCGTCAACTCCGGATATCCGTTCACCCGGTTGGCCGATCTGAGCGAAACGGCGATCGTGCTGCCCGACCAGCTGACCTCGCAGGACATCGAGACCTATCTCGACCTGATGGGCATGATGGGCGACTCGACCGGGTTCCCGGTGGTGCGTAGCACCGTCGTGACGGCGAGCGGGGTCGATCAGGTTGCCGACAAGGACCTGCTGGTGCTCGGGGCGATTGCGCGGCAGCCGCTGATTGCGAAATGGGCCGAGAACGGCAAGCTGCGGGTCGATAACGGACGTCTGCGCGTCGCCATGACGTCGCCGCTCGACCGGGTCTACACCGCGCTCGACCCGAATGCCGCACAGGAACGCGAGCGGGTCGACCAGATGCTGGTGCAGCAGGGCGACAATCTGGCGGCCATGATCGGCCTGCAATCGCCGCTCAATTCGTCGCACAGCGCAGTCATCATCACCGGGTCGTCGCCCGACAAGCTGCTGACGGTCATCAACACTTTCCGCAACCGCGATCTCAATCCGTCGATCCAGGGCGACGTGATGATCGCCAGCGCCGGCCGGGTCACCAGCTTCCGCATCGGTACCGAGTACGCGGTGGGGCATCTGCCGGCGCTGACCAAGCTGCGCTGGTGGCTCGGCAACTCGCCGCTGATTTTGATCCTGTTCACGTTGATCGGCGTGCTGATCGTCGCGTTGGTGGCCTATTGGCTGCTGCGTCGGCTGGCGGTTGCGCGGTTGTCGCGGACCGGAACTTGAGCGCGGCGCGCGGTTCGAGCCGGCCGCCGCCGCGGGAGGCGTAGGATGAAGGCGTGGGGCTTCGGTGTCGTGCTGGCGCTGCTGGTCGCCGGCGTGATGCCGGGCACGACGGTGCTCGCGGCCGAGACCGCCGAGCAGGTGCTGCTCGACAAGGCCAATTACTGGCGCATCAAGGAGCGCCCGGACCTTGCCGCCGAGGCACTCAACAAGCTGCTGGAGATCAACCCAAACAGCCCCGACGGGCTATTCGAATACGGCATGCTGTCGGTGCAGATGAACAAGCCGGCCGAGGCGCAGCGCTACCTCGCCAAGCTGCAGCAGGTCGCCCCGAACGATCCGCATGTCGCCGACCTGCAGGCCGCGATCCGTTCCGGCAGCATCGGCGCGACCGATCTGGGCGAGGCGCGCCGGCTGGTGCAGGCCGGCCAGCTCGACGACGCCATCAAGAAATACCGGGAGATCTTCAAGGGCCCGCCGCCATCGAGCTATGCGGTCGAGTACTACATGACCCTGGCCGGCACCGCGCAGGGTTGGGATGCGGCACGCCAGGGCCTGGAAAAGCTCGCGCAGACCTCACCCAACGATGCGCAGCTAAAGCTGGCCTTGGCGCAGGTCTATACCTATCGCGAGCCCAGCCGGATGCAGGGCATCTCGATGCTCGCCGATTTGAGCAAGAACCCGGTGGTCGCCTCGCAGGCGACCCAGGCCTGGCGCCAGGCTCTGACATGGCTGAGCGGCTCGCCGAGCGCCAAGCCGGCTCTCCAGCAATATCTGGCGCGCTATCCGCAGGATGCCGAGATGGCCAAGCTGCTCGCCGACCTGGCCAAGCAGCCCGGCGGCGGCACTGCGGCGCAGTCGCAGGCCTATGCGGATCTGCAGCACGGCAATATCGCCGCCGCCGAGCGGCAATTCCAGGCCGACCTGAAGGCAAACCCCAACGACGCGCAGGCACTGGCCGGGCTGGGCCTCGTGCGGCTGCGCGAGCAGCGCTTCGCCGAGGCGCGCGACCTGCTCGGGCGCGCGATCCATACCGCGCCCGAGCAGCAATCGGCGCTCTACGGGGCTTACGACAGCGCCGTATTCTGGTCGCGCGTCCAGGACGCCAAGCGCCTGGCAGCGGCTGGGCGATACGCCGAGGCCCGCGCCATCCTCGCCGGGCTGCTGGCCCATCCGCACGCCGACCAGGCCGGCGCCGAGATGGTGCTCGCCGACATCGAGGCCAAGATGGGTCAGAACGCGGCAGCCGAGGCGGCGTATCGCGCGGTGCTGCGGGCCCATCCGGGCAATCCCGACGCACTCATCGGCCTCGCTGCGGCGCTGCGCGCACAGAACAAGACCGCCGAGCTCCAGCAGCTCACCAGCCGGATGAGCCCCGCCGAACGCGCCCGCCTGGAGAGCGGCGGGACCGGCGGCGGTGCCGCCGAGCGATTGCGCAACGAAGCGAAGACGGCGTCGGCCAATGGCGACGTCGCGACCGCCACCGCGAAGTTTCAGGCGGCGATCGCCGCGGATCCCAAGAACCCGTGGATCCGTCTCGATTACGCGCGCTTCCTCGCCGGCCAGGGCCACATGCCCGAGGCCTTTGCGGCGGTCGATCCGGCGGCCTCGGGAAACAGCCCGACGAGCATCCTCGTCTCGGCGATGTTCGATGCCCAGCAGGACCGCTGGGTGCAGGCCCTCGACAAGATCAACGGCATTCCGGTCAACCAGCGGACCGAAGACATCCGCAATTTCCGCGACCGCATTTACGTGCGCGGCACCATCGAGCGGGCCCGGCAACTGGCGGCGGCCGGGAACGCGGCGCAGGCGCGCACCATCCTGGTGAACCTCTACCAGGATCCCAGCGTGACCACCGAGGAGAAGCTCCAGGCGCCGTTTGTGCTCGTCAAGGACATGCACGACTACCCGACGGCGCTGCAGATCACGCACGACGCGTATGTGCGGGGCGGACCCAATGCGGTCAAATCGGGCGCCGATTACGCGATGCTGCTGCTGATGGAAGGCGGCCACGACGACGAGGCGGCGCAGGTGATCGCGCAGATCAATGCGAGCGGCCGCGTCAACACCGGCAATCGCGAGGATTTGACGCCGGTCACCATCGCCTTGGCGATCAGGCGCGCGGACAATTTGCGGCTGAAAAGCGATTACGCCGGCGCCTGGGATCAGATATCGCCGTTTCTCGGCGACAACCCGGACGACACCGGTCTGCTCATGGCGCAGGGCCGCATCTATGCGTCCGCCGGCCGTTCGAAACAGGCCATGGAATATTTCGATAAAGCGTTCCAACAAGATTCGAGTAATATTGATGTGATACGCGGTGTGGTTTACGGCGCGATCCTGGCGCACGCGTACAGCCAAGCCGAGGATTACCTGGACAAGGGCATGGAAACCGATCCGCAGAACCCTTGGCTGTTCTTCCTGAAAGCGCAGATCGCCGAGGCGCGTGGCAACAACGGCGCGGCGATCCAGGCGCTGCGCACGGCGCGTGAGCTCGACCGTCAGCAGAATCCCACGACGTCGCTGCCGGCAGATTCGGCGGCGCCGACGCCCCTTACCCCCGGGGGCACACCGGGCTCGCCGCAGCCCAACCCGTTCCGCCGCTCGCAGTCGATGCTGCCCGGCGCGCTATGGACGGCGACGGCATCTGTCGTTCGCGGCGTCGCACCCGATCAGCGGGACGCAGCTTCGAGGGGGTAACTTGCGATGAAGCCTTCAACAAGCACCGTGGCGCTTGGCCTGTTGCTGACGCTATCGGCCCCATGCCGTCTCGCCGTTGCCGCGGATCCTGGCGAGCAGATTTTGCTCGACCGCGCCGCCTACTGGCGGGCCCAGCAGCGCCCCGACATGGCCGCCGGCATGCTCGCCAAGGTGCTCGCGCTCAATCCGAACCAGCCTGACGCGCTCTACCAGCTTGGTATGCTGGCGACGCAGCGCGGCGATCAGGCGGAGGCGAACGTGTATTTCGCGCGGCTGCGCCAGATGGCGGCGAGCGATCCGCGTGCCGCAGAGCTGCTGAGCGCAGCAACCGTTGCGTCCGTCTCCGCCAAGCCGACGCCGCGTGGTCTGCCCGAGCTGGACGCGGTGTCGGCGGACAGCGATGATCTGACGCCGAGCCGGACGCGTACCCCCAGCCTGCCGGCCCCGGGCCGGGCGGGCAGCGGCCAGCGCGCCGCGGACGTCCAGCTGGCGTCGCTCTCGCAGGGGACGATCAGCGACGGCAACGGCGATATTCCGGCGACGGCGGAGCGCGCTCGGCAAACCGCGTCGGGCGATCTCGGCGCTGTCGCACCGGCGGTTCAGACGGCGCAGCTCGAACTCCTGCCGCCACCTCCGGTCAACGGCTATCAATATTCGGCCGGGGCGACGTCGTATCTGCCGAGCGATACGCTCGAGATGGACATCGACCGCAACCTCGCGCAGCTGATGCAGCAGACCAGTCCGACGCTCGAGGCGGGACTGGGCTTCCGCTGGCATGACGGCACGAGCGGCCTCAACCAGCTCTACGAGCTGGGTGGGCCGATCGAGGCGAGCTTCTCGCCGTGGTACACGGGCACCGCGCGCATCGACGTGCTGCCGGTCTATCTCGATGCAGGTTCTCTTGCCACGAGTAATCTGAGCCAGTTCGGCGTCAATCCGATGCTCATCGCGCACGGTTTGGCGGCGATCTCGCCGCGCGATCAAAACGCCGCCGGCGTCGGGTTGCTGGGCGGCTATTCCTACGGCGATTTCAGCGGTCGATTCGGCACTACGCCGCTTGGCTTCCCGGTCACCAACCTTGTCGGGATGGCGGCCTACGCACCCAAGTTCCTCGACAACACGCTGACCGTTCGCTTCGAGGGGCTGCGCCAGCCGGTCACCGACAGCGTGCTGTCCTATGCCGGCACGCATACTTCGGTGACGACGGCCAATGCCACGACAGCCGGCGCGTTCGGCCCGACCGGCACCTGGGGCGGCGTGGTAAAAACCGGCGGCAATATCAGCGCGTTCTACGACGATACCGTCTATGGCGCGTATGCCGGCTTCGGCATGGCCACCGTCACCGGCCACAACGTCCAAGACAACAGCCAGATGGACGGGCTGATCGGCGCCTATTTCCGGCCCTACAAGACCGACAACAACGCGTTGCGGGTCGGCATCTCGTTCTACTATACGGGGTTCGACAAGAACCTCTCGGGCTTCACCTTCGGTCAGGGCGGGTATTTCAGCCCGCAGAACTTCGAGGCCCTGACCTTCCCGGTCGAATTCACCGGACACAACGGTCCGTGGACCTACCTCGCCGCGGCGGCGGTCGGCGTCCAGCACTTCAATTCGGACAGGACGGCGATCTTCCCGAATAATCTCAACGCCGAGGTCGCGCTCGCGACATCCCCCGGCGCAATTGCATTTCAATCGGGTACCTCGTCCACCGGGCCGGCGTTCAACGTCAAAGGTCAGCTCGAATACGCAATCGACGATTCGACTTCGCTCGGCGCCGCCGTCACGTTCGACAACGGCAACAACTACAACGAGGTCATCGCGCGGCTCTATTTGCGCAAGACCTTCGACTGGCTGTCGCCGACGGCATCGAGCGCCGATCCGGCGGCGATCGCACGCCGCGACGTGCCGCAAAGCCGCCTCTAGAAATTACCCCGATCAACCGGCGCGCCGCGGCTCGCCCGCGGCGCTCTGTCCGTTGCATTGCCCTCGGTTCCATGGTGTGAAGGCGGCGCGGCGAGCGGAGCCCGCCGGGCGGGACCGGGTGCTTCGCGGCTTGAGGGATTGCGATGGGCGGCGCGCTTGCGGGACTGGCGATCCTGTTGATCGGCGACAGCCACGTCGCCACGCCCAACTACCTGATCGCCTCGTTTCACGAGGCGCTGGAGGCGCAAGGCGCCACGGTCAATTCCTACGGCACCTGCGGCGGCATGGCGATGGACTGGGTGCTCAAGGTGACGGCTTCCTGCCGCGCCGAGCGGCACGGTGCCGGCGCGCCCGTTTATACCAACAAGGTCGAGCCAAGCTGGTCGATCGACGAGTTGATTGGCGAGAACCATCCGAACCTGGCGATCGTCGTGCTCGGCGACACAATGGCTGGCTATGACAAACCGGAGCTGCCGAAGGCCTGGATCTACGATCAGGTCCACCAGTTGACCGGGCGGATCGCCGCGCACAACATCGCTTGCGCCTGGGTGGGCCCGATCTGGGGCAATGCCCAATCGATGTTCCACAAGACCGACGCTCGGGTTGTCGAGATGTCGCAGTTCCTGTCACAGAGCGTGGCGCCGTGCGATTTTATCGACTCCACCCGGTTCGCCCGACCAGGAGAATGGCCAACAACCGACGGCCAACACTTGACGCCGGGCGGCTACCGCAAATGGAGCGCCGGCCTCGTCGCTGCGCTCGTGCAGATGCGCGGCCGCTTGCACTGATCGCCGGGAGCGCACTTCGTCTAACGGCTCTTTAACGGCGCATCTCGATAAATCGCGACATCCACGCGGGGTTCGACCGCAGAAAAGGATCGAAAATTGGTGAAAGCCGCCCTCGCGGGAGTGGTCGTCCTGATCATCGGCGACAGCCACATCGCATCGAAGGATTTTCTTCTCTCGTCGCTGAACGACGCCCTGGTCGCCCAAGGCGCCGTCGTGCACTCCTATGGGGTCTGCGGCTCGCAGCCGCATGATTGGGTGGCGCAGAGCGAACTCGGGTGCGGGCGCGCGCAACGCCACAATGCCGACGATCCGATCGTGGAGCGGAGCCCTCCCAACGTAAAGACCTGGTCGCTCGCCAAGCTGATCGAGCAGCATCGTCCCGACCTGCTGATCGTCGAACTCGGCGACAACATGGCCGGGTATGGTGCGTCTGTGCCGCTGCCCAAGGAATTCATAACCGCCGAGACGCTGCAGATGTTGCAGCCGGTCGAGGCGCATCACCTTCCCTGCATCTGGGTCGGGCCGCCCTGGGGCAGCGAAGGCGGGCCCTCGAACAAGACATACGCGCGGGTCCACGAGCTGTCGGATTACCTGTCGCAGATCGTCTACCCGTGCCGCTATGTCGACTCGCTGCGCTTCTCGCAGCCGGGTCAGTGGGCGACCTACGATGGCGAACACCTCACGCCCGACAGCTACCGGCTCTGGGCTACCGATATCGCCAACGCGACGCTGCGCCTTTCGCCCGAGCTGCGTGCCCACTGAGGGTTTTGTGGGCGCACGGCGAGCAAGCTGCGGACGCCCTGTCAAGTTAACCACGTATTTGCCTAAAATCGTCGGCGCCGGAACAATCGAGGCTGAACCGGGAAGAACTCGTCAACGATTGCGCCCGATAGTCGTTTGAGCGATATGCCGTGGGTTCGTGGCCCTCGGGCTGACGCGAAG
>Ga0335078_10003075_pt1 | contig 24924 bp, 20 predicted proteins | sample Lox_Sample_32_FD_206711 | JGI IMG/M metagenome (GOLD analysis project Ga0335078, IMG submission 206711) | Soil microbial communities from Loxahatchee National Wildlife Refuge, Florida, United States - Lox_Sample_3.2 | ecosystem: Environmental > Terrestrial > Soil > Wetlands | place: USA... | reverse complement strand
GCAGGTTCGGGGCACAACCCTGGCATTATTTTCTCGTGCAAATCCTCTCTTACTATTGGCCGGTGATCCCATTCGCATTTGTCGGTGCGCGTCGCAGCCCATTTCTGGGCTGGATGGTCTTGGCCATTGTGATCCCGCACACCCTTATACCGCATAAGGAATGGCGCTTCATATATCCTGCGACACCACTTTTGATCACGCTGTCTGGAATCGGCGTCGCGGAAACAGTGTCCGCACTCAATGCGAGGCTAAAATTGCGCTGGTCCGCGTTTGCTGTGGTCGGCCTCAGCGTGGGATTTTTTCTTTGCACGTCTGCCGCAATTGCAGCGGTTTTTCCCTATTGGAAGCAGTATGCTGGAAATCTGCTCGCATTCCAAAAATTGACCCGTGACGACAATGTCTGCGGCGTAGCGCTGTACAAGAACTCATGGGTTTGGTCCGGGGGCTACACCTATCTCCATCGCAATGTGCCCATTTACCTGCTTACCGAGGAACTCGAGGTGGAAAAGCTTGCCCCAAGTTTTAACGTGATCGTCACCTACAAACCTCTTCCCGAAGAGCATGATAGTTTCGGGGTCGTACACTGTTGGGACTCGCGGAGTTACGGCGGTTCGCACGTCCCGATTCTCGTCTGCCTGTACAAAAGGCTGGGCCGGTGTGCCCCCGGCGACTCCGAGCACGAAGTGAATGAAACGCTCAAGCGGCTAGGTCAGTGAGCAACGAGAAATCGGCCGTTTACGCACAAGGCTCCGCACCGAATCGGGGTGTGAGCCAGGCCACTTCGGAGCTTCAACTCGGTGCAAAAACCTTGCAGAAATGGAGCCGGGAAGATGCCAGCCCCAAATTTTCGATTGTTAGAGGACCGCTGCAGCAGGGGGTGTCGCCTGCTCAAGCAAGGCGTCGGGCAGGTCAAAACGGAAGGGTTTAGGCGAGCAGGTTATGACTCTGAGGAGAACGCTGGCTTGCAGTGCAAACAATTAGCGGCTGGCCGCCGGATCCGGGGTTGTGCGCACACTAGTACTCGACGGAGCAGTTGTAGATTCGCTTCCCTGTAGCAACCAGATCAGTGCGCAGATCGCTCCAAGCGCCAGTAGAAAAAACACGACACCACCCTGGTGGTGAAGTCTTCCAGTAAGAAAGCCTGGGTCAACATTGGTTGCGAGCATGGTGAGGGTGAAAATGCGGACCGCATTCTTGATAACCGAAAGCGGCACAGCTACGGCTATTACGACTGCTTTACGCCACGACGAGCGCAAAAACAGATGGGCCAAAACCATGCTGGCAACCATCAACATCAAGCTGGAGCGAATGCTGCTGCACTCTTTCGCGACCTCGATGTCGATCCCCGGGATTGAAAGCACAATCCCGTTCAAACTCACCGGCACACCGGCCGCAGCGAAGAACCAGCCAGTCAGCAGGGCAGAGGTCTTTTGCAGAACACTGACAATTTGGTTGAGCAAAATACCCGGAAACGGAACCAAGCAGTACATGAACAGTAGGGGAAAGAGAGCTATACGAAAGACTCGTGTTCCGAGACAAAAGATGACAGACGCGATCCACCATGTCACGAGTGCGGTCATATTGAGGGAGAGGGCGATGTCCGATGACGAGGCCGCGAATTCCCATCTGCTCAGGCCACCAATCACGGCAGCCAGGGCCAGCAAAGCTCCGCCCACAGCGAAATTTGAACGTGTCGAATCCAGGATTGAATTCCGCAGCAGAAAGATCAGAGCAACACTCACCGGCAAAATCAGAAGGATATGTGTGTAGGCGTCGTTTCCCAAGCCTAGCGAAAAGGTAGTTAAGAGAGAGCGCGCCCAGAACACCAGAGAGATCAAACCTAGGCAACTGAGCGTGAGATACTGCCGTGATATCGTCATCTTTTGCAACTCGCCGGTTAGATTCAGCCTTCCCCGGGTCCGCCCGCCAGTCCGCACTCGGTTGTTGACATGCCAGTGCGCTGTATTCCGAGATCGCAGTGAAATTAAGATGTTCCCGCCGCGGCAGGGATTTCAACGCTCTGGAACCAGGAGAAAACCAGTATCCTCTTGACCCTTGTAGTCCCCGCGTCCAACGATTTCACCGCGATCGTTGATGCTGGTCGCAGATTCCAGTTTCCACCCTGAGTCAGGTGCAACGTAAGTATTCAGGTCGCGAAACCCGCGTGATTTCTCCCAGACAAACGCCCGCTCAGCGTCGGAAAAAGGACCGTAGGATCCAACGATGACGTCGCAGTTATTGATCGCATGTGGCTGGCTGGGATATCTTGGGGACAGTTCTAAGCGAGTGAGGCTTCCCTCGCCGTAGAGAAAAACTTCGGAAAACGCCTGCACCACCACGTGGCCGGGAGCATTGATCGCGACGGCGGAGCTATAGCGATCAGGGGGGCCGATCAACAGGAGTCCACGACCGGGGGTCCAGAGAAATGCGTGATAGCGTCCCTTCTCGTCGTAGAGATCACCGATTGCTTCCCCGTTCTCGTTGACGCCTTTCGCCGACCCACCGCAACAACCGCCCAATGATTGAATGATGTTCCCCGTCCAGGACACTGGCCAGCTGCCAGGTTTTCCCGGGAGCAGAGACTCTCCGGCCACTACGTCGGAGTCGTTGACCTTGTAGGCTTGTGATTGTTTTCCGGGAAGCAAGGTCAGGACACCATTCGCAAAGACAAAGGCTTGATGCTCGCTGAAAATCCGGTTGTAAGCAATACCAGTAACGTGACCGGCATTGTTTACCCCTGTGCCTTCGGAATTGGAGAAACCCACAGGCAGAGGCACTTCACGAAGTCCGGCTTGCCCGGTCCATGATGCAGCGCGATGACCAGGAGTTGTGCCTGCGACTTGCCCGGCGTCGTTGATCTGCGCCGGCAGCAGCGGCAAGCCGCCTACTTTGTAAACCTCGCCAACACAGTTCTTGCTGTTGGCTTGTCCCTGGAGCGACTGAGATGAGACTACCAACAGCACAGCGACGGCAAACACTGAGAACCTCTTCCGCGACACAAGGCTTGAAACGAGTTTCACACTGCCGTCGATTCTATTGCGCGGGTTTGAGGGCGACCATTTGCATCGACCAGCCATTGTTCGCAGTGCCCGTCGCCGCATAGTTCCCCGGGCTTCCGGCCACTTCGTCCTCCACCAGATTGTGGTTGTACGTGGACCGCACCGTGAACCCCGGGCCCGCCGTGCAGGCCCAGTCCGCCACACAGAACCCGAAAATCAGATCATCCCCCGCCGTCGTCGTCGCGTTCCCGCTCGTCACCCCTCCCGCGTTCCCCGCCCCCCCCACCTGCACGTCGATGGGATTGCTCGGATCCACTCCCGTATATTCGATCAGGTAAAGCTCCATCCATCCCGAGTTGGCCGACAACTTCACCGTGACCGTGTCTGCCCCTCCCTTGATGTTCTTCGCATAATAAACCCGGCTGCGGGTCTGCCCCGGTGTCGTCAGCTGGCTTCCCACCGTGGTGAATGTGTTCCCTTGCGTGTCCGTCACCGAGGACGGCGTGGAGTTCGTATCGTAGTCAAAGGCCACCATAATCAGGTCGCCGGCCACCGTGTTTTGGGGAAAGCTGAGCGAGAATGAATTGACGGTTCCGGAAGATGCATTGGCAATCACCTGTACTGACGAGGCGGTAATGGTGGTTGCTATCGTCAACGTCAGCGTCGCATTCCCCGTCCCCGTGCCGTTGGTCGCACTCAGCGTCACCGTCGCAGTCCCCGCCGTCGTCGGTGTTCCCGAGATCAACCCCGTCGTGCTGCTCACCGCCAGACCTGCCGGCAACCCCGTCGCCCCGTAACCGGTCGGACTGTTCGTCGCTGTGATCTGATACGAAAATGCGCTCCCCACCGTCCCGCTCGCCGTCGTCCCACTCGTAATCACGGGCGCGGCCGAGCCAATCTCGCCATAGGCAGACACAGCGTACTGGCTGCCGACATAGACTTTGCCGTTGGCAATGGTCGGTGTGGCAAACTTCACAGCTCCACCCGGAACATCGCGGTTGTTGGCGGCCTGGCCGCTGTTGTAGAGCATGTTCTCAAGATTGGTTGCGTCGTAAGCATAGAGCACCTGGCAGTTCACCCCGTTACTGCAGGTGGAATAAACAGCACTGTCATCCAGTCCCCAAACGATTCCGTTGCTGTTGCCGCTCGCTGAAACGGATGGTGAAGGAGCGGGAAAACTAAATATTTTTGCACTTTCCGACGTAGGAGAAGTTGAAATCAGCCCACTGTTATTGGCATTGAATGAAAATGCCGTCAGATTGTCGGCGGCCCCGCCATCACTGGCGCTGCCCCAATACACGCTACCGTTCCAGTACGCAGGCGCGCCCCACACTCCAACCGTTGCACCTGGAATCTCCTGCACGATATTCGGATTACTGTCGTTACAGGCTGGAGTTTGATTGACGCAGTATTTCCCCATATTGTTGCGGTCAATCAGGTATATCCTGCCTTCCTTGCCCATCTGCGTGAGTAATTGCTGCCCGGAAGAAAGCGCAGGCAGCAACACCAAACCGCCGGATGCGACGTCAGCGTCACCAGCGTACAAACTGCCCTGGTTGTAAGGTGTGAAGTAATCCAAGACCGGGAAGCTGCCTCCACTGGGCGGCCCGAGTTTGACGATGCTATCGCCGTAATCGGTGGTGCCATTCCAAGTACCATTTCCGGTGGCGAAAAAAATGTTTCCGTTCGAATCTGCGGCCAGCCCTCCGCCGCCCATCCAAACTCCATTCCCGCCACCATCTGCCGAGGTGTTGAAAGCGGCTTCCCGGCCGAGCGTGCTGGCGCTATACGACATCACCCAACCGTGCCAGGGACTGATATCGCAATGCGATCCCCAACCGATCACTACGTGTCCGTTCTCTAGCAATAAGGACGCCCGCTGATGTTCCAGAAACGGATTAAAGCTCACGGTGGTGCCGTCGCCATCGCTTGCGGTTCCGGGCACCGACGCCTGGATAAGCATCGGACCGCCAAATTTCTCGACCGAGGCGACTACGTCAATGGCGTGCAAATACTGGACCACGCTGCCGTTGACCTTCGACTTCGCTACCAGGTAGATCGTTCCGGTGCCGGTATCGATCACGGGAGTCCCCGTGATCCCGATTTCTGGAAACAAGTCGCCGCATCCCAGATCGCTGCTGCTGTTAACCGTACTGCCACCGGAGGGAATTAAGCTGATCTGCCAGTAGATTGTTCCTTTGTCAGCGTCAATGGCGTACAAGCTGTCGTGCTCGGTGGCAACATAGAGAACATTGTGTGTCCCGCCGGCGATGTTCACGTTCGAAAGGTACAAAGGCTGGGCGTACACCCATCCATCGACGGTGACGGTGAACAGTTTACCAAATTCGCTGCTGTTGACATTGGTCGGCGTCAGCGTTGCTTCCTGCGTGTTCTGTCCCGTCCGAGCGTTGTCATTGTGGTAGGTGGTGACGCTCACTTGGGCTTGCACGTGGGGTGAGGAAATACACAATAGAGCACCCACGAGGACGCCCACATGGCGAATAACCACTCTCTTCATGAAATGTTGCTCCTGGGAGGCCAGCAAAAACCCCACCACCAACAATTGCATGTACCGGGAATCGCTAGGCTGCGGGAGGGCGTTTCAGAAGCCTAGATCGCGTTAAGATTACACCTAAAGCCCTGGGTAGGCAAAGATAAATGATGGTGCTACCGGGATCTCTGGGTGCTCATATCGTATAGGTAAACCGATGCTCCGGGGGCAAATGAGCTGTCCAGCCTTCGACCCGTGCCGTCCAGATAATCCACGTAAAACTGCTCTTCATCAATTCCACCATCACGATAAACGTGGGAGAAAAGAAACCAGACTCTTCCCCTACCGCTGAGCTTGCCCAAATCCTCTCGATACGATTGCGGATTTTGCCTCGACTCCACGCCAATGATCTGGTTTTGAGGAGAAAGCAACCCTCGTTGGGTGTAATAATCCAATGCAAATCGGGAGGCATAATAACAGTAAAGGATATCTCCTTCTGAACGGTGCTTGTCGACATAAGCGATGACTGGCCTGATTTCTTCGACGGTTTGCGGCTTGAAGAGCTGACGACAGGCATCTGCCGCGGGGTAAAGAAACAAAAAACTCACCAGCAAGACACCCAGTAGGGGAATAGCGTCATGCGTTTTGCGCTGTATGGTTCCTAATCCAGCTGCAATCAACAGGATCGCCGAAGGAACCAGGAACAGCAGCAATCGCCCGCGAAAAGGATAACGGTGGAACCCCGAAGCCAGAAACGTTAGCACTATTGGCAGCAGCAAGAGAAAGAAGGTGCTCTGGCGCGTGCTAAACAGATCCCTTGCGCCTGCTAGGGCCGCTACGCCGGCTATTCCCGTGAAGGTCAAGCCCAGGGGATCAGAAAAGACATTGAAGAATGTATCCGCAAACCAGCGTACATCCTTAAGGGAGTGGGGCAGAAGAGGTACGAAGGAACCTTGCCAATACCCCAGCAGGAAGCTGCTGTGGGTGAGTCCGCGAAGTGAAAAGAAATAATAGGCCAAGAAGCTGAATGTCCAGGCTGCAACTGGGATCGAAAACAAAAGAAGAAAGCGCCGATCATTTTTTTGGACCGAAGCCCAAACAACACTCAGGCCAATACCTGCCAAAACGAAAACGGCCGGCTGCGAAAACCAGACGGCCAGGCTGCCTATGGCTGACGCAACGAGAATTTTTACGCCTCCAAGTTCTGTTTCCAGCAATGAAACCGCAAGCAGATATAAAACGAGAACGACAGCGACATCAGTGGAATACTGCTTGGCCTCGGAGGAGTAGTAAATCAAACCGCCGGAGAGGGCGAACAATCCGACCGCAATCGGAACCTCCTTGGCCTTCAACAATCGCTGTGCAACCGCTGCGAATACAAAGAGAGAGACAACCCCACTGAGAAAAGGGACTAACCGGAGGGCCATTTCGCTCGAACCCAGATGGTCCACAACCATTTTTTCAAGCAGGAGAAATCCAATAGGCGCGGCCTGACCGTGGCTGAGTGGCTTGAGAAGCTCGGCTGGCGATCGGTGAATAATGTTGATCACAAGCAGGCACTCATCAAGCCAAAGCGAGCGATCATAGACATATTGCCTGAGACGAAAAACGATCCCCAGAGCTACAAAACCCCAAACGAGGACCGCGTTGCCGGATGCCCATCTTGTCCCCTGCGCCTTGGTGACGTTAGTGCCGGCTGTAAGCGATGAAGAATACATGATTACCGATCAGACGAATCTCCCGATCCGACCCAACACCTAATTTCCCGGCTCGCCCGTTGCATTCAACGGGCGATCTCGTGGTCCCGGCCATGAAAGCGATAAATGATGAAGGCTGTCCCGTCAGGCTGCGCAATTTTGGCAATTAGCTCCGCGCGCGGACTAGGAATTCCGTTTTGAATCCAGTCGAACATCCAGAGTTCCGGTGTGGCGGAGGTGCGGAGAACAATCGTGTCAACCCCTTTGAGTTGAAAGTAACGCAAGGCTACGTCTGGCGCGCAGTGTGGAAAAAGGGTCAGTGCAGCCCCGGAATAGAACGCCACTATGGGGCCAGTGTCAGCCAGTCGGCGGGGCGGCGACTTAAGCGTTCGCATCCACAAGCCAACTTCTTTGTCGGACCTGAAGCTCCAACCATCGCTTACCTCATCAAGGTGACGAACTCCAGCGGCGGATATTCCAACCAGCGCCACTATCGTCAGCACCAGGGTCATTTGACCCGGTTTCACAGCTCTTGTCGCATCTACCCCGACGTTTCGTAGCGTATCCGAAGTCCATCGCGCGAGCACGGTCAAGCCGGCAGCGCCCCAGAGTATGAAGACGGCGGCCAACGGAAACTGAAAACGTTCATGCCAATAAGGCCACGAGGTCAGTGCCAAAACCGCAGTAGCTGAGACTGCAATGATCAAGCTTTGACACACCAACTGTTCCCGAGACCATGCTGTCGAGAACAACCCCAGCACAGCCAGGCCAAACAGAACAGGGTTACCGAAATAGAGGCCGCCCCCAAGTTCGGCGAGGAACCGCGGCAGATTCGATTTCGCCGCATTGATCATCGGATCCAGGACATCGCGAGGTGAGGAGTGGGCCATCCGAATGATCGCGAGATTTGGGATCATCGACAGGCCGCGTTCCGTGAGATCGGGATCCACGCCGTGGTAAATCTGGTCGATCGGAATTCCCGCGGCAACCATTCTCGAAAACACACGTCCTTCCGCGGTTTTCGCCTCAAATCGAAGCTGCCCTGTCTGGAGATAGAGAAAAATAATGTAGGGTGCCGCGAGTGCGCCGAATACGCCTACCAATGCTAGCGCGCGCTTTACAGCAAAGCTCCGCCTGCCCTTGGCGAACAGTACGAACCAGGCCGCCACGATCGGTGGCAGCAGCATTGCCTCAGGCCGCGTAAGGTAGCCCAGGCCAAACATAGTTCCAGCCAGAAGGGCCGGAGTAAAACGCTGATCGTCGAGCATTTGCAGAGCAAAGTAGACGCCGGCCCAAATGAGCGTCAGATATGTCATCTCAGTGAGAACGGCCGCTCCAAATACCACCAGCAGCGGGTGGATCGCAGCCAGTATTGCCGCGATTCGGGCCACACGGATTCCGTAAAGCCGATAAGCGAGCAAGAAAGCGAGGGGGACAAAGGCCGCACTGGCAACCGCTGAAATCAGCCTGCCCGCAAGATCGGCTGGTATGCCGAGAGAGTTCTGGAGAGCTATCAACAGCGGGAACAGCGGCGGATAGATCAACTGTAACCCTTGTTCCCGTATTCCCAAGTAGCCGCGCCTGTGGGCGATATTTTGGGCCAGGCGCGCATAAAAAGACCCTTCCCTTTCCACCGTGGTGGCCACGACCGTCCCCCAGAGAACACGAAGGCCAAGAGCCAACACGGCCAGAACCAACACGGTCCGGAACGCCCGGCGCAATTCAGCAGCATCATCCGGGTTCTGGACGGCTCTGCCTGCGACGGCAGTGTAAGTCGTCTTCTCTGGCGCGCCTATCGTTTTTGCGAGCACCATTGGCGAGTAAGCACGAGCTCTAGAATTCTTCGGGAGAAGTGTGAACAGCCTCTTTCGTCCTACTGAGCAATGCTTCTCTGCTCTCGCTCTCGTTGTCTGACCACCTGGGCAAAGCGGGACCCAGGGGTTGTTTCAGGCCACCCGGAACTGGTCTTGAAGTGCCCCTCCTGCCGGTGGTCCAGGTAAAGGTCGAGGTCACTCCGTAGTTCCAGACGGAACCGACAATCGCCCCCACCGCCCCAGCGAGTGGCCACCAGAACCCGATCCTGAACATCGAATCGGCCACGCTGAAATTAATCACCGCGCCGAATAGGCACGCCACGTAGAACAACATCAACCCTTTCACAAAACGGATACCGGTGAGACGTTGGTCGCGATAGGTGAACTGGTTGTTGAAGTAGAAGTTCACCCCAATGGCAACCAGCGCCGCTGCAGTTTGCGACGCCACAAAAGACATGTGCCACAGCTTGTAGCAGAGTCCCAGGATCCCAAGGTGTACAAACACACCCAAGAGACCGACCGCCACGAACAAGATGAACCGGACTGGAACGAAACGGCCGAAGGTCTTATCGGCGAGAAGAATGGCGAATTCCAGCATCACTAGAATATCGAGCTTGCTTTGGCCGCTGTGGCGTTCGCGAAAGTGCATCGGCACCTCGCCGTATTTCAGCGGACGGCGGGCAGAGGCCAAGATGTCCAGTAATATCTTGAAACCCTTACATGAAAGAGAATGTACAACTTCATCAAGGAGCTCTCTTCGCAAAACAAAAAACCCGCTCAACGGGTCGGTGAGGTCCGCCTTGCTGACTGCACGGCTAAGTCTGTTGCCCACACGGCTGAGGTGCTCACGGCTCGCGGAAAAACAACCGATGCTGCTGCCTTCGGCGAAGCGACTGGCAATGACGATATCCAGATGCTCTTTGATCAGTTTCTTCAGCATATCGGGCAGCAACCCCTCATCATGTTGCAGATCTGCGTCCATGACCGCTAAATAAGGCGCTGAACTTGCCAACATGCCTTCCACGCAGGCCGAAGACAGGCCCCGCCGTCCTACTCGCCGTAAACAGCGGATATTCGCGCGCGTCTGGCTAAGCTGTCTAGCGAGCGCAGAGGTGCCATCTTCAGAGTCGTCGTCAACCAGAATGATTTCCCACGTTAGGCCGTCCAGCGTGCGATCCAGCCTCTCCAAGAGGGGCTCGATATTGCCGCTTTCATTCAGCGTGGGAACGATAATGGAGAGTTCGTAGGCCATGTTTCGGAGAGTTGATGTTTCGGAATCACCACGCCAGTCAAAGCATCACTCGATCATGGCGGGCGGCGCGAGCGCTTTGACATTCCTCTCGTGTTTTCGCCTTGTGCGATTGGCGGTAGCACTCTAGCATCTGACCGGTCACCGCCCAAGTCTTGAGTTTGTTGGAGAACCGCCGAGGTGCCTTGACCGCAGTTAGCCATCGGATGGTCCACACCACAAGCTTCCGCAAGAGGTAGAGCGGAACCCCCGCAACAGACCACCGCGTGCCGGGCCGTATACCGAATTCACGAATCTCCGCACGGGCCTTATCGAACCACCATGTCAGAAGATACTGTTTCCTAACCCGCGAGTCTGATATCGAGTGATAAACCACAGCGTATGGTTCGTAACGCAGCCGTTCACCTGCCATCAGCAACCGGCGGCCGAACTCGGTATCTTCACAGCGAATCTCGTTACCCGGGCGCGGACCCAGGTCAGTCCGGAATCCATCATACTTTTCAAAGACCCACTTCTGAAAAGCCATGTTCGTGCCGAACGGAGGCTCAGTCAGCGGTCCAGCTTCCGTACCTAAATCGAACAGGGCAAATGGAGCCAGCGCAAATCGATCATGGAGCGGAAACCAATGGGGCGGCGTGAAAGCTTGGTCCGGAAGAATCCTCCCGCCCGCACCAACCCACTGACCATTGTCCAAGCCTGCCGTCAGGTTGTGCAGCCAGGCCGGATCCACCGTTACGTCATCATCCATGAAGGCCAGAATGTCGCCGCGTGCCTCTTGGATACCCGTCCTGAGGGCGTGAGATTTGCCCGGTTGAGGTTCGAACAGATAACGGAATTGTCCCGGGTGTCGCTGGCAGTAGTCTTCGACTACCCCACGGGTGTGATCATTCGAGTTATTGTCCACCACCAGGACTTCCCATTCGACAGACTTCGGCAGAGTGGAGCGCGCAACGCTGCCGAGAGCTCTCGCCAGGCTCTGGCAACGGTTATAGGTACAGAGAATGACACTGATTTTCATGCTCGGCTCAATCTGCCTGTATCAGTCCCAGCTTTTGCAGCCACGGCCTTAGCGGCCGGCCCAACACCTTAGGTCGCATTCGTGCCGCTTGTACGGCAGACCTAATGCACTGAGAGTACTCCCCCCTCTTCCAGTGGAGGCCTGCGATGGTCAAACGCAAATCAGCAATCTGCCATTCTTCTACATGGGTCCAATTGCCACGCAACAGTTCAACCGCCGTGTTCAGCGCGACCGAGGTCTCCCCTGCTAAATTCATTTGTCGTATCCACCTTCGAGAATCAGAGACAAGTGCTCTCTCGTAGGTCGACTCTTCCACCCCCAGTTCGGCAAGTAACTCTGGTGTGATGATCTCAGCGGAGTCGAAAACGTCTTCTTGTCCCTTCTGCCGTAAAGCAGCTGACCTCTGCGCCGCAAGTATTCCGAGGGTTTGTTGCGTCCGCTTTCGCATAGAAACCTGTTGCGGGTGAATCCGATACTTGAGCACGATGTCTTCGAGGTTAGCTAGTTGAAAATGATCCGCTATTCTCAACCACAGGTCGTAGTCCTCAGCGTCAACGGCGGCGGTCCTGTATCCACCCGTGCAGCGGAAAACGTGTTCTCGTAGCATCACAGTCGGGTGCCAGAACGCACAGCGATAGAGAAGCTCGGCTCTGATCTGGCGATCCTCGGCGGGGTTACGGTAGATTCCGAGTGGTCTGCCCTTTGCGTTGATCCACTCGACGGCGCCGCCAAGGACTCCGACCTGCGGATGGGCTTCCATGAAGTCAATCTGTACCATCAGGCGATCCCTGCTAGCAACGTCGTCGGCGTCCATCCGTGCAATGTATTTGCCTTGCGCGAGCCTGCAGCCCCGATTCAGGGATTCAATCAGTCCCTTGTGCGGCTGATGGTAAACCTTCGTGCGGACGTCACGGCCCTGATAGTCATCGAGTATGGAGGCGGAGCTGTCGTTTGAGCCGTCGTCGATGATGACGAACTCGAAGCCCCCGAAGCTTTGGTTAAGGATGCTATCTATGGCTTCGCGCAAAAAGCGGTCGCCATTGAAGACGCTCATCACGACTGAGACTGTCGGCTTAGTCATTGCTGACGAAAGCCCAGCTGGTGCCGGGCATCTCGGCTGAGTGGGGCTCGTCGCGCGGGCTCGCGAGCGTCTGGCAGGGGTTATAAGTGCACAAAATGACGGTGATTTTCATCGTGGCTGGCTATCGCTTTTCGCTCGCAGAGCTGCCGTTTCGCGGTTTCAAAACTGCCGGCGCCCAGGCAGCCGCCGCCGCTCGCTGCAGGTAGCGGAAACCGGTCGCGAGAGCGGCCCTCCGCAGAAGCCCACGCCGAAACAGTTCACCCCGGGAGTACGGAAATGCACCTTGTATGGGCAACCGATTCGCGTGAGTTTCGAGATATTCTTGATACCCCACAGATTCGTGGCGCCACGGATGGGTGCTGTGAATGCGCGCGTCCAGTCGCCGCGAAACCGACTTCCGAAACTTGAAGTGGTGAGTGACTCCTTGCACGAAGGATGTGGTCACGTTGCCGTCCGGGCAACTGTGATTTCCGCCATCCTGCAGGGCGGTCCGGCCAGTACAGAAGAAAAGCGGATACTTATCGATAGCGGCCCGCACACCCATCTTCTGATACAGGTCTACCGAGCATAACGGAAAAGTCCGGAAGGGATCCGCGATCCTTTCCGGTGTGTCCAGAGAACCATCTGGAGTCAGGTGCTGGACCATAGGAGCGAAGAGGGCGGTTCTTCGCACCAGACTTAGCATGCGAATTGTCGTCCGGATTGCGTAGGGAAACTCGACGAATTCATCACTGTCCACCAGCAGGAGCCAGCGGCCGCGCTTGGACGCCAATAACGAATTGAGACGTCTTTTCTTTTCTTCGCTATTAAATTGGCCCTCGTAGGTTTCTTCGATAACCACAGGGTATGAAGTTTTTATTGCATAGAGCCGGCTATTTTCTTCTGGTGTACCATGCACGATTAAGTGGAATGAGGAAACGCCCAAACGGAGATAATAAATCAGCCAGGCCTCTATAAGGTCGTCATCCCCGTTCACGTGGCTTACAACTTCTAATTTCATTAGATCAGCTTGGGTCGGCTGAGAACAGCCGACAATCAGCGTTCTGGCTGAAAGTGCCTATCCCTTTTGTTCTACGCCGGAAAGTGGCCTGGCATCAGATTCTGGTAGATTGTTCCGCCTTCGACGCAGCAGCCTTTTCAAGAAATAGCGGGCCGCAACTTTCAAATCCGCAACCAGCTCCCTCCCCCTGCGCTGCAGCCAGATTCGCATCTTCGAATAACAAAATAATCGTTCGCTCCACGGCAATGGGGCGCGATGGATCGCGGAGAGGAAGCCGCCCAGCACCTTCCAGTGCGGAAATGACAATTTCTGCCCAAGCGTCGGCTCTGACATCACCATTCTTTCATGTGCGCTCGGATATTTTCTTACAGCTATACCTGGATGGATTCTGCGAAAAAACAAGACCTCGGGTAACTCGAAAAAACCTCCGTAGAGCGCCAGCTCCCCGAGATATACAATGTCAGAGTCTGCATAGACGCCGTACAACTTTGTCTGGCGCAAAACGCTGGAGCGGATCAGCCCGAAAACGGCGTTACACATCTCGATGTTATGCAAATACTTGGCGAAGCGTTCGTGGGCCCGTGGCAATTCAATGTGGAGATGGTCTTCAAAGTCCTGCAGCGAGCCTCCTTGCTCATCGATGTAGCGGCTCTTGGGGTAACATAGCACCACGTTCCGGCGGGTATCGAGGACTTCGACGCAGCGCTCCAGCAACGTCGGAGCACAGAGATCATCGGCTGCGGCCCAGCGGAAGTACTCACCCTTCGAAAGCTCGAAGGTGCGATTGAAGTTCCTGTCAACACCGATGTTCGTGGCATTCCGGTGATACCGGATCCGAGGATCTCTGGCACTGTAGGCTGCGCAAATCTCCGCCGTCCTGTCGCTCGACGCATTATCTGAGATGATGAGTTCGAAATCAGAATAAGTCTGCGAGAGTAGCGAATCCATCGCCAACTCCAGGAATGATTCCCCGTTGTAAATGGGCAATCCTATACTCACGCGTGGGCCACACACTTCTGGTCGTCCTTGCTCGACGTCTTGGCGCGAGGTATTTCTCATATGGAGGCTTGCCACCGCTTCGACTCTCAATCTCCCTGGCCCTGAAACGTCACGACAGATCTCGCAGGGATGCTGTAGCTGAACGTCCTGCCGTCCGACCTAAGAGCAACGGGGGGTTGAGGCGTTAGGGACGCCGAGGCTGATGTAATCCACGGCGTGACGCGCGACCGTTGCGACGTGAGTCCATTCAGGACAAAAGTTTGATTGCGAGACGGCCAGAGGTTCTTGTTTGTGGCGACGATGGCAAACTCGTTCCCCGGCCCCTTATATGCCGTGACCAGCAACGATCCCTTATTAGTCACGTCAACCCGCTGCCATCCGGGACGTATGAATTTTGCGTATTGCCCCAGCACGTACGCACGCTTGGCAAAATTGCTCTTTTGATCGGTCAGGCACATATTGTCGTCCTTGTTATAGAACCTGGGTCCACAATCCAAGCTCCAGTACATCCAGACGTTCGCGCCGATGCTCATGTAATTGTGGATGGAACGAGCCCACTTTAGGGCGTTCTTCATGGTTCCGTCATACTTATGGGGATCACATACCTCCGTCTGCCAAACGGGCCGGCCATTCGAGGGCGGAATACCGGATGGCTTGTCCACGCCATAAGCATGGCCCATGATGAGTCCTACATCTGAAGCTACGGCCGAATCCTCCATTGACTTGTCCATCAGCTCAAATGTCCAGCCGCCCTCTTCGGGAACCCCTATTCGGATGCCGCCAAAGCCGGATGTATGCAGTGCGCTCGACAAGTATGGTATGAAGTCGTGGATTTGCTGCGCCGTCCAGGTACACGTTTCGTAGTCAGGATTCGAGACATCGGGTTCGTTTTGGACCGAAATAGCAGTAATCGAGAGTCCGTACGCATGCAGTAGAGAAGGAAAACTGGCCAAGTCAGTGGCGTAAGCGGAATAGTTTGCCGCATTACCTATTACAGAGCCGCTGGTGCAGGATTTTCCGGACGACTTCATGATGGGCGGCGGCGACCAAGGCGCGGCAAACAGTCTGACCCCACGGGCCGCCGCTAACTGCGCAATCTTCAAGTCGCCCGACCCAATCTGGCTCTTCGACCCTTGAATGCAGCTGTAGGGAGTGCTGTTGGCCGCACAGCCACAGTCCGCGTCGGTCATGCCTGCTATCACTCGAATCCTGAGCAACGACAACCCCAACCCGGTCGTGGGACTGAAAAATCTGTCGGCTTGCGCCGCACTGAATGCTTCACTGTAACCCGTAGCGCTCGCGCCGAAGCCGTCGATCGTCTGCCGGGTAGTGTTCCAGTTGACGGCTATAGGTGCAGCAGGAAGCAGGCGAAACAATGCCATCCCCAACGCAAATCCGCCCAGAGACAACAGAACAACACCCAGGTAGCTTTTCCAGCGAAATGTTTTCACTCGCCTCTTCGGCCTGCGTTCAGCGCACGAGTCATCGGGAAGCAATACGTTGCGGCCCCTCTTTTTTTCGATTCCTGCGGTAACTTGGAGCCGCAAGGTCAGCCAGACTGTCATACTGCGAGGCTGAGCTGGAAAGAGAGTGATCCAGGTAAGAACCAATCTGCACTACGACGGACGCTTTGTGCGCTGCAATTCGGGTGAGCGCTTCCATCACATCGTTCGCCGAAAAGTCACGAATATGCAAAAGATAGCCGGTCTGTACAAGGTCTTCCATCACCCAGTCCACCTTGGGATCGAAGGAAATTGCAATGGTGGGTTTTTGACTAATGAAACTGAGAATTGCGCCGTGCAAGCGGCTGGTGATGACAAAATCAACATCTTCAAGCACCGCCAGCAGGTCCCGCCACGTCGCAATCTCTGGAATATAAGCCTGACCTGCAAGCTTCTTCTTCGATTCCGAATCCAGGCGATCGAGTAGCTCCGGTATGGCTCTCTTTTGATCCTCGACGGACGACCAAACCATGAGCAGAAAAAAGTCTTGCTCCAGAAGCTTCGCAACAACCTGCGCCATCTTCTGGAGATATCTTTCGTACACGTCACGGTGAGGGTTTGGCCAGCTTTCCGGTCTGGCGTAGCAGATGGGGCTGATGGCTACGACCGTGCGCCCCTGGGCGATCGTTCTGACCCCGGCCGGCGATGGCAACTCCGAGGGCGGAAAGCCAAACGCGGCGTCAGGTACGACTGCATCTTGCTCGGCTTGGGGCACCATGCTCGCAGCAATCGATTTGCTGGTTTTGTCTCGATACGATCTGTATCTCGCGGTGCGAAGTGCCGCAGAAAGAAAGAACCGCGAGGTTGGCGAAGCGACCTTGCAGGCCCCTACACTAACGATTGCGTAGGGAATTTGAGCGATCCGGGCAAGGATTGCCCATTTGAAAAGCGTAAACGGATGGCCCCATGCGCCTCCCCACTCCTCATCCAATTGACCACCACCCGACACAATGAGCAAATCGTGCCGGCGCAGGAAGCGATACCCCGCAACGCAATGGCGCAACTCGTTGCCCAATCCCCGCATGGCCTTAAGACACCTGGAGAGCCCCGGTACCCGCTTAAGCCCCGCCTTAAGCCACGCCAGGTATCGATCCCTCTCAGTACCTCCAGATTGTTCCGTTTTATCGCCATGTGTCATTTCGTAGAACGGTCGATTGATCGCGCACAGCGGGAAAGCGTCTGTGCCGTGCCTTTGCAGGAAATTCCCCGGGTTGAGACAAATTCCAGAGAACTGCACGTCAGATAATCGAATCCGAAGGTTGGCGATAATCGCATCCTGAATAGCCGCATCCCCCAGATTTCCTCCTGAGTACGGAGTTAAGAGGGCAACTCTGGAAACTCCTTCAGGAGCGCTGTCATCAGCTCGAAAGGGAGCATCGCCGACATCCTTATCCGGCCCCTCGACGTCTTCCTTCACAATGGCTGACTGCTCTCTTGCAACCACGAGATGCCCTGATTTATTTCTGAGAACCCGAGCGAGTCTTGCGAAACACCATGCACTCGGTCACTGCGGGAAACAGGGGCACCTGAAAACTGCCGGCCAAAGCAATGCCGCGTTCGGCGAACATCTTAATTGTGTAGTCCCGGCCGGTCATGCGCGGGGACCATTCCCACTGCCACGGGTCCGCTTTAAACCACGCATCCAAGTGCTCTCTGCTGAAACAAGACTCGGTCATGATGTCAAAGACCACCCACCCATCGTCGCGAACAATGCGTGCCATTTCCCGGAAATAAGAAGCAGTAATAAGAAAGGGCGTGCCGGGAAACACTTTGTGTGCGTGCACCAGACCAATACTGCCATTCATCGTTTCAACCAGCGTGCGGCCGTCACAGCTTCTGGGAACTACTCCATAGTGCTCGACCAACCAGTTCCGCCACTCGCTCGAAGTTTCATATATCTCATACAGGCGCGGCTTGCAGAGTGCGCGAATTCTTTCTAAATACCTCCCTGAACCCGGGCCCAGTTCGCATACCTTTTCGATGGAGCTGTTGAATAAACCCAGCGCCGCCAAACCATCTATCGTTTGATCTAGAGGAGATCGAGGCCCGGTCGAATGCTTCCGCTCGATGTAGTCCCCGACGGACACTCCAGCTGCTTTGGCGCCAGCGATTGTCTCCTTAAATGAAATAAACTCGGAAAAAGGACGTGGCTTGGACTTATATCCTAAGCGCCGCAGAACCGGTTTCAACATTTTACGCATCGCTCACTCTTCAGAGATTGACTTTCCACCGCCCAATCAGCGGAACCCGCGCGAGATTGAAATCACACTCCACATTCATGGGTTGAAGCCGAAGCCAAAGTTTCGGCTGCTACCAGTCTTGGGAAGCAATTGACCGCCCCGCGCACCGCCATGGTCGCGCCCACAAAGACCGTGGCCGCTGGAAGTTTGGAATCGTACTCCCTCTGGATGTCGTACCGGTAAATTGCCGCGCCCAGGTGAAAGGCACCATGGGCGGTGTTCAGCTTTAGCTCGAACGTACAGCGGTAGCTCTCTCCCGCACGCAACGAAAAGGGGCGATGGCCGAGTCGTTCGGTCGAAGTGTCAAATATGAGGTACTGACTCTGATCCGTCAACCATAGAACGATAGCCAGTTTTTCGACTGCTGCGCGCGCTGTTAATTCGACGTCCACCGTGGCTGTCTCTCCCGACTCGAAGGTCGCTTGCTCGCCATGCCGGTCGCGCACCGTGACCTGAGAAATGTACACCGGCTTATACGCACCATCTGCCGGCTTCGCCGCGTCGCTTAGATAGCGTCGAACCACGGAGTCCGTCGAGCCGATCGTCACCGTTTTGCCGTGTTGCAGCAGAATCGCCCGCTGGCAGAGTTCAGTCACGGCCTTCAGATTATGGGATACAAACAGCACGGTGGCGCCCCGATTGATCACGCCGCGCATGCGCTCCATGCAGCTTTGCTGGAAAACATAGTCGCCAACACTGAGCACCTCATCAACGATCAAGACTTCAGGATCGACATGCGCAGCCACCGAGAATCCCAGTCTGGCGAACATGCCCGAAGAGTAGCGCTTCACCGGCGTGTCGATGAACTCTTCGAGTCCCGAAAAGGCGATGATCTGGTCGAGCTTGGACTCAATCTCGCTCTTGGTCATGCCAAGGATGGTGCCGTAGAGGAATATGTTCTCTCTCCCCGTGAGGTCTTGGTGAAACCCGGCACCCACTTCGATCAGCGCGGAAAGGCGGCCGTTGACGACCATTCGTCCTTTGGTCGGCTGCATGATCCGGCTCAGAATCTTCAATGCCGTACTTTTTCCTGCGCCGTTGTGGCCGATGATTGCGAACGCTTCCCCATGTTTTACTTCAAACGAGAGATCCTGCAAGGCCCAAAATTCCCGATTGTCGTTCTCACTCAACTCCGGTTGTCGAAACATCTTCCCCGTCAAAGCAGGTACCAGGTCGCGGAGAGAGTTATAGACCTCGCCCTTGCGAAATTTCTTGTAGACTCGTTCCATCCGGAGTGCGACATCAGACATCAAACTCTCCTGTCAAATGCTTTCCGCGAAGGCCGGCTCTAAATGCTTAAAGAACATGTAACCGCCAAGAAGTAACGCCAGAGCAAAGCCGACGCTGTAGCCAAACCAGGCTAGATCAGGTGATTGCTGGTAGGCAATGCAGGCGCTGAACCCATCCAGAATCGGACTCACCGGATTCAGCAACAGCCACTTGCCTTTATCACCGAACATGCTCACATCGTAAAACACCGGAGTGAAAAAAATTCCGAACGTGAGCAGCACTTCGACGATGAATTTCACATCACGGAAAAACAAGCTGGCGGCGGAAACAATCATTCCAATTCCCGTGGCTAAAACTACCATCGTCAAGAGCAGCACTGGGATCCAGGCAAGGTGCGGGCCCCAGCCTGTCCGCACTATCAATAGAAAAACCATCAGAGCTCCAGAGGCCACGAAGAGATCGAAGAGGCTGGCCATTATCGCCGCCATGGGAAAGATCTCCTTGGGGAAATAAATCTTCGTCACCAGCTCCTTGTTGTTGATGAGGCTTAGGCAAGCGAAACGTATGCTCGAAACGAGAAACGCCCAGGGAAGCGATTTCACCGCCACGCTCGTAATGTCCACTGTCTTCAGCGGCTGATGCGCCGCCAGGGCATATGCATAGCGGACTACCACCCCGGACAAAACAATCAAAACCGGCATCAGAATGGCCCACATGAAACCCATGATGGACTGTATGTATCGCACCTTGATGTCGCGGTAGGCGATCATGTAAAGGAGTTCGCGGTATTTGTATAACTCCTTCAATTGTTTTTTCATAGCTCGGCGTGTTCCACGCGCCTAGTTATACGCCCGGTCCACTGGCTTTACCGAACGCCCTTCCAGGTACTTATCAACTCCATCCTCCAGAGCTTTGCGATAAATCGTGTGGGCTTCGTAGACAGCTTCCGCGGTTCGGTCGATTTCCGTGTCGCTATGCGCAAAACTCACCACCAACGATGGCGCTATGATTCCACGCCGGATCAATTCCTGCATGAATAGAGTGCGAAACGCTTGTGACGGCTTGCCGGCCTGGTCTCGCGTGGCGAACACCAAGTTGCAAGGCCGCCCCATCAGCTCAAAGAAACCATGCAGCCGGTTCTCCGCGATCGACTGATTTATCGGCTTCTTCAACCGTTCTCCTTGCCGCCACAAAAATTCGACTACGTCCCGTTCGCGGTAGATGCCTATGGTGGCGAGCGACGCCGCCAGCGCGTGGGTCTCGGCGCCGTGCGTCGTGGACAACAGAAAAACACGGGCCTGATCGTGGCCAAGCCCGCCCAACTGCATAATCTCGCGTTTGCCCGCCAGAGCCGAAATGGCAAATCCATTGCCCATGGCTTTGCCAAAAGTGGATAGATGAGGAATTACGCCATGAAATTTTTGAGCCCCGCCAAGGTGCCACCGGAAGCCGGTAATCATTTCGTCTAAAATCAAGAGCGCTCCCTGTTTTTCGCAGAGCTCCTTCACTTGCTCCAAATAGTCCGGAGCCGGAACGGTAACGGTCTCCGCCTCCATCACGATGCATGCGATCCGGCCGGGATGCTGATCGAACAACTCACGCAGACCATCTAGGTCGTTGTAGCGAAACTTCAAAGTCATTTCAGAAATTGCCTTGGGCACCCCCGCGTTCATTTTCGTGCCCCCGATGAACCAATCGTCAGTAGAGAAGAATGGCTGGTCTCCGCAAACAGCGATCAGGTCTCGATTTGTGTATGCCCGGGCCAGCTTGACGGCCGCAGTGGTGACGTCGGAACCGTTCTTGGCAAACTTCACCATGTCAGCACCGTTGATGACCCCAAGCATCGCCTCGGCAAGATCGAGTTCGATCTTCGCGGGACGGGTAAAGTTAATTCCAAGTTCCATCTGCCGGCGGGCCGCCTCCACCACCGGTTCAAAAGCATGTCCCAGCGTGACCGCACGTAAACCCATTCCATATTCAATGAACTCGTTTCCATCCAGGTCCCATACATGGCAACCTTTCCCGCGCGCGATGAATGCGGGGGCATTCATCGGATACTGGTCGTCCCCTTTCGCATACGTGTGCGAGCCCCCGGGAATGAGCAGGTGGGCCTTGGCCCGGAGAGCATGAGACAGGCTTAGCTCCGCCTCAGGGGCAAGTTCACTCGTGACACCGACCGTTTTAGGTGGTCGGTTCAACTGACCCCGCCAATCGCCAGTTTCTTAACGTGAAACGCTTCGGCGTAGCCACTTGGCGAATTTGATTCCATGCCGCGAATCCGCATAAAGCCCAGAAAAGTCTCCGGAGCAAACCAACTCTTGGCACGCTGCGATTCGAACGCCCGGCATAGATAATCGACTTTCTGCTGAAAGAAAGGCGCGTCGAGGGGAACGAACACATTCGGGCGGCCCATATCGCCATCATACTTGGGAATTTCGTATTCCAGAATCAGATGGTTACGGAATGTATTCCATGTAAGTTCAGAAACTAGGCGGTGGTCCTGGTGCGCATCTTCCTGCCAGTGCGTGAAGATCAAATCTGGGTTCACCCGCTTCTTCATCACTTCGAAGAAATCCTTCACCTCTTCACCGTGATAGGGCAGGAAACCGTCCCGGTAGTCCTTGAGTACAATATCCGTTTCGCAATCGGCCGCGAACAGCTCGGCCGCCTTGCTGGCCTCGTGGTTACGGACCCCTGCGGCGCTGAAAACCACCCAGTGAAACTTCAATCTCGGAACCGCCTGCTTGAGGTAGAGCAATGTCCCGCCGCATCCGATCTCGATGTCGTCGGAATGAGCTCCCAGGCAGAGCACAACGAAAGGGTCATTGCCCCTGGCTGGCAAATTCAGCTTCAGCATTTCCCGGCCCGTGATGCTAGGTTGCCGTTTTGCCCGTTCTTCCACAAACGCCACGGAGCCGCGCCGGAAGCTTCCAGCTCATCCAATATCTGTTTGTCCCGGAAAGTGTCCATGCACTGCCAGAAGCCATGGTAGCGTTGCGACCAGACTTTCTTCTCGGAAATCAAGCGCTGAAACGGTTCGTAGACCAGTTCCTCTCCCGGCTTGATATAGCGGAACACTTCCTTGCGCAGCATGAAGTAGCCACCGTTTACCCATACGTTGGCGTCCTTCATGCACTTGATGTCCCGAACAGAGCCATCCTCGGATAGCTCGACCGTGTCCAGACTGCTTGAGCGCGGCTGTACCGAAAGGAAAGAAGCGTAGTTGTCGCGACGGTTAAATTCCTCAATCATCTTCGGCAGAGGGAAATCGGTAAGGCCGTCGCTGTAATTCGCGAGAAAGGTCGCTTCGCCGTCAAGATGCGGTTCCACCAAACGCAATCGATCGGCAATCGTGGAACGCAGTCCTGTGTCTACGAAAGTAATCTTCCAGTCGTCGATGTCCCGCTGCATGAACTCGAGTTTTCTGCCACCCTCTGAAAACACAAAATCGTTGGATACTGACTCCTCATATTCCAGGAAATAGTTCTTTATAACGTTGGCTTTATAGCCAAGGCACAAGATGAACTCCCGATGGCCAAAGTGTGCGTAGTACTTCATGACGTGCCACAGCACCGGCCGCGAACCAATTGTGACCATTGGCTTGGGGACGTCCTCCGAGTAACCCCGGAGCCTCATTCCTGCGCCGCCACAAAACAGTACAACTTTCATATCCTCCCCCTTTTCTCTCCCGTCGTCGGCTTCTCAGAATCGCTCGAGTGGATTGCGTGCAAACAGCGTTATGAAACTGTGGGAGAGAGCACATATTGGGATTCGCTGCCATCCAGGTATAACGACATGACTTCCTCAGGCAGATGTGAAAAATCAGTGCCCTTAAGATAGTCGCCAATCGTGGTGCCTGTGCAAGCCGAGTCCGCGTTCGGCGCGCCTATGCGGTTCAACGCATCGTCCAGATGCACAGTCCGAAAGTCGACACTGTAGCGCGTCACGCCCGAGGTGTTTGGAGTGGTCGAATGCAATTGCGCAGCGGAAAACTGATAAGCGCCTCCGACCGGACAGACCATCCGAACCTCGGGTTCCAGGTTAACTGGCTCTTCAGAACGCGGCTGAATTCGGGTATCGGTCTTGACATGCTGGGCGGCATTGTGACGGCTCTCTGCGTTCCACTTGTGGTAGTTGTATTGGCTCGATCCATTCTTAATGGGCCGATTCCAGTAACCAGGATGGATCGCCATGCAGTTGTCAGGCCCAACTTCATAGATCGGCATCCACCAGTTGATCTGGCAAAAGGGCGCTGAATACCATGTGTCTCGATGCACGTGGAAGGCATAGGCAATGCCGGACTTCAGATAGTCTCCGGGAAAGGCACTGCGCAGGCGCGGAACGTCGAAAAAGGTCTTTTCCAGGTCGCAGCCCATTTCCTTCAACATTTCCTGAATGCATTCCTTGGCCTTGGGATGATGGATGAACTTCGGTTTTGCGGCCGCAAGCACCTCCGCGGCCTGCTCGGCCGGCAAACTCTCATGCGCGGTCAGCGGATTCAGCGGGCTAAACGCACTCTCGACCAATTCCCGTGCCAGCTGGCAGAGTTTCAGCGCCCCCGAGCAGGGCTTGTGAACAAAGATAGCTCCGCGATACAGTTCCATTCTCCGGCTATCATCGCTCATGTTGGAATCCACGTAGATATTCACTCCTCGCCTCCTGGTAACTTCAGTAGATCGTCAACTTCGGGATTGGGATTACAAACTTTCCACCCCATTCCCGGACAAAGTTCAACTGCTCAATGATCTCGTCCTTCAAGTTCCAGGGGAGTATCACGACATAGTCGGGCTTGGTCTCACGGATGTGGTCGGGATGATAAATCGGGATGTGAGTCCCAGGCAGAAACCTACCTTGCTTGTAGGGGCTGCGATCCACTGTGTAACTGACCATATCTTTCCCAATTCCGCAGTAGTGCAACAGAGTGGCACTCTTGCCCGGCGCTCCATATCCTGCTACTTGCTTGCTCTGCCGTGCCGCAGCTAGCAGAAAATCGACCAGTGCCCACTTGGTTTGCTTTACCTGGTCCGCAAAAGCCGTGTAACCCGCCGTCGAAGCCAGGCCAGCTTTCTCCTCGGCAGCAACTAATTGCGCAACCCTTGACTCAATGTTGTGCGTGCCGCTTTCTTTCCGGCAAGAGTAAACCCGGAGCGAACCGCCGTGCGACGTCAGCTCCTCCACGTCAAATACCCTAAGCCCATGCGCTTCCATGATCCGCAGCGTGCTGAGGAGAGAAAAATAAGAGAAGTGCTCGTGATAGATCGTGTCGAATTCATTGAGTTCGATGAGCTTCAGAAGGTGCGGAAATTCCAGTGTCAGCACACCTTCCGGCTTCAGCACGATCCTGAGGCCCTCCACGAAGTCATTCAAATCCGGCACCTGTGCCAGAACATTGTTTCCCAGTACCAGATCGGCGCAGCGGCCGTCGTCAGCCAGTTTTCTTGCCAGCTTAGCGCCAAAGAACTCCACCAGCGTAGGCACTCCTTTTTCGACGGCTGCCTTGGCTACATTCGCCGCGGGTTCAATCCCAAGAACCCGTACACCCCGTTGGACGAAGTACTGCAGGAGATAACCGTCATTGCTTGCAACCTCGACGACCGCGCTCTC
>Ga0335078_10003074_pt1 | contig 24925 bp, 19 predicted proteins | sample Lox_Sample_32_FD_206711 | JGI IMG/M metagenome (GOLD analysis project Ga0335078, IMG submission 206711) | Soil microbial communities from Loxahatchee National Wildlife Refuge, Florida, United States - Lox_Sample_3.2 | ecosystem: Environmental > Terrestrial > Soil > Wetlands | place: USA... | reverse complement strand
GGTGGCGGGCGCAAAAAAGCAAATGGCTTTCAGCTCGTCTCTGCCGGTGTTGTGCAACATATGCACCGCGGCCTTCGGAAAAACTACAATCGATCCTGCCGTCACCGGGGCCACTTCGCCGGCTACCAGCGCGCGTCCCGTACCGCTAAGGATGTACACCACTTCTTCACCCTGCGGATGGCTGTGGGCGGGCCTGGCTTTTTCGCCAGGAGGAATAACGATGGTGCAGACGGAGCAGTTTCTGGCTCGGAGTTCTTCATTGCCAACGAGCCAGCTCAACTTCCGTCCCGGCAGTTCGACCACGGGGGCTTGACTCTCGTGCAGCGTGGGCACGCTCATCGCTTCCTCCTGCCAAAGTTCTATTTGCGCGAGGGGGAGTCGCGCAGTTCTTTCAATATCGTTTGTGCGATCTGTGATGGTGCCAGCCCGAAGGCCGCCAGTAGTTGCTCGTAAGTGGCCGAATGTATGAACTGCGGCCGGCCCTCTCGATCCAAAGTGTTGATCGTAAGAATTCGTCCGCGGCTTTCCAGCGGTTTGTCCCGCCTGTACAGCGCTTTCAGCAGGTTCTGCCACAGGTAACCGTTGTTCTGCTCGGCGAAGACGATCAGTTTGCCGGAGTCGTGCAGTCGCCGCAGCAAGGCTTCATCCACCGACGGCATATCGATCACGCCGACGCTAACTCCGGCCTCGGCGCACTTCTTTGCGGCGGCAAGCGCCTCGTGAACTCCGCGCCCGGCGCTGACAATTACGGCTTGGTCTTCCGCGCTTTCGCGCAGCACGTACGCTTTGCCAAATTCGAACTCAAAGTCCTTCGGATAGATCACTGCCGATCCGGTTCGCATGATGCGAACATAGAGCAGTCCGCGATTTCCATCCATGATCCACTTCATCAGTGAGAGCAACTGCTGCGGACAGGAGACGTCAACGATTTTCAAGTGTGCGACCGCATCGAACGTGATGTTGTCGTCGTTCCCCATGTGGGTGGCGCCGTTGGTGCGCGTCTCAAAATTTGGCGCCGTGGCCAGGATCGTCAGGTCCAGACCGTGTCCCTCGGTAAGCCATCCCTCGCGTGCTGCCATCGATTCCAGCCGTTCCTGGTATCCGACCGCGATTCGCCGCAGCACTTTCCAATCCACAAATGGGCAGAACGTGCTGACCCAAACGTTGTGGCCCAGGGCTGCGAACGCCTCACCAATGTTCATCATGTTGGCTTCGGCGACGCCCGTGTTGAGAGCCCGGTTTTGGTCAACCGCTCCCACGCCGGCCTGAAGGCCGCTCGTCGAACTGAGGTCGGCGTCGATCGAGACGACCGCGGGATCGCGGGCGAATATTTTCATCGCCGCCGTAACAATGTCACTGGCCCCGTATTCCTTTGTGGGGTCAATTTGCGGCAGAAGGGCAGCGTCATACTTCACGTGCTTGTCGCGCGGTGCTACGGGCCGGGTTAGCACGGGCCCAATCACATCGACCGCCGACATTCGGCCCAGCCCGTCTTTGGTCACTTCGAGGTGCATCTGCCGCGCAATTTCCAGCAAAGCTGCTTGTGCGTGCTCTCCTTCGGAACAGTCTCCCAGGCGGGTGCAGTACCGCGCGAAATCCTCCAAACGCCGTTCCCGGCCTTGTGCCTGCTGGGATAATTCCTGCTCCATCAGTCGGTTGTTGATGGTGACCTTGTGCTTGTTCAGGAAATCGGAAAAACCGCCCTGTCCCTTGTTGCTGTAGCAAACGATCGCGGTTGGCTTGCCATTCCTCGGTCCATAACGAAACTCTTCGAGCGCGGCGTAGACCCCTTCGTAGTTCGTTGCGTCGGCTGCAATTGCGCGCCATCCGAATGCCGAAAATACGTCCTCTACGTTCGGCATCGGAAACACCATTCGATCCGGCGTGTCCAGTTGGCCATTGTTGCGATCGACTAGAACGCAGAGATTATCGAGCCGTTTCTGAGCGGCAAACATCACCGTCTCCCAGATCGGCCCTTCCTGTAATTCACCGTCCCCCACCATGCAGAACGAATCAAAGCGAGGAGCGCTCCGGCCGGCGATCGCGAAACCCTGCGCGACGGCAAACCCCTGGCCCATAGGCCCTGTCGAAATGTGGACTCCTGGGAGTAGCGGTCCGGGATGACCATTCAATATGCTCTCGTACGATCGGGAGTTTTTCAGGACGGAATGGTCAAAATAGCCAAGGTCGGCGTAGATCGACGCCAGGGCCGCCACCGCGTGACCTTTACTGAGTACAAACAGATCCTGACCCCGCGACGTCGGATCGGCGATGTCAAGATCGATGAAACCGCCGTAGAACAAACTCACAAGAGGGAGGGTCGCAGAAAAGGCGCCCCCCGAGTGCAGCCCTTTGTCTACCGCATCGCGGCACTGCTCCAGGGTAAGGATCCTGATATCGGAGTCCTTAATTGCCAGCAACCTTAGGACTCCTTGCCGGACCAGAGGTTCTTTCCTGACTAGAGAGTTATAGCGGGCAAAGGTCACCTGAGATGTACTCGCGCTATTCATGGGAGTAATACCCTCCATCGAACACGCAACCTGGGAAGAAGCCGGTTCTGCTTGTCCTGCATTCCGCCCAGAGCGACATACTGGTTCTTCTCAGCCCGCTACTCGATCCAACTCTTGCAGCCGTATCCGTGGCCGACATACATGGTTAGAAGATGTACTTGATCATGGCTTCGGGCATGACTCGCTTGTATCTCGATCCAGCCGTGCTTAGCGGGTCATTTGAATAGTTCTCTACTTCCGTCCGGACTCCCAGCTGAAGCCGGGTATAGTTCGGAACTTCCCAGAGAATGTCCGCTCTCTCAAATACCGACGTGCCGTTGTAACGGGTGCCATTGATCAGAGAGAGAAGATTGAAGTTGAATTTCTGCGTGCCGAGCTTCAGTGGATTCGAGAGCAATACCGACCGCCAGAGGTAGGTATTTTTCTGGTTGATGTTGTCCCAGCGCGCGAGCAGTCCGGATTCGAACCATACGAAACCGGGAACCTTGAAGTTCAGCGACGGCCCGAAATTACGGGTATAGAAATGCTGCGTGTCGGGATAGCTCTCCCGTTCAAACCGCGTCACGATGCTCACATCCGAGATAGGCCCAAGCGCGAACTTCTTATGCGTGATCTTGCCAAGACTGAAATTGGGATTAAGAACAAGCAGGCTCTGCCAGTTGTTGTTTTCACTGAACGGGGTTCCGACATTGCGTCCCTGGTAGACTTCCGCGTCCACGTAGATATCCCCAAAGCTGTGGAAACTGAAGTGCTCAAACTGGAACGTGAGCAAATCGTGGGTACTTGATCCGTATCCGAAAACCGCATCTGGTTTGGCCAAGCCCGTATAGAACACCTCAACCTGATTAATCGAGAACACACCTTCGGGCGCAGCCGGTGCCTTCTTGGATTCGCTGGAAGTGGTGGTGCCGCTCGCGCCAGCGCCGGTTCCTGACGCGCTGGCACTGGTTTCCGGCGACGCGGCTGGTTGCGCGTTGGGCGCACCTGAGCCGTCGCCGGCAAAAAGTGCCGGAGTGATCCACAAAATCAAAAGAACGGTAATGATGAACGCGCGACTCCTCATATTGTCTCCCTCTGGTGAGGTCGGTGGTGCGCTCCTCGCCTTGCGAACAGCGGGCAGACGAGTAAAACACCATGTCTCAGCAAGGGCACAATATCGCTGCCCGCGGCATGCTCGTTAGGACGGGGATGATCGTAGGAGAGTACTTTTTATGGGTCGCGGAGAACGGCTGGTGCTAGCGGATCCGTTACCACGTCGGAGTTTTCATGGAGAAGGGGTTTCAACTGTAGCAACCGGAGGACGGTTCGGCGTTTTGCGGAAATCCATAGGGCATAGGCCCGTGTACTTCTTAAAGAACCGGCTGAAATAGGAGGGATCCTCAAAGCTCAGATGGTATGCGATCTCCGAGGCTGACATATCCGAGTAGCAGAGTAGCCGCTTGGCTTCCAGCAATAAACGTTCCCGGATAATTCTTCCCGCAGGCTTTCCGATGGTTCGTTTTGTCGTTTCGATCAGATGGTTGGGGGTGACATTGAGCAACTCCGCGTAGTCCGACACGGAGGCGATCGCGAGAAAACTCTGTTCCACCAGTTGCAGGAACTTTGTCGTTAGTACGGCCGCCGACTGATCTTTGTGATTCGTTCCAGGATGGCCCTCCGCAAGACGTTTGGCCTCGACCAATAACAACCGCAGGTAGGCGTGGAGGGCCACATCCTGATCGGACAAAGAAGCCTGGAACTCACCTTCGAGCTTTCGGAATAGCTGCGTGAAATCAGCCGCGCGCTCGCTCAGGACGCTAAGGGCCGGCCCCGTCCCCGGAGTTTGCGCAAAAGGCAGATCGTGCGGGTAAGTGGAAATGTCCTGGTACGGTCCCGCGAAGAATTCGTTCGTGAACATCAGCACGTAACCAGCGAAGGGGCCGGTCAGCGTCCAGGAGTGCACTTGGCCTGGAGCAACGAAAACCAGCATGGGCGGATGGAGTTCGTAGACTTGAAAATCGACGGAACACCTACCCTGTCCCTCGCTGATCCAGAATACTTCGTAGAGATTGTGCCGATGGGGAGCGTAGACGTTCCCTTTCGCGCTATTGAAAGAGTCTTCGAAACGCTCGATGGAAAAGCTTCCCCACTTGCTCGACGGAACCAGGCTATCAAGACCGTAAATCGGAATCTGTTTTCCGCTGTTCATAGCCCGACTGGCTCCTGCCCGCCGTTCGTGCTGAGTTTAAGAACCGATTCAGCGTAGCCCGTCTTGGGTGATTGCGGGAGGGCACACTCCCGAGTCACAACTCCCATTCGCTGAATAGCCCGTGGCTTGGGCTATAGCGAGCCTTCCGCGGCGCCCCCTCTGAGCAGGACTCGGAAGACGCCTTTATCATCTTCCGGGCACGGGGAATCCGCCGTGACATTTATCACACTACGTCGTGAAGCATAACCGACGAAAAGGTTCCCTTTCCGGTACCCGCCTCCTTTATAGGTATACGGACCTCCTGGACCTGCTCCGGGGCTAGCGGCCGCTGGCGCTGAACCCGGGATAGGGCTTGAGTGGCACGAAGGAGAGAATTTCCAGCATTCCCGCCTGCGCCATCGGAAGACTGCCGAGTAGTTCTCGTGCGTTCTGCTCGCTCTCGGCTTCCCACAAAATGCAGGCTCCCGGAGTGTCGCCCCGCGCCCAAATCTGCCGAATCGCTCCCTCCGCGTACAGCACGCGCGCCCTCTGCCATTCCGCTGCAGTCTTTTCGGTGAACTGGGCATCCGTGAACGACTCTGACTTCCTGCGAGATACGCTTAGAAATTGCACTTCCAATCCTCCCTTCCGATACGGTTCCGACAGAACACCTCCCGGTAATCCGCGCGCACGGAAAGGCCGGATGTTCCCCAGCCTCTCGTGTGCCGGCTTCGATTCCCTTCAACAAGGCGACAAGACATCAATCGGCCCGTCATTTTGACAGAGCGATCATCGTGCCGTCCCAGGTATCGACTTTCCCTTGGTGTTCCTCTTCCTCTGAAAACCAGGTCGATGTGACGTTACGGCTTTCCGTGTAGAAGATGAAGCCGTCTCGGCCCATACAATGCAGATCGCCGAAGAAGGACTGCTTCTGCCCGGTGAAGCCGAAAATGCCGACTGGAACCGGAATTCCAACATTGATTCCCACCATGCCGCCATGCGTCTCTTTGGCAAATCTGCGCGCGTAGTAGCCGTTCTGGGTGTAGATCACCGACCCGTTCGCGAATGGATTGTTGTTCATGATGCGAACGCCTTCCTCGAAATTGTCCACCCGCTTTACACACAGCACGGGCCCAAAGACCTCTTCACGGCCCACTGACATGCTTTCCGTAACCCGGTCGAGGATGGTGGGCCCGATGAAGAACCCGCCCTTACAATCTGAGGGCACATCCGGGTTTCGTCCATCCAACACAAGTTCGGCGCCTTCCTGAATACCCTTCTCGATCCAGTCCAGCACGAACTTCTGGTGTCCGGCATTGACCACTGGGCCCATGCCGGTAGATTTGTCATAGGCTCGTCCGAGTTTGACTTCGCCGGCGAGTAGCTTCAGACGCGCCACCAGTTTATCCGCGATCGCGTTCTCTACTACCACGACCGGGAGCGCCATGCAGCGCTCGCCCGCGCATCCGCAAAATGCGTTGATGATGCCTTGCGCCGTTCGTTCCAGCTTACAATCGCGCAATACCAGCGCGTGGTTCTTGGCTTCCGTCAATGCCTGTACTCGTTTTCCATTCGCGGCCGCTGTCGCATAGATGTGCTTGCCCACGCTGGTGGAACCAACGAAGGTGACGCCCTTGATAGCACCATGGCGGAGGAATATCTCAGCCTCATTCCGGCTGGTTGTGACCAGGTTGATCACACCCGCCGGAAGGCCGGCTTCTTCCCACAGTTCCGTGATGCGCATCGCTGTCTGCGGACAGAAACTCGCGGCCTTCAGCACCAGGCAGTTCCCCGTGGCGATACAAATCGGAGCCATCCATCCTTGCGGAATCATGGCCGGAAAGTTCCAGGGAGCGATGCCGGCAAACACCCCGATAGGATGGTTATAGCGCGTGGTGTCGTACCCGGCCGAAACGTTCATCAGCGCGTCCCCCTTCATAATGTGCGGCGCGCCCACCGCAAACTCGATGACCTCCACCACCTTGAGCACATCCCCCATGGATTCATCCCACTTCTTGCCGTTCTCGGTGGCGCAGGTGCGCGTGAGTTCCTCGATATTTTCCTCAACCAGAGTTTTCATCTTGAACAGCACCTGCACACGTTTTCCAACCGGCGTGTTGGACCACTCCGGATAAGCATGCTCCGCCGCTGCGATCGCCAGCTCGACTTCATCCGCCGTGCACTGCGGAGCATAGGCGATGACCGCTCCCGTCGAAGGGTTGTAGCAAGGCATGTACTTGCTTGTCTTGGATTCGATCCACTGACCACCGGCATAGAATTTGAGCCGCGGCGGCCGTTTTCCGCTGACGGGGTCAGGTTTGATGGTGTCTTCTTCGAAGTAGTAGCGATTTTCGCTTGCGATGGCAGGCATATTGTTTTCCTTTCGGTTCAATCTCGGAATGTGGGCGGCCGGGACTCCGATTCGCGCTGTTCTCGGATGCTCACAAAATCCTGAATCACTCTGCGTTCGCCAGCTGTTCCAGCTGGCCGGCATGCTCGTTCTGATTTTCTTTCTGGCGCCGTTCTTGGATCGCGCTCCATATTCTCTCGGCTGTCAGGGGCAGATCGCGGATCGACACGCCCGCCGCCTGGTTGACCGCCGCTCCCACCGCTGCTGCGATCGAAAGCAGTCCCCCCTCGCCTACACCTTTTGACCCGTATGGACCCGGACCGTCGCCATTCTCAATCAGCACGGACTCCAGAGTTAACGGAATGTCTTTGATTGTCGGAATGCGGTAGTCCAGGGCCCCAAGATTCACGATTCTGCCGTGCCCATCGAGAACCATGTGCTCCATGAGCGAGTGTCCCAGTCCCATAATGGCCGATCCTTCGTCCTGTACTTCTACCTGCCGGGGATTGAGCGCTTCGCCAACGTCGCTCACGACTACCAGCTTGATCAGTTGCACGGTGCCGGTTTCAGGGTCGACCTCTACTTCCGTGGCCACCGCATTGAATTCCCAGAAGGACGGATGCGCACCAATCGGATGACCCTGTACGGGAGGATTGCTGTACGTTCCCAGGCCGATGATCTCGCCGCGCGTTGGTAGACAGACCTTCAGAGCCTCGGGAACACTCATTGTGCGCCCCGGAATTTTGACGTCGCCGGAGCCAACTGACACTTCATCAGCCGTAACGTCAAGCTCCTTCGCCAGCAGTCGCTGGAATTTTGACTTGAGGTCCCGGCAGGCGGACAAAATCGCGTTGCCCATGAAGACCGTCGAACGGCTCGCGGAAGTTGAATTGTCAAAGGGAACGACGTTGGTGTCGCCCATTACGATGCGGATACGATCGTTGGGCACCCCCAGTTCGCGGGATGCAAGTTGGGTATACACGGTCCGCGCGCCCTGTCCCATGTCCGAGGTACCGGTAAGAATCAGAACGCTGCCGTCGAAGAGCATGCGGACCATCGCCTGCGAGGATGCTGCCGTCGAAGAACTTTTCACTCCAAGCGCGATGCCGCGGCCACAATGCTTTGCCAGCGGAGCGTGCCAGCCGATATGATCCGCCGCAGTCTCCAGAACCTGAAACCAGTTGCCATCGCAGGGCGTGGTATTCGGGATAAACTCCTCGCGGTATTTCGGAAGATTCCGTCGCCGGATCTCCACTGGATCGATGCCCAGGCGGGCTGCGGCTTCCGTCAGTTGCGATTCCACTCCCCAGGAGCCCTGTGGGGTGCCGAACCCGCGGAATGCCGTGCTGGGCGTGGTGTGCGACATGATCGCCCGCGCGCGGATCTTCACATTCGGACAGAGGTAGGGCCCGCCGGCAACATACGACCCTTTGCTCACCACCCGCGGGGCCACGGCTGCGTAGGCCCCAATCAGGTAGTCGGTGGAGACATCCTGAAAGGTGAGATGTCCCTCAGTGTCGAAACCGGAACGCACATGAGCTCGCGCTGAGGCGCGCCGCACATTCTGGAATGTCTCTTCAAGTGTGAGCACCAGCCGAACCGCCCGCTTGAATTTAAGAGCGAGAAATGCCAGCAGTGGTTCGTAGAGTGGCCAGCCCTTGCCGCCGAATCCGCCGCCAGGGTCGGGAGCGATGATACGCACGCGAGACAGCGGCCACTTGAAAGTAGCCGCGACGACCTTTTGCAGTACGAAAGGGTGCTGATTGGCCGACCATATCGTGACCCCGTCGTCGTCCGGTGCGGCAATAAAAGCGTGTGGCTCGATGGCGAAATGAGTCACCATCGGAAAACAGTAGGTGTGCTCGAGGACGAAGGCCGAATGGGCTTCTTCAATGTTCCCGTGTCCCAGATTCCATTCTTTGAAAATATTCGTGTTGGCCAGCTTGTCGCCGGGGCGCAGTTCAGGCTCCCGCACTAGAGGCATCTCGGGGTTCAGCGCATCGTCGATCGAGAGCACGGCCGGAAGCTCTTCGTAATCAACTTTGACGACACTCGCGCCGATTTCCGCGGCCCCGGCCGTTTCAGCCGCTACCACGGCTACAGGTTCGCCGAAAAACTTCGTCTCGTTTACCGCTAGCAGCGGCCAGTCCATGACCGCGGGTCCAAAACGCGGCACTGGCTGCGGCAAGTCCGCTGTCGTCACCGCACCGTGAACACCTTCCACCTTCAATGCGTCGTTGACATCGATGGACTTAATACGGGCATGGGCGCAGTTCAAATGGACCAACTTGAGATGCAGCAGATTCTCGAAACGCAAATCTGCCACATAGCGCTGCGCTCCAGTCACCCGCTCCACGCCGCCCACGCGAATCGGAGAATTGCTGCCGAACTCTCCATCCTTCATGGATTCGCCTCCGCGGCTGCCAGCACGCCTTCGATGAAGCGGTAATACCCGGCACAGCGGCACAGATTTCCCGCGAGTCCATCTTGTATCTCGGCTTTTGTCGGATGAGGATTCGTCGTCAACAGGTACTTGGCGGCGAGCAGCATTCCAGGTATGCAGAATCCGCATTGCACCGCGCCGCTCTCGAGAAATGCAGTTTGCAGCGCGTCCAGTTTGCCTTTCGATCCCAGCCCCTCAATCGTAAGAACCTCGCCCTCGTCCGCCTCAACCGCAAAGACCAGGCATGAATCCACCGCGCGCCCATTCAATAGCACCGTGCAGGCCCCGCACTCTCCCTGCAAGCAGCACTCCTTGGTTCCAGTGAGTCCGAGGTGATTACGCAGAATGTCGAGCAGGGAGTAGTGCGGGAGCACCTTGGCTGAGCATGGTTCTCCATTGACGGTGAATCGAATCGTGACGGGCTGGGCGGGAGTAGCGATCACGACAGACCCTCCTGACTCTGCAAGCGAGCGATTGCGGACCCGAGGACACGACGGCTCAGGATGCGAAGGAGAGCCTTGCGGTAGACGTCACTGGCGCGGACGTCAGAGATCGGTGCCGCATGAGAGATCAGACTTTCGAGGATGCCAGCCTTTTCCTCTTCCCGGCAGTCCCGCTCCGTGAGTCTTCCGCTCTCGTCGCTTACCAGCAAAGGTGTCGGAGCCACTGCTCCATAGGCAAACAGCGCTTGCCCCGAAGCTTTCACCAGGCACGCAACGTTGACCGTTGCCAGGTCGACTCCACGCCGCCGGGTTGCGCGGGCAAATGCGGAGCCCCGTCGTTCTCTTGCCAATGGAAGATCAATCGATTCGACGAGCTCTCCGCGTTCCATGACTGTTTTACCCGGCCCCACGAAAAATCGGTCGAGCGGTACGCTTCGAGTTCCTGTCGATCGAACCAGATTTACAACCGCGCCATATACCAGCAAGGAGGGAGCGGTATCCGCGGCCGGTGATGCATTGCAGATATTTCCAGCCAGAGTGGCTCGATTGCGAATCTGCATCGATCCCACTTCGTGCGCCGCTTCCGCTAGAGCGGGAAAGCGGCTTCGCACCCGCGCATCGGCAACCAGGTCGGCCATCACCGTTCGCGCACCCACCCGCAGGTGGTTGTCGATTTCGATAATGTCCGCACGAAGAGCAGGTATTCTCTTCAGGTCGATTACGATCGCAGGCAGCACCCTGCCGGCGCGAAGCCGCACAACAACGTCGGTACCGCCGGAAAGAATCGTCGCCTTAGGCCCAAACTCCTCCACCAGCGCCAGTGCTTCATTCAGACTATCCGGACGCGCATAAGTAAAGGATTTCATGCGGACGAGCCGTAGCCTTCCCGGTCAGCTGCGGACCTCCGCCGTTGCACCAGCGGCGACCGCCGAGTTCTTCGCCAACACCTCTTCCAATTGGTCAAACAACACTTGCGGATTCTTTCCGCGGATCAGGAAGTAAGGCCGTTCGCAGAACCGCCGGCAAAAAGTTGCCCGCTTCACCCGCCGCGCATCGCAGTCCAGCAACGGCATCACCAGTCCAGGTGCGAGCAGCTCTTTCACGCCGAGATAGTCCATCAATGAATGGAATGTTTGGAAATTACGCTCGAAGGGAATCAGTTCGGCAACTTTCGAGTCAAAATTCCCGTCGATGCAGGGAATTACCACCAGATCCACATCGCTGGGCGCGTCGTAATTCAAGAACTCGGGAGTTTTGTCGAAAAACTTCGCCACTCCCTGGTCCTGGTTCAGTTTGTCGGCACGCTCCGTGCCTTTCGCGCGCTCCCGCAGGAACACGCTCTTTGATCCCATCACCGCCCAGCCTCGGTCATCGGTCACGGTCGTTTCAGTGGAGACAACAAGCGCCCCGCGCCGCGAACCCTCGATCTGCGCCATGGACTTCCCGTGATTCGATTCGCCGCCCAAGAACATGATGGTCAGATCGTGGTAGCGAATTGCCGAGGCATGAAAGGGATGCAGGCCAACTTCTTCCATCTTCCGCGCCAGCATGCTGACCAGGATCTTTTGCAGTTCTCCCTGGAACCACTCTCCCGACAGCGTCAGCGTGCCGTCTTCAAAAATAATGTTCTTGGAGTGTGCCGCGTTTCCCACCGGGCGACTCTGGTACCACACGATATCCGGCTTCGGACGTTGGACAGTCGCTTCGACGTTTACATTGGCCAGACGGTAATTCAGAAACGTCATTGTCTCCAGCACGTGTTCACAGGGCTTCGATCCATGCACGTCGATGCGCAACCGGGCTGCCCCAGACGACAGTTCTTGCGAAAGCTGCAACATAGGGTTCCTCGTCAAAATCGCTAAGGGGAAATCGATTGCGAATCCCCGGGGTTATTGGTCTATCCGCCGCTGACTTTTGCGCGCCGGGTCTGGAGAATATAGAGGCGCCCGTTTTCGAACGCCCATTCAATGTCTTGCGGATAGCGGTAGTGTTCCTCGATCAGACACGACGCTCGGCAAAGTTCGCGGAGTTGCTCGGGATTGAGGGTTGGCTGCTGCGCCTTTTCCGCTGAATTCTTCACCCACTGGCGGCCGCCGCCCTCTGCTTGAACACAGGTTTCAATCTTGTTTGCGATTTGTTGTTCTCGAATCGCCACCGAGTCGACTGGACACTCGGGACACGTCTTCGTTCCGTAGTCACGGCATTGCTTGCGCAAAACATAGAAGTCGCTTGAGCACCGGCCCGAGACTACCGTCTCGCCCAATCCCCAATTGGACTCGATCACGATTTCATCTTTGGAGCGGGTGATCGGGTTGACCGTAAACAGAACTCCCGCCGTCTCGGAATTCACCATCAGTTGCACCGTGGGCGCGATGACTGCTTTGTTGTGTGCCAGATTCTTCTGGATGCGCGTAAAGGCCGCTCGCGTCGACCAAACCGAGGCCCAGCAGTCCTTGACTCTGGCAATGACGTTGTTTGCCCCGAGTACGTAATGGAACGTGTCCATCAGTCCTGGGAATGACGAAATGGGAGAGTCCTTGATCGCGACCGAAGAGCGCACGGCTACAAAGGACTCGCCACCTTGCGAAAGATCGCGATAATTCTTAGCGATCTCCTTTTCGATCTCGGCAGGCATGGCCGCGCCCATGATCAGGTCCCGGATACTCTGCGTCTTGCCTTCCAGGTCCTGATAATTCTCTACGTTGAGCGTCGCCGCAATGGCGTCGACCCTCTGCCGCAGATCGTTAACCTCCAGGTGGTGATAGTAGGAGCTGCCTAGAACGCTGAAACCGTCGGGAACGTTCAGGCTCAATTTGCTGAGTTCGCCGAGGTGCGCAGCCTTGCCTCCGCACTCTTCGAACATCTCTTTGCTCAGTTGGGAAAGCCGCTTGACAAACTTGGCCGGAGTCTCCTGCTCGAGAGTGGCGGTTTGGGGATTGGGCGCACCGATTGCCGTCATATTGCTTCCTGTTTGTCCTTCTTACGAATCCAGCCTGATAGCTGCAATATCGATATCCCGGAGAGCGCGCGGAGTGGTAGGACGCCGCCGGATGATCGAAGGTACTTTTTATGGGTCGCGAGTTTGCGGCCTGCGGATCAATCAGTTGGTGTGATCGGACGGACTATCAACCGAGACAATCCATAAAAAGTACCCTCCACTGTTGCGCGGCGTCCTAACCCCACTTCGCTCTCTCCTCCTATGCTTTTGCTTCGCGATCCGCCGCGAATGGCGCTGATTCTGTGCGCGCGTTGATGTTCACGCGCGGCTTCGTTCGCGCGACCGATTCGTCTCGCGAGACAACTACAGATTCCAGCTCCGGGAGGACTTATGAGCATCGATTATTCGGGCTTTCAACTGAAGGACAAAATCGCCATCGTGACCGGCCCTTCGCAGGGTATCGGCCGCGCCATCGCGTTAGGGTTCGCACAGGGGGGCGCTCATCTGGTTCTCGCTGAGCATCCCGAACTGCATCAGGATGCGCTCAAGAAACTGAAAGCTGAGATTGAGCGCATGGGCCGCAAGGCGGTCATCGCCCTGACTGATATCTCGAAGGTCGACCAGGTTCGCGCCATGGTCGACACCGCCGTCAAAACCTTCGGCCGGCTCGATATCCTCGTGAATAACGCCGGGTGGACCTGCAACGGTCCGGCGCTCGACGTAACTGAAGAGGACTACGACAAGACCGTCGATTCAACCGTGAAAGGCACATTCTTTGCGTGCCAGGCGGCAGCTCGCGTAATGATTCCGCAAGGCGGCGGAAGAATCGTCAATATCGGCTCGAACTTCGCTGTCTCCGCGTGGAAAGGCCGCGTCGTCTATTGCGGCGCAAAGGCCGACGTGCACGAGCTGTCGCGCGCCATGTCGCTCGAGTGGGCGCCGAAGGGCGTTGTCGTAAACGTCGTCGCCCCGTGCATCACTGAAACCGCGTCCCGCAAGCCCATCATCGAGAAGCCCGGATACAAGGAGTGGGTTACTCAGGAAAAGTTGCCCAGCGGGCGCTGGAATCAACCGGAAGACCTGGTCGGTGCAACGCTTTTCCTCTGTAGCCCGATGGCCGCACAGGTGGTCGGACATGTTTTGTTCGTCGACGGCGGTTGGACGATTCACTAACGCTTCCGCTCGCGGATGACGGGCCGACCCGTGGGCCGATCCGAAACGGCGTCGAAAAATAGCCGGGCGGGCCCGCCCGGCGCTCCGTAAACCGAGGGAGCTTATGAAACGCAATCCTATCCTCGATTTTGAAATCGACAGAGCTCAAATCCACTACGTCGGTCATGACCTACAGCGCCCCGAGTGCATCCTTGCCGAACCGGACGGCACACTCTGGGCTGCCGACGCCCGGGGAGGCGTCGCCAGGATATCTCCCGACGGCACACAACGGATCATCACCCAGAAACATTCGGCAAGTTTCCGCCAGGCCGCGAATGAGGCCACGCAGTACCTGACCGGTACGCTGCCCAACGGCTTGGCCTTCGCAAAAAACGGCGACATCCTGATCTCCAACTTCGGCACCGATTGCCTGGAGATCATGCGCCGCGATGGTTCGACCCGCGTGCTTGCGGACAGCATTGATGGCGAGCCAATCGGGAAGGTGAATTTTGTTCTCCGCGATTCGCTCGATCGAATCTGGATCACCGTAACGACCCGGATCAAGAATTGGATGCAAGCCCTTCGCACCGACCTCGCCGATGGTTACATCGCCCGCTACATCGATGGCAAGTTCCACATCGTCGCCGATGGTTTTCACTTTACGAATGAGATTCGCTTCGATGCCAATGAAGAATGGCTCTATGTAGTCGAGACCACCGGGGGATGCATCAGCCGCATGCGCATCGATAACCACGGCCGGCTCTTTGAGCGCGAGGTCTTCGGTCCAACCAGTCTCGGCAAGGGCGCCTGGCCAGACGGCATCGCCTTCGACAGCTATGGAAACCTCTGGGGGACGATGGTGTATTCCGACAAGTTGTTCGTCTTGACCCCCGATGGCGACTTGAAGATCTTGCTCGATGAGGGCGATCCCCAAAAAGTAGCCGCGCTGGAGGACCAGTTTTTCGCCGGTCACGTCACCGAAGACGTACTGTTCGCCACCGGCCAGGGCATCGCTCCATGGATGGCCAGTGTAACTTTTGGCGGCTCCGATCTACGCACCGTTTACCTCGGCGCGCTCAAAGAAAAGCGCATTCCGAGCTTCCGTGTTCCGGTCGCTGGGCTACCTATGGTCCACTGGCGTCCCGCGACCCTGTACGCGGACTTGCGTGTCCCCGTCGGTTGCTGAATTCGGTCGACCTTTCTCAACGAGGAGTTCTTATGCCAGTCGCTTCCGCCATCGCCCTGGAGCAGGTAACCACAAATGTTTTCACGACCACCAGGATTCGAGGCTGCAATCCGAGCATCGTCTTCACCAAAGAAGGTTCCGTCTTCATCGACACGGCGCAGTGGATTTCGACTCTCCTCGAGATGAAGGAGTTTGCCTTGGAGCGTGGCCCGATTCGGTACCTCATCAACACCGAGGCGCATATCGACCACATCTTCGGAAATCACTGGTTCGCCGGCGTCTGTCCGGTCATTGGGCATGAGAAACTCCACGAGACTTTTTGGCTGGTCCCCGGCGACATGAACGCCTATGACTACAGCCTGGATGTGATCCGGCGCCAGGATCCCCAGGCTCTCCAACTGATGCCGTCGCAAGCCGACTACATTTTGAACCCGCCCTCGATCACCTTCAGCGATCGCATGTCATTCCGCCTCGGCGATCATACCTTCAAACTCTATTTCACTCCCGGGCATTCGCCCTCGCAGATCTGCGTCTATGTTCCCGAAGAAAGAACGGTCTTCGTTGGTGACACGATTTTCGCGAACTGCCAGATGTGGTTGCACTCCGCGGATATCGACGCCCTCGTCGCTTCGTTAAAGTTCCTGGGGACGCTGGATGTCGATCACATCGTTCCCGGACACGGCCCCGTCGTCAACAAGGACTACCTGAACGTACAGATCGGATTCATCTATGAATGGATCGGCGCTGTTGCGGCGGGCATCACCAAGGGGTGGAGTGAGGAAGAATGCATTGCGCGGATTAACTTCAAGAGCCGCTACCCGGTCGACATAGGCCAGGATGAGTCGATGGACTACATTCAACGTACCAACGTGATCAAGTGCTACAACTACATCACGGGGCGGCGTCAGTAACTGGACTACCAATTTCTACACGAGCGAATCCTGTTCACCGGGCCCCGCGCAGACCGGCCAAGCTAAGCATCATCACACTAGATGCTTACCAACTCGCGATTGCCCCGCCTCGCCGCCGTGCCTGATACGCGACAGCAAGGCGAGGCAACCAACTCCACGAAAATCAAACCGTTGCCAGTTCTGCTTTCTTTTCGGCCGCGTGTTTGATCATCGCAAGCAACACCTCGACAGTCTTATCGACAAAGACTGGATCATTAATGTTGGCGTCGATTTCAATGATCGGAATGCCCGGCTTTACCAGCTTCTTGATGGTGTTGAAACACGCCTGGTTGGCGGCAACGTCCCAGAACTCTCCACCCGGGCTGTCCAACATGGAGACACCCTTCAAGGGAAGAAGGATCGTAACATCGCTGGTCGTGTGGGCATTCGCCGCCCGCGCGATCAGTTCGCCGATCTTTACGTTCTCCTCGACGTCGGTGCGCATCAGCGTCACGTTTGGATTCCACTTGTACAGCTTGCGCGACTGGTACTTGGGAGGCATGGTCTCCACGCCCCAGAAGTTCGCCATGTCGACGCAACCCGGTACGATGACCGTCGGGATACCCGTTCTCGCCCCGGCCATCAGGCGATCCGGACCTGCCGACATTACGCCGCCGCACACGAAGTCTGCCAGTTCTGTGGTGGTGAAATCGAAGCAGGCATTGACCAGGCCGTCCTCAATCAGACTCTCCATCACCTTGCCGCCCGTGCCGGTGGCATGAAAGACCAGCACTTCGTAGCCCTCTTTTTCGAAAAGCTGCTTGCCTCGGTCGACGGCCTTGGTCGTGTTCCCGAACATGCTGGCGGTGATGACCTGCCGGCTCTCGTCGATCTTCGGGCGCTCCTGCTTTACCGCGCCCGCGATCGCGCCGGCGGCATTGGCATAGACCAGTTTGCTGATACGGTTCAAGCCGGCTACGTCCACAATCGACGAGACCATCATGATGTCTTTCGTCCCGACATACGCCGAGACATCTTCGCTGGCCACGGTGCTTACCATCAGCTTGGGGAAGCCCACCGGCAGCGCCCGCATTGCGGCCGATGCGATCGACGTTCCTCCACTGCCCGCCATGCCGAGTATGCCGCCGATTTTCCCGTCGTCGTAGAGCTTCCGGACGACTTTCGTCAGCCCTTTCGTCATGGTCTCCATGCAATAGTCCTTCTTCTGTTCGGCCTGCATGGCTTTCAGATCGCCCCCGCCGGCTTTGGCAACCTCGCTGCGCGGAATGTCCACGTAGATTCCCTTCGCCTGCCCGAGCACGCCAAAATCCACCACCAGAGTTTTGAGGCCCTGTTGCTCAATCAACTGTTGAACGTACGCAAAGTCTTCCCCTTTCGTATCCATTGCGCCCACAAGTAATACGGGTTTCGGCATAGGTGTCCTTCTTTCGTAAGGTATGAAGATTGGATTTTCGAACTCTCCGCCTATCGTCTCTACTGAAGTGCCTTCATCACGAGATGTCCGCCCTCCATGCTGGCTTGCGGGACGCAGGAATACACGTCGATGCGAGCACAAAAGGCGATTTCCTCTTGCAAACCAAGTTGCGCCATCACCTGTCCGCTCTCGCTCTCTTGAAACGCCACTTCTCTCGGCAGCGCCTCGCTCACCGCCTGCGCGATGCGTGCCCCGTCCCCAAGCTCGGCCTGCGGCAGCAAAGTGTGCAGACTCTTGACGAAGACACCGGCAAAGTAGGTGTCGTCCAGAATCGGCATTCCCCCTCGTCCAGCGCACGCCACCACAATTCCCGGACCCGTCGCCGAGTGCCTCCAGCCGTCGCTGATCGTTTCCTTAACTGGGGTTCCGGCGGCCAAGGCCCCGTTCGACAGTAGTTTCGCTGCTTTGAAGACGCACGCACTGAGGTTTAGAAAACTGCCGGCCAGTATTGCCCCGCCGATCGAAGTGAGCATCTTGACCAACTTTGTGCCATTCGAAGTCGTGTGAACGGCGCTCCTGCCCTGGATTCGATCCTTGGCATGGAGCAGTGCCAGTGGCGAGTTGTCGAAATCGAAGCCCGGTATCGGCAACGCTCCCTGCTCGCCCATGGCGAGCAGATTGAACTCGCGCCGCAGTGCCCGCGCCTCGTCTACGTCGCCGGTAAGATAGATGGTTTTTCCACCTTCGGCGAGGAAAGTCGTCATCACCGCAGTGGCCCGCAAAACATCTACGGCGATCCACAACCCAGGCCGTAGTTTCTGTGCAGAAGTATGATCCAGCGCTACATCAATCCACATGAGGGTCCCAAAGAACTTTCTTCCAAAGCGCGCGTAATCGATCGCCACCCCGTAACTCGGGAGGCGCCTGGCAAAGGCGTTGCCTCCCGAGTCGGATTTGGCCGGACAACAACTAGTGGGCTACCGGAACGTTCGCAAAGGCTTCCACCTGCGCCTTGATTGCGCGCTCGGTGGGCAGTCTCTCGACGCTCGATGCGCCGAAGAAGCCGGCAATCCCCGGCATCATTTCGAGCGCCTTGTGGACATTTTCCGGCTCATCGAACGGCCCGCCATGGCACAGAACGATAACGTCATTCCGGACTTGTTTGGCCGCTTTCAAAATAGACTTCACGCGATCCACCGCATCGCGCAGGGTTAGCGCGACTCCCGCTCCGATCGTTCCGGCGGTTGTCAGCCCCACGTGCGCGACCAGCATGTCCGCGCCCGCATGCAGCATGTCGACGGCCTGTGTCTCGTCGAAAACGTACGGCGACGTGAACAGGTCCAGTTCATGAGCGATACGAATCCATTCCACTTCCTTGTCGTACCCCATCCCCGTGGCTTCGATGTTCTTGCGGAAGCTGCCATCGATCAGGCCCACGGTCGGGAAATTCTGTACGCCACTGAACTGGTTCCGCTTGACCTCTTCCAGAAAAACATCTGGTAGACGGAACGGGTCCGTGCCGTTAATGCCAGCTAGTACCGGGACTTTCTTTACCACCGGAATCACCTCATGCCCCATGTCGAGCACGATGGCATTGGCGTCCCCGTACGCCAGTAGTCCAGCCAGTGATCCACGGCCCGCCATCCGGTAGCGCCCGGAGTTATAAATAATGAGGAGATCGATGCCGCCTGCTTCCGCCATTTTGGCCGAAATCCCGGTTCCAGCCCCGCCGCCAATAATGGGTTCACCATGTTTGATTTTTGTACGAAACCGTTTGAGCATTTCTTCTCTTGGAACAGCCTTACTCATAATGAAAACCTCCTGCGATCAGTTTGTGGGTTCTCATGACGCCAGAACCATCAAGACATTTGTCAAGGATTTGAATAGGTTGCGGTCGGGAATGGGGTTGTCGATCATGCTATTCCCTGTGAATTTCAGTCGGTGCTCCGGGCTCCTCGGCTCTTTACAAGCGCAAAGAAACCCATGTGCACGAGTCGCAACGAATAGTAGTGCAGAGACGGAAGGGACAACTAGGACTCAAGTTCTGTGCAAGGGTACTTTCCACGGATCGCTGTCGAAAAGCTGTTAATCGTTCGCAGCGGGGTTCAATCGACCGGCTTCGAGAGAACTTTCCCGACCCAGCCGCAACGGCTTCAACGACAATTACTTAAGAATCACGACTCTCCGGCAGGTCCGCTTCCGGCCGAGGCCCCGGCTGCTCGCTCCGTACCTTCTTGTGGCAGAAGACGTCCAAGCTCTCGCTCCAGTGCGCTCGGATCGATTGGCTTCGATAGGTAACCATCGAAACCGGAATTCAAGACTTTCTCCCGATCATCTCGCATCGCATAAGCCGTGACTGCCAATACTGGCAACGAACTGAAATTGGAATTTTCTCGGATCCGCTGTATCGTCCCGAAGCCATCCAGCACCGGCATCCCCAGATCGAGGAGCAAGATGTCAGGCTGGGTCTCTGCGATTTTCTGCAGAGCTTCCTGTCCATCGCAAGCCTCAACCACTTCGTAGCCGCGGATTTCAAGCAATTCACGCAGCAACTCACGATTGACTATATTGTCCTCGGCAATCAGTACCTTTCTCATGTCTGGCCTGCCGCCTTGGCATGTTTGCCATTCTTCAGAACGCGAGCGATCTCGACAAGAAGTTGTGACTGCCAATGGCCGTCCTTGCGAAACAGAGCTTGAGTTTCGCTGCTGATAAGGGCTATTTCTTCGGAACTGAGAGTCTTCCCCGTCATCACAAAAATAGGCAGATCGCGCAGGGTCTCCCGTTCGCGAATCCGGCGAATGACCTGAAATCCATCCATCCCCGGCATCAACAGGTCGAGCAAAACTGCCCCGACCAGCTTCGACGACAGGACTTCGAGCGCCCTTGCGCCGGTTTGGACGCTCTGCGTTTCATATCCCACCGAACGGAGCGTTTCCTCCAGTAGCTCGAGCGTCTTGACGTCATCATCCACAAGCAAAACCGTCGATTCATCATCCGAGTCTCGAGGCACATACTTGCAAATGGTCTCCAGCAGCACGGGTCTCCGAATCGGTTTGACCAGATAGTCCGTCGCCCCTAAGGCGAACCCCACCTCTTTCTGATCGATGATGGAGAGAATAATGATCGGCAGGTTGGCCGTCTGCGGTTCCTTTCGCAATGCAACCAGGGTCTCAAAGCCGTTTCCACTCGCCATCAGCACATCGAGGATGACCGCGTCCGGCAGCAACTGTTTCGCCTTTTCCGTAGCCTCCGCTCCGGATTCCGCGGTAACCACCCGGTATGCCGGCGACAGGTAATTGGTCAGGAGCTCCCGCGCAGGCAGTTCATCATCGACCACGAGGATAAGAGGATTGCTCTTGGCGCTGCTCACAAGCGTGGCGCCGACCCCCGAAGCGCTGGTTTGTTGCGGCTCCGAGTAAGTTTCTCTTGACAGGGGAAGCGCGACGGTAAACCGGCTGCCCTTGCCGAATTCGCTTTCTAACGTGATCTTGCCTCCCTGTTGTTCAACCAGGCGCTTCGTTATGGCCAGTCCAAGCCCGGTGCCTTGCTGCGCGCTCGCCCGGCCTCCGTCCACTTGCCGGAATTCCTCGAACACCAGTTTCTGGTCTTCGGGCCGTATTCCGATTCCGCTGTCCGTCACCGAAAGGCAAACCGCTTCGCCTTCCTCATAACAGTCGATGTCAATTCGACCGTCCTTGGGAGTGAACTTCACGGCGTTGCTCAGCAGGTTGTACAGGATTTGTTTGAAGCGCACCCGATCCGCAAACACGGGTAGATCGCTGGCAAGCTTATGTTCAACCGTAATCTGCTTCGCCATCGCCAACGGACGGATGGTGGAAAGCACCTCGGGCAAGGCCTCGTTCACTTGAAAGGTCTCGCAATGAAGTTCAATCTGTCCCGCTTCGATCTTTGACAGGTCCAGAATGTCGTTGATCAACTGCAGAAGGTGGGCCGAGCCCTGTTTAATGTGGTTGACGAAACGCTTTTGCTTGTCATTCAGTTGCCCGGCAGTCTGTTCTGCCAGGAGGTCGGAAAAGCCCACGATTGCGTTCAGCGGCGTTCGTAGTTCGTGGCTCATGCTCGCCAGAAATTTGCTCTTCATCTCGGTCGCCCGTTGGACTTCCCGGTTCCGCAGATCGAGTTCTTTGTTGGCGTCGGCTAGCTGCGCTGTTCGTTCCTCGACGCGTTGTTCCAGCTCGTCGTGCGCTTTGCGCAATGCTGCCTCGTTCTCCTGAATCTGGTCCAGCATCTCGTTGAAGGCTTCTACCAGAGTCGATAATTCGTCGTGGCTGCCCGTCGCCGCCGCTCGGATCGAATAGTTCTTCTTCCGGGAAACAATCCGGGCAGTCCTCGCCAGCTCTGTCATCGGTTTGGAGATTCGACGCTGGAAGATTCTCGAAGTCAGCAGCGCGACGAGAAGCGAGGCCAGGAAAACAGAAACGACGATCATCGCATAGCTTCTCAGCCGGTCCGTGACCGCTCCCAGGTCCGACCGGATGTATACCGTTCCCACCGGCTTGCCTTCGAAAATAATTGCCCTCGCTAACCCCAGATCCTCTTTTCTGAACAAATGGCTTTGCACCTGGTCGGGCCGGATCACCGGCAGCACCTGAGTCTCTCCCGCGTGATCGCGCCAGTATCCCGCAAAAGGGTGACCGTCTTTTGTGTAAATCTGCGCGTACACGAGATGCTGGTTGGCATTCAGGGCCGAAAGTGTTTTTTCTGCAGAGTGCGGATCATTGAATAACAGGGCTGAAACCGTGTTATCCCCCACGATCTGCGCCTGGATGGAGACGCTCCGCACCAGCCCCTGGCGAAAGCTGTACAGGTCATAGGCACAAAACCCCGCACACGCTAACAGCAGGGCAACCCCGCTCACCAGCATGTTCATCAAGGTGAGTTTCTTGGAGATCGAATAGTGATGGGCTCTATACATGGTTTCAATCCCCGGACGAGGAATTCCTCCTTACCGTGGTCGCAACTTTGAGCAGTTCCGAACTCAGACTTAGCCCGGCGTGGTGCACGGCGCTCAGATTGACCTCAAAGCGGACTTTCTTCCCGTCCAGGACGAACTGGATCATGCCCCCTCGCTGCGAGAAATGCGGCATGTCACTCACCGTCAGGACGGGCTGTTCGTTCAGGGCTCCGATGATTTTCTGAAGCCGGAGCTCTTCCGCCGCGCTCAGGAAAAGAATCTGGCAATTGGCTGATTCCTCCGGAGTCGAGATTCGCTTGGCTGTCACTTTCTTTCCGGCGATCGATTCACCAGCAAGGGTGGCATCGAGAACCGCGCCAAAAGGGTCCTGACCAAGCACGCAGACCACGAATGAGTCGCTCCGGGACACACTGGCATTGGCCGGCCATTCGACGAAGTGGCCAAAGTTGAAGAGATACGCGGCCTTTACGTCGTAGTCGGTGGGTTTTACACTCTGCGCCGGCAATGCGGCGGCCAGCAGCGCGATGAACGTCGCTACACACCAGGAGCGAAAGCGAACCCGCTTTTGCGACTCGTGGCACCCACTGCTGCGACGGAACGCCGCTCTCTGAGCATCTCCCATGGCGATCAATTCGCGGCGCGCCTCCAGGTGATCTTCGCGTATACGCTTCGCTTGATACCGACGAGCGCACCCGGATCACCGCCGAACTCGTTATGTTGAGGTTGGAGGAGGTTCTTCCCCACAACAGACAGTTCAAGCTCGGAGGTGGCCTGCCACGAAAAACGCGCATCCCCGGTGCTGTAACTCTTCACAGACTGCGCTGATAATGCGCTCACGTAGCGATATGCCTGGTCGAACTCCAGTTTCTTAGGCAGTTTCACGAAAGACTGAATGACCACCTGGTGCTTGGGACTCGAATCTTCATAATTGGGCGCGCTCGTCGGATCGTTGCTTCCCGGTCCGTCTTTTACATTCATCTCCAGGTGCGCATACGAAGTCTTCAATTCCCACCAACTTACCGGTTTCCAATCCGGCGCTATCTCGAAGCCTTTTGTGGTGCCTCTGATTCCATTACTGGTGAGCAGCGGAATAACCGCATGTTCCGGCGCCGGCGAATCTTCGAGAAATGGAGCGCCCACCTGGAAGCTGAAAAGATCGCGATAGTCGTTGTAGAACAGCGCCAGATCCACGTAGAGATGAGACGTCACCAGAGTCCGGAATCCGGCTTCGTAGGCGATCAGCTTTTCGGAACGAAATTGGCGGTTGCCGTCAACTCGCAGATAAATGGGCAACGGTGTCGCGGTCGCAAAGTCCGTGAGTTGAACATCCTCATCGATGCGTGAGGGAGCTCGAACCGCCCGGGTAAAAGATGCCCAGAAGGATTGCTTGGGTGTGCGGTTCCACAGCAAACGCGCGCTCGGTTGCGCGTCAAAGCCGTTGTAGCTGTTGTGTTCGAATTTCGATCCCACAGTCAGCGCAAGCTGGCGGTTTAACGAAATCTCGTCTTGCAGAAAGCCGCTATAAACCTGATCGGTCAGTTGGTGCGGCTCGAAGTCGATGGTTGGGACCGTCTGCACCAGATTCGATGGGCTCACTCGTGCGCCCAACCCCCAAAGGAAGTTCTGCCTCTGCCCGATGGCCAGATGATGGAGGAAATCGACATCGAAGGTGTCGCGTGTCTCCCCGAACTCAGGCTCGAAATGGTTGGTGCGGTCAAAATACGCTTGCACCTGGAAGTCCGATCGGTCGTTGAGCACCCGCTTCCAGCGCGCCAGAAGATTCCCGCCGGTTAGTTCCGCGTTCGCATCGACGACTACCTGTGAGGGAGGCGAATACAGCGCATACGTTGTCGTCTCCCCGGCAATCTCGTCGTAGACGTCGCCTTGAAACGTGAAGGTATCGCGGCTGCCCTTTTCCCAGTCGCTCCGGAACCCGACCTGACCCATCCGCCAGTCATCAAAATTCCGATCGTCGGAATGGAACTGGGGACCCCGCGTGAAGCCCATGCCGTAGACGCGGTAGCTGAACCCGCGGCCGTTTCCACCTCCGTAGCGGAATGCGCCAGTACCTTGATCCACATTGCCGCCGCCCACCGTCACCATTGATCCCTGGGTATCTTTCGAGCTCCTGGTAATGATGTTGATCACTCCGTCAACGGCATTCGCTCCCCAGATGGTTCCCCCGGGCCCGCGGATCACCTCGATTCGCTCAACATCTTCCAATGGGGTCGCCTGTACTTGCCAATAGACGCCCGCGAACAACGGAGTGTAGACGCTCCTTCCGTCGATCAACACCAGCAACTTGCTCGCTAACGCCGCTCCAAAACCACGAATGCCAATCGACCAGTGATCGCCGTCGACCTGAGCCACCTCAACTCCCGGCACCAGCCGCAGTGCGTCTGGAATACTGGTAGCTCCAGATCTGCGGATGTCGTCCTGAGTTATAACGAAAACGGCGGCGGGCGTTTTCCA
>Ga0335078_10003073_pt1 | contig 24942 bp, 26 predicted proteins | sample Lox_Sample_32_FD_206711 | JGI IMG/M metagenome (GOLD analysis project Ga0335078, IMG submission 206711) | Soil microbial communities from Loxahatchee National Wildlife Refuge, Florida, United States - Lox_Sample_3.2 | ecosystem: Environmental > Terrestrial > Soil > Wetlands | place: USA... | reverse complement strand
GAGCGATGTGGGATCGTTGGACCGGTGCTCACTGAGGACGATTGACTCGTCTTCCACGAGGGTCGACGCGCGGAGGATGTGTGTACTCCATCGGTCCTGGGGGCCGATGCCCTGGTGCGTCAACCAGGCAGAACGCTATCTTGTGCCCCGGGCCAAAGACGGGAGAGAGCCGGCTGGAGCTGGCAGAGCAGCCTCCAGTCGGAACCGGTGAGTCGTACGTCCCTCGCCTCCTCGAGGTAGGGCGTGCGGGATCGGAAACCGCCGAATCCGACTCGGGCGGCGAGAGTACGGTTCTCCCAGGCCGCCATTCCCTGGGAACGAATGGAGTCAGAAATCTCGGATCCGCGGCCCTCTCGGCCCACAGGGCCTGGGTCAATGGTTACGAGGAGACGAGCCAACACCGTTCGAGTCTCTACGTAGACTCCGTAGGCCTTCCACCGCTCCTCGACACGACGGACGACGCCTGACCCTATCCACGCGGATCCGGTCTCCCTTGTCTGCAGGAAAAGGACCGGCTGTCCGGGGGCCTTACCGATCGTTCTCGCGTCGTCCCATAGACGGAGGGTCCCGGGCCGAAGCATCGCGCGAAGGTGCTCGTCCGGGTGGCCCACGAACACCCAACCCACCAATTGGTTCGCCATCATCGTGGTCGCACTCTCGGGTCAGGAGTCCGCCGATCGTACGTGACAAGGCCACATCCTGGAGGTCGTCACCCGATGGAATTCCAGAAGTCGTCCTGCCAAAGATCCGCGGACTCGTGCACGTGACGGACCCGCGTCGGCTTGAGCCCCTCCCGTGTGGCGAGATCGAACTGTCGGCGCAATTCGGCGACCGTCTCGTTCGAGAGGGAGTCGAGGAGACGATGCAGGTCGTGGCTGATTCCGAGGTCCAGGACGCGCTCCGGGTGGCGGATCACGAGTCGAAAGTGGTGGCCGCCCGACCGATCGACCCGGAGGACCTGCCAGGTAAGCAGTTCGCCCCGTTCCTTCTGCAAGCGGTATGCGGCGAGGTTTCCGAGAACCTCCGCGATGAAGTTCTCCTCGGAGAGCCCCGGTTTCAGATAGAGACCGATCTCGAGTCCGCGATTCACGTGGCTCCCACGCCGAGAGAACGGAAACCGTCTTCGGCGCCCACCGACGTCCCGAGATCGTCAGGGAAGTCGCGCAGCACCCGGGTTGGATGGACCCTCGTCAGTCGTTAGCCGGCGCCCAGAGCCCCCACGCGAAGAAGCCTACCAATGCGGCTCCGATCCCCAGCGCGGTCCCGATCACGCTCGGCGACGTGGCAGAGACGCCGACCCAGTAGGAGATTTCAAAGACGGCTCCCACGGCCGCGAACACGGCCACCGCGCCAAACACCGCGAACGGGCCGACGGATCGTCGCGTCGACGCCGGACGTTCCGCCACAGGTGCCGTCATGCAGTACTCACCCACAGGACCCCCCACAACCCCATCACCAAGCCGGTCTGGGCTCCCGTTTGACTGCCCGATTCCCCGTTCGGGTTGTAGGAATACGCCACGGGGGAAGTGACCCCATACAGATAGACCCCCGGGACAAGCGACGCGCTCTCCGAGACCACCTGGTTAATGCGGAGGGGTGCGGACGTGACGAGGACCGGGCCCCGGACGGGGGAGATCGACCAGATTCCGAACGCGATCGGGAGCGTGTAGTTTCGGGCGATGACATACTGTTGTTGCGCGCTCGGATTGAGCGATGTGACGTTCACGAGGTAGTTGTCGATCCCGATGCTGGAAAGGGGAACCTCCCACGAGAATGCGACCGGCCCGCCGGCAGAGGGAGCGACCGCCGTAAGGGTTGGGCCGGGCACCGAGTAGTTGAACACCCCTTGCGGGTTGCCCGTAAGCTCGGAGCTTGTGGCCGGATCCACCGGCGGATTGTAGAGGTCCCCGGCCCCATTGGCCGCAAAGGCCGCGAGTGTCGGCACGGGGTTCCCGGGCGCCGGGAGGACCACCAACGCCGCGACGTCCACTCCGAACCAGGGACCGTCATACTCTCCGTCCGGAGCGCCGTAAACGCCGGGGGTGGACGGGGCCTGGAACGAGGCGTAGGACGTGGAACCGGGCACGACCTGCACGTTGACGGGCGCTTGATCTCGGAAGGGTATGTAGAGCGACTGCGTCGCGCCGGTGGCGGTCATGTTCAGCTGAACCCACTGTCCCGCGTAGACCACGATCGTGTTGTTGAAGGAACCCTGGATGGCGCCGGATTGCTGGGACGACCAGTAGTACTGTTGAGCGTGAAGGTCCACGTACTCCGTGTTCGGCGGGTCCGACCCGCCTCCCGCGATTCCGTTCGAGACATTCAGCGCTCCCGGCGTAGCCCAGACGAGGACGACCACGAGCAGGACCGAAACGGTAGCGACCCAACCGGCCTCGGCTCGTTCGCGGCGAGGTCGGGGGGCCCGACGGAGATACGGTTCGTCCTGCACGGGGACCCGGGAGCGACGGGGGCAGGTCGATTGGGCGGCCAGCCGAACCGCTTCGTCGAACGAGAGGCCGGCGGCGCTAAAGATCGTCCCCCGGAAGACCGTCAGGAAACCGTTCAGGACCAAGAACAACTGGCCCGCTAGGATCACGACGATCCCTACGAAGAGGACCATCTGGTCGAGCGAGATCGCCGGCACGAGCGGGAGGATGACCTCCCGACGGAGCACCCCGAGATTTCCGAGCTCGTCCATCGCCAAGACCACGATCGTGCCGCCGACCGCAGTGAGGGCGAAGTGGACCCGAGCGAGCCCCGAGGAGAACCAGTTTCGGCCCGTGAGGATCGGGAAGAAGGCGTAGAGCAGCGCAAAGGCCCCCGCGACGATGGCCAAGATCGTGATCGCGTGGAAATGCGAGATCACGAACATCGTATTGTGCACGTCGGCGTCCGCGCTGATCGTCGCGTTCACCGGGCCGGTGAGCCCACCGAAGATCGACCCCCCGAAGGAGAGCATCGCGAACAGCGCGACCGCGTTCCATTCCCACTTGGCGGCGGGAACGCCCTTGAGCGTCATCCACGCCGAGAAGAACGTGATCGCCGATGGGACCACGATGGCGAACGACGCCGCCATCGTGAGCCAATCGAGCCACGTTCCGACAGGGGCGAGGTAGAGGTGATGGATGCCGAGCAACGGAGTGAGGACGACGAACATGATCGCCGAGGCGACCGCGAACCGGTAACTGTAGACCGGCCGACGAGCGAGGATGGGAATGAGAAGGTACAACCCGATCACGGGGAGAAGGAATAGGACGTAGACGATCGCGTGTCCGAACATCCAGAAGACGATCTGGTTCGCGAGCGGGTTCAACGCCCAGCCCGCGTACGCCGCCCCCATGTCCCAGGCCGTCGCGGCGATCAGCGGCCCGTAGGTGATCGGCAGTAGGACGAGCGTACCGATCACGAACCAGAGAAAGACTGGATACCGGCGGCCGACGGTCAGTGATCTGTTCTTCCGGAACCAGTCGAAAAGGTGGACCACTACCCAGCCGGTCCAGAGAAGGACGGCCGCGCCGAGCGCAAGCCAGCCCAGGAAGAAAAGAGGGCTCACCGTGTACGAGCTTTGACCCGCGACGCCGAGCGGAGAAAGGAAGTACCAACCGACCGCGGGGAAGTAGTTGTCATTGAAGGGCAGGAAATAGACGGGGCCCTGAAGCATCAGCATTGAGCCGTTCAGCAAGATGACGGAGAGGTAGAGGCTCCACTTGTGACGAGGCGTGATGCCGAGGGCGTTAATCACGAGGAGGCCGAGAACGGCGAGCTCGACCTGTTGGGCGAACCCGAAGAGCTCTCGGATTCCGTGGAGGGTGACCGACGAGTAGATCTCGACCATCGATAGGTGGAGCGGGCTCCCGGCCTGATACGCCACCACCTGCGACTGGAATCCGAACGCATCGAACCCGCCGACCGCGCCCCAGAATAGCCCGGCGATCAGCATCAACATCGTGATGCGGGTCATCCAGTCGCGCTCTAGCAGGAAGACCCGCTCGAAGAGCCGTAGCTGGGCGAGCCGAGTGCGGATCGCCTCCTCGGTCTTGTCGAGATACTGGATCAGCGCGGGAGGCCGCTGGAAAACCGGGACCGATTCGCCCTCCGCCCCGGTCTGCGACGGTCGCCCGTCCGAGGTTGGCACCGATGCTCCCTCGTTTCTGTTCGAAGTGAGCGACGACTTATCTCGAACCGGCATCAACTGCGGCGGGCGCTCGGCGGCAGCCCGCGAACGCAGTCGCATCGCGGCCCATTTAAGCCACCCCCGCCGGCGGCACCACGTTTCCCGTTCCCACGAGTTTCCTCCTACCGAAATCGTCTATGATTTGAACCCGCGAGACTCCCCCGTGAAGACGACATCCGCGAACGCCCTCGAACGAGGAGTATTCACTTGCCAACCATTCTGACGCTCGTAGTTCTCTCGGCGTTGGCAGCCGGAATGTCTGCGGTCACCGCGATCACGGTCCGATGGGCTGCGTTTACTCAGAGGCCGCTCGGGGCCGGCGCAGTCCAGTTCATTCTCGCCATGATGTCCGGCATGTTCGTCGGCGTTCTCGTCTACTTTGCGATCGGAGGGACCACGGGTCTCGTCAGCGGATTCTGGGTCGCTGGTGCAACCATGTCCGCCGCCGTGTTCATCGTCTTTCGAGCGTTCGTCAAGGAGGCTCAGGCACCGAGCGCACAGAACGAGACCGCTCGAGAGATGATTTCGCGTCCTCAGTTCGTCGCGTCGGTGGTCGGTCTCGTACTCGTCAACGAGTTCCTGATGGGCTGGTCCTTCAGCTTGCTTTCCGGTGCCCTCGCCCCCAGCCTGGGAACCAGCGCGGCGGACACCCTGGGGGTCGTGAGCGACGCGATCATCTCGCCGTGGTTCGTGTTTCCGATGGCCCTCGAGATGCTGCTGACCCTGCGGTGGCTTCTGGCGGTCCTGCCCCGACCGATGCGTCCGTTTCTCCTGATTCAGCCCGTGGTGATGGTTTGCTCTCCGCCGACGCTCGGCGGGTTGGTCTGGGAGGTCGTCACGGCAACGGCCGCGAGCGTGCTCATGTCGGTCGCCGTTGCGGTGTTTCTCGTGGCATTGTTCCGCGACGAGCGTCTTCCGCTGCCGGTGACCGCGTACGCGACTCGACTGATCCTTTCCTTCGGACTGATGTCTGCGGGCTTGTTTGTCTGGGCGGAGTTCTCCAATCCGCTACTGTTCGCCCTTTCGCTTCTGGTCCAGATGGTCGTGTTCCTGCAAGCTTCGGCCGACCCCGCCAGCTACTCCACGTCCGAAGTTACGCACGGGGGGCCCGGCGCTCACGGCGTCACGCTGATCGAGATCGAGCACTCCTGAAAGGCCCCGCAGCGTCCGGGCCGTCGAAATTGTCCACCTACGGTCGTCGTAGTAAATACGGGACCCATTAAAGGTGGGACAGCAGTCCGCTCGCGACACGATCCCTCCAGGATAGGAAGATATGTCGATCCTCACGGCCGCGCTGGTCGTTGTCGCGTTGTTGATGGCCGTCGCGACCGCGTACCTGATCTGGTTGGTCGTGGAGGCGCGAAGCAGGGCCCGCGCTTGGATCGGCCTGTTCCTGCTCGCCATGATGGGGGAGATGTGGGTGGGCGCGGTCGTTTACTTGAGTTCTCCCACCTCCTCGAACCTGATCGCCGGGCTTGCCGTGAGTGGCGCGCTCATGGTGGCCTCCCTCGGACCCTTGGTCCTCGCCCTCAGAAGAAGTTGGCAAATTGGTAATGCGGCGACCACGATCGGCCCCGGGCCGATTTCCCTGGGGCTCGCTTCTGGGGTCGGGCTCGCTTCCCTTGTCCTTGTTAATGAGTTCCTCATGAGCTGGGGGCTCCTGATTGCCGGCGGGGCTCTTCCCGCGACGGGAGGTACTCTCGCGGCATTCTCGAGCGTCGTCAACTCTCCCTGGTTCCTTTTCACGATGGCAGGAGAGATGGTCCTCTCCGCCGTCCTCCTGCGGAACCGCGTTTCCCGTGTGCTCCTCGTCTTTCTGCTCGTCCAGTCGGCGATTATGCTGTTCTCCCCGACCGCGCTCGGGGGTTCGACGTGGCCCGGGTTGGCCATCTACGTCTCGAGCGCGCTGATGATCGGGCTGTTCGTCTACCTGTTCGAATACATTTACCGCCACCGCCAGTTCGCGCCCGCGTTCGGTTCGTACCTGGTCGAACTGGTCTCGGTCTACGGACTGATGATGGCGGGTGTGTTCGTGTGGCAATACTTCGGCGACGGAACGACGTTCGCGATCTCCGTGGTGCTGGAGATGGTGGTCGTCTATGTCGCCCTCGCGCGTCCAGACCCGTTCCGAGCCCCCCCGGGGGAGCCATGGCAACTTCGCCCTCACTGGGCGTTCGCGTTGCTCTCCGGGGTGTTCGCCGCCGAGGTCTGTATGGGGGCCGTGCTCAGCGTCCAGCTGGACCCGGCGGATTATCTGGGTGCGTTTCCGTTCCTACCTCTGGCAGGTTCTCCGGGCACGGTCGTCTTCAACGCGCTGTCGAACGGGTTCTGGTTCTTCGCGACCGCCGCGGCGTCGTCCTGGTTCCTCATCATGATGGGCCTCGAGATGGGGGCCCTGGTCGTCTTCAAGTTCCGTGAAACAAAGAATCTCGAGAACCGAATCCGACTCCTCTTCTTGATGGGATGCTACGTCGCGTTCGCGGTGTTCTACCCGAGCATCTACTTCGCTCTCGCCTTCCCGAACGCACCGGACCCGAGCACGGTCGCCGTCCTGGGATGGCCGATGGGCATCGGGTCGTATCCATTGGCGATCGGAGTGTTCGGGACGGTGCTATTGACCTATGTCGTCCTCGGGTCGCTCTCCGCGTTGTTCGGCCGGCGGGTCGTATGTTCCGTCTTCTGTACGGCGCCGTTGATGTACCAAGGAACGGCGATCGACTCGATGAAGTCGTTTAACCGCTCCAGCCCGATCGCGCGAAAGTACCTCTCTAGCCGGCTCTCGGGCGCGTACTCGGTCACGATGGGCCTCGTCATGGTGGCGCTCGTGGGCACCTCCCTTCTTTCGTACCTCGATTCTATTGGGGCCGCCAACCTCTACATCCAGGGGACCGACCCGTCGGTGTTCTTCTTCATCGCGTCGTTCTCGGTCGCCTGGTACGTTCTTTTCGTCGCCATTCCGTACGCGGGCAACTACAACTGCGTCACAATGGGCTGGTGCTATACGGGTGTCATCGCCGCCGCATTCCAGAAGGTTGGGACGTTCAAGCTGAAGGTCCGGGACAAGCAGGTCTGCAAGGACTGCGAGACCCTCGATTGCGCGAAGGGATGCCCCGTCGGCCTCGTCGATATGCCCGGTCACTTCCGACAGAAGGGCGAGTTCCGGAGCACGAAGTGCTGCGGCGTGGGCGACTGCGTCGAGGACTGCCCGTACGACAACCTCTACATCTCGGACGTACGACACTCGATCCGCCGCCTGCTCGGACGCCCCGAGACCCGGCCGCGGCGAGTCTCGATCCCTCAGATTGGAGCGCCGCGGGCAGCCAGCGCCGCGACGGCTCTCCCCGGCCTCGGTCCGTCGAACGAGGCTGTGCTTCTTCCGATGGCGCCGGACCCGACGGGGGCGCCATGGCGCCGTAGCCAAACGGGTGCACCCAGTCATTCAGTGTGACCTTCAGATCGACCGAAGGCTCGACGCGATAGGCCGTGGACCCGCGCACTGATTCGGGTCCTCCATCGGCCGCGCGCGTCCCGCGAGGGGACGAGCACATTCAACTCGCTTAGTGGGCACTCAAACCACGTCCATGAACGAGTGTAAAACGGACTTTACCCCGGGGATTTACGCCCTGAAATCGGAACCGTTCCGGCACTGGATTCATGTCCTCCTCAGCCTCGACTCAGGCGCGAGATCAAGTCGCGAAGAGCCCGACCGGACAGGACCAGCGACGTCAGTCCCTAGACCGGCTTCACAAAGCCCTTGAGGGCCGTTTCGATCTCTCCATCGACCGGGAGCCGCGAACGCAGTTCTACCACATGCAAACCCAATTCGTTCATCTCGGGTTTGATGGAAAGCGCACCGGAGTCGAGACATACCTTCTCCGGCTCTGCTGCGTTCCCGCAGCTATTTCCGGGAAGAAGCTGGACGAGTACACCTGCTCGGTGTTCGGTCTGCAGCGCGGTAACGAAGTGGTCGCGACACTCCCGACACTTCGATCCTTCACCTACCAATTCGACTACATGTCGGGGGTCGGCGGCAAAGGTCCCATGTTCGGAATCCCCCAGGGGCCGTTCGAGGGGTTGGAGGATGACCGCGGCAACCGCCTTCCTCCGGACATCTGCTACGCGACGTACAACAATTTCGTCGACTTCCACGCGCTGACCGACGTGTTTCCTCGGCCGTTGAAGTTCATCAAAGGCATCGAGCAATTGAAATCGGTCGGAGATCGGATCGTGTATCCGGGCGCCTTCACCGAAGCACCCGTAAGTCTAAGCGGTGTGGTCCGGCCGGGCTCAACCTTCCGCAACGGGGAGCTCACCCTTGAACTCAAGGGCGTCAGCATTGTTGATGACCGCCCTTGCGCGTTGGTGAATTATGACTCCGGGGAAAGCACCCTGCGAATGGCCTTTATCCATGCCAAGAACGGAGACGTCGTGATGGAAGGCGGTTCGGAATATACCGGAGACCTCTACATCGACCTCGAGAGCGGCTGGGTGCGAAAGGTGACGCTCCATGAGTCCGTGGTTACTCAGTCGAATTCGGCAAGTCAACCCAACAAGATCCCTGGTTACACCGTTCGGCACATCCTGCTTAGGTTGATCAGCCAACAGGATTTCGAGAAGTCGATCTCGATCTTATCCTGACGAACATCGAGTCCCGGTCAGGGATTCGGCCCTCGTTCTGCTAGCCCGACCTCCGGGTCAGCGGGCACACGCTGCTGGCGGTCTGGTCCTCGACCGCGCGGGTCGCAGATGAAACCCGCGCGACCGCGTTAGCGCGGCACGATGGCCCACAGAATCGCGGAACCGGCGAACATCATCTCGAGCGCGATCATCGCGGCGAGCAGTCGTTGACCGCGCGTCCTGGACTTCCGCGAGGCCAGTCGCTTCGCGGGCCATTTAAGGCACTATTTTTCACGGCGCCACGCTTCAGGTTTCAGCTCGCGGTCGGAACCGACCTGAGTTCGCGAACCTAACAATTAGCCACAGCATTCAAGACCCACCGGTCCTTCCCGGTGGCAAGGTCGGTCATGACCGGAGAGCATAAGGAACTCGTCGCGTTGCATCGGGAGCTCGACGCGCTCCACAAGGAAGTCGATACCATCCACAAGAAGATTCACGCCGAGGTGGACAAGCTCCACGATGTCGTGGACGCCCTACACAAAGAAGTCCACAAGAAGAAGAAGTGATTCTCGCGGGAGCGAGGCGTCGCGGACCTCTCCGATTCTTCTAACACCGTTTCGGCTCGTAACCAGCGGTTCCCCTGCGCTACTTGCGGTCACGTCATCGGCCGCGCGCGTGACCGTGATCTCGGAAACGATCGGACGTAAACCACGAATCGCATTCCGTTCTCGGCCTTCCTAGATGCAAGTGACCACACGGCCGCCGCAGGCTAAGTATCGGCAGACTCCGAGAGGATTCGTGCCCAGTGGGCAGTCCGCTCGTGTCGAAGATTTCGACAAGGTTTAAGGGAATGGATGTGGGTCCGCGGACGAGGCTTCTATGGCAGAAACGGCGGCGAAGCTACCGACTTGGTATCGAGTCCTGGCAACAATTGTCGGCCTAATGGCCATTGTCTCGGCTGTGATCGTGTTGGCCGACCCCGTTCTCGCCGTGTGGCTCTTGATCTTCATCCTGGCATTCGGGTTGCTCTTCATGGGGATGGACCGGCTGGTCATCGGAATCTCGGGGCAGCCACTCGGGTGGGTCGGCCCGATGGGGCCTCCGAACCCGAGCGCCCCGACGGTCGGAACTACTGTCTCGACCTCCGTGCCCAAGCCGTAGCTACCCACCACCAACCGCCGCCTGCGAGGGCGGGGATCGCAACGACGAGGACCGGCCGACTCGGTCTCCGGCTAGGTTGACCGGAGGGTTGGTCGTCGTTTTCCCGTTCCTCGAGCACGCGGACATCCCGGGCTGGTTTCGACCTGACCTGGAAGTCCGTAGAACGGACCCGATCCGGGGGGGGCGCGGGACCTTGTGTGAGGCGGGCCGGGAGGGGCTTCTCGTACCCTTAGCAATAGCTCGCGTCGGCACTGTGGGTCCGTCCGCTTCTCGCTCTTCGCGGTCGTTCCCCGTCTCGCGCGTCGATTGCGGTCCCGTCTCTGGACGAATCTGTGGGATTCGTCCGCTCGTGGAGGCCAAGCCTTCCCGACTCGACCGGGCGCGCGCTTTTCGTGCGGCCGGCTCGGACGACGCGCACTCACCACGCCCGGTCGATCCTTGTGTTCAGAGAGGGGCTCCTTCTTTAACGGACGGTGCCACCTCCGCCCGCCGCGTCACCCGCCCGAACGAAGCAAAGGCCGCCCCCGGGGGCCAACGCTCGCGAAGGCCGGTGCGCCCGTAGGGCGACAAGCTGCATCTATACCTAATTATTAGGATAACCAATATATGTAGCTAGTACGTAAGCCGGCGCATGGAGACGCTCCAGAAGTTGACCCGCCGACAACTCGAGACCCTGCAACGCATCCAGGTCCTAGAGACCCCGGAGCGGGGCGCCCCGCTGAAGCGGATTGCGAGTTCGATGCATGTCTCACCGCCTTCCGCACTAGCCCACCTCACCCCGCTCGAGGGACTCGGACTGGTCGAACGATACCGGGGGAAGAGCCGACTTACCGCCCGGGGACGCGGGACGTTGCTTGAGTATCAACGACACCATCGAGTCGTCGAGAGCCTGTTCAGTAGCGTCGGACTTTCTCCCTCCGAGACCTGCGCCGCCGCACGGGAGATCGACCTCGCGATCTCTCACCGCACGGTCGAAGAGGTGTGCCGGGCGCAGGCGCACCCGTCGACGTGCCCCCACGGCGAACCGATTGCGGTGTGTTCGAGCGAACGAGGAGGTAACTGACGATGGTAGGGAACAACCCTCCCGAGGGCCAGGTCGAGCCCTCGTCCTCTGTGCCGCCCGACGGACAGCCGGGGGTCTCGATGTCACCGGGCGCCGGGGGTCCCCGAAGGCCCGCCCGAAAACCTCGCTCGAAGTTGACGATAGTCGCCATCGTGGCGGTCGTCCTCATAGTCGTCGGGAGTCTGACGGCCTACGAATTGTTGACCAGCAATGCTCCGGGCAACCCTTGTGCCGTGTTCACGCCCCAGCAGCTCGGGGCGGACCCGACCCCCGGGACGGTCGAGGGCAACACGACCCCGAACTACGCCGCGGCCACCACGCTAACGAACGGACCCCTCGCTCCGGTGTCTGTGGGCACGACGATCCAAGTGGTTGCGGGGGAGAACTTCTGGGGTAGCCTCGTCAGCCAGTTGGGCGGGAACCTGACGAACGTGCTCAGCATCGTGAGCAATCCGAACGCCGACCCGCACGATTATGAGGCGAACGCCTCGGACGCGGCCGCCATCGCCCACGCGAATCTCGTGATCCTCAACGGGGTCGGTTACGACGACTGGGCGACCCAGTTGATCAGCGCGTCGGACACCGCCGGTCAGGAGGTACTGAACATCGGTACCCTGAACGGCGTCTCGGTCACGGGAGGGATCGTCACGGGCAATCCCCATCAGTGGTACAACCCGCTCTACGTGAACCACACCTTGCTGGCGGTGTACTCCGACCTCGTCGCCCTCCAGCCGGCGTCGAAGTCGACCTTCCAACAGAATTTCGCGAACCTCAACTCCTCGACCGGCGGGGGCGCCCAGGGGGTTTCGATCAACGAGCTCTACAGCCGCGCCAATCAGATCCGGCAGGATTTCGCCGGGACGGTCGTGGTCTCGACGGAGAGCATCTTCGTCTACCTCGCCAACTACACGGGACTCGACCTGATCTCGCCTCCCGAGTTCATGGAGGCCATCGCGGAGGGGAACGATCCCCCGTCGGCCAGTGTGGCCCTGTTCACTTGCCAGCTCGAGAGCGGGAACGTGAAAGTGCTCGTTTACAACATCCAGACCGTGACCCCAGTCACCACCACGCTCGAGGATCTCGCGGCCCCGCACAACGTGACCGTCACCTACGTGAGCGAGACCATCCAGCCTCCGGACACGAGCTTCCAGGACTGGATGTTCGGGCAGTACAACAGCCTGATCAACGCGCTAAACGCCGGGCAGCTAGGGGGCACAAACCCGTGACCGTCACTCGCGTAAGCGAGCAATCGCGGCGTCGCGGCACGGGCTTCCCGGACCGCACTCCCGCGGGACGCCCCCGCCTCGCGGACGCGCTCTTCACTGCGCAACAGGGACGTTGACGTCGCGTGGACGCTGACCTCATCCCTTCCCACCCACCGGTGTACCGGTCGCCGGTGGTGGCCCCCCTGGCCCGACCCGGTCCGCCAGCGATCCATGCCGATCGAGTCGAGGTACGCTACCGCAACAAGGTCGTGTGGAGGGATGCGACCTTCGACATCCAGCCCGGGGAGTTCGTCGCCGTCATCGGCCCGAACGGAGCCGGGAAGACGACCCTCTTTCGGATGCTGCTCGGACTTTATTGGCCCACGAGCGGCATGCTGTCCGTGCTCGGCGCCCCTCCCCACCGGGGCAATTACCGGATCGGCTACGTTCCCCAGCGACACACGCTCGACGAGGACACCCACCTCGAGTGCGACAAGCTCGTGCGTCTGGCCTACCCGGGAACACGGTGGGGACCTGGCCAGCGATGGCGCCCCCTCCAATGGGGCCCCCGATTCCATCCACGGGCGGAGCGGGATGCGGCGGCGCAGGCGCTCGAGGACGTGGGGGCTTCCGAGCTCGGTAGCCGGTCGCTGAGCGCGCTGTCCGGAGGAGAGCTCCAGCGGATTTTCCTTGCCGAGGCGCTGGTCGGAAACCCCGACATGCTGTTGCTCGACGAGCCGCTCTCCAACCTCGACCTCCGTCGGAGCCGCGAATTGGTCGAGACGATCCACGGTCTGGTCCGCTCCCGCGGAGTTACGACCCTTCTCGTGGCGCACGACATCAATCCGTTGATCAAGTGCCTCAACAAGGTGATCTACATCGCCAACGGGAAGGTCGCGGTGGGAACTCCGGACGAGGTCCTCACCACCGAACGACTCTCATCGCTCTACGGAGTACAAGTCGAGGTGCTGCGCGACTCCCGGGGGAACATCGTCATCGTCGGCGGCGAGGACGAGCGGGGGGAGGAAGGAGCGTGAGCGGAGGCTGGAGCGGGATTCCCTGGAGCTGGAACATCGTCACTGACATGCGGCTCCTCTGGTCGTATGAGTTCATGCGAAATGCGATCGAGGCCGGGACGATCATCGGGATCCTCGCCGGCATCATCGGATACTTTGTCGTCCTGCGCCGGTCGGCCTTTGCGAGCCATGCGCTCGGCCATACCGGTTTCTCGGGGGCCGCCGCCGCCGTCCTCGTCGGCGCTCAGCCGGTGTACGGTCTCCTGATCTTCACGATGGTGACCGCGAGTGGGATGGCCGTTCTCGGAAAGCGCGCATCGAGCCGGGACGTCACGATCGGCACGATGCTCGCCTTCGCGCTGGCGCTCGGATTGCTGTTCCTCAGCCTCTACAACGGCTACGCCCAAGAGGCGTACTCGATCCTCTTCGGGGAGGTGCTCGGCATCAGCTCCTCCGAGGTGGCCCTCACGTTCTGGTCCAGCATCGGGGTCCTGGTGGTCCTCGTCCTGATCTATCGGCCGCTCCTGTTCTCCTCGCTCGACGAGGACGTCGCCGAAGCGAAGGGACTGCCCCTGACGCTTCTCAACCTCGCGTTCCTGGTCCTCCTCGCCGTGGCGATCTCCTTTGCCGTCCAGATCATCGGTGTCCTGCTCATCTTCGCCCTGATGGTGACGCCCGCGGCCATCGCCGTGCGCGTGACGACACGCTCCCTGAGCGCTGTGATCGTCTCTGTCGTCGTCGCCGTGACGGGCGTCTGGGGAGGATTGTTCGTGTCGCTGTGGACGAACTACCCGCCGAGCTTCTTCATCGTCGGCATTATCTTTTTTGAGTATGTCTGCGTCCGGGGGATCGGCGCGCTGCGGGCGACGGCCCTCTTGCAAGCGGTCGAAGCGCCCGAGCGGGAGGGGGTGCGATCTCTTCGGAACGCCTCGCTCGCCGCGTCGGTCTCCCAAGTCCTGTTCGTCGGAGGCGCCGTGGCTCTGATCGTCAGCCTCCTCTCGTACCCGGTCGGGGCCTGGAGCTCCCCCGTCCTCTCCGGCAACGTGCTCTGGGCGTTCGTCGCCCTCGCTTTGGCGGCGATCCTCGGGGGGGCCTCCTCCCTCCTCTACTTCTCGGGATTTCGGAAGATGGCCACGTCCTCGCGAGAGTTCATCACGCCGGCGTTCCTCACGCTCGTGGGACTTCTCGGAATTGGTTTCACCGCCGGGGGGCTGGGCCTCTATCTCACGGGAGTGGACCTCGCTACCTCCGCGTACGGGCTCGCTCCCGTGGCCGAGCTGTTCGGCGCGCCCCTGGTCCTTCTCGGGGCGATCTTCGCCGTGGTGGGCTTCGTCGGCCAGGCCATGGGCAGCTGGCAGATGGGGCTCCGATACCAAGACGGAGCGCTCCGGGCCGGCGCGATCCTCATGATCCTCCCGCTCGTGGGATACGGGGTGTCGTTCTTCGGCTATCGACGAGCGCTCGCACATGGGCGGACCCCGGCACCCTTGGCCGCCTCCGAGTAGACCGGTCGTCCCAACGTCTTTCGAGAAGTCGCCAGTTCCGCGACAGGAGTGTTGGCCCTGAGGGGTTGACCCTTCTCTGGGCCGGGGGTTTTGTAATGAGGGGCCCGGCACTCCTCCCCTCGTTCTCTTCGCGCGCGCTGGGCGCGGTCCTCCCATCGGCCGCGCGCTCAAATCACAATGGTTTTGCCTCGGAGTACATCACGCTCTGGCCCTCCGCGAATAGAGGCTCCACGAGCTTTCGAAACCAGTCCTGGGACTCACTCCCCGACTCCTCCCACCTCGCCCGCAGGCGCTCCATCTCGGCACGGTCGTGGTAGCCGATTATCATCACGAACCGAGTCCGGTCCTCGGAGATGAAGTAACGAACGTCCGAAACCCCGTCCTTTATGTGATGCTCGGTGTTCCATGCCATCAGGCGTTGCAGGTCCGCGTCCTTCCAACCGGGCCTCAACCGGGCATTCAGAATCTCCGCGTACATCGATTCACAAGCCAGTCCGCGCGCTCGTCGCGGTCCGCCCTCGACCGCGCGGGTCGCTGATAAAGCCCGCGCGGCCGCCACCCGCCTCCATTCCTCAAATAGCGGCGGGCGGCTTATTGATCCGTCTGGTCCCGGGAACAGGGCATGACCCAGTCGCTCAGCCGCCGTTCAACGGTCACAGTATTCTCGGCGACAGCTGTCGCAGTCGTGGTTATCGTCACGTTGTTTGTTTGGCCGGGACTCTGGCCAACGAATTGTGCGTCCTCTTCGGGACCGACCCAACCGCTCGACGGTCGAGACTACTGCTACCTGACCGTTCCTATTCCGCGGTCCGTTGCAAACTACACCGAATGGAACTACAACTTCCATCTCCATTCATTCTCTTATCCGGGCGGACCGGTATTGAACGTGACGGTCACGGAACCGAACGGCACAACATTCTCAGGCGACCTAGGATGGGCTGGCCCGACTCACCAGAATTCTACAAGTACGTGGCTCAGCCCCGACGCTTCGTGCGGGGCGATTGCCCTCTGGTACACGCAGAACGTCTCGCTCCTGGTTGAACGATAGACCGCCGCGGGCCGACCCGCCGTCGATCCGTACGCCGGGTCAACTTCCGCGTTTGTCGCGGCCACCGTCATCGGCCGGGCGCACCCTCATCGGGGATCGGGTGGTTTGCGCGCGACTTAACCACCCTCATCCGCGTGTTTGGCGCTGACTTTTAAATCACACCGCCACTCAACAAGTCTTGAGAAACGATGGGCCGGCTAATCGGGGTGGCGTCTGCGACTGTCCTGGTCCTCGTCGTAGGTGCGTTCTTCGGGCTCGGCGCGGTTCGACAGGTCGAGGTACAGCCGGCACAACCCAACACCCTCAGCTCGATTGACGTCACAGCGACCACCAGCTACTCGTTCACGCCGAACATCTTCCAGCAGGTCGCCACTAACTCCACTATTCCGGTCTCGTTCACGGACGCGTCCTCCTTGTCCTACACGTTCACGATCATCGGGGTGGAGGGCTGGGTCGTCCCCCGCACCTATTCGAGCGCTCAGATCCTGGCCCTCGCCTACGGGAGCGCCCACCCGAATCTCGTGAACATCAACGTGAGCGGGTCGGGCACCGTGTCAGGTTCGTTCACTTCCCCCGGCCCGGGCTGGTACGAGTTCCTTTCCACCGAGGCGGGCCAATTTCAGTTAGGGATGTACGGTTTCGTCGCGTTCGGCGAGAACCTCCCCGCGAATCTCACGACAAGTCCGAGGGAATATGTTGTGTCCTTCACGGAGAACGGGTTGCCCTCCGGCACGAACTGGTCGGTCAGTCTCAACGAGTCGACACGGAGCTCCGTGTCGTCCACGATCACGTTCGAGGAAGCGAACGGAAGCTATCTGCTTCACACTTGGGATGTAAAGGGTTACTTGAGCTACGCCAATTTGACGACACTGAACGTCACCGGGGCTCCCATCGGGGTCGTGGTTTACTACAATGCGCCTGCCGCCGGCACCTACTTCGTCACGTTCGTGCAGTCGGGACTGCCGCTGAACGTCATTTGGGAGGTCCAGCTTTCTGCCATCATCAACGGGACCACGGGACCTGGAGGAATCAGCCAGAACTACTTCGGCCCGACTCACACTCTTGCCGGCGGGATCAGCGGAGTCGAGAACGGCACGTTCGAATGGACCGCCTACCACCTGAGTTTACCCGAGTGGCCCATCGCCAGCTACTATCCGTTTCCGTCCAGCGGGATGGTGATCGTGAACGGGTCGAGCGTGCTGATCCACCTCACGTATCGTTACTCCTATCCGTTCGCTTTCGACGTCGAGGGGGTTCCGGCCAGCGTCCCCGTGACCCTGCAGATCCCAAACGAAACGGTGACAGGAACCGGACCCGGCGGGTACCTTGTCATGATTCCCAACGGCACGTACTCGTGGAACGCCACCGCGCCGGGGTACCAAACGCAAAACGGGACTGTCTCCGTTCAGGGCATGCCGGAATCCAATGTCCGGGAGGTGTCCTTCCAGACTGCACCTTCGACGTCCAGCCCGCCGTGGGCATGGATCGAGATCGCCGTAGTCGCCGCAGTAATCGTCATCGGTGCGGCGGTCTTCCTACTGGGACGACGCAAAGGCGGCAGCCGGATAGGCGAGAGTGAAGCTTCAACTGCACCTTCGAGCCCACCGCCCACACAGCAGCCGCCGTCTCCGCCTTTGTAGGTTCGATAGGAGCTGCTTCTTGCTGTGAGCGACGGGCTAACCGTTTCGTCCCAGAATCTTGGCGGTCGCAGTTTATCCGTCGAACCTTATTCACCGGCGGGAGCTGCGTGAGAAAGCGCCCGGCGCCAGTCGTGGTCGTCTCGGTCAAGCGCGCTGATTGCGGTCCTCCTTCGGTCGCGCGCGTCCTTCATGAAGCCTGCGCGGCCGCCGCCTCCCGCGCAGGCATCATGAGGACACGGTCGCTCTCGGGCCTCGAACCGGCCCTCGGTCGACCTGCGCGCTCGACTCGCGCCGATGACCGCAATCAGCGTCGCCAGCGCGACCGAGAATGATAGCCGCGAGATCGCGAACCCGTTCCCCGACCTGCCCACGATCCGCGGGGCCGACGCGAGTCCGCAGCCGCCCCGTCCGGCTCAGAGGTTCCCGCGCCCCCGCTTCGGCGACTATTCGCGGACGCGGTTCGAGTCGCGGGTCGCGTTCGGCGGCTCAAATGCGGACGGGGAGGAGATCGCGACTCCGACCCGACAGTTCAGTCTCCTCGAGATCATGAGCGGCCGCCAGGACGAATCCCGGGAGGCGGGCAAGCGGGTGGCGGGGCGGAGGCTACGCGATCTTCGCGGGCGGGTGAAGGCCGCGCGGGCAGTGGTCTCAACCACGCCTGGTCTCGCGGACACTCTCGTTCGTGACTAGCAGAAGGCGACGGGGTTCTACGCGCGGTTCGGGATCACCGAGGCGCGGTTCCGATTTGGCGTACCGTGGGAAGAAAGTCAGAGCTCGAACACAACGGAAACGCATCAGAGATGGAGCATCGGACCGGTGTAGGTTCCTGACACATCCGCCGGCACGCACGGGACGGAACCCGGACACGTCGCTCCGAATTCATAGACGCTGCCGGTGGAAACGAACGTGCCCGAGCCACTGGTTCCATTGGCTTCGTAGACAACTTGGTTTTCCGCGCAATCCACGACTGCGAACCAAACATGCGAAGGGGCGGACCACTGGAAATTCACGGTCGTTCCCTGGGTGGCGTAGATCCCGGGGCAGGTCGTCTGGAGGTCATAGATCGCCACTCCGTGCATCGAGAAGTGTTGCGGCATGGGGACGAGCACCGACACCAGGAACGTCGCGATAGCGACTGCCACGGCGATTCCCACGACGGCGACTCGCCGCTTCTTCGACCACATGGTCGTCGAGTGGTACGAGAGACATGCTTGATGGGCGCATAACGCGAGCGACAGACGAGCCGCTTAGGAGGGCGTCGCGGGTCGTCCCCGCTCGCTCCGCTCGCGGGTCCCCCACCACGGTGAACTGGGGCCGGCCCTACGGAGTCGTCGCACGCGACCTCGGTGCACGAGGCGCGAACGCCCACGCGATCAGGACCAGGCCACTCAGAATAAGCACCAAGCTGATGGCCTCGCCGACCCCCCCGGCCTGGGCATAGAAGAGTCCTACGAGAATCAGAATGGCTGCGGTTGGCAATGGCCAGGTGGCGCGCAGCCGCACGGCTCCGGGGAATCTAACGGCGCAGATGAGAGGCGCGGGTCCTGCCTTCGGTTTGCTCGTCGCCCTGTAAACGTTGATACTGTGCGGGTGCTTTCAAGAAGCGATGAGATTCCCGCTCGACATTCGTTTGGTACCGCTGGTCGCGATTGGTGGTGCTCTACTGTTCTTGCTCTCGCCCGCGCTCGCTGTCGTCGCGTTCTGGACGTTACTCGGACTGCTCATCATGTGGCTATTCTTCCGCACGTTTTCCCGACCGCCGCGATTCTCCGCCGAAGCCAGGTTCTGGCCCGCGCGGAAGAGAACGGTCAGCTCGGCCCGGTCGAAGTTCTTCGACAAGGATCCCCGACCAGACACCCACGACTAGCTCCCGAGTCCTCCCCGCTCGCTCCGCTCACCGGGTTCGCCGGCGTTCCGGCGATCGTCACGCCGGAGTCGCGGGCTTTCTCCGAGCTGCCTTGTACATCAAGGCCCCCGCGAGGACCGCCGCGACCATGATCGCGACTCCGAGAAGAGCGACTTGCCCGTAAGCGGGATTCGGCGCAAGGATCGGGGGGCAAGAGAAGTTGCAATTACGGAGGGTTTGTCGATTCGCCGCGTATGCTGCTTGCAGCATTGTCTCGCCCCAGACGAACAACGCGACTCCCACCGCGAGTGTGGTCGCGACGGCGGCGATCCTGATCCTGCGGTCCACGGCGATCACGACCCGGTAACGCAACCACATTACTCCCGATAATGCTCCGGTCCCACTCCCCTGCAGCGGGTCCTGCCCGCTGGCTCCGCTCGGCTCCGGAGGCTGGGGCACCGACCCTCAGGCGCGCGTCAGCTTTGAGGACGGGGCCAGTGGTCAAACGAGCCGCGGGTGGCTCGGCGTGCCGCGAACGCACAGGCGAGGTAGAGCACCGCCCCCGCGACAAGGATCGCTCCCAGTGGGTGGTAGACCATCCCTGAGGGGCACGCGCAGACCCCGCCGCTGGGGCAGGAACATTGGACCGGCTGGGAGAGGGGAACCGTGACCAGCACCAGGATGCCCGTGATGAGCAGAACAATTCCGGGCGAGTAGATCGCAAGGTCGCGGAGCCACGTCCGCATGGCGTTTACTCATCACGCCTAGTCAGCTGGCCACACAAGAACCTGTCTCTACCTGCATTCAAGCCGAGGGACCGCGGGTCCCTCTACACTCGTTTCGCTCACGGGTCCCAGCCCAACACTCGGGTGGAACGAAGAGACTAAGGGGAACGCCCCCGATGAGTGAACGAATACCCGATGACGGCCCGGAATCGAGGACTCCGCTCTCCAGCCGGATACCTTGTTCTTGGCGTGGGACTGGGGCTCGTCATAGTGGGTTTCTGGGCGGCCTACACGACGCCTCCACTCCCACCCTGCACCGGGCCTCTCGCCTGCACCTACGCGCCGTACCCCGATCCGCAACCGATTGGAGTCTTCCTCGTCTTCGTTGGCGGCTCCGTCATGCTTTGGTGGGCCCTCATTCTCGGGTTCGACCGCCTTCTTTGGAAGTACGCCCCAAGTCGTCGGGCCGGTAAGTCGCACTCAGGGTGAGCGTCCGGGTCTCCTCCATTCTCGAGGGAGCGGACGATGGACGAACATCCGGGGACGGGGGTCCTCCCACTCGCTTCGCAACGTGGTGCGTCGCGGCATCCGTCTTGGCGAGGGAGTATTGGACGAATTCCTCCGCGCTTCGGACTTCCTTTCCGGGGCCTCCCCTTAAGAGGTCGCTCCAGAATCCTGCCGGGGTGCCGCCATAGCTCAGTTGGTAGAGCGGCTGATTTGTAATCAGCAGGTCGGGAGTTCGATCCTCTCTGGCGGCTTACGGAGATGCTGGGTCGGCTTTCGACCTGCGCTCTTGTCCGCCGCAGGGCGGTCCCCGGGTCGTTCCAAAGCCGAAGTGCGGACGGACTCAACCTACGTGAAGTCCAGGAGCACGAGATTGCATTTTCGGCATCGAAGCCCGGGAACGTGGGCTTTGACAAATGGAGCAACGCTCAACGCTTCTCCGAAAGTGACGAGCTTGTCTTCTTTCAATGGGGAGGCGTCGAACAGACCTCCGGGCGCGGGGCTCTTGACCCAATTGAGGTACGTCGGGGCCGGCATGTAACCCACCTCGAGCGGGCCCCTGCATTTGGGACAGGCGGACATCGCGGCGAGGAGCGCGTCGTGGTCGGTATCGGACGGAAGGTCGCTCTCGGGCTCGGAGGGTGTCGGCGCGAACTTCAACGGCGCATGGCAGTACGTGCACGATGTTTCCGTCGGTGCGTTGGGTTGGCCGCACTGCGGACAGGATAGGTACGCCACACCGTAGCGGATCGGTTTGGGGGCTAAAGCCTATCCACGAGTGGACCCCCTCTGGCCCATCGACGTAATGGCCGTTGGCCTATTCTTGCCGCCGGCCCGTCCGGGTGGGCGACGATGTAAGGCCCGGAGGAACCGAGGAGCGAGGAGCTTACGCTTGGCCAACTGAATTGATTCGTGGGTTGTTATCGGCCTCGGGAAGCTTAAGTACCGCCCGACGACATTCTTCCTAGCGTGCGACGAAGGCTCCGTTGGCGACGGCGCTCCCGCAGGGGCGTCTCCGAGATCATCGGCGCGATCTTACTGATCGCTCTCACGCTTGTTGCGGGGGTAATTCTCTGGACCTTCCGAATCTACACGCCACCCCCGGCGCCGACGATCTCGTTCGACATCCACTCGGGGGGGAGCAATCCGGTGTGGGGAGACCCTACCGACTGCCAGCCCTGGGGCTACAGTCTCCGAAGTTACCCGTTGTCGGGGGCGGCGAACATCTCCACGTGGAGAGGACTCTGGCTGGCCGAGTGTAATCCCCCGCACGTCTCCGGTAACTTCTCCGCGTTGAATACCTCGGCGTTCATCGTTTCCGGTATCTCGCCCGCGGACATTCCACTCTCGGACGTCACGCTCACGTTCGTCTGTAACGGAGCCTACGCTCCGGCCCCCTACACGACCACGAATACGACCATTCTCGTGACCGGGTCCCTCGACAGCATGACCTGGTTCCCCGGGTCCTCGAGCTCACCGGCTCCGAACGCGCCGGACCTGGGATGGTGCGGAGGTTTTGAGGCCGGGGGGTTCTTGGGCGGGTCGTTCGGGACGCTGTACAACCGGCTCGCCCTGTTCACCCCGCTCACGCCCGGGGTCTCCATCCTCGAGAGCGGGGACACATTCCTCCTCTACATTCACAACGGCGGGTGGCCCCTCGATTTCTACTGCATCGGGATCCAGACCGGACTCTATGCCGGCGACTCGACGGACTGCCCCCTGTGGCATCGCGGGGCGAGCCCGTCTCAATACGCGTACCCCGTGTTGGACGCCGACGATTACCACGGGGCGCCTCCCTGGTGCTTCGCGGCGGTCGGAGCGTGCACGATCTATCTCACCTACACCGGAAGCCCGTCGGCGTTGCTTGCGACGATTCCCGTCTACTCGCTGGCGCCGCCTCGGGCGTGAGGTGAGCTTCGAGGATTCGGACCTTGGCCAAGCTGACTCGGGCTCGGTTCCTCCAGTACGCTATCGTGGTCGCGGCGACCGTGGTCGTGGTCCTCCTCGTGTTGATCGCTTTCGGCGCGATCCGACTTCCGTCGTCCGCCGCCGGTCCGCCGAGCGTGACGGTAACCGGGGTCCACTGGGTGATCGAGCAGGGCACGACCTCGAGCGGTCTCGGGTGGTTCGGACCGAACGAATTCAACTACACGAGCGCGGACGGCTACCCCGTGAAAGTGAACACCGGCGATAGCCTAACGATCCCTTGGACATTCTCGAACTTCGATTCTTCGAATCACTCGATCTACGAGGTCTATGTCGGTCCGCCCTTCTCCCTCGTGAGCACGACCCCGACCATCCCGTTGCACGGTGGGGTGAACGTCCCGGCGGGGACCGACGATGCCTTCTTGAACGTGGTCGTCCGTGCTCCGTCTCAGACGGCCGCTCCGTTGATACTCAATCTGACGGTCGACGCGCTCTTCCCGACCGGTTGACCTTGTGACGACGCCGGGGCGGACGCGCGAGACGACAACAAGGTTAATTATCGGCCGATGCGCATGAATACGTGAATGGTGCTCCGTCGGCGCTGGCGACGCTCGCGTGGCCGCGCTATCAGCGAGATCATCGGGGCGATCCTTCTGGTGGCCCTCACCCTCGTCGCGGGCGTGATCCTCTGGACGTTCAAGATCACCACCCCGCCGGCGCCGCCAACGATCAGCTTCATCATCCGGTCGGGCGGGAGCAACCCGGTCTGGGGGGACCCGACCGACTGTCAGCCGTGGGGGTACAACCTGAGCTTTTACCACGTCGGGCTGAGCGGGGCCGTGCTCAACAAGTGGCTGGGCAACTACAACGACCCGGGGACCACTAATAGTTGGTGGGGTCAGTGCGGGGACGGTGCGCAAGGCGCGATCACCGGGAATTATTCGCAGCTCAACACGAGCGAGTTCATCATCTCGGCCCATTCGCCGTCCGATATCCCACTCGCGGACATCTCGCTCACGTTCGTCTGCAATAACGCGAGCAACCTCGGGGGGACCACCATCCTCGTGAACGGTTCCCTCGCGTCGATGACCTGGTATCCGGGCGTCTCGACCGAACCGGCAGGCTACGCGCCCTACCTCGGCTATTGCGGGAACTTCGATGCGGGCAGCACGACCTCCGCGAACGGAGTCTACTACAACCGGCTCGGCCTGTTCGAACCGCTTCAGCAGGGGGCGACCACCCTCGAGAACGGCGACACCTTCGTCCTCTACATCCACAACGGGGGCTATCCTCTCGACTTCGAATGCGTGGCGAACGCCGCGGGCATCATCTTCGATGGGCAGAACCCTCCCAATTGGGACGGCTGCGTGGCTCTTAACCACGGGAACCCGGAGTCGATACCGACCCTCGACTATGACGACTACCACGGGGCTCCGCCCTGGTGCTTCCAGAGCGTGAACGCCTGCACGATCTACCTCACGTACACCGGGACCCCGTCCGCCCTCCTGGCGACGATCCCGGTCTACTCCCTTGCGCCTCCGACCGGAATCTAAAAGAGGCGAGCGTCCGTCGACCCGGTGCGAGGCGCGTTCCGAGGTCACAACCGATGGCGGTCTCTCCTCGACGCCGACGTTTCCAGCGCATCCTGGGTTTCGCCGTTGCCGGGATGGCGGTGGTCGTGGTAGTCCTGCTCGGGCTCGTCGCCGGGGGCGTGCTCTCTCTTTCGTCCTCTTCCGGGCCGACGCCCATTACGATCGAATCGGTGGTCCTCGAGATCCAGCAAGGCACCACCTCTTCGGGGGTTCCGTGGTTCGGGCCGAGCCCGATCACGTTCACGACCGGGTTTCCGTTGAACGTGAACCCGGGCGGCAACTTCTCCTTCGTCTGGTTGAGCTTCTTCAACTTTGACTCGATGAATCACACGATCGGCGCCGCCCACCCGAGCTCGCCGTTCGTGCTCGCTTCGACCTGGCCGACGCTTCCCTACAAGGTGCCCTACGACTCCGAGGGCCACAACCTCGAGTTCTGGTTGCAGGTCCCGTCGAAGGGCGGGGGGTCCTACATTCCGACCGTGATCGTGACGACCCTCACGCAGGGCTGAAGGCGAGGGTCGCGACCTATCCCGTCTTCTTCGTCCGGCGCGGAGACGGGGTCGGGCGTCGTACCCAGGTCCCCGCGACCACCCAAGGAGGCTCGGGACCTACCGAATCGACCGCTTCCGACCGGTACCGGTCGACCGCTTTCTCGTCCACCTCGATGCCGAGCCCGGGCTTGTTGGGGATCGGGAACTCGCCGTGTTCGATGGAGTAGCCCCGCACGAGGGAGCGCTTCCACTCGGGCCAGCTCGCTTCGAAGCTTTCCTGGAGGAAGAACGTTGGGAGGACGGCGTCCATCTGGAGGGTCGCCGCGGTCTGCACCGGTCCGAAGGCGTTGTGGTAGGCGACCGGGGCGCCGTGCGCCACGGCCACGCCGGCGATCTCCCGGCCGTAGGTGAACCCGCCCGAATTCGTGA
>Ga0335078_10003072_pt1 | contig 24961 bp, 22 predicted proteins | sample Lox_Sample_32_FD_206711 | JGI IMG/M metagenome (GOLD analysis project Ga0335078, IMG submission 206711) | Soil microbial communities from Loxahatchee National Wildlife Refuge, Florida, United States - Lox_Sample_3.2 | ecosystem: Environmental > Terrestrial > Soil > Wetlands | place: USA... | reverse complement strand
GCCCGGGAGGACGCGGCGGCGGCCGGGCGGGGGCAGCCATGACCGGCGCGCCGATCAGCGTGGATCTGCTGACCGACCCGGCCGGGGTACCGCGGGCGCAGGCCATGCTGCAGCGGGCCCAGTGGGCCGCCCAGGCGTTCGGCACGTACGACAAGGCCACGGTGGACCGCGTGGTGCACGCCGCGGCCCAGGCCGGCGCGGCGCGGGCCCGCGAGTACGCCGAGTGGGCGGTGCGGGAGACCGGCTTCGGCGTCGCCGAGCACAAGGTGATCAAGAACCTGGCCAGCAGCACCGGGCTGGTCGAGGCGTACGCCGGGCACGACTACGTGACGCCGCGGATCGACCCGGCGGCCAAGATCGTGGAGATCCCGCGCCCGGCCGGCGTGGTGCTCGCCCTGACCCCGTCCACCAACCCGGTGGCCACCGTGTTCGTCAAGACCCTGCTGGCCCTGATGACCCGCAGCGCGGTGGTGGTCAGCCCGCACCCGCTGGCCCAGGAGTGCTCGGCCGACGCGGCCCGCACCCTGGCGGCCGCCGCGGTGGCCGCGGGAGCCCCGGACGGCATCATCCAGGTGGTGGACGAGCCGTCGGTGCCGCTGATCAACGCGCTGATGGCCGACCAGCGGACCAGCGTGATCGTGGCCACCGGCGGGGTGGCCGTGGTCCGCGCCGCGTACAGCTCGGGCAACCCGGCCATCGGGGTCGGCCCGGGCAACGTGCCGGTGCTGGTGGACGCCACCGCGGACCTGGCCAAGGCGGCCACCCGGATCGCGGACAGCAAGAGTTTCGACAACTCGATCCTGTGCACCAACGAGTCGGTGCTGATCGTCACCGAGGCCGCGGCGGGCACCCTGCACCGGCACCTCAAGCGGGCGGGCTGCCACCTGCTGGCGCCGGCCGACCGGGACAAGCTCCGCGACCTGGTCTTCCCGGGCGGCCACTTCGACGCGAGGTTCGTGGGCAAGGACGCGACCTGGATCGCCGCCGAGGCCGGCCTGCGGGTGCCCGGCACGACCCGGGTGCTGCTCGCCCCGTTCCGCCTGGTCGTCCCGGATGAGCCGCTGGCCCACGAGAAGCTCTGCCCGGTGCTCGGCGTGGTCACCGTGCCCGGCGACGAGCCGGGCATCAGCGCGGCCCGGGCCGTGCTGCGGATCGGCGGCCGGGGGCACTCGGCCGCGATCCACTCGACCAACCCGGCGACGATCATGGCTTATGGGGCCGCGCTCGACGTGCTCCGGATCGCGGTCAACGCGGGCAGCAGCCTGGGCAGCGCCGGGCTGGAGACCGGGCTGGCCCCGACGATGACGATCGGCACCGGATTCTTCGGCCGCTCCTCGCTCGGCGAGAACCTGCAGCCGAAACACCTCGTGCAATGGACCAGGCTGGCCTACCACAGTGACCCGGCTGAGGCGTTCGGAAATTTCGCCGGCCTGGATCCCTGGCAGGTCCCGGCGGGATCCGTCCCGCCCTACCCGCGCGCGTCCAACCTGGCCGGGCAATCTGCTGGCCGAACGCCGGTCCCCCCGACTCACCCGGCCACCCCCGCCCGGTCTGACGTGCAGACGCTGCGAGCCGAGATCAGGCGGGTCGTCCTGGAGGAACTGCGGGCCCTGGCCGGGGGCGAGCCCCGTGGCTGAGCTGCGCTCGTTCATCTTCCTCAACCGGCTGCAGCCGCAGACCATGTGCTACCTCGGCTCCTGGATTCGCGGGTCCTTGCCGCGGAGCGGGGATGCGGCGCAGATCATCGAGATCGCACCCGGCCTGGACATCGAGGCGCTGACGGACGTGGCGGTGAAGCACGCCCCGGTGCGGGCCGGGATCCTCGTGGTGGAGCGGCACTTCGGATATCTGGAGCTGCACGGCGGGATGGACGAGGTGGTGGCGGCGGGCGCCGCGGTGCTGGAGTCGCTGGGGGCGACGGCGGCCGACGCCAGCGCGCCGGAGGTGCTGGCGTCCGGGATCATTACGATGGTGGACCCGCAGCACGCGTTCCTGATCAACCGGAACAAGCTCGGCTCGATGGTGCTGGCGGGCGAGTCGCTGTTCGTGCTGGAGGTGCAGCCCGCTTCGTACGCCATCCTGGCGGCCAACGAAGCGGAAAAGGCGGCCCGGATCAAGATGGTCGACTACCGGATGATCGGGGCCACCGGGCGGGTGTACCTGTCCGGGTCGGAGGCGGATGTGCGGCAGGCGGCCGAGGCGGCCGAGGACGCGCTGCGGGGCCCGGGATGAGCGGCGACGGGGAGGACGTGCTGCGGTCGCTGGTCCGCGAGGTGCTGGCCGACCTGCTGCCCGGCCGGCCGCCGCCGGGAGGCGCCGCGCCGCCGCGGGCCGGCGCGGCGCCCGCCCAGGACGGCCCGGTGTTCACCCCCCGCGACGGGGTGCGCGACGTGGAAACGGTCAGCGTGCGCACCGACGCCGAGCTGGCCGCGTTCGTCGCCCGGCTGCTGCGCCTGTTCGAGAACCCGGCCCGCCGCGACGACCTGCGGGCCGGGCGGCTGCGGTTCCGCCTCGCCCCGGGCGGCGCCGCCGGATCGGCCCGGCCGTCCCGCCGGGTGGACCGGGGCGCGGTCACCGAGGCGGTGGTGCGGGACGCGGCAAGGGCCGGGGCCCGGCTGGTGCTGGGGCCGCGCGCGGTGCTCACCCCGCTGGCCCGCGACCGGGCCCGGGCCATGGGCGTCGAGATTGAGAAGGAGCGCTGATGGTTACCGCGACCGTGGTCGGAAACGTCTGGTCCACCCGCCGGCTGGCCGAGATCCCCAAGGGTGCCTTCCTCGAGGTGGAGGCGGACGGGACCGGGCAGCGCCTGGTGGCCTTCGACGTGCTCGGCAGCGGGGTCGGCGAACGGGTGCTGGTCGCCCAGGGCTCGGTCGCGGCGGCCTGGTTCCCGGGCAAGCCACCACCGGTGGACGCGCTGATCATCGGCTCGATCGACGAGCCGGCCGGGTAACCCGGCCGGAGAAGACAGCCGGAGAAGACAAGGGAGACGGACGTGGCGGACAACGCGATCGGGATGATCGAGACCAAGGGCTACGTGGCCGCGCTGGCCGCGGCGGATGCCATGGTCAAGGCGGCCAACGTGACCATCGTGGGCCGTGACCAGGTCGGCGACGGCCTGGTGGCGGTGACCATCGTCGGGGACGTCGGCGCGGTCAAGGCGGCCACCGAGGCGGGCGCGGAGACCGCGAGCAGCGTGGGCGAGCTGATCTCGGTGCACGTGATCCCGCGGCCGCACGCGGAGCTCGGCAAGAACTTCACCATCCGCGCCGAGTAAGGGAAGCACCAGTGCCGCTGACCGCCCCGCCCGTGCCGGAACTGCGGGTTCACCTGCTGGTTGCCGACCTGCAGCGGCAGTTCGCGGCCTACCTCGGGACGCCGACCCGGGCCCGCGGCTACCCGCCGATGGAGGGGGAGCACGCGCTCATCGTGGAGGTCGCCCCGGCGCTGGCCATCGAGCGGGTGACCGATCTGGCGCTGCGCGCGGTGCCCACCGTGGAGCCGGGCATCCTGTTCGTCGAGCGGCAGTTCGGCGTGCTCGAGGTGCACGGCCCGGGGCTGCCCGAGGTGGAGCAGGCCGGGCAGGCCATCCTGGCCGGGCTGCAGGCGAAGGCGGCCGACCAGCTGCGGCCCCGGGTGCTGTTCTGCGACGTGATCGAGGACGTCACCGACCGGCAGGCCATCCTGATCAACCGCACCCGTGGCGGCTCGATGATCCTGCCCGGCGACGCGCTGCTGGTCTGCGAGGTCACTCCGGCGCTGTTCACCGCGCTGGCCGCCAACGAGGCGGAACGGGCCGCGCCCGGCGTCACGCTGGTCGACGTGTCCATGATCGGCGTGGCCGGCCGGATCTACCTGAGCGGGCCGGCCGGCCCGGTCGCCGCCGCCCGGGACGCGATCGTCGGCGTGCTGGACCAGGTGGAGGGCCGGGAGCAGCCATGAGCACCCACGACCTGTCCACCGGCGGGGACGTGCTGGACCGGATCACCCGGTTCGCCGGGCGGGCCGCCCGCGCCTACGGCTGCGCGCCGGGCAGCTCGGTGCGCCTGCTCAACGTGTCGGAGAACGCGACCTACCTGGTCGAGGACCCGGAGCAGGGGCCCTGTATCCTGCGCGTGCACCGGCTCGGCTACCACACCGGGGCCGAGATCGAATCCGAGCTGACCTGGATGGACGCGCTGCGGGCCGAGGCCGGGGTGCGCACGCCGCGGGTGCTGCCCGCCCCGGACGGCCAGCGGGTGCTGGCCCTGCCCGACGTCGAGGCCCCCCCGGCCGGCCGCGGGGTGCCGTGCGCGCTGCGGCACTGCGTCCGGTTCGAGTACCTGACCGGGTCGGAGCCCGCCGACGACGACGAGTCGCATTTCGCCGAGCTCGGCGAGGTCACCGCGCGGATGCACCAGCACGCCCGTGGGTGGTCCCGGCCGGCCTGGTTCACGCGGTTTCGCTGGGACTACGATGCGGCGTTCGGGCGCGAGGCCCGCTGGGGGCGATGGCAGGACGGGATCGGGGTCGGCGTGGCCGAGCAGGCCGTGCTCGGCCGGCTGGACCGGGTGCTGGCCGGGCGGCTGGCCGCATTCGGCACCGGGCCGCAGCGCTACGGGCTGGTGCACGCCGACACGAGGCTGGCCAACCTGCTCGTCGACGGCGGCCGGGTCAGCGTCATCGACTTCGACGACTCCGGGTTCAGCTGGTACCTGTACGACGTCGGCACCTCGGTGAGCTTCTTCGAGCACCAGCCGCATGTGCCCGCGCTGGTGGACAGCTGGCTGTCCGGCTACCGCCGGGTACTCAGCCTGCCCGCCGAGGACGAGGCGGAGATCTGGACGTTCATCATGTTCCGGCGGCTGCTGCTGGTCGCCTGGATCGGCTCGCACCAGGGCGCCGACATCGCGCGGGAACTCGGCGCCAGCTACACCCAGGACAGCTGCGACCTGGCTGAGCGCTACCTCAGCCGGGCCGGCTAAGCGCAGAAGGGAATCGCCCATGTTCACCTCCATCGCCGGGCGCGCGGTCGTGGTAACCGGCGCCACCCGGGGCATCGGCAAAGGCATCGCCCGGGTGTTCGCCACCAGCGGGGCGCGGGTGCTGATCGTCGGCCGGGACGAGGACGCGGCCAAGGCGGCCGTCGCGGCGCTGGCCGCCGGTGGCGCCGAGGTCTGCTACGTGCTGGCCGACGTCGGCTCCCGGGCGGACTGCGAGCGCATCGCCGCGACCGCGGCCGAGCGGCTCGGGGGCATCGACGTGCTCTGCGCCAACGCGGGGATCTTCCCGGACAAGCCGCTCGCGGACCTGACCGACGAGGACATCGACACCGTGCTCGGCACCAACCTGCGCGGCTGCATCCTGACCGTGCAGGCCTGCCTGCCGGCGCTGCGCCAGTCCGCGCACGGCCGGGTCATCCTGACCTCGTCCATCACCGGGCCGATCACCGGCTTCCCGGGCTGGGCGCACTACGGCGCGAGCAAGGCGGGGCAGCTCGGCTTCATGCGCACCGCCGCGATCGAGCTGGCCCGCCATGGCATCACGATCAACGCGGTGCTGCCCGGCAACGTGCTCACCGAGGGGCTGGAGGACCTCGGCGACGAGTACATCGGCGAGATGACCGCGAGCGTGCCGCTGCGCCGTCTCGGCACGGTGGACGAGATCGGCCACACGGCGCTGTTCCTGGCCACCGACGAGGCCGGCTACATCACCGGGCAGGCGATCGTGGTGGACGGCGGCCAGGTGCTGCCCGAGGCCCTGGGTGCGCTGGACGCCAGCTGATGGCGGAGCGGGTAACCGGCGCCCCGGTCGGCGGGCGCACCCCGGACGAGGTACGCCGGGTGCTGGCGGAACGGATCTCCGCCGGGCACCTGCGCCCCGGGCAGCGGCTCGGCGCCGAGCGCGCGCTGGCCGCCGACCTCGGGGTCAGCCGGGCCACGCTGCGCCAGGCTCTGGCGGTGCTGGCGGACAGCGGGGTGGTCCGCCGGGTGCCCGGGCGCGGCGGCGGCACGTTCATCAGCCGGGACAAGATCGAGCGGGACACGTCCCGGGTCGTCGGGGTGCCCGCGCTGCTGCGCAGCCAGGGCGTGGTGGCCGGCACCCGGGTGCTGAGCGCCGGGCTGACCGCCGCGGACGAGCCGGTCGCCCGGTCGCTCGGCCTGCGCCCCGGCGACCTGGTCGTCGACCTCAACCGGATCCGGCTGGCCGACGGCAGCCCGATCGTGGTGGAGCACGCCCGGTTCCCCGCCGACCGGTTCCTCGGGCTGCTCGAGCTGCCGCTCGGTGGCTCGGTCTACGAGCTGCTCGAGGAGCACTTCGGCACCCGGCCCGCCGAGGCGGTGGAGCGGATCGAGGTGGTCACCGCGTCGCCCGACGAAGCCCAGGTGCTGGACGTGCCGGCCGGGTCGCCGCTGCTGGCCATCACCCGGACCACCAGCGACGCCAACGGGGCGCCGGTCGAGTTCTCCCAGGACCTGTTCCGCGGCGACCGGATCCGGATCGTGGTCCGCACCCCCGGCGAAACCGGCGCCAGCCAGGCCGAGCCGGGCGGCGGCCGGGTGATCGAGCTGCGCCCGCAGAGCGCGAGCTGAGCAGCGGCGAAAGGAGCCCGCCATGCCCGAGCCAGCCCGGCCCGGCCCGCCGGTCGGCCGGATCCGGTTCATGGACCGGCAGCGGGTCAACCTCGACGGCTTTGCCGTGGAGGACCCCGGCCTCGGCCTGATCGCGCTGGGCGCGCCGGACGACCCCGAGCCGAGCCTGGTGATCTCCGGCGGGCGGGTGGTGGAAATGGACGCCGTGGCGGCAGGCGCGTTCGACTCCATCGACGCCTACATCGCCCGGCATGGGCTCGACCTGGCCGTGGCCGCGGAGGCCATGGCCCTGCCGGACACCGAGTTCGCCCGGCGCATGGTCAGCCCGGACGTGCCCCGCAGCGAGATCATCCGGCTCAGCGCCGGCGCCACCCCGGCCAAGCTGGCCCGGGTGCTGGCCCTGCTGCGGCCCGCCGAGCTGGGGCTGGCCATGACCAAGCTGCGCGGCAGGCGCACGCCGAGCAACCAGGCCCACGTCACCAACCGGCTCGATGACCCGCTGCTGCTGGCGGCGGATGCGGCCACCGCCGCCGCGTTCGGCTTCCGGGAGATCGAGACCACCGTCCCGGTGCTGGCCGACGCGCCCAGTAACGCGGTGGCCTGCCTCATCGGCGCCGCGGTGGCGTCACCGGGCGTGCTCATCCAGTGCTCGGTGGAGGAGGCGCTGGAGCTCGAGCTGGGCATGCGCGGGCTCACCTCCTACGCCGAGACGGTCTCGCTCTACGGCACCGAGCAGGTGTTCACCGACGGGGACGACACACCCTGGTCGAAGGCGTTCCTGACCGCCGCGTACGCGTCCCGGGGGATGAAGATGCGGGTGTCGTCCGGGGCTGGCGCTGAGGTGCTGATGGCCGGCGCCGAGGGCAAGTCCATGCTCTACCTGGAGGCCCGCTGCGTCGCGCTGGCCCGGGCCATCGGCGCCCAGGGGGTGCAAAACGGCGGCATCGACGGGGCGAGCGTCGCGGCGTCGGTGCCCGGCGGGCTGCGCGAGCTGATGGCCGAGAACCTGATGGTGATGATGCGCAACCTGGAGTCCTGCTCCGGGAATGACGCGCTGATGAGCGAGTCGGACATGCGCCGGACCTCGCGCACGCTGCCCATCGTGCTGGCCGGCTCGGACTTCGTGTTCAGCGGGTTCGGCAGCATCCAGCGCTACGACAACATGTTCGGCCCCAGCAACTTCAACGCCGAGGACATCGACGACTTCCTGGCCATGCAGCGGGACTGGGGGGTGGACGGCGGGCTGCGCACCGTGCCCGCCGCGCAGATCGGCGGGCTGCGCCGGCAGGCGGCCGAGGCGTGCCGGGCCGTGTACCGGTACCTGGGCCTGGCCGACTTCACCGACGCGCACGTCGAGGCGGCGGTGGACGCGGCCGGCTCGAAAGACCTGGGGGACACCGACACGCTGGCCGTGCTCGGCGCGGCGCACGCGATCCGCGAGGGCGGTCTCACCGTGGTGGACATCGTGGCCGCGCTGGACGAGACCGGCTATGAGGCCGAGGCGCAGCGGATCATGGACATGACGCAGGCCCGGCTGTCCGGCGATTACCTGCAGACAGCCGCGATCTTCGACGAGCAGCTCCAGGTGCTGTCCCTGGTCACCGACCCCAATGATTACGCGGGCCCGGGCACCGGGTACGCGCCGTCGCCGTCGCGGCAGGCCGAGATCGATGAGATCCGCCAGGCCCGCGGGGTCGAGGATCTGCGCGCCGAGCAGGCGGCAGCGGCCGAGCCGCTGCTGGCCCCGGCTGGCCCGGCGCGGCCGGGCCAGGATCCGCGGGACGTGGTCATCGGGGTGTCGCCCGCCGTCGGCCGTGATGTCTGGCGCACCCTGTCCGGGCGCACCGTGCCCGAGGTCCTCGGCGAGCTGCTCGCCGGGCTCGAGGAGGAGGGCTGCACCGGCCGGGTGGTCCGGTTCAGCGACACGGTGGACCTCGGCCGGATCGGGCTGGCCGCCGCGCGGCTGGCTGGCTCCGGGATCGGCATCGGGCTGCAGGGCAAGGGGACCGCGCTGATCCACCGCCGCGACCTCGCCCCGCTGGCCAACCTGGAGCTGTACTCGGTCGCCCCGGCGGTCACCCCCGAGCTGTACCGGCTGCTCGGCGCCAACGCCGCCCGGCACGCCAAGGGGGGCACCCCGGACCCGGCCCGCAACCCGTACAACGACGAGGCCATCGAGGCCCGCTACCACACCACGGTGATCGCGCTGATGGCCCTGGAACGGGGCTGGGTCCGGCCGGGGGCACCGGCCGAGGAACTCTCCCGCAAGGGGCTGCAGTGACGAGCGGGCACGGTGTGCGCGGTCTGTCGGGCCGGCCGGTCGGCGAGCTGACCCTGGACGCGGTCCGCCGCGGCGAGATCGGCGTGCCGGACCTGCGGATCCACCCGGACTCGCTGGAAGCCCAGGCGGTGGTGGCCGGGCAGCACGGCAACCCGCAGCTGGCCGAGAACCTGCGCCGGGCCGCGGAGCTGACCGCGCTGCCCGACGACGAGGTGCTGGCCATCTACGACGCGCTGCGGCCCGGCCGGTCCACCGCGCAGCAGCTCACCGGGCTGGCCGCGTCGCTCACCGCGCGCGGGCTGCCCCGGTGCGCCGCGCTGCTGACCGAGGCGGCCGAGGTGTACGAGCGGCGCGGCCTGACCCGGTGAGCGCCATCGCGCGTCCCGTCCATGATCGTGGCCGGTTTGGGCCAGCCAGCGCCCCCAATAGCCCACGATCATGGGAGGCAGCTGGATGGGCGTGATCGCCGGGGTGGACATCGGCAACGCGACCACGGAAGTGGCCGTGCTGGACGGCGGGCGGCTGCTCGGTACCGGCCGGCTGCCCACCCGGGGCCGTAAGGGCTCGGCCGAGTCGGTGCACGGCGCGGCCGCGCTGGTCCGCCGGGCCGAACGGCGGCTCGGCGTCCAGGTCACCGAGGCCAGCATCGCCCCGCTGCGCGCGGTGGACACCGCGACGCTGGCCGTCCCGGCGCTGCCACCACGCACCGGCCGGCTTCGGGTGCTGGCCGCCGGGGTGGCCACGCCGGGCGGCGCGGGCAGCTGCATCGGCCGGCCGCTCGCGCTGGATGGCCGCCGCGGCGCGGCCCGCCCGCCCGCGCCGGGCGGGCCGCAGGTCGTGCTCGTGCCGCCCGGGCTGGGCTACGCGGCCGCGGCCAGCCTCCTGCGGTCGGTGCTCGATGCCGGGGTGCCAATCGGCGCGGTGCTGGCCGCCGGGGACGAGGGGGTGCTGATCGCCAACCGGCTGGGTGTCCCGGTGCCCGTCATCGACCAGGTGGACACCGCGGCTGCCGCGGCCTGCGCGCTGCTCGCGGTCGAGGTCCGGGCGCCCGGGCGGCCGCTGACCACGCTCACCGACCCGGTCGCGCTGGGCGCGGCGCTGGGCCTCGGCGACGCCGAGACCGCCGACGCGGTCACGCTGAGCCGGCTGCTGCTGGACTTCTCCAACGCGGTGATCGGGCTGGGCGGCCCGATCACCGACCGGGACGGCGGCGCCGCGCCCGCCGAGCCGTGGCTGGTCAGTGGCGGCCACCGGGTCCCGCTCCGCGAGGCATGCGCCGGGCTGGCCGGCTGGCCGCCGGGCCGGGTCAGCGCGCTGGGCACGACCTCGGGCGAGACCCCGGTGGATGACCTGTTCGCGCTGGACCTGGCCCAGGTCGCGGACACCGCCACCGCCCGCCGGGGCAGCACCGGGCGGACCGTGCTGGCCGCCTCGCTGCACCGCGCCGGGGCCGGGCCGGATCACCCGGCGCTGCTCGCCGAGCTGCTCGGCCGGCCGGTGCGCTGCCTGATCAGCGAGCCGGCCGCGGCCCGGCTGGGCGCGCAGACCACCCCGGGTGCGCGGCCGGACGCCGTGGTCGTGGACATCGGCGCGGGCACAATCGACGTCATCGCGCCGGACGCCGAGGCGGTGGTGGCGGGGGCCGGCGACCTGCTCACCGCGGCCGTGGCCGAGCTGCTGGACCTGCCCCGGGCCGCGGCCGACTGGGTCAAGCGCGGCCCCTGCCTGCGGGTCACCGGCAGCCAGCAGTTCGAGGCGGAGGACGGCAGCCGCGGATTCCTGGACCGGCCGGTGGCCGGCGGCGCGGTCGGCATGCTGGCCGCCCCGGGGCCGGCCGGGCTGCTGCCGTTCGACGGGCGGCACAGCCCGGCCGAGTGGCGGGCGATCCGGCTGCGGCTGAAGGAAGCGGTGTTCGCGGCCAACCTGCTGCGGGCCGCCCGCACGCTCGGCCGGGACCCGCGCCAGGTGCTGATCGCCGGCGGCCCCGCCGGTGATGACGAACTGCTCGGCGTGCTGCTGCGGGTCCTGCCCGGGCAGGTCAGCGCCGGCCGGGCCAACGTCGGCGGCACCCTCCCCGGTGAGCCCGCCGGGCACCGGCACGCCGCCGCGCTCGGCCTGGCCCTGGCGCTGGCGGCGGCCGGACGCTAGCGCCGGGCGGCGCTACGACAGCACGCGGCGGCGGAAGTTGTGCAGCCCGATGGCCAGGAACAGCGCGCCGAACGCGATCACCACCGGGTAGATCACGTACAGGTGCAGGTGCGGTGCCTCGGTGAACGCGGCCCGCATCCCCTCGTTCACGTAGATCAGCGGGTTGATCAGCACCAGCGTCTGCAGCCAGTGCCAGCCGCCCAGGGTGACCGGCGCGAGCCTGGTCCACGAGTAATAGGTGCCGCCCAGGAACGTGATCGGCAGGATGATGAAGCCGAACATCAGCCCGATGTTGCGCGGCTCGAAGCTGGTGCCCAGCAGCAGCCCGAGCCCGGCCATGGCCACGCAGGCCAGCGGCACGAACGTGACGATGATCCACCAGTGCAGCGAGATGTGCGCGTGCACCCCGGGCGCGTGCACCACCGAGGCCATCGGCAGCACGATGATCGCCGACAGCACGCCCTGGGCCGCGCCGGACAGCACCTTGGCCACCGCCACCAGCCAGATCGGGCACGGGGCCTGCACCCGGTCCTCGATCTCCCGGGTGAAGCCGAACTCCTGGGCCATGGCCAGCGCGATGGACTGCACGCCCTGGAACATCACCGAGATGCCGACCACGCCGGGCACCAGGATGGTGGCGAACGCGGACTGCGCGACGGGGCCCCGGCCGCCGATGCCCTGGCCGATCTTCGGGAACACGAACAGGAACACGAAGCACAGCAGGAAGGGCTGGATGATCGTGCGCAGCACGAACTCCCACAGGTGCTTGCGCAGCACCACCAGGTCCCGCAGCATCAGCGCGCCCAGCGCGGTCCAGCTGGCCGCGGCGACCGACCGGGTGGGGCCGCCGCCGATCCGCTGGGCCGGGGTGGCCGGGGTCACCGAGGTCGTCATCAGTCCCGCAGCTCCTTCCCGGTCAGGTTGATGAACACAGTCTCCAGGCTGGGCTCGGCCACGGACAGGTCGACCAGGTCGAAGCCGCCCCGCTCGGCGGCCAGCACGATGCGCGGGACGAGCCGCTCGGTGCCCTGCACGTGCAGCTGGAGGCCGCCGTCGATCTGCCGGGTCCGGGTCACCCCGGCCACTTCCTGGCTGAGCAGCCCGGCCAGCCGGGCGGTGTCCCCGGCCGTCTTGACCGTGACCACCGTGTCGGCCTGCACGCTCTGCTTGAGCGCGGCCGGGGTGTCCAGGGCCAGGATGCGGCCGTGGTCCATGATGGCCACCCGGTCACACAGCTGGTCCGCCTCTTCCATGTAGTGCGTGGTGAGCAGGATGGTCTGGCCGCTGCGGTGCAGGCCGCCGAGCAGGTCCCACAGGGCCAGCCGGCTCTGCGGGTCGAGCCCGGCGGTCGGCTCGTCGAGGAACAGTACCGACGGGCGGTGGAAGATCGCCCGGGCCACCATGAGCCGCTGGGCCATCCCCCCGGACAGCGCGTACACCGACGCCCCGGCCCACCTGGACAGCTGGAACTGGGCCAGCAGCTCGTCCGCGGTCCGCCGGGACGCCTTGGCGCCCATGCCGAACAGCCGGCCGTGGAAATACAGGTTCTCCCAGACGGTGAGCTGGCGGTCCAGCGTGTTCTGCTGCGACACAATGCCGCTGAGCTGCTTGGCCAGCGCCGGGTGCGCCGCCACGTCCACCCCGGCCAGGTAGGCCCGCCCTGAGGTCGGCACCACCCGGGTGGTCAGCATCCCGGCCGTGGTCGTCTTCCCGGCCCCGTTCGGCCCCAGCAAGCCGAAGATCTCACCGGCCGCTACGTCCAGATTCAGCCGGTCGACTGCGGCAAAGTCCGTTCCCGGGTAGACCTTGGTGAGGTCCTCGGTATGGATGACCGCGTCTCGCTGGCCGGTGGGCCGCTCGGCAGCATCGGCCGGCACGTGTGCGGTGCTCATCGCCTGCACATCCTAGCCAGCTGGGAGGAGTGGTTGATGGCTCGGGTTCTGGTCACCGGGTCGGCTGACGGCCTCGGCCTGATGGCCGGGCGCCTGCTGGCCGGCGGCGGCCACGAGGTGACCCTGCATGCGCGCAATGAGGCCCGGGCGGCCGACGCCCGCGCCGCGCTGCCCGCCGCGGCGCACGTGGTCACCGGCGACCTGGCCATGATCGCCGGCATGCGGCAGGTGGCCGGGCAGGCCAACGAGCTCGGCCGCTACGACGCGGTGATCCACAACGCGGGTGTCGGCTACCGGGAGCCGGCCCGGATCCAGACCCCGGACGGGCTCAGCCACGTGTTCGCCACCAACGTGCTCGCGCCCTACCTGCTGACCGCGCTGATCACGCCGCCCGGCCGGCTCGTCTACCTCAGCTCCGGGATGCACCGGATGGGCAGTCCCGAGGTCGCCGACCTGCAGTGGGTCGGCCGGACGTGGAACGGGACACAGGCGTACGCGGACTCCAAGCTGTTCGTGGTCGTGCTCGCGTTCGCGGTGGCCCGCCGCTGGCCCGGCGTGCTGAGCAACGCGCTGGAACCGGGCTGGGTGGCAACCAGGATGGGCGGCCCGGGTGCCCCCGATGACCTGTCCCGGGCCCCGGTCACCCAGGTGTGGCTGGCCACCAGCGACGACCCGGCCGCGATGGTGACCGGCCGGTACTTCTACCACCAGCGGCCGCGCGCCTTCCACCCGGCCGCGGCCAGCCACTCGGTGCAGGACCACCTGCTGGCCTCGTGCGCCGAGCTCGCCGGGGCGCAGATCCCGGGGAGGAACGCGTGACCAGCCAGGATGCCACCGGGCTCGTGGTAGGCGATGTCACCGTGCGGACGGTGGTGGTGCCGTTCCGGCGGCCGCTGGCCACCCGGGTGGGGTTTTTCGCCCAGTGGCCGCTGCTGCTCATCGACGTGCGCACCGAGCAGGGCATCACCGGCCACGGCTACCTCGCGCCGTACCTGGCCACCGCGGCCAGCGCGATCCGGGCGATCCTGGCTGATCTGGGCGAGCGGCTGCGCGGGCGGCCTGCCGCCCCGGGGGCGGCGGCCGAGGACGCCCGCGCCTGGTTCGCGCTGGCCGGGTACCAGGGCCTGGCGCTGTCGGCGGTGGCCGGGCTGGATATCGCGCTGTGGGACGCGCTGGCCCAGGCGGCCGGGCTGCCACTGGCCCGGCTGCTGGGCGGGACGCTGGACCCGGTGCCCGCGTACAACAGCAACGGGCTGGGGCTGATCCAGCCCGGGGCGGTCGGCGAGGAGGCGCTGGAATTGCTGGCCGAAGGCGGGTTCACCGCGCTGAAGGTGCGGGTCGGCCGGCCGCGGGCCGCCGACGACCTGCGCGCGGTCCGCGCCGTCCGGGAGGCGGTCGGCAGCGATGTCACCCTGGTCGCCGACTACAACCAGGGGCTCGCGCTGGGCGACGCGCTGGCGCGCTGCCGGGCGCTGGACGCGGAGGGCCTGACCTGGATCGAGGAGCCGCTGCGCTACGACGATCTGGACGGCCACGCCCGGCTGGCCCACGACATCGGCACGCCGGTCATGCTGGGCGAGAACTTCTACGGCCCGCGGTCCATGCTGGCCGCGATCCAGGCGCGGGCCTGCGACCTGGTCATGCCGGACCTGATGCGCATCGGCGGGGTGACCGGGTGGCTGCAGGCGGCCGCGCTGGCCGACAGCACCGGCGTGCCGATGTCCTCTCACCTGTACCCCGAGGTCTCCGCGCACCTGCTGCGGGTCACCCCGACCCGGCACTGGCTGGAATGGCAGGACTGGGCCAACCCGGTGCTGGCGCACCCGTTCGAGGTCCACGGGGGCCTGCTGCACCTGCCTGACGTTCCCGGAAACGGCCTGGCCTGGGACGAGGACGCGGTCGCGCGCTATCAGGCCGGCTGATCACCGTATCCGGCCGGCCCAGGCTAGCCGGTGACCCGGCGGCCGGCCGCCGCCCAGGCCCGGGTGTCCCCGGACGGCTCGAACCGGTGCAGCGGCTGGGTGACCCGGAGCAGCGCGCGCATGCCGTCCAGGTCGCCGGGGGCGGCGCCCAGCGCGCGCGCCTGGACCAGGATGTTGCCCAGCGCGGCCGCCTCGGTGGGGCCGGCCACCACGGGCAGCCCGCAGGCGTCCGCGGTCAGCTGCATGAGCAGCTCGTTGCGGGCCCCCCCGCCGACCACGTGCACGGTGTCCACCTGCCGGCCGGACAGCTCCTGCGCCTGATAGATCGCCCGGCGGTAGGCCAGCGCCAGGCTGTCCAGGATGCAGCGCACCACGCCCGGCGGGTCGGGTGGCGCGGGCTGGCCGGTCTGGCGGCACGCCTCGGCGATCCGCCGCGGCATGTCCCCCGGGGGGAGGAACACCGGGTCATCCGGGTCGATCACGGCCCGGTGGGCCGGGGCCCGCGCGGCCGCGGCCAGCAGGCGGGCCAGGTCGGCGGGCTGGCCCGCGTCGGCCCAGGCGCGGACCGATTCCTGCAGCAGCCACAGGCCCATCACGTTGCGGAGGTAGCGGATGGTGCCGTCGATCCCGGCCTCGTTGGTGAAGCTGGCCAGCCGGCTCGCCTCGGTGAGCACCGGATGGTCCAGTTCCACGCCGACCAGCGACCAGGTCCCGCACGAGATGTACCCGAAGCCGCGGCCCTGGGCGGGCACCGCGGCCACGGCGGACGCGGTGTCGTGCGAGCCGACCGCGATCACCGGCAGCGGGGCGCGCAGCCCGGCCAGCCCGGGCTGGCCGGCGATCTCCGGCCGCAGCGGCCCGATCGTGGTCCCGGGCGCGCGCAGCGGCGGGAACAGCCGGCCGGGCAGGCCGGCCGCGGCGATCACCCCGGTGGCCCAGCCCTGCTGGCGTGCGTCGTAGAGCTGGGTGGTGGACGCGTTGGTGATCTCCGCGCCCACCTCGCCAGTCAGCCAGTAGGCGAGCAGGTCGGGGATGAGCAGCAGGGTCGCGGCGGCGGCCAGCTGCGGCGTGCCCGCCGCCGCGGCCAGCTGGTAGATCGTGTTGAACGGCAGCTGCGCCGTTCCGGTGGTGGCGTACAGCTCGGCCGCCGGGATGCGGGCCAGCACCCGCTCGGCCACCCCGTCGGTGCGGGCATCCCGGTAGTGCACCGGGTTGCCGAGCAGCGCCCCGGTGGCATCGAGCAGCCCGTAGTCCACCCCCCACGAGTCGATCCCCAGGCTGGCCACGTCGAAGCCGCGGGCCGCGGCGCGCAGCCCGTCCAGCATCCCGCGGTGCAGCCGCAGGATGTCCCAGTGCAGCGTGCCCGCCGCGGTGACCGGCACGTTCCGGAAACGGTGTGCCTCGTCCAGCGCCAGCTGGCCGGGCCCGACCCGGCCGACCATCACCCGGCCGCCGGACGCCCCGAGGTCGACCGCGGCTACCGCTGTGTCGGTCATGGCAGCGGCCTCAGCGCAGGAACGCGGCCGCGACCCCCGCGTCCACCGGGACGTGCAGCCCGGTGGTCAGGGCCAGGTCGCCGCCGGTCAGCGCGACCACCGCGGCGGCCACGTGCTCGGGCGTTACCTCCCGCTTGAGCAGGGTGCGCTGGGCGTAGAACGCGCCAAGTTCCTCCTCGGGCACGCCGTACACGGCGGCCCGCTGCGCGCCCCAGCCGCCCGCGAAGATGCCGGACCCCCGGACCACGCCATCCGGGTTGATCCCGTTCACCCGGATGCCGGCCTCGCCGAGCTCGGCGGCGAGCAGCCGGACCTGGTGGGCCTGATCGGCCTTGGCCGCCCCGTAGGCGATGTTGTCCGGCCCGGCGAACACCGAGTTCTTGCTGCAGATGTAGATGATGTCGCCACCCAGGCCCTGGGCCTGCATCAGCCGCGCCGCCTCCCGGGCGACCAGGAACGAGCCGCGGGCCATCACGCCGTGCTGGATATCCCAGTCGTCCAGGCTGGTGTCCAGCAGCGGCCGGGAGATGGACAGCCCGGCGTTGCTGACCACCAGGTCCACCCCGCCGAAGGCCAGCGCCGCCTGCCGGTAGGCGGCGGCCACGCTGTGCTCGTCGGTCACGTCCGAGGTGACCGCGATGGCCGCGTCGGCGGAGCGCAGCCGGCCCGCGCCGATCTCGGCCGCGACCTGCTGCGCGGCGGCGCCGTCCCGGTCCGAGACCACCACGCACGCGCCCTCGGCGGCCAGCCGCCGCGCGGTGGCCCGGCCGATGCCGGAGCCGCCCCCGGTGACCAGCGCGACCCGGGTGGCCAGCGGCTTCGGCCGGGGCCGCCGGCGCAGCTTGGCCTCTTCCAGTGCCCAGTACTCGATGCGGAACTTCTCACTCTCCGGGATGGGGGAGTAGCTGGACACCGCTTCCGCGCCGCGCATCACGTTGATGGCGTTGACGTAGAACTCCCCGGCCACCCGGGCGGTCTGCGCGTCCGCGCCGTAGCTGAACATGCCGACCCCGGGCACCAGCACGATGGCCGGGTCGGCGCCGCGCATCGGCGGCGAGCCCGGGTCCGCGTGCCGCTCGTAGTAGGCCCGGTAGTCGTCCCGGTAGTCGGCGTGCAGCTCACGCAGCCGGGCCAGCGACTCGTCCAGGCAGACCGAGGGCGGCAGGTCCAGCACCAGCGGGCGGACCTTGGTCCGCAGGAAGTGATCCGGGCACGAGGTGCCGAGCGCGGCCAGCGCGGGATGCTTTTCCCGGGCCAGGAAGTCCAGCACCTCCGGGCGGTCGGTGAAGTGGCCGATCTGGGCCCTGTCGGTGCTGGCCAGGCCCCGGAGCACCGGCGCGAGGTCAGCCGCCCGGGACCGGCGTTCGGCATCAGGAAGGGGTTCGTAGCCGGCCAGCAGCGGGCCGAACGGCTCGGGTGCGCCGCGGGCGGCCAGGAAGCGCCGCGCGGCGGTGATGATCTCCAGCGAATGCGCCGCGCACTCGTTGCTGGTCGCACCCCACGCGGTGATCCCGTGCCCGCCCAGGACCACCCCGACGGCTTCCGGGTGCTCGCGGGCGATCGCGGCGATGTCCAGGCCGAGCTGGAAGCCGGGCCGGCGCCACGGCACCCACCGCACCCGGTCGCCGAAGCACTCCCGGGTCAGCGCCGCGCCGTCGGCCGCGGTGGCCAGCGCGATGCCGGAGTCGGGGTGCAGGTGATCCACGTGCGGGCTGTCCACCAGGGCGTGCATGGCGGTGTCGATGGACGGGGCGGCGCCACCCGTGCCGTGCAGGCAGTAGCCGAACGCGGCGACCATCTCGTCCTCGCGGTCCACCCCCGGGTACACCCCGGTCAGCGCGCGCAGCCGGTCCAGCCGCAGCACCGCCAGCCCGTCCGCGGTCAGCGTGCCCAGGTCGCCGCCGGACCCCTTGACCCACAGCAGGTCCACCGGGGTGCCGGTCACCGGGTCGGTGGCCCGCCCCTTGGCCGAGGTGTTGCCGCCGGCGTAGTTGGTGTTGCGTGGGTCCGACCCGAGCCGGTTGCTGCGCGCCAGCAGCTCGGTCACGTCGGCTGGTGGCTGCCCGGTCATCTCCTGCTCCCTCATTCGGTGACGGTGCTCACTGCGGTGCTTTCCGGGCGCCAGGGCGCCCCCAACGCACCGCGCTGGCCAAGTGCATCGGGCTAGCCCCAGCTGGCCGGGGTGCCGCCGACGCGGCCGGCGACGATCTTCTCCCCATATCCGGAGCGGTGATACGCGGCGACCGGGTCCGGGTCCAGGCCCATGTCCGCGCGCAGCCGCCCGAGCATCGGCCGGACGTCGGTGCTGTAGGCGTCCATGAACACGGCGTTGGCGCCCAGCACGTCGCCGGCCTGCTGCGCGGCGGCCAGCGCCGCCGTGTCGACGAGCAGCGCCTTGGCCGTGGCTTCCTGGACGTTCAGCACCGAGCGGATCTGCGCCGGGATCTTGGGCTCGATGTTGTGGCACTGGTCGAGCATGAACGCGATCCCGGCCCGGGGGTGCAGCGCGTCCGCGGCCACCACCTCGTGCAGGATGCGGAACAGCTGGAACGGGTCGGCCGCGCCGACCATCAGGTCATCGTCCGCGTAGAACCGGCTGTTGAAGTCGAACCCGCCGAGCCGGCCCGCCCGCAGCAGCAGGGCCACGATGAACTCGATGTTGGTGCCGGGCGCGTGGTGCCCGGTATCCACGACCACCGCCGCCTGCCCGCCCAGCGCCATGCAGTGCAGCAGCGAGGTGCCCCAGTCCGGCACGTCGGTGGTGTAGAAGGACGGCTCGAACAGCTTGTACTCCAGCAGCATCCGCTGCTGGGGGCCGAGCCGCTGGTAGACCTCGGCCAGCGCGCCGGCCAGCCGGTCCTGGCGGGCCCGGATGTCGTCCTGGCCCGGGTAGTTGGTGCCGTCGGCGAACCACAGCTTGAGATCGCGCGACCCGGTGGCGTCCATGATGTCGACGCACTCCAGCAGGTGGGCCACGGCCTTGCGGCGCACCGCCGGGTCCGGGTGGCAGACACTGCCCAGCTTGTAGTCGTCGTCCTGGAACACGTTCGCGTTGACCGTGCCGATCCGCATTCCCTGGCCGGCCGCGTAGGCGGCCAGGGAGGCGTAGTCGTCCACCCGGTCCCATGGGATGTGCACGGCCACGCTGGGCGCCACGCCGGTGAACCGGTGCACCTGCGCCGCGTCATCGATCTTCTCCTGCACCGTGCGGGGCACGCCGGGCTGCGCGAACACCCTGAAGCGGGTCCCGGTGTTGCCGAACGCCCAGGACGGGAGCTCGATCTGCTGCGCCCGCAGGGCGGTCGTCACGGCGGTCAGGTCAGGCATCTCAGGTCATCTCCAGGCAGCAGCTGTGGCGTGGTGGATCCTGGGCCCGGGGACCGCCGGCCCCCGGGCCCAGCCCGGGTCTAGAAGCCCCAGGAGTTGTAGTTGTTGATGTTGGACTTGGTGAACACGAGCGGCGGGCCGAGCAGGATCGTGTGGTCCGCGCCGACCGTGAACTTGCCGAGCTTGCCCGCGGTGAGGGCCTGCCCGGACGCACCGGTGATCTTCTTCGAGGCGAAGTTCACCGCCGCGTAGGCCGCGAGGTAGCCGAGGTTGGCCGGGTTCCACAGCTCGAAGCTCTTGACGGTGCCGTCCAGCACGTACTTCTTCATCGCCACCGGGGTGCCGAGGCCGGTCAGCGCGACCTTGCCCCGGTACTTGGACGTGTCCAGCACCTGGGCCGCGGCCAGGATGCCGACCGTGGTCGGCGAGATGATCCCCTTCAGGTTCGGGTAGTGCTGCAGCAGGCCCTGGGTCACCTGGGTGGCCGTGGTCGGATCGTCGTTGCCATAGACAGTGGAAACCAGCTTCATCTTCGGGTACTTCTTCAGCTCCTGTTTCATGTACCCGATCCAGGTGTTCTGGTTGGTGGCCGAGGCGGCCGCGGACACGATGCCGATCTGCCCGGAGCCATGGAGTTCCTTGGCCAGCAGGTCCACCTCGCTGGCGCCGATCGCCTGGGAGGACGCCTGGTTGATGAACAGGTTCCGGCAGGTCGGGGCGTCGGAGTCATAGGTGACCACGGTGACGCCCTTGGCCATGGCCTGCTTGAGCGTGGGGCACAGCGCGGACGGGTCCGTCGCCGACACGATCAGCGCGTTCGCGCCCTTGGTGATGGCGGCCTGGACCGCGGGCAGCTGCGAGGACGGCGTGGCGGCGGTGCCGCTGGTCTCGCTGCCCGACTCGCCCAGCGTGCCCAGGGCGGCCAGCGCCCCGCCGGTCTTCACGCTGTCGGCCAGGGTGAAGTACGGGTTGCCCAGGTTCTTCGGGATCACGAAGACCTTGAGCCCTTTCTTCAGCGCGGCCGAGGAGGCCGCGGGGGAGGACGATGACGAGGACGAGCCCGAGCCCCCGGTGGAGCTGCAGGCGGCGAGCAGGGCGGACGCGGTGAGGAGCACGAGCGGGCCCCATACCGCGTGTCTGACGGACCGTCTCATATCTGAATCCTTTCATCAAATCTGGGCTGGGATGTGGGGTAGCAGGCGGTGGCCGGCCGCTGGTGCCGCGCGGCCGGGCGGGATGTCCCCCGGGCCGCACCCGGTCATGGCTGGCCGCGTTCAGTCATGGTCAGCTCCGATGGACGAGGACTGGGCGCCGAACCGGCCGCGCACCCACCGGGGCACCGCCGCCCGGCGGAACGACGCGACGTTCGGCGCGAAGACGCTGATCAGCAGCAGCGCCCCGATGACGATGCCGGTCGCCTCCTGATTGAAGTTGGTCAGCAGCAGCGCGTTCTGCAGCGCGGCGAAGGCGATCACGCCGAGCACCACGCCGAGCAGCGAGCCCTTGCCGCCGAAGATGGACACCCCGCCGAGCAGCACCACCGCGACGACGTCCAGCTCCAGGCCGAGGCCGTTGTTCTGCACCGCGGTGGCCAGCCGGAACGTCCACAGCACCCCGGCCATCGCGCAGACCAGGCCGGACACCGCGAACAGCGTGGTCTTGATCCGCTTGACCCGGATCCCGGCGAACAGCGCGGCTTCCGGGCTGGCGCCCATCGCGAAGATGGACCGCCCGGTCGCCGTCGCGTGCAGCACCGTCCCGAAGATGATCGCGAGCACGATGAAGATGGCCACGTTCCACGGGATGTCGGTGCGCGGCACCGCGATCACCCCGATGTTGGTGTAGCTGGCCGGGAAGTTCGAGATGGTGTTCGGCCCGAGCAGGATGAGCGCCACCCCCCGGTACAGCGCCAGGGTGCCGATCGTCACCGCCAGCGAGGGCAGCCCGACCCGGGTGACCAGCAGCCCGTTGATCAGTCCAGCCACGATGCCGACCAGGGCGACCATCACGAAGATGGCCAGCATCGGCCAGTGCCGGCTCCACAGGTAGCCGAGCAGCGCGCTGGAGGCGCCCAGGATCGAGGCCACCGACAGGTCGATCTCGCCGCTGATGATGATCAGCGTCATGGGCAGCGCCATGATGGCTATCTCGCCCGAGGTCACGCCGGTGTTGAAGAAGTTCGTGGGCGTCAGGAACTGCGCCGAGGAGACCGCGCCGAAGATCACGATGGCCACGACGAGCAGCGCCAGGCCGCTTTCCCAGCGCAGCGCGCGCTGCGCGGCCACGCCCAGCCGGTGCCGATCAGGTTCCAACGCCCGCACTCCTTCGTCGCAGCGCGGCCTGCAGCCGCAGGGAGATGACCCGGTCGAGCGTGATGGCCAGCAGCAGCAGGAAGCCGGAGATGGCCTCCAGCCACAGCTGGGAGATGCCGAGCACGTTCAGCGCGGAGTTGATGGATGACAGCAGCAGCGCGCCGATGGCCGCGCCGACCGCGCTGCCGCTGCCGCCGAAGATGGCCACGCCGCCGACCACCACGGCGGAGATGACGGTCAGCTCGTAACCGGTCCCGGCGGTGGAGTCGACCGTCTGGTACTGCGCCGCCCACAGCACGCCGGCCAGCCCGGCGATGCCCCCGCTGGCCGTGAACGCGGCCAGCACCCGCCTGCCGACCGGGAGGCCGGCCAGCCGGGCCGCCTCCGGGTTGGAGCCGATCGCGTACAGCTCCCGGCCAGACCGGAACGACCGCAGGTAGTAGGCGCCCAGCCCGATGACCACGGCGATCACGATGGCCAGGTACGGGACGCCGAGCACCGACGCCCGGGGGATGCTGGTGAACGAGTTGGGCAGGGTCTGCGCGACCACCTCGTTGCCGCCGACGATCAGGATGTCGATGCCCCGGATGATGTACAGCGTGGCCAGCGTGACGACCAGGCTCGGCACCCGGCCGATCGCGACCATCAGCCCGTTGGCGATCCCGCAGGCCAGCCCGATGCCCAGCCCGGCCAGGAAGACGACCGGGACCGGGAGGCCGGGGTGCGGCCCGAACAGGCCGGCCGACACGTAGGCGGACAGCCCGAGCACCGAGCCGATGGACAGGTCCACGTTCCGGCTGACCACGACCATCGTCTCGCCCAGCGCCAGCAGCGCGTACACGGTGGTGTTGATCAGCAGGAACTTGAGGTTCTGCTCGTTCAGGAAGGCCGGCTGGATGGCCGTGGTGACCGCGACGAACACCAGCAGCACGGCGATGATCCCGGATTCCCGGATCCGGAACACCCGCTCGGTGAGCCGGCGCGAGCCGGCCCCCGGCGGCGCGCCGGCCGGCTCCTGGCGCTGGGTCACGGCCGTGGTCATGACGCCTGCTCCTGGTGCTGGCCGGTCGCCGCGGCCATGATCTTCTCCTCCGACGCGTCCGCGTGGCCGAACTCGGCGGTCAGCCGGCCCTCCCGCATGACCAGGATCCGGTCTCCCACGCCGCGCACCTCGGGCAGCTCCGAGGAGATCATCAGGATGGCCATGCCGCCGGCGGCCAGCCGGGCCAGCAGCCGGTGTACTTCGGCCTTGGTCGCGACGTCGATGCCGCGGGTGGGCTCGTCCACGATGAGCAGCGCCGGGCTGCGGCCCAGCCACTTGGCCAGCACCACCTTCTGCTGATTGCCGCCGGACAGCCGGGACACCGGGTCGATCAGCTGGCCGTACTTCAGGTTGAGCCGGACGGCCCAGTCGGTGGCGAACGCCCGCTCGGCCGCGGACCGGATCAGCCCGCCCCGGCGGAGCCGGCCGAGCGACGCGAGCGCCACGTTCTGCTGCACCGACATGTCCATGACCAGGCCCTGCTGTCGGCGGTCCTCGGGGACGAAGCCGATCCCGGCGGCCATGGCCGCGGTCGGCGACGCCCGGCGCAGCTCGCGGCCGCGCATCACCACCCGGCCCGCGTCGTAGCGGTCGATGCCGAACAGCGCCCGGGCCACCTCGCTGCGCCCGGAGCCGACCAGCCCGGCCAGGGCGACGATCTCGCCCGCCCGCACCTCCAGCGAGATGTCGGTGAACACGCCTTCCCGGGTGAGGTGCTCGACCAGCAGCACCCGCTCGCCCGGGGCGCCCCGCTCACCCGCGGTGCGCTCTTCCATCTGCCGGCCCACCATCGCGCGGACCAGGTCATCGGCGGTCAGCCCGGCCAGCTCGCTGGTCAGCACGTGCCGGCCGTCGCGCATCACGGTCACCCGCTGGCAGATCTCGAAGACCTCTTCCAGCCGGTGCGAGATGAACAGCACGGCGGCGCCCGCCGCGCGCAGCGTGCGCACCACCTCGAACAGCCGGGCCACCTCGGCCGCGGACAGCGCCGCGGTCGGCTCGTCCATCACGATCACCCGGGCGTCCAGCGACAGCGCCTTGGCGATCTCCACGATCTGCTGGTCGGCGATGGACAGCCCGCGGCTGACCCGGCCCGGGTCGAGCCGCACGCCGAGCCGGGTGAACAGCTGCCCGGTCTCGGTGTGCATCCGGCGCCGGTCGATGCGCCGCCCGGCCACCAGCGGCTGGCGGCCCATGAAGATGTTCTCGGCCACGGACAGGTCGGGGAACAGCGTGGGTTCCTGGTAGATGACCGCGATCCCGGCGTCCTGGGCGCCCGCCGGGCCGTGCAGGGTGACCGGCTGGCCGTCGATCAGCAGCGACCCGCCGTCCGGCTGGTACACCCCGGCCAGCAGCTTCACCATCGTGGACTTGCCCGCGCCGTTCTCCCCGACCAGGGCGTGGGCCTCGCCGCCGGACAGCTCGATCGAGCCGTCCACCACCGCGTGCACCGCGCCGAACGACTTGACCGCGTGCTCCAGGGCCAGCACGGGGGTGGCGGGGGCGGAGGCAGCGGCGGTGGGGGTCGCGGCCGGGCCGGGCGGAGCGGAGGGCTGGTTCCCGTGCGGCCCACGCGCCCCCGGTTCGCGCCCGCCCGGTTCGCGCCCGCCCGGCTCGGGCCCGCCCGGCTCGCGCCCGCCCGGTTCGCGCCCGCCCGGTTCGCGCCCGCCCGGCTCGCGCCCGCCCGGCTCGCGCCCGCCCGGCTCGCGCCCGCCCGGCTCGCGCCCGCCGGGCGCGCTGCCGCCGTCAGCTGTCACGGCCCGGTCTCCCTTCCGTGGGGGACTGTCCGGTAGAGCTCAGGTCGCGTCCAGGTTAGGGTGATGTGCTATAACGTTTCAAGTGATGCCCTGCAGTGTCAGGCGAAGTCACGAACCTGTCAATAGGCCCGGGCGGTGCTGCCCGAATCGTTACCTGGTTGACTCGTTCCAGCACGCCGCACGACACTGAGCGGCACAGGAGGAACCGTGGCCGA
>Ga0335078_10003069_pt1 | contig 24966 bp, 19 predicted proteins | sample Lox_Sample_32_FD_206711 | JGI IMG/M metagenome (GOLD analysis project Ga0335078, IMG submission 206711) | Soil microbial communities from Loxahatchee National Wildlife Refuge, Florida, United States - Lox_Sample_3.2 | ecosystem: Environmental > Terrestrial > Soil > Wetlands | place: USA... | reverse complement strand
CTCAAGCTACTACCTCAGCAGGGACGGTTGAATTCCCGTATTCCCTTTCTTATAGGGGCCGGAAGTTCGGGAGTTCAGACTAGGACGTTGGGACTGTTGCACCGTTGTTCGCCATTTGAGGGATACTCAGCAGTAGGGAAACCATCACACTCAGTCCCAATCACGGGCATTCCTGTATACCCCCTTTTCACGGTGCAACACTGCAACACTCCAGCTTTTCTGGCGGCGGGAGGAAAGTCGATCGAGGAGGCGGTCGCGGGTTGGTATCGGGTTTATGACTTTTTTCACCGCAACTACGGTGAGGTCGAAAGCAATGCTCTACAACTGCCACCGAGCGTGGAGAAAACTGAGTTCCTCTCCCGAGTTCGAGCGGCTTTGGCCATGCACGCTCGGGATGAGGTCGTGAAACTGCAGATGGCTCCAACTCCGATGCCGGAAGGGATCGCAGTCTTCTCGTCCTTGTTCCGAGATCCGAAGCACGGATGTTACGTCTTCGTGTTCTATCAACAGCCGTGACATCCGTCGTAGTCGATAGAGCAAATCCCAACCAAGGGACTGGGGCCTCTATGATCAAGGTACACGACCGCGGCGGTCCTCCTCAATCGTTTGAGGGCCGGCTTGGTGGTTTGCGGCGGTCGCGGCATGCAAGCCGCAGTGAATTTGCTTTCACGGGCAATGAGAACGTAGCTTTCAAAATGGGCACTGCCACCAGCTCACCTACACGAGCCAGACCTGGTCGCCAAAGTGGCGCAAGCTCCTCGGCTCCCTCTGCCGGAGGCCACCCGGCTTCTGGCGCCACAGCGCCACGAGGCAGCAGTTGGAGCAGCTCTTTAGCGCGAAGCCTACGCCGTGAGTGCCGGTTTGGTAGTCGGACCACCGAGCCTGCAGACCTGTTGCGCGATCATTCCTGCGACCGCGCCGCGCTACAATGTTCTCCGATGCCTACAACTCCGGCCGTTTTGGAACCGGATCTTCAGGAGGCGGAGGATACGAATCCTTCGGGTCCCCGCATCCGGTGTCCCGTGTGCGGATGGACTCCCGCGAAACACCATCTTTGGAGTTGTTCTTGCGGCCACCATTGGAACACCTTCGACACCGGCGGAGTTTGCCCAGCGTGTATGCACCAATGGACCTCCACACAATGCCCTTCGTGTGGTAAATGGTCGGCGCACTCCGAGTGGTATCAGTGACTGCGCGTGCTGTGACGGGGAAGCGCGCCGCTAGTCACCCACGCACGATTTGATTGTGAATGACAACGGGATTTCCCAACAGCTATCGAGCTTAATGCCCATGTTCCGGCATGCACGTTTCACGGCTTGAGTTCACACTTCGAAACGCGTAAATTAAAGGTGCTCGTTAGAGGCCCTGCTGTGGTTTGCCCTCAGTGCCAACTTGAGAATCCCATCGGGGCAACGCGGTGTGTCAAGTGCAGCACGCCGATTGAAGTAGCCACGCTCTTAGAACCGGTGGAAAACGCGAGGGCGTACGCGACGGCGGAGTCGCCGGTTGCTTCTGAAGACGAGACGGTGTTCGCGCCAATCGAGACCTCCGCTCCTTTAGGAGGCAGTGAAGACACCGTAGCAGGCGACACCGCCTGGTCACAAGTCGTGGAGCCAGCCGCTGCCCGGGCCGGCGCACCGGCACGGATCGGTCCCGGCATGGTGCTGGCCAATCGCTACGAAATCCTGAAAGCCCTGGGCGAGGGCGGCATGGGCGCGGTCTACAAAGCCAGAGACCGTGAACTCGACCGGATGGTGGCGCTGAAGGTGATCCAGCCCGAGCTGGCGCGTCACCCCGAAATCCTGCAGAGGTTTAAGCGCGAGCTGCTCCTGGCGCGGCAGGTAACGCACCGCAACGTCATCCGCATTTTCGACCTGGGCGTCACCGGCAACGTCAAGTTCATCACCATGGAGTACGTTGAGGGACAAGACCTGAAGACGCTCCTGGGCCGCCAGAAAGTCACAATCGAGCAAGCTGTCGACATCATTTCCCAGGTATGCCGGGGCCTGGAAGCGGCGCACGCGGAGAATGTAATTCACCGCGATCTGAAGCCGCAAAACATCATGGTCGACCAGCAGGGCAAGGTGCTAGTGATGGATTTCGGCTTGGCGCATTCCATCGAAGAGCGCAGCATGACACAAGCAGGCGCACTCATGGGTACGCCTGATTATATGTCGCCGGAGCAGGCCAAGGGAGAGAAGGCCGATGCGCGCAGCGATCTGTTTTCGCTGGGCATCATCTTTTACGAACTACTGACCCGCCAGCAGCCCTTCCATGCCGACACGCTCTTCGGGACTTTGCTGGTACGCACGCAACAGAGTGCCAAGCGGGTCCGTGAAATCGATCCGCAGATACCGCAAGTAGTGAGCGACATCGTCGCAAAATGCCTGGCCACCGATGCTGCCGAGCGCTATAAGAGCGCCACCGAGCTGCTGCAGGACCTTGAGGCGTGGCAGAGTGGCGTCAAGGGCCAGACCATCAGGGTGCCCAAGGCCCCGCGGTTCCGGATGGTAGGGCCGTCGACAACCTGGAAATGGATTACGCTCAGCATTGCTGGAGTCGTGGTTCTGCTGTCCCCGGTTGCATGGTGGCTGGCGCGATCGTCGGGCAAACCCGCGCCCCCGGCGCTCTCGTTGGCGATTGTGCCTTTCCGCAACGCATCAGGAGACCCGTCTCTTGACTGGGTGGGAGCGAGCATCGCTGAGATGCTGAGTACGGACGTGGGCCAGTCAGCCTCCTTGCGGACCGTATCCTCTGATCGTGTCTCTCAAATCCTGCACGATCTCAGGTTGACGCCGGGGTCGACTCTGGATTCCCCCACTCTACGCCGCGTGGCCGAATTCAGCAATGCGCAAACATTGGTATGGGGGCAGTATGCCAAATTCGGTGACCAGATCCGCATTGATGCCACACTCCAGGACCTGAAGCAGGACCGTACGACGGCTTTGAAGGCGGAAGCACCAAATGCGAACGGGATACCGAGTGCCGTGGACCAGCTAGCGCAAGCGATCCGGCAGAATCTGTCCCTGCCGGCCTCAGCGGTTAAGGAACTGCAAGCACAAGCCTTCAAACCATCCTCTCGGTCGATCGAAGCGCTTCGCGATTACAACGAGGGATTGCAGCTTGAGCGCCAATCGAAGCATTTTGAGGCCCGGAAAAAGTTCGATGCTGCGACCAAAGAAGATCCGGAATTTGCGCTGGCTTACGCCAAATTGAGCCAGGTCTACTCAACGCTGGGACAGGACAGCGAAGCCGACGAAGCCGCGCGCAAGGCCCTCGAGATGAGTGAGAACCTTCCAGCCCCTGAGAAGTACCGTATTGCGGCCATGCACGCGTGGATCATGAAGGATTATCCAAGAGCCATCCAGGAATACGAAAAGCTCGCGAAGGCCACGCCGGACGATACCGACGTTCAATCTGCGTTAGGAGAGCTTTACCAGTACACCGGGGCGTACGACAAGGCAGGGCAGCATTTCGGGAAGCTATTGGAACGTGACCCGAAGTCTGTGGACGCCATCTTTGGCATGGGTCGGGTGCAGATGGCGAGCGGTAACCTCTCAGGCAGTTTCGACTACCTGAATCGCGCTCTGAGCCTCTCCATCCAGCTCGAAAATGACGAAGAGAAGGCTCTCATCTTGCACACACTGGGCGCGGCATACCGGATGCTTGGCAAACCCGACGATGCGCTGCGCAACTATCAGGAGTCGTTGACCATCACCCGCCGTCTCGGCGAGAAAGTGAATATCGCTCGAACGCTCGAAGAAACGGCCAATGTCGAGGTGGGTCTGGGGAAGTCGGATGACGCTCTAAAGAACTACCAGGAGGCGCTTAAGCTACGGCGGGAGATAGGCGACAAGAAGGAGGTTGGCGATTCCCTGATCGATCTGGCTAACTTCTACCATGATCGCGGGCAGGATGACCTGGCGATGCCGATGTACAACGAGTCGCTGCAAATCCAGCGCGATCAAGGCGACGAGCGTTCGCAGGCGGTGTGTCTGGGCAACATCGGGAATGTGTATTTTGCGAGAAACGACTACCAGCAGGCTCTTACCTACTACCAGCAGTCCCTTCAGTTGCGGGAAAAATTGAAGGTGCCCGGTGATATCGCCGAGACCCTACACAATCTCGCAGAGACATCCTTGAAGCTGGGCCGATTTGATCAGGCACTTACCCAGTATCTACGTGCACTCGATCTCTACCGGGGCGCGAACAGCAAGCGAGACGTGGCGATCGAGTCTCATAGCACCGCAACGGTTTTTGAGTATCAGGGCCGTTACGGGGCAGCCCTCAACGCCGAGGAGGAAGCCCTGAAGGCCTTTCGGGAACTTCAGGAACGCGGTTTTTGGCTGAGCGATGTCCTGAGCGGTTATGGGCACGCCTTGAGCCTTGTGGGACGCAGCGCCGACGCGCAAAGAATCCTGGACGAAGCGCTTGGTGTGGCTCGCGAAATCAAGAGCGATCCTCTCACCGCTCAGGCACTCAATTATCAAGGAGAGCGTCTCCTCTACAGCGGCGACCTGAAGTCGGCCAGGGCGCAGTACGAGCAGGCCCTGCGCATAGCATCGCACACCTCCGACCGCGACAAAGTCCTGATTACGAAGTTCAATCTGGCAAAGGTCGCGGTGGAGGAAGGCCGCTCGCGCGAAGCCATCTGGGCGCTCAAGGATCTGGCGCAGCAGGCCGAGGCCCAGGGAATGAAGTCCTACTCGATGGAGTGCTCGGTTTACCTGGCGCAAGCAATGATCAATGCGAAAGATTATTCCCAAGCACGACTGGAACTCCAGCGCTCCCTGGACGGAAGCGACAAGCTGGGGCTTCGAATGTTGCTGGCGCGGAGCCACTTCCTGCTTGGCGCAACGCTTCGCCTCTCAGGTAGTGGCGCGGACGCCACCAGCCACTATCACCAGACGGTGCGCCTACTCGATGAAATTCGCAAGGAGCCCGGTGCTGACACGTTATTGGAACGCGCCGACCTGAAATCCATGTACCAGGAATCCACCCGCTGGTCGCAACCCGCCAAGAGCTAGGTACGGGCTCCGCCCTTTTCGGCGGAGCCCGCTCTTCAGGAGACTCCTGAAGGGGCTCTACTTCAGTGAGAACGCCGTGGTAAACGATGCGATCTGGTGAGCATCGTCGAAGGTCGTGGCCACGTACTGGGTTGGGACGCCGCTTACCGCGCCTTGCAGGTTCTTGGTGCTAATGAGGAGGACCCATGCGTTAAGGAGAGGATCGTAAATGGGCCCGGGCTCATCGGTATCTAAATTCACAACCGGCACAGCGTGTGGAGCACCACTCGGGCCGGTGGGGAGATTGTTCAACTGCACCAGCGACAGTCGAGGGACCAAATTCGTCAGGTAGTGGGGACCGAACACGCAACCGAATGGGTTAATGGGTGGTTTCACCGCCACGAAGCTGAAGAGAATGGGGACTCCCTTAACCAACTGCGCGTTTTGGCGAGGAGAGATATACCCGCACGCCTTTGAGCCAGCCGGACCCAACAGCGGCTGTTCAAACACCTCATAGGTTGTGTTGCAAGGCGGCTTCACGCATGACCCCCCCGTTCTGGTTGTGCCATGGATCACGAAGTCGGTGATGTCGGTTTGCCCGTTGTCCAGAACCACCGGGTTAATGCTGGATTGGGTCGAGAATATTGACATGTCCAACTGAGGGAACAACGTCAAGGCGCCGGCGGAACTGAAGAGACTGAGAGAATAGGACTCGCACATGGTGCCATCGGGAGAACTCTTAAAGCAGGGCAGACCGGTGTCGGAATTGCCAGCGGCCGGATCGATCTGCGCGTACTGGAAGGTCGCAGTCACGTCAGCGCTTAGTCCAAAGAGAGTTGCCGTAAACTGATTGCAGTTTGAAGTGCAATCCGGAGGTATCGGGGTGTTGAAGGTGGGGTTTGACATACTGATGGTTTTTGTTGTCACCGTCGGCTGGGGCTGCGCGGCACTGAATCCGCCGTAGGCGCACATGCCCGTGGGCCCGGCGGCAGACGTGGAGAATGGGCCAGCATCGGGGGCGCCGCTCCCATTCCCAAATGAGAAGTGATAGAAGTTGTGGGTTGTAGGGCTACCCGCCCAGAACCCGCTGCCATCGGCATCGAGGGTCAGGACCTCAAAATCGGTTTCACATCCGCCCTCGGTACAGGCGCTATAGGTGCCCATCTGATTGCCGTTGGCATCGAGGAGCAGAATACTCGACGAAGTCGATGCCTGGTCACAACCGTCGCAGCTGAAGCTGAATACGCCGGCGACGAGCATAAACCCGGAGATACCGGACTCCGGGTCCTGCGTCGCTGCCTGGGCTGCAGGGGTCAGGACACGAAGACCGTAGAGCGTCGAGTTGGGGCCTCCCAACGATGTAAAGACGCTCGGGGTGCAGGTTCCGGAACACGAAACCGGGAACGAGTAGATGTTGTTGTCGTGGGCGTTAGTGAAGAATACCGTCAGGACGCTTTCGGGGTCATTGAAAAGGTCGACCCATTTTGGGGGACCGTTCGTCGGCGGGGTCGCGCCTGCCGGGAGAGTCTGCACAAACGTTCCGGTGGGGTCGTACTGGCCGATAAAGCTGCCCTCACCCGCGTTGCCTACATAAAAGTTGCCGGCGCTGTCGAAGGCAATCGAAGTTGGTACGAAGCCAACGGCTGAGGCGACCGTTGTCGTCCGAATCACATATTGTGGGTCGTCGACCGCGTGTCGGAAGACGGCATCGTCACTGACGCTGTGGGTCGTGAACAGGTGATAGGTCGAATCGAAAGCGCAGCCGGCATTGTCGCCGGAGGGCGCATAGGGAGGCGCCGGAGGCGGCGGAGGGGCCGGCACTTGTGAGATCGGTTCGACGAATGTGATTGTTTTGTCGGGATTAATCGTTTTGTCGGGATTAAAGTGCCAGACCTGGTATTGGCCGTTGCCGATCGCCACGAAAATGTCTCCCACCTGGCGATCGGTGGCTTGCAAAGCGATTGCGGCTCCAAACATCAACAGGGTGAACAACATGACCTGGAGCATCCGGGACCAGCCGCGGTCCGCGGTGTGGTTTGCTACTTCTGCTTGGGTTTTCACGATGGACTCCTTCCCTCGTTACGAAAGTTCTGCTGGAGTGAAATGTGCGTGCTTCAGACGAAGCCGTACACGCACGGCAGGTATCCTGTCGCGCAAACTTTAAACCGTCAAACAGGTCTGATTAGGGTGTACTCCCAAACACGGCCAAGCGCAAGGGGGCGAGCCTGTTTTCCTCGGGGGAAGCCTGCAAGTGCCATACGGCACAATCTGCGCTAACGAGCAGGCTAAAACTCGTATCGTGCGCTGAATTGCATAACGCGGGGGCTGGTCAGCAGCCCGGTATATTTGCCGAAGTTCGCCGGGTCGCCCAGCGAGAGGTTCACGGTGCTGACGTCGAAGCGAACCGTGTTGGACACGTTGAACGCTTCGGCCCGAATCTGCAGCGTGTGCGGATGGTCCTTTACGTTGAATAGCGTGAACTTCTTGCCAAGACCCACGTCAATGGTGAAGAAGCCATCGCCCCTGATGCCGTTGCGCTGTCCGCTCTCGCCGGGCAACGTAAAGTCGTATGCCTGGAGCGCGGCCGCCGGGTTCGCGAAGACGTTGGGGCCACCAGTGCCACTGGGAAGCGCCGGCGGAGCGTTCTTGGTGGTTTGCTGTCCGGGTACGGGCCCGATCTGGGTGGCATACGGAGTATTATTCCAGTCAGTGGGCCAGTTGAAGCCGTCGGCCACGCTAACGGGCAGCCCTGAAGACTGGCGCCAGATGGCGCTGAGCTGCCAGCCGCCGATGATGGCGTCCGCGAGCCGGTTCGCGTTCCTCAGGAACTTCTTCTGCCGGCCGAACGGAAGTTCCGCGACCATGAAGGCGCTGAACAGGTGAGTGACATCGTAGTCGGAAACGCCTTTCATCTGGCTGGGGAACCACGCATTCTGGATTTGGCCGTCATAGATCCCCTTAGCCTCGCCAAAGGAACCCAGATCAATCGATTTTGACCAGGTGTAATTGAAGTCAAACTGCAAGGATTCACTGAGGCGCTTTCGAACCGTCCACTGCATGGCGTGATAGTTGCCGATGCCGCGTGAGCGGAGTGCGGTCAGCGAAGCAAACTGGTCGCTGTAAAGGGCGAAGGGCCCGAACTTGCTACACGGGCTGCAACCGGCGGCGTCGATCGCCTGGAGTGCAGAGGACTCGCTGTACACCAGCGGCTGGAAGAAGTTCTGATAGATGGCCTGGGTCGCGGTCAGCCCGCCCCCGGCGTATCCGGGAAACAGATTCTCAAAGAAGGGAACCGGCTCCACCTTCGAAGCATCCAGGCCCGCTCGCGCCGCCTTCGACATGATTTGCGCGGCCTGAAAATAAGTCTGACCGCTGGCCGGATCCTTCAGGTTCGTGGGCATGGCCAGATCGTCGCGAATGAGCGAGTGGCGCGAAAGCCGGCCCACGTAAGATCCCTGAACAAAGAACCCGTGAGCGAATTCCCGGCCGATGGAAAAATTCATGTTGATGGTGTATGGCGACTCAATGTTGGGATCAATCGCGTTGGTGGCGGCGAATGCCGCGGGATAAGTTTGCGGAAAGCCGCCCGGTGGCGCTGCCGGCAGATAGGCGGTGGGCAGGCTGTAAAAACCCGTGAACCGCGGTACTGTGTTCGATGCCGAAAGAGGGCTGTCCGGCGAGAGCGGAGGTGAGAGCTGCGTCGAGAAGCCCAGTGCGGAAGAGTCATAGCTTCGGATCAGCCCTTGGCCGAACAGATCGTAGAAGATGCCTACGCCGGCGCGGAGGGACGTTTTGCCGGGGCCGCCGAACAGCCATCCGCCGAATCCGTCGCTGTATTGAGGCGAGTAAGCTAACGCGAAACGGGGCCCAAAATTCCGCTGCGTATCGTAAAGCCCGCGGCCGCCTGGGGCGCTCTTGAGGTTCACGGAAATCTCCGGGGCGAGCGACTGAGGCTTGCCCTGGGCGGCCAGCCCGCCTCGCTCGTTGAACCAATCGCCCAGGGGAATGTTGCTGAAAGTCTGGGCTCCGTGGGCTTCGTACACCGGCGGAGAGACTGAGAGACGCAAGCCGGCCGTCAGGGTAAGAGCCCGCGTGATCTTCCAGCTGTCCTGCCCGTAAACTTCGTACTCCTGTTGGGCAAAATCACGTCTGATTCCGGCACCTTGCGGCAACACGTTACCGTGAATGTCGTAATTGTATTGCGCGTTCACTTGGGTAACCAGACCAAGCAGATTGGTGAACTGCTCCTTGTAAATATCGTTGTTTTGGGCATCGGGTGCCAGGAACTCGTTGCCGGAAGAGATAAGGTACGAGGAGTTGGTTAGAGCGTAGCTGAAAGAGTGGGTGAAGTCGAGCCGGTTGTTACTGATGAGGCGTATGACGCCCCCGAAGGTTGCGTTGTGGGCGCCTCTGGTCCACGCCAGGTCCTCACTGAGCTGGTGCACCGGGATGATCCCGGTCAGCCCGGCCGAAAGGGAATATAAGCTGGCGATATCGCGGAAGTATGTGTAGGCCGCAGGCAGAACGCCCGTGGTTTCGGTCCCCTGGCGCGTGTATCCGTAATGAAAACTGCTCGTGAGGGACGGCCGCAGCAGCGACGTGTAGCCGAGGGCGTAGCCCTTGCTATTGTCCAGCAAAACGCTTGAAGGGGGCTGGCCGGGAAACTGCGGCAGGCCAATGTTGTAATGGTCATTCTGCAGGTTGCCACGCCAGAAGATCTGGTGCTTGCCGTTTGTATCGATCTGATAATCGATCCTGCCGATGTACGTATTCCAGCGCAAGGGCGTGGGCGCATTAAAGCGGTAGCCGGCTGTGTTAAGTGTATCGCCCTGGGTGAAGTCATTTGGCTGCGGATACTTGTTGAAGATGTCCAGAACGGCCGGATCGGCACCGATGTGAAGGGGGTCAATCGCCTTCACCTGATCGGGCGTGAGTTCTCCAATGCTGCCGTCGTTGCGAAGGTATCGGAAATAGCCCTTGCGGAAGTTGTCAGTGGGTACGACTTGCAGTGCAGTCCCGTCGCTGCGATCGCGGCGGCCTTCGTAGTTGAAGAAATAGAAGAGCCTGTTCTTCCTCACCGGCCCGCCCACCGACGCGCCGAAAACGTTGCGGATCAGCTTCTGGCGCGGCACACCGGACAGGTTATTGAAAAAGCTGTTGGCGCTGGTCGCAGTGTTGCGATTGAACTCATAGAACGCACCGTGCAACTCGTTGGTGCCACCTTTGGTAACCAAGGCAACCTGAGCGCCGGAGCTGCGACCCATCTCGGCGCCGGAGTTGGTGGTGACGGTCCGGAATTCTGCTACCGAATCAAGGGTAACGCGCAAGACGCTAGTGAACGCGAAATGGTCCTGTTGGTCGTTCACGTCGACGCCATCTAGAGTGACGTTCGCCTGGTCCGACTTGCCGCCGTTCACCGCCCCGCTGCGGTAATCCGGGTCCGTTCCAGCGGGCGCCACGCCCAGATAGGTTACGCCCGGCTGCAGCGAGAGTAGTCCGACGACGCTACGTCCCTCAAACGGTAACTGTGTGATCACCCGGCCGCCGATGGCATTGCCGAGCGATGCGTCGACGGTGTTTACCTGCTCGGCCTCCGCCGTCACCGAGACGCTCGCGCTGACTGGACCCAGCTTCTCGAATTGAATCGCAAGTGTTGCCGGGGTGTCGACCAACAGCTCCACGCCGGTCACTGTAACGTCCGAAAATCCCTCCGTCTTGGTGGTAATGATGTAAGTGCCAGGTTGCACCTGCAGCAGCGAGTACCGGCCGCTATCATCGGAAATGGTCAGCCGCTGGGCGCCAGTGGCAACGTTGGTGATTGTGATCGATGCCTGCGGAACAAGCGCTCCGGAAGGATCGGTTATGGTTCCAGTGAGAGAAGTAAGCGACTGGCCGAAAAGACCAACCGCTGAAAACAAGGCAACTGTGGAAGTTGCCCAAGGTGTCCTCTTCATTTAGGGATTCCAACGATCCGAGTACCGGGTGGGTGAACGTCTTGCCGGCGACCACACACACCGGGATGGGTTCATGGTGTGCAGTGCGCGCACGCCGGCGCTCTGCGCCGCACCAGAACAATAGCAGAACTGTGTAGCCGGCAACCAGAAGAAAAACGAGCAACACAACGGGGGCAGGCCACATAAATGCTTCCGACCACCGAGATTTCAGTACCCCCCTGACCTGAAGTATATGCCATTTTAGGAGTGGTGAATCCTTTTTTGTGGGCCGGCTCAGAAAACGGGGAGGAGACGGCGTTTGGCGCGAAAAACGCCAGCATCCTATCGGAACGCCCCGGCTCAAACCGCCGATTGAGCAGACCCCGGAAACAGCTGGTAGGCCGCGGTCGACACCATCGCATAACGGACGTCAGGAGTTTCGCAGTTGCCGACCTGCCGGGAACCCCTCAAGAGAGCGGGATGGGCGTTTTTCGGCCAAGTGGCAAAATCGACGCTGAAAAAATGGTTCTTTTCGCCCTACTGAAATGCTGTCACAATTGAAGGTGTATCTGCGCTAAATCCTGGGCTTCATTGGAATTGAAGATGTCCAGACCGTCCGGGCTGAGGGCATGAACATACCGCGGTTTGCGATCCATTCTGTACCCAACGGCGAAACGAAGCACTCGTGATTTGAGGGAAAACGATGCTCGACCACATTATTCTGACTGTCAGCGATATCGAACGTTCGCTGGCGTTCTACGAGGCGGCCTTGAAGCCGCTTAATATCAAATTCTTCATGCCGTACAAGGGCAAAGACGGTCATCCCGATCTGTGGGGATTTGGTGATGGCAAGAAGGCGTTCTTCTGGATAAAGCAAGGGAAGCCTGATCCAACAGCCATTCACTGGGGCTTCGCCTCGGGCTGGCCTGGCCCATGCTCGGCAGAACGGCAAGAGGTTGGGCCGGCCGGCAACGGGCCGCCGTACACACTGCGGAAATCAGGAAACTGGGCCGTGCCGGCGTCAGCGAGATCGCCCGCCGGCTTGGGGTGGGGCGCAACTTCAGTACGCAGAATCCTGGGCGATTCCTCCCAGAAATAGGTCAGCCCGCCTTCTTTACGCAGGCACTTGTTTGTCAAGTTGGCGGCAACGGGGCTCAGTACCAAGAACGCCCGCCATCCCGGACGGATTGTGCCATACTTCTGATGCGCTGTGGTATGGGAATGCAGTTGCATAGCATTCGGGTTGACCCGCTTGTTTTGCTCGGTGTTGTGCTGCTGGCTTTTGCGGGCTGGCTCATGATACGGAGGAGGAGGTAGCACAAGCTCTCCTCGCAGAAAGCGCCTGGTGCCATACTCGCAAGCAAGCAGGGCGAACGTATGCAGCGGGTGATTCAAGACCCGATTCCATTCCTGATATTGCTCGGCCTAGTCCTGTTGACGGTGTGGGTGTTGAGGTGGTTCCGCAACCGCTGATGGAAACTGCGGGATTCCTGGCTACTCTCGCGGATGCGCAGACCCGATTGGCCCAAGCGCTTACCGAGCATTCCTGCCACGATCGTCTGTCCACAGAACGCCTGCTGACTCACGGGTATTGGCATCTTCGCGATCTTCACATCGCCGGAGGCCGCGTTTAGCACTTCCAGCCGGAAACGATCGTTGGAATACTGAAGATACCTCCCGTCTGAAGACATGCTGCCATATGGGTCCCTAATCTCATCCGAAAATGTCATGCGCCCGGATCGCACATCCCAAACCTGGAACGGAGTGCGGCGATTCTCCGCGGCAATGCGAATCTCCTCCTGTGATGGCGGGCGTCCCTCAAACCAGAAAAAACCCAAGCCCAGGTTTAGATTGTCACCTCGCGCGACAAAAAGATTGACGTCTCTGAGTAATTCAAGATGCTGCACTGGCGTTGCATATCCTTCGAACGTTCTCACTATTGCACCTGTCGCCAAATCTTGAATTCGGACACTTGAATATCGGGGAGCGACGATGACGGCATCATCGCCCTTTAGCAGCTTGAATGGACCGCCGGGATGAGTTACCTCCTGCCCCGTTTCGCGGTTCCACAGCTGCGGTTCACGCCGGATATTTCGATTAGTAGTGAAGGCAGCGTTGGGCGGGAATGATAGGGTCTCCTGGGCTGTGCTGCCAAAAAACGGTTCAGACGACCAAGTTAGAATGTGTCTATTGCCTTCGGAAAAACCCACACGTTCGAGCGATCCGTCGACAAGAAATCTCCGGACAGGGCGCGGCGAGCTTGTTAAGTACAATATTGCTGTCGAGGATGAGTCGCCAATAATTACCCATTTCCCGTCTGGCGAGTAAGCTGCGGAAGTTATTGCGGCTTGGATATGAGGGAAGCTCCGGCGGAGTTCTCCAGATGCAACATCGTATATATGAACTAACTCGTGATCCGCGACCAAAACGCTCTTGCCGTCCGGGGAGAACATCACTGACAAAACAGGGGAGTTATGCTTCCCTAGTTCACTAAGGAATTGACCCGAACTCGTACTCCACAAGCGCGCTGTACAGTCCCTCAGGCGAGCGCTGCCACTACCAGTCACCAAGTATTTAGAGTCTGGTGAAAACGCCGCCGTCCGAATCGAGTCAGTGTGGCCCCTCAATACCGCTATGATCTTGCCTGACATAACGTCCGATAACAGGGGCGCTACCTCCGGCTCTGCCTGATACTCGCGAAGTGCAAACAAAAAGCGGCTATTGGGCGCAAGCATAACCGAGACAGACTCACCCCATAAACCTTGGACATTGGGATACAATGCTTTCCGTTCTATATCCAGTCGTCTGATGAGCCGGCCAGACCTCGAATCGAAAAGATATGAATCATTTCTGCCTCGAACTAAAAGTATCTGTCCTCGCGAAGAAAATGTCAGAGCTTCAATGGATTCAACTATTTCATTCGCCTCACGGTTATCAACGGAGTGTGGATCCGCGGCGTCCAATGACACTTCAGCTTGCCGGTCAGCCTCATCGTGGTCTTCATCGCCGGGAGGATCGATCGCATGAACTTTGAACCGATCTCCTTGGAATTCCGTGGCGAGGACAAAGCGGTCTGTGGGAGTGCCGGGCGCAAAGCGAACAGACGTCACCTGACGAGTCCCCTGCACAAGCTGGCGTTTAACCTCTCGCCAACCACTTCCGTTTCCCTTGCACTCCACAATGTAGCCCTTGGGCCCCGTCGCCTCCGTACAGACCAAATCCGGCCACTTGCGGCCCACGTGGAAGGCGCCCCTTGTCTTCAACTCGACGGCCGACGTGGCGTCGGCAGTTTCCGCAATCGGAAAGAACGTCTCCATGACGTAGCAGGCGACAGCAACGCCGAGGTCGGCCGACAACAGGGTCTTCTGATGGAAGTCTAGGCGCTCAGTGAAGCTGCTGAGCCGCAGCCAGGGATCGGGACCCGGTCGAACAGGATCGAAGACCCAGATGTATCGCCGTTCAGCCCAGGTCGCGCTGAACGCTGCCAAGTTTGGAACTGGAGGAGCCGTGACCTTGCCTAGTGCATGGAGCAAGTTGATTGGCGCAACCCGGAATCGATCTATTTGCTGCAGCGCGGCGATCGGCGACAGTGCAGGCTTGGATTCGGCGTGCGCCTCGGCGGCAAGCGCGGCAACCGCAGCATTGATCTCCTGGACGAGTTCGACTGAGGATTCCATCTCGATCCAAGCTACCTGATAGAGGCTATTTGCCCACTGCTGAAGGGTTGGGGCGGTCGGCATTCAGTCTCCTAGCGACAAGCAGCCAACGTATCAGATTGAATTGAAACGTGAAAACCCACCTGGATATCTAAAACAGTTAAAATTGCATCTTCTGGATTTTACGTTGACTCCGACGACTGTCAATGGCACTCTCAACCTCAAGATGGAAGCGCTTTTCCGAGTCGGAGTTAGGCCAACACGCCGCCCTATCAGATCAAGGCACGTACGGGTGGGGAACCGACGCTCGGCGCCGGAGTCATCTACCCCATTGCGGAATCCGAGATCACGGTCCCGGTTAGTGCTATTCCAGATCACTGGCCACGCGCCTACGGATGGACGTCGGTTGGAACCGCACGGCAGTGATCTGGGGTGCGCGCGATCCGGGCACCGGCGTGACATATCTTTACAGTGAACACTACCAGGGACAGGGTGAGCCGGCGTCCCACGCCCACGCGATTCGCTCTCGTGGCCGCTGGATTCCGGGAGTTATCGATCCGGCCTGCCTGGGTAGCTCCCAGATTGACGGGCGGGCTTTGATGGAGATCTACCGGGATCTCGGGCTGGAGCTTCGACCTGCGGTCAACGCGGTGGAGGCGGGCATCACCGAAGTCTGGCAGCTTCTGGTCTCAGGCCAACTCAAGGTGATGGCGAGTTGCACGAACTGGCTCCGCGAATTTCGCAATTACCACCGAGATGACAAGGGGTCAGGCAAGATCGTCAAACGCAACGATCACTTGATGGACGCAACACGCTACCTGATCGTGAGCGGCCGGCTGGTGATGTGCGTGGAGCCGCGACCTAAACCGTGGTCAGCTCCGCGCCCGTCCTACGGAGGAGAAGGGTGGATGCTTTAGTCGTTGCGTCTGACGGCTGGGCTGATTTCTGTGCAGACAAACCCTGGTCCGAGTTGAACGGCGGTCGGCGAGTGCGAGCGTGTTTGCCTGCCACTTATCGGACGGATAACTATGGAATGCGGTTTCCAGCAACGCGGTTTCACGACGGTCATCTTGGCGCCCTTGTAATAGTGGCGCGTCAGAGTAGCGAGAGCCAATCCTGAAGTAGAGGTGCAGCAGGACATCGCCAGGGAGGGCGATGTGTGACGTTCTGGCGTAAAGGCGATGTCTATTTCAGAGACCCATGTGCCTTAGGTTGGTCGGATTCTCTCGACACCATAACGACAAAGAAGACGTGGCATTTGTCCCAACCGCCGAGCCAGCACACCCGCCAATCATCGATGAGATCGCCGAGTGACACAGGCTTGCAAAGCCGAAGGAACTTTGTTTGAACGTGCATGGCTCGCTTCCACACACATCCATGCCTCGGTTGACGCGGACAGTCAACGTTCCCTTTCGCGAGTCGCCCGAGGCCGCACTGCTACATGCTAATCAGCTCTCGGCCAGCCTTGTCCGGACTGGCCATAGGAGCGCACCTACCGCCCGTTTGCTTTCTCTAGAGCAGTGGCGTATACTTCCAGTAATCCGTCATATTGGATAACGACGGAGGCGGAAGGCGAACGTCTTCGCGCATCGGCCCCTTTCGGGGCCGATTGCGTTTTTAGGGAAGCCACTTGCAGCCCCATCCGCGAATCAGCCCTGCGGAACTTCGCAGGTATTTGCCGTTCCTGAGTATCTCTGCCACCTTCGAGCCGAAAGGCGCAGTCATTGGGACATTCAGATGTTCAGATTGATAGGCTCTGAAACTGGGGTGCGCCAGTAGATCAGCGATCTGCAAGCCCGCGATATTGGTGTCCTTCGCCCTAATCTTCAGTTCTCGGGTCGTCAGAATCCGTTGCGCCCTGCTGGAATCGATCCAATCGGAACCGTGATCGTAAAAATAACGATAGGCTGCGGCCAGTTTTTCATTGTCCGCCTTCTGTCTCGTCTCAACCATCACATCCCCGGTCGATCCTAGATCACTAAGATGCATAACGTATCTTTCGAGCATGACCGTGAGGCAGTAATGATAGGGATGGAACCGCCAAACCTTGTACCTATCAAGGTGTTCTCGTTTGTCGATTATTACTGTAATGACGCGGTATTGCAGATCGGCAAAGAGTCGCAACACCTGGTGGTCAAATCTTGCCTTGATTGCGTCATCGCGCAGCGCCGTAAAGGGATCTTCCTTGCGCCTGAGTTCGCGTCGGTGCAAAGTAATTGCATGGCTACCAAAAACATCCACCTTGACTGCTGATAGTTCTTGGGTCAATGGCCCATTATGATAGTTGAGTTCTACAATTACACCCGTGAGGCTGAGATAGCGCTCATTGTCATTTGATGCAGAGCCAAGATCGGCGTTCCCTACCTCATCGATGAAGATGCGGAACACGGCAACAAAGAAAGTTTATCAGGCTGTGCATCTTTTGGCTCGTCGGGCGAGCATCCGACCTTCAGCAGCCGGTTTCTGCAAGGCTCATGAGTCTCATGGCTGAGCAACGAGCCCATGCGCCCGTTGTCACAACGCCGCCCAACTAGAGCCATTTTACTTCCGCCCCGCCGCGGCCTCCCGAAGAAGCACGACTGGCTTCATTCCAACGAGTATCTCGGTGGTTTGTAGGCCCGAGCTGAACGGGGATAAGTCTGCAACCGAGAGCCCGCCGTCCTTTCGGAGGATCTTGATTAGCGCTTCAGCAAATGGGCGGTCGGTGTCCGAGGGCACCACTCGAATGCCCAATATTGGTTCTGCCGACTCCCAGGTAGCCATCAGCTGTCCGGTTCTGTCCTCGATGTGAATATACGGGGTCAGCGAGGTCTTCAGGACGACAATCAATCGCGCCGCCTCAAGATCATTCGGATAGGAACGTATCCATACCGACATCCCAGAGAATCTGGCGCATTGTCCTCGGATGTTTCGCTGTTGTTCCGGACTGAGATCCCGGTCGGCCACCGCCGCCTGAATTTTCGCTGTCCGTTCATTTGCCTCTGCTGCCCGCTGGTTCGCCGTCGCAATCTCTAGCGCAAAGGAATTTGCCTTCGCTTCTGCGGTACTGGCAATCACTCTAAGGCGGGCAATTTCCGCTTCAGTGGCCGTAAGCGCTTGCCCAGACAGTTCATCGTTTCGTCTGCTATACGGATACGCGCAGATCTCCGCAAAGACGGCGACGGCAAACAATAACAGCGCAATTTCTTCAAATAGTTTTTCGTATTTCTTGTTGAAATGGGCCAACGTGTCGAAGGCGACTAGCCCGGCGAAAAACAGAAGGGCGCCGCCTTCAAGGGCGTTATGTATCTTCCTCACGGCGTCCAGGGAGTTCCATCCTGGCAGGCTCATGGAAGCATTGGCACATGGACATATTATCGTAAAATCAAATCAATTCGCCCGCCAAACCACACATAACGGCATCGGCCTGCCCGCGTGGAGGCGTGCCAAATTACTGTGCAAGGCGCCACCGACGGAACGTGGCGAGTTGTGCGCCGCAAGGACACCTTCCGATAATGCCTTTAGCGCCTAGCGAGTATCACTCGAGGCCCACGGCCTCGGTTCGTCGTCGATCATATCCGGATCTCACCTATCCGCCCAAAGTACGAGTTAATCCTCCTCAAATCCTGAAGAACTATCAAACTTCAGCGTCCGGCAGTTCTCCGTTACCGTTCGGACCACGTTGTCCGGCGCGCCAGTCGGGATCTCGGCTTTAATCTCGACTGTGATTGTAACTTTGGCATCCAGCAGCCCCGTGAGGTGCTGAACTACCGAACTGGCGATCAGGTCCACATCGCGCGAGAGGCGGGTGGCGTCGATCTCAACAGAGCCGTGGAAACGGTGCAGCGCGGGCGGCTTCGTTTGCTTTCCGCCATCTACCATGCCCTTGCCGTTTTCCCCTCTGGGTGCGATGCCTTCGCCGGCGCCGCCTGTCGTGACGGTTGTTGCCGGCGCAGAATCCTTTTCGATTTGGGCTGCAGCGACAGCTGATTTCACCACCACGCTGTCTGCGTTCATCTGGACTGTCGGCCGGCGGCCGGCTTCGACACCACGGTAACGGTCAGCGGTGGCGTCGTAGTAGTCCGCGTACGCGAAAGTATCTTGCGACCAGGTGAGTCGGCTAACCCCATCCTGGATGGCGTCAAGAATTACCTGGGCGTTCTTGACGCGCGGCAGATAGAGGTACTTTGCGAAGTCTTCCACCAACTGCTTCACGCCGACATGGTTGCCGCGCCACAGCGGCACTTGGTCTATTTCGAAACGCAATATCGAGCCAGCCATGCTCGTGACCAGCAGTCCATCGTTCTTCAGCTTCCTCGACGCGCGCTCGGCGAGCCACTCTTGTCCTTGCAGCCGGAACTCCTGCCACTCGACTGCGGGGAAGGGTTGGCCTTGCTCTGGCCGCTTCTGCCCAGCCACGAGCAGCCAGACGTATGTCTCAGGGATTCTCGTCTTCACCGCCTGATCGGAGCTTTGGAGGCGCTGCTCTACTTGGCTGGCTTGAAACGGAGTAAGGTTCAACGGGTCTCTTTCCTTCTCGATTGACTGCCAGGCCAGGTAAGATCGGACCGCTTTGTCCAGGTCTCCACGTGGGGTATTGACGGCTGCCAAGTCGCCGAGCCGGGTTTTATCAGCCGCGAGGAACACCAGCATGTTGCCGCAGTTCCGGCCAGCAGAGCCACGGTTCAGGATCTCAGCAGCGGCTTGCCGTGCCGCGCTGGAATCAGCCTTCGCGCTATGTGGGTAAGTTGGGCTTAGAATAACCAATTTCGCTTCCGGTTCGTCTACCACTTCACCGGCGGTGCCAGGACAGACCTGCACCTTTGAGAAATCGCCACGGTGCTTCGGTTCCTCCATTAGTCGACGCCGAATCTCCTCCGCTACATCTTCGGGGTGATACCGTTCGGCGCGCTCCTCGGCCATCCGGTTCACGCTCGGCTGCGTCGCATACCAGTACCGGCTCCCGTCCACATAGATGTAGGTTGCCTGGTCCGCGAGCTTGCGCAGCGCATCGCCGAACGTACCCGACGTCTCACCGGGTTGGACGCATCCCAACTTAATCTGCCGATCTTCGAGGCCCTTCTTCGTCGCATCCTGAGTCGGCGCGGAACCGAGGTAGAGTGTGCGAGCGACCCGACGAGCGGCGGAATAACGCCCGAGCATTGGATTCTCGCGGTCGATCCTCAAAGGAAGCGAGTTCGGCCCGTCGATGTCTTTTTCGATTATTGGATCCCAGACCGGCGGCAGATAGCGCGTCAGTTCGCTCTGGACTGCGGGCGCATCCACGGGTACGCTCGCCGGCAGAATCATCAGCCCCTTGTCCTCGCGCTCCCAAAGGGTATGGATTACCGACGACATCAGGCGCAGAACGCCACGGGTCCGCTGGAACTTGTCGAGAGTCGACCAATCGTTGTACAGCCGGTCGAACAACTCCGGATGGATGGGGTAAGCGCCCTTCATCCGGCGCTCGTACTCGGCCTTTCCCGCCTCGGACGGGAACTCCTGCGCGAATTTCCGATACTCTTCCGAGAACGCCCGCACAACGGCGTCGCGAGCCGTGAACAGTTCAGGATCAGTGATCGGCTGGAACAGGCGTCGCCGAACGATCTCAAACCCCTCTTCCGCGCTCGCCGGTCGCCACGAAGTCTCGACGCGTTCGATGACGTTCTTTAACCGCTCCAGCGCCGCCTGGCCGCCCTCGCCACCGATCTCATTCTGTGACGAGGGAATGCTGACCACCAGAAGGGTCTTGTCCGCCAGTTTTGCCGACTCGCTCAACGTCTGCGCAAACGTGAAGTGCGCATCGAAATCGCCAGCCGGCAGATCCGACTTGTTGTAGAGTTGGCGCGCATAAGCGACCCACTCGTCAATTAGGATCAGGCACGGGGAGTACTTGTTGAACAGAAGTCGAAGTGAGTCACCCGGGCTGACGGCCTTCTCGTCCGCGCTGCGGACCATCGCGTAGCCCTCTTTGCCACCGAGCTGGTACGCCAGTTCGCCCCACAGAGTTCGGACGACCGTTCCGTCTGGTTTTTTGTGAATGTCGGCCGGTGACAACCGATTGCCCACCAGCTACTGGCGGATATGGTCGGGACCCAGTTGGTCTGGCCGTTTGCCGAAGTAAAGTGCGAACCGCTCGACGGCGCTGATGTAACCGCGTATAGTTTCTGAAGAGAAGTTACGTCGCTGGAGTTCCTCCAGCATGACTTTGCGAAGATGGGTCACAGGGACCTCCTTGTGACCCACAAAATACTCTTCGCTTCAGCCGCGCGTCTCTACCCGCTACGCTACGCGAAGCGTCCGCCGCGCCAGCGGCTTCGTTCTAGTCGCCGACGCGCGGAATGAACCCGGCGCTCCGCGGGCATGGGGAACCGTCGGGCGTTAGACGGCCAAGTGCCACCTACGTTGCACAAGCCGTTCCAGTCGTCGAGCGACCGGGGGCGGAATTCGTGCAAACCTCTGGCGCAACCAGGCTGCACCAGGAGACCTCCTCAAGCTCTACCCAAACGAGTGAAATCGCTTCCAAAACACATGCCACGGCTCACGTGGGCGTCGGCACACAAAAATGTCGGTGCGATCCCCCATGGCGATGTTCTCGATGCCGAAGGGAATGGTGACGTGGCCGGCCAGCTCGCACGACTCGAAAACGGTTTCCAGGTCACGGCTAAGAAAACCCGCCGCAACGACGGTTTTGGGCGAAGAATTGCCATACCCGCGCAGCCAGTGCGAATTCGAGCCGCTAATTACTTCCGGCAGACCTCGACCGCGACCGTAAAGATTGATGGCGGCGGCCTCACCGGCATCACCGGCCAGAATGATCACCGGGGCGCTGTCAGGCGGGAGCGTATCGCGAACGTGGACCACAGCGCTGGCCATCTCGGGCCAGCCGAACTCCTCGTTGAAATTACCGTTTGCCGCGTCGGCGATCCTCCACCAGCGTGACCCCGGCGGCGCAAGAGGCAGAATCAGGAGAACGACCGCAATCCCGCCAATCACCAGGCTGGTCCGAACCACCCGGCGCACCTTGGCGGCGGCGGCCGGGGACAAAGCTTCCGACCATCGCTCGCCCCAAACGGCACCCGCGGCGAGCAACATCGGGTACGCCGGCGAGAGATAGTACGGCTTGCCTTTGGCGATGAGAAAGAGCGCCAGGGGGATCAAGTACATCCAGCCGATCATGCGGTAACTCTTTCCCTCCGGGCTTACGAACAGGAAATACAACCCGGCGATCCAGAGCGGCACGGTGACAGGGTTTGTTACCGACCAGACCTGCGCGGGCAGGAAGCCATTCGTGGCGCCCATCCCGACATCGCGCGCATGAATAAACTTCAAAAACTCCAGCGTGATGAAATGGTGCCGGACCTGCCAGATGAGATTGGGAAGGAAGATGAGGATGGCAGCGGCGGCACCGTACCATAGCCATCTGTTGAGCAGCCATTGAGGTTTCGTCAGCACGATGCCGCTAGCGATGCCTGCCAGGAAGAACGCCATTGTGAACTTGGTCATCATGCCGAGGCCGACGGCAGCCCCCAACCCCAGCAACCAGCGCTGATTGTCGGATTTCAGCAGACGGAAGGTAATCCAGGCGGCCACCACCCACCACAGGTAATCGAAGGAGACATACTGGAACACGCTCCCCAAAAATACCGCCGGCCCGGCGATCGCCGCCGCCCACGCAGCTACAAGCTGGGCCGGTCGTTTGCCGCCGATTTCGCGAGCCATCAACCCGGTCAGTACCATCGCGATCCCCGCAGCGAGGGCGCCGAAGAAGCGCAGGCCTATCATGGAGGGGCCAAACAGCGTGAGCGCCACTCGCGCAATGAAGGGAGTGACCGGCGGGTAGACCACATACCCCCAGCCGAGGAAACGAGCGTCGTCGATGGTCGCAAGTTCGTCGCGGTGAAATCCGTACTGGCCGTTGGTTGCGGTGTGCAGCGCGACTACGGAAACAGCAGACAGAATGAGTATGCCAGTATCGCTGGCGATGATCCGTTGGCTGGTGGCGGACAGCCGCATAAGTATCGAAGTCACTATAACGCTGATCCGAGAACGCTGTATAGTGCCATTCAAGCCGGATGTAATGCAACTTGACGATTTGTCGCTAGCCTTGATCGGAAACGCCGCGGCGCACGATGGCCGGGGCGAAGACGCAAACTCCGAGCCGGGGCGTTTTCGATAAGGAGACTAGAAGGAAGCCGCTGGCGCTTGCGGCGGACGCTGGCTATGGGGATTGGATGTAGTTTTGGTGCTGACCGAGTGGAAGAGGACACAGTGTCTGACGAGGAAGTTGCGGACAGACAGTTCCGAATGGAGTTGCGTGGATACGGGATTGGATCTAACGCATGCGATCGAGTCAGCAGGTAAGGCAGTGGCGGGCTGCGAGGCACACGGATAGGATGGCGTGCTGTGAGCACGGCCTGGAGCCAGCGCTGGCTGTGTGGTCATGACGAATCGAAGTAGCTGCACCATGAGAGTTCCACGGCAGTGAATCTCTGCACGACGATCATCGCCGTGCCGCAATGTGGGCAGTGCCAGGTCGAAGGTTCTTGGTCGGAGTGGGAGGACTGTTCCGGTTGGGAGGTGCCCATCCCCAGCAGCTGTTGGCATAGGGGCAATCGCTCAGCGCGGGAACGGTTGGATAGAAAACCGAAATGACGAATCCGGACAAAGCCTTTTGGCAGGACATGCAGGAAGAATCGGCGCAAGAACTCCGTCGCCGTCAGCGTCATCTTTCGCTGCTTGCCGCCACCGGCATAGTCCTTCCATCGGAAAGTGACGCGCTCGCCATCAAATGCCAGAAGCCTGTGATTGGAAATGGCGACCCGATGCGTATATTGACCGAGATAGCGGAGGACCCGCATGGGGCCGCCGAAAGCAGGTTTGGCGTAAACCACCCAGTCTTGCCTGTGCACTCTTCGTAACAGCTGGTGAAACTGCTTCGGCTTCGCAAGGGCCGAAGCTGGTCCTGCACATCGAAGTCGTTTACGTCGATAGAGCCGTTGCAAGCCGGCGCAGAACTTGCCGCGGAACACGCGGCTGAGGACCTTCACTGGTAGAAAGAACGGATACCGTGGACGAACCCAGCGGCTGAGGTCCGGAGACAACCCGCCGGCCGGAATGGCGCAGTGGACGTGCGGGTGAAGCAGTAGATTCTGCCCCCAGGTGTGCAGAATGCTGATCATGCCGATCTCAGCGCCCAAGTGTTTCGGGTCAGCCGCCACCTCGAGCAGGGTTTGAGCGCTGGCAGTGAACAGCAGATCGTAGAACAAACTGGGGTTGTCCAGTGCCAGGACGTTGAGTTCGTGGGGCACAGTAAACACGACATGGAAGTAGCTGGTGCCCAGCAGTTCGCGCTGCCTTGCCGCCATCCAGCGTTCGCGCAGTTGCGTCTGGCACTTGGGACAGTGCCGGTTACGACAAGTAATGGAGAGCTCCCCATTACCCGCCTTATGGGGAGTGATCTCTTATGGGGAGTGCAGCGGCAAAAGGGCATGCTGCACACGGCCTCACGCCCCTTTGAGTCTCCATTAAGGTTTGCCCTTCAGGAGCGCGAGCAGTTTGTCGGGCGGCCGGAACTTCCCCTTGCGGAGGCTCGGCGGTACGACCTGTGGTCCGCAAAAACTCCGTCCGCGGTTTTCAGCGCAATGTAACATTGTTACATCCTGAGTCCGGTTAGCCCGGTGTCAGGTTTTCTTCTTGAGTGTCGCTGATTTCAAAGGCGTTCAAGCCGGATGGCATTTTGGCTACGGACAGCGCGCGCTTTCGACCGAATCCGCCGGCACCGGCTACAACCTGAATTCCACCGGCACGTACAACTGCGACGTCTGGTCGCTGCACAAGGATGTGGATGATCAGATCCGCTCCAACAGCGACTCGCCGCTCGCACCCGACCGCGACGCCACGATCTTCCTCACCCAGAAGGCCCTGATCCGACGTGAAAATCAGTGGGTCACGAAGTTCTTCGGCACCGGCATCTGGACCAACAACGTCACCGGCCAGGCGACCGCGGACTCTACGCACGTCATCTATTGGGACTCCGGGAACTATCCGAACGGCAGCCCGATCACTGACATTCGGCACGCGAAGACCCAGATGCGGCTGTCGAGCGGTGGCTTCGCGCCCAACATCTTTGTAGTCAGCCGCCCGGTGTTCGACAAGCTCGTGGATCACCCCGACTTCATCGACCGCACCAAGTACGGCCAGACCGCGCCGAATCCGGCTGTGGCCACCCGCCAGATCATGGCCGAGATTCTCGAACTGGAAGAGATCCTGGTCATTGATGCGGTGTACAACCAAGCAGCGGAAGGCGCGACCGAATCCAACGCGTTCATCGGCGGCCTGAGCGCGGCGCTCTTCTACCGCCCGAAGAACGCGGGCTTGATGACTCCAAGC
>Ga0335078_10003068_pt1 | contig 24971 bp, 20 predicted proteins | sample Lox_Sample_32_FD_206711 | JGI IMG/M metagenome (GOLD analysis project Ga0335078, IMG submission 206711) | Soil microbial communities from Loxahatchee National Wildlife Refuge, Florida, United States - Lox_Sample_3.2 | ecosystem: Environmental > Terrestrial > Soil > Wetlands | place: USA... | reverse complement strand
TTCGGCGGCGCCGGCTACATGCTGGAGAGCGACATCGCCCGCTTCTACTGCGACGCGAAGGTACTCGAGATCGGCGAGGGAACCAACGAGATCCAGCACCTGGTGATCGCCCGCGAGCTCGGCTGCTAATGACCGCGGACAACCTCCGGCCTGACCCCGCGGGCTATCTCCCGGTTCAGGCCGACGTCGCCGGACGGCGCGTCGTGATCACCGGTGCAGGTCGCGGCCTCGGCAGCGTGCTTGCCGCCGCCTTCGACGCCGCCGGCGCCAGGCTCGCCCTGGTCGCGCGCTCGAAACCGACCCTGGAGAACCTGGCAGGCCGGCTGACAGGAGATCACCTCGTCTGCGCGGGCGACGTGCGGGACGAGCTGTTCAACGAGTCGGTCGCCGAGCGGATGACCGAGCGGTTCGGCGGCGTGGACGTGTGGATCGCCAACGCGGGGGTGTCACGCGAGGATCCGGACATCACGAAGCTGTCCGCGTCGGCCTGGCGGGATGTCATCGACACCAACCTGACGGGGACGTTCCTCGGCGCGCGCGCCGCCGCGGCCCGGATGGGCGCGGGCGGCCGCATCATCGTGACCGGCTCGGTGCTCGGTGACCGGCCGCACGGCCGCCTCGCCGCCTACTCGGCCTCCAAGGGCGGCGTGCATGCCCTGGTCAGGTCGCTGGCGCAGGAGCTCGGACCGCGGGAGATCACGGCCAACGCCGTGGCGCTCGGCTGGTTCGAGACCGGGCTCGGCGCCTTCTGGCAGCGGGACGAGCACCGCGAGCAGGACATCGCGCGGCACACCGCCCTGCGCCGCTGGGGAACGGACTCCGACCTGCCCGGCGTCTACCTGTTCCTCGCTTCCCCGGCGTCGGCGTACATCACCGGCACCACGATCACCGTTGACGGCGGCTACTCCCTGCTGTGACGCTCGATCCCGTGACGATCGAAGGAGATTGGTCATGTTCAACCTCACCCGGTCCCTCGACAGGAACGCGGACCGGACGCCGCATGAGGACGCGGTCATCTTCCGCGGCACGCGGCTCACCCACCTGCAGCTGCTCGACCGGGTGAACGCGCTCGCCGCGGCCTTCCGCGCGGCCGGCGTCGGCAAGGGCGACATCGTGGCGCTGCTCATCGGCAACCGCCCCGAGTTCCTTGAGAGCGCGCTGGCGGTGAACCGGATCGGCGCGGCGTTCCTCCCGCTCAACGTGCGGCTGGCCGAGCCCGAGCTCGAGTACATCATCAGGCACGCGGGCGCGGTGGCGATCGTGACCGAGCCCGGCTTCGCCGCGCCGGTCGCCGCCATCGGCGCGCGGCTGACCAGCCCGTGGACGGTCGTCATGATCGGGGAGAACGAGGGCGTGGACTCCGTTCTGTACGAGTCGTTCCTCGGGTCGGGTTTGGGCGCCTCCGTTCCTCCTACTGATGTCGGCGAGGCGGACCTGCACCGGCTGATGTACAGCTCGGGGACGACCGCGCACCCCAAGGGGGTGCCGATCACGTACGGCAACTTCTACTGGAAGACGATCGGGCACGTCGCCGAGTTCGGCATCAGCGCGGCGGACCGGACGGCGATGGCCGGGCCGATGTACCACGTCGGTGCGTTCGACCTGCCGGGCATCGGCACCTGGTGGGTCGGCGGCAGCCTGGTGATCCTGCCGCGCTTCGAGGTGCCCGACCTGCTCGCCGCGATCTCGCGGTACCGGCCGACCAACGTGTGGCTGGCCCCGGCCATGGTCAACGCGGTGCTGAATGCGCTGGAGCAGTCGCCCGAGCTTGGCGAGTTGGACACGTCGAGCATCCGCTTCATCACCGGGGGCGGGGAGAAGACGCCGGTCACGCTCATCGAGCGGCTGCTCGCGGCGTTCCCGGGCGCGCGGTTCGCCGACGCGTACGGGCTGACGGAGACCGTGTCGGGTGACACGTTCAACGACCAGGCGCACATCGTGTCCAAGATCGGCTCGGTCGGCAAGCCGGTGGTCAACCTGGACGTGCGGATCGTCGGACCCGATGACGGTGTGGTCGGGCCGGGAGTTGCGGGCGAGATCCTGCTACGCGGGCCCAAGGTGGTGTCCGGTTACTGGAAGAACCCGGAGGCCACGGCGGCCGCGTTCACCTCCGGCGGCTGGTTCCGTACCGGGGACATCGGGCACCTCGACTCCGACGGCTACCTCTATATCGACGACCGCAAGAAGGACATGATCGTGTCCGGCGGCGAGAACGTCGCCTCCTCCGAGGTCGAGCGGGTGCTGTATGAGCATGAGGCGGTCCTCGAGGCGGCGGTGGTCGCCATGCCCGACCCGCGGTGGGGCGAGGTGCCGCGCGCGTTCGTCGTGCCGCGGCCAGGCAAGGACGGCCTCACGGCGGAGGCGCTGATCGCGCACTGCCGCGCGCGGCTTGCGGGCTTCAAGACGCCGAAGGAGATCGTGTTCCTCGACGTGCTGCCGCGAACACCGTCGGGCAAGGTGCTCAAGCGCCAGCTGCGCGAGGTACGCGGCGATGCGGGCCAAAACGATGCGGGCCAAAACGATGCGGGCCAAAACGATGCGGGCCAAAACGATGCGGGAAGGTAAGCGGTTGCCGTCACCGCGCGAGCTGCCGGCGGACCAGCTGCTCGAGGCTTTCGGGCGGATGACCCTGATCCGCGTGTTCGAGGAGCGGGTGTCCGGCCTCTACCGCGACAGCGAGGTCCCCGGCTTCGTGCACCTGTCCATCGGCCAGGAGGCCGCCGCGGTCGGCGCCTGCTTGCCGCTTGCCGCCACCGACGTGATCACGTCCAATCACCGCGGCCACGGCCATTGCCTGGCCAAGGGGCTCGCCCCCGAGCCCATGCTCGCCGAGCTGCTCGCCCGGGTGACAGGTACCAACAGGGGCCTGGGCGGCTCGATGCACATCGCCGACCCCGACCTGGGCATTTTCGGCGCCAACGGGATCGTCGGCGCGGGCGTGCCGATCGCCGCGGGCGCGGCGCTCGCCGCCAAGCTGCGCGGTGGGGCGGGCGTGGTGGTGTCGTTCTTCGGCGACGGCGCGGTAGCGCAGGGCGCGTTCCACGAGGCGGCGAACCTGGCGGCGCTGTGGAGGCTGCCGGTGGTCTTCTTCTGCGAGAACAACGGGTACGCGGAGTTCTCGCCGAGCGCCGACCAGCACCCGGTGCCGCTGGCCAACCGGGCCGCCGCGTACGGGCTCGAGTACGTCGCCGTCGACGGCAACGACGTGGAGGCCGTCGCCGCGGCCATGACCGACGTGGTGGCGCGCATCCGCGACGGCGCCGGGCCCGCGTTCGTGGAGGCCGCCACCTACCGCTGGCACGGCCACTACGAGGGCGATCCGGAAAAGTACCGGTCCAGGGACGAGCTTGCGGAGTGGCAGGCGCACGACCCGCTGGTCGTCACCCGGGCGCGGCTGCTTGAGCGCGGGGTGCCCGCCGGGGTGCTGTATGAGGTCCAAACTCAGGTTCAGGCCCGGATCGACGCCGCGGTCGACGCCGCCAGGCAGGCGCCGCGGCCGGACATGAGCGTGCTCAGCTCGTCGGTGTACGCCGCGCGGACGCCGGTCGCCGAGCCCGCCTGGCGGCCGGACGCCGACGGCGAGGTCTTCCGTACGATGGACGCCGTGCGGCTCGCGCTCGAGGGCGAGCTCGCGGCGAATCCCGAGATGTTCGTGGCCGGCGTCGACGTCGGCAAGGGCGGCAACGTGTTCGCCCTCACCCGTGGCCTGTACGCGAAATGGCCGGACCGGCTGCTTGACACGCCGATCTCGGAGACCGCGGTGATGGGGCTCGCGGTCGGCGGCGCGATGGCGGGCATGACCCCGGTCGTCGAGCTGATGTACCTGGACTTCCTCGGCGTCTGCTTCGACCAGATACTCAACCAGGCCGCCAAGCTGCGCTTCATGACCGGCGGCAAGGCACGCATGGGCCTGGTCATCAGGACGCAGTTCGGCGGCGGCCGGTCCTCAGGCAGCCAGCATTCCCAGTCGCTCGAGGCGCTGCTCGCCCACGTTCCCGGGCTGACGGTGGTCATGCCGTCCACCCCGGCGGACACCTACGGCCTGCTGCGTTCCGCGATCCGCGACCCGAACCCGGTGGTGTTCATCGAGAACCGCCAGCTGTACGGGATGAAGGGCGCCAAGCCGCCGGCCGGCTACCTGGTCCCCCTTGGCAAGGCGAAGATCGTGCGTGAGGGCACCGACCTCACCATGGTGAGCGTCTCGCGGATGGTGCACGAGGCGCTTGCCGCCGCCGAGGCGCTCGCGCCGCGCGGGATCAGCGCCGAGGTGATCGACCTGCGGACGGTGGCACCGCTTGACAAGGAGACGATCCTGGCGTCGCTGGCCAAGACGAGCCGGCTGCTCATCGCGCACGAGGGGGTCACCGACTTCGGCATCGGCGCGGAGATCGCCGCGCTCGCCGCGTACGAGGGATTCTGGACGCTTGACGCGCCGGTGATGCGGGTGGCACCGCCGCCCACGCCGTCGCCCTACGCGCCGAACCTGGAGCGGCAGTGGCTGCCCGACAGGCGGGCCATCGAGCGCGCCGCGGCGGCGCTGGCCCGGGTCTGATCACGTCCTTTATCAGTGGCGCTTTATCCACGTTACCAATACTAGTTTGGAAATTTACCAAACTACCTAATTGTACTGTTCGTCCAATGTTATGGTCACGCTACCACCTGGCTAGCTAGCGGCCGCTGCCTGTCTCATGCGAGGCTCAATGACGACCTTCCGACGTCGCGTCCATTCGCGACCCCTCAGGATTTTCCTGATCGGCATGCTCGCGGTGCCCCTGGTATCCCTCCTCGCGCTGTGGGGCTTCGCTGCGAGCATCACGGTCAGCGCCGCCATCAAGGACCAGGCGTACAACGCGAGCACCCAGACGACTAACGCCGGCGTGTACCAGCTGGTAAGCGAACTGCCACAGGAACGGGCGCAGACCTACGTCTGGCTGCTGAGCGGCCGACGAGCCCCCCAGGCGCCCATGCTCGCCGCGCGGAAGCTGGTCGACCAGGCGGTACCCGCGGCCAGGGCCGCGTTCGTGGCGGTCGAGGGTTCAAGCCCGGTGCTGAGCAACGTGCTCAACCAGGTCGGGCGGATCCCCGCGATCCGCAAGGCCGTCGACGCCGGCACGATGAGCGCGTCGGCCGCGTTCACGGCGTACAGCGACATCGTCGACGCCGAGTTCCGCTACTTCCTCTCGACGGTGCAGGAACGCAGCAGCAGCGCCGCGCTTGACGGCATCTCCATCGGCGCCGTGGACGGGGCGTACGCGCTTGAGATGGCGAGCAGGGAGGCCGGGCTCATCGACGGTACGCTGAGCGACGGCGGCCGCCTGACTCCCGCCATCAGGGAGCTGTTCGCGGGCAGCGCGGCGCAGCGGCACCAACTCCTCGGCGAGACCCAGGCGCTTGTCACCCCGGCGATGTACGCCAAGTACGTCAACGACTCGCCGCCCTACGTCCAGTTCCAGGCCATGGAGACCCAGATACTTGACAGCTCGGGAAACCAGCTCCCGGTGGACGGGAAGACCTGGCTGTCAGTGACCACGGCGTACCTTGAGACGACGTACAAGACCCAGAATCAGAACGCGGCGCCGCTGCAGGCAATGAGCGCGGCGGAGAGCGACCGGCTGCTCACCGAGGCCATCAGCGCCGGCGGCGTCGGCCTGGCCGCGGTGGTGGTATCGGTGTTCCTCCTGGTCTGGTTCGGCCGCAAGGTCACCAGGGACCTCGGCGGATTGAACAGCTCCGTACGCGAAATGGCGGAGGAACGGCTGCCGCGGGTCGTCGACCGGCTCAGGCGGGGCGAGGACGTGGACGTCCACGCGGAATCCCCGCCGCCAGGCGCGAGCTCGATCAGGGAAGTCGCCACGATCGCCGAGTCATTCGCCACGGTGCAGGGGGCCGCGGTCGCGGCGGCGGTCGACCAGGCGCGGCTGCGCAGGGGCGTCAGCCAGGTCTTCCTGAACATCTCCATGCGCAATCAGTCGCTGTTGCACCGGCAGCTGAAGATGCTTGACTCGATGGAGCGGCGCACCAGCGACCCGACCGCGCTCGCCGAGCTCTTCCGCCTCGACCACCTGACCACCCGCATGCGCAGGCACGCGGAGGGCCTCATCATCCTGTCCGGGTCCACTCCTGGCCGGGGGTGGCGCGAGCCCGTGCCCGTCGTCGACGTGCTGCGCGCGGCCGTCGCCGAGGTCGAGGATTACGTGCGGGTCGACGTCACCAGCGAATCGCGCGACCTCGTCGCGGGGAACGCGGTCAACGACATCATTCACCTCATCGCCGAGCTCGTGGAGAACGCGACGGTCTTCTCACCGCCCAACACGCGGATCGAGGTCAGGGCGGACCGTGTCGGCACGGGCCTGGTCGCGGAGATCGACGACCGCGGCCTTGGCCTGAACCCGCAAGAACGCGACGCCATCAACCAGCGCCTGGCCAGCCCACCGGAGTTCGATCCCGCGAACAGCGACCAGCTCGGGCTGTTCATCGTCAGCCGGCTGGCCGCCAGGCACCGCATCATGGTCTCACTCCGCGAGTCGGCTTACGGCGGCACGACGGCGATCATCCGGATGCCGTTCGGCGTGATCATCAGGGACGACGACGGGATGCCGGTCGCCGATGACAGCTGGGTGATCCCCCAGGACATGAGGGCCGGATCCCCGGATCAGGGCGGAACGGGACGGCACCGGCTGCGGACCGCCGCGACGGGCCGCGTGGCCGAGGCCGGCCAGCTCACCGACACGGGCAACATACCTGGCCCGAGATCCGTCCCGCGGGCGCCCTGGGAGATGGACCCCCCGATGCCGGTACCTGAGCCGCTGATGCCTGGCGCGGTGCCGCCCGCGCCCAATGCTGGGCGGCCGGCACCGAACCCGGGACGGCCGGCGGCTAGCGCGGGACGGCCGGCGGCTAGCGCGGATCCGCGGGCGATGCCGCCGGCGGCAATGCCGCCCGGGCCTGCCACGTCGGGGGTCCATCTCGGGATGCCTATCAGGGTTCCCCAGGCCAGCATGGCACCGCAGCTGCGCGACCGCCGCCAGGCGGGACGGGGCGCGCAAGCGCACGAGGAGCCCGCCGCCGACGACCGGGCACCGGAGGCGGTCAGGGACATGATGTCGCTGATGCAGCAGGGCTGGCAGCGTGGACGAGCGGACGACCTCGACGGTCCCGCGGGCGCAGGTCACGGAATCGACTGGTAGGGAGGGACCGGTAATGTCGCAGACCGACGCGACCGGACAGCTTAGCTGGCTGCTTGACAACCTTGTCGAGCAGGTTGAGCACATCGAGCAGGCAATCATCCTGTCTCGCGACGGCCTGGTGGTCGCCGCGTCACGCGGCTTGACGCGCGAGGACAGCGAGCACCTGTCGGCCCTGGCCGCGGGAGTGCAGAGCCTCGCGAGGGGAACCGGGGAGCATTTCCGCGGCGGCCGGGTCCGGCAGACCATCATTGAGATGGAGAACGCGTTCCTCTTCGTCATCGCGGCGGGGCGGGGAACGTGCCTGGCGGTGCTGACGTCGGCCGACCCCAACGTGGGGGTCATCGCCTACGAGATGGCGATGCTCGTGCGCCGGATGGGCAAGTACCTCGCGGCTGAGCCGCGGTTCCGTGTCGATGAGATGAGCCTGGAGTGACCATGCGAGACGGGCACGGGTCATGACCGGCGCGGGTGATGACGAGCACGGGGACCGCTGGTTTGACGAGGAAGCCGGCCCGGTCGTCCGGCCCTACGCGGTGACGAAGGGCCGGACGGCGCCGGACGGCGGAACACAGCTCGGGCTGATCGACGTCGTGGCGGCGACCGGGGAATGGCCGCGGCCGCATTTCCGGCCGGGACCCGAGCACCGCAGGATCATGGAGCTCTGCCGGCGGCCCAAGCCCGTCATCGACCTTGCCTCGGAGACCGACCTGCCCGTCGGTGTGGTCCGCGTGCTGCTCGGCGACCTGATCGACGAGGGACTGCTGCGCGTGCTGCCCGCCCAACGCAAACCCCAGACCGACCAGCGCCTGTTGAGGATGGTGCTCGATGGACTTCAATCGCTCTAATGGCGCTGCCGTCGGCGCAAGCGTGCCGGCCACCGCCAAATTCCTCATCGCCGGGGGCTTCGGCGTGGGGAAGACCACCTTCGTCGGCGCGATCAGCGAGATCAGGCCGCTGCGGACCGAGGAGCCGCTGAGCGACCGCAGCGTGGGCATCGACGATACCCGGGCGGTGAGCGCCAAGACCACCACAACCGTGGCCATGGACTTCGGCCGGATCAGCGTCCACTCGGGGCTTGTGCTTTACCTGTTCGGCACGCCCGGGCAGGAGCGCTTCTGGTTCATGTGGGACGAGCTGGCGTTCGGCGCGCTGGGTGCCGTGGTACTCGCCGACACCCGGCGGGTCGCCGACTGCTTCGCCTCCATCGACTACTTCGAGCGGAACGGCACGCCCTTCGTCATCGCTGTCAACTGCTTCGACGGGGCTCCGCGGTTCCAGCAGGAAGACATCAGGATCGCGCTGAGCCTCGGGCCCGAGGTTCCTGTCCTGCTGTGCGACGCACGGCAGCGGGAATCCGTCAAGCAGGTGCTCGTCAACCTGGTCAAGCACGTCATGGCCGTGACTGGCCCGGCGCTCAGCGGCGGTCTCCGCTAACCGGCCGTCCCGGCCACCACGGGCACCTTTAACCCCACCCGGGAGGAGGGCGCATGGCAGGAATCGGAGAAATCGCACCTTTCCTGCCATCGCCAGTAAGGGTCGACCATGATCGTGAAGGGTTGTTAGTGTTATCACGCTTACAAGTCTTCGCAACACCACAACTCTTCGTGATCATTGGCGGCGCATGGCAGGATTAGAGGGGTTTTCCGCGAACCTGCCACGTCCCGGCCCGTCCGTCCGGTCCCTGCCGCGGAACCGCTGCAGGGACGCTGTGGTCCGGGTGACTCCGTCGCGCTGGTGAGTCAGGCGGTAAGCAGCGGGAGCGGGGCGGGCGGGGCGTGATCCTGCCAGAGGCGGCGGGAGGTTTCCTCCGGGTAGGGGGTGACCGACGGCGGCAGGTCGAAGACACGGGTGAGGCGTTCGCGCGGGTCATAGGCGGGCCAGCCGGGGTCTCCGGCGGTGGCGAACCGGGTCCAGGCGGTGCGGAACTGGGCGGAGACCTCCTCGGCGGCCGGGTACGGCGCGGGGCCGATCAGCCGTGCGGCCAGGCCGTCCGCCAGGTTGCCGAAGACGAGCGGCCCGTCGAGGCCGTGGCAGGCGCCGAGGATGCCGCCGTTGGCGGGGGCGGGCCAGGCCAGCTCGTACAGGTAGGCCGCTCCCCCGCCGGCCGCCTGCGCCTCGGCCAGCTGCTGTGTCGGCATCCAGAACGTCCGGCCGTTCTGCACAAGCTCGTACAGCCGCTCGGCGGACGCGCCGGGAAAGGCGGCGCGATAGGCCCGCTCGCCGTCGGCACCGGGGCCGAGCGCGCGCAGGAATCGGGCGGCGCGGGAGTCGCTGACCTGGCCCAGCCGCCCGCTCATGGCCAGGAACAGCCGGGACTCGTCGCGGGTGTGGCCCGCGATCAGCGCCACGTCGCGGGCGGCGCCCGCCGCCAGCGCCCGCCACGGCGTGACCGGCAGCACCTCGCCGTCGACGACCGGCGCGAACGGGGTGTCGGTCAGCGCTACCAGGCCCCACCGGTCCTGGTACTGGCTCTGCTTGCGGTTCACCGCGTCCCCGGCGGCGACCAGCCGCACCGGGTCCACTGCGGACAGGTCGGCGACGGTCGGCCGCAGGCCGAGCTCGGCCGCGATGGCCGCCGCGATGTCGGCCGCCAGCGGGACCGAGTAGTACATGCCTGGCACGCTCTGCGCGATCGCGCGCCTGAAGAGCCCGGCCGCCAGCGGTGCGGCGAGCAGCGAGGCGACAGAGCCGGCCCCGGCCGACTGGCCGAACACCGTCACCAGGTCCTGGTCGCCGCCGAAGGCGGCGATGTTGTCGCGGACCCACGCCAGCGCGGCCACCTGGTCGAGCAGCCCCCGGTTGCCGGGCGCCCCCTCGATCGGGGCGAAGCCCTCCACGCCGGTCCTGTAGTTGAAGGTGACCACCACCAGGTCGCCCTCGCGGGCCAGGCGCCCGGCGTCGTAGGCGGGGATCTCGGCCGAGCCGACCTTGTAGGCGCCGCCGTAGATCCACACCATGACCGGCCGCCTGGCGGCCGGGTCGGCGGCCGGTGTCCACACGTTCAGCGTCAGCCAGTTGTCGTCCGACGGCGCCGGGGCGGGACCGTAGGTGCTTGACTGCGGAGGCGGCGAGCCGAACGCGGACGCGTCGCGCACCCCGTCCCACGCCGTCACCGGCCGCGGGGCGGCGAACCTGGCCGGGCCGACGGGCGGCTGCGCGAACGGGATGCCGCGGAAGACCGCCAGGCCGCCCTCGTAACGACCGCGGACCCGGCCGGCCGCGGTACGCGCCTCGGGGCCCGCCTGCTCGTGCTGCGTGCTGGTCACCGCGTCTCCTTGTTCCAGTGGGTTTTCGCGAAGCGCCGGACCTCGCCAAGGATCTCCTGGTCTTCCGGTGCCATGCCCATGAACCCGCCGTGCCCGGCGGCCTCGGTGACGTGCAGCTCGGCTGGGACGCCCGCCCGGCGCAGGGCCCGGTGCAGCAGCACGGTGTCGGACAGCAGCATGTCGCGGGTGCCGGTGGTGAGGATGGCGGGCGGGAAGCCCTTGGTGAAGTCGCCGTTCAGCGGTGAGAGGAACGGATGGCTGAGCTCCCGGCCGTCCGCGTAGAGCAGGAACGCCGGCCGGCCGCTGCCGGGGATGAGCGGATCGAGGCCCAGGTTGACCTGGTGGGAGTCGCCTCTCTCTGTGAGGTCCGCCCCCGGCGTCATCAGCACCACGGCGGCCGGCAAAGGCAGGCCCTCGTCGCGGGCGCGCAAGATCAGCGCGGCGGCGAGGTTGCCCCCGGCCGAGGCGCCGCCGACGATGATCCGGTCCGGTGGCCGCTCGTCGAGCAGGGCACGGTAGGCGGCGAGGCAGTCGTCGAGCGCGGCAGGGAAGGGATGATCGGGCGGCATCCGGTAGTCGACCGCCCACACCCGGGCGGCCATGCGGATAGCGGTGCCCGTGGCCATCGTGGCGCACAGCTCGCCGCCGCCCCAGATGAACCCGCCGCCGTGGATGTCCAGGTAGACCCGGTCGTCATCGTCGCCGATGCCATCTGGGGTGATCTCGTAGACCCGGCAGGAGCCCAGGTCCCGCGCTCGCACCGTGACCGGGGCGGCGGCCCGACCCGCCATCATCGCCGCGATCGCGCCGTCATGAGCGGCGATCATCGCCCGCCAGGCCTGCGGGTCGTCCAGGGGCGGGTACTCGGTGCGCTGCACGGGCGTGTTCGCGATCACCGACTGGGCTTCTCTGCTCACCGAGGCGGGCACGGGGATGTCGCGCGCGGGCAGCCGGATGGTGCCCCGTGGTTCAGTAACGGGTGATTCGGTCATGGCCCCTTCCGATCGAGGAGACGACAGCCGTGTCGTCAGCTGGCCGACACGGGGCCGCTTGCCTCGCGGACACGCTCGGGGGCCGGCGCGGCGTGCTCGCCGCCGAGGTAGGCCGAGCTGACCATGTCACCCACGACGTCAGGGGCGCCGTGGTAGGTGATCCGCCCGTTGATGAGCAGCGCGCCGGAGTCGGCCACCTTCAGCACCTCGGCCGCGAACTGCTCCACCACCAGGATGGTCAGGCCCTGCCTGGCGATGCCCGCAAGCACCCCGTACAGTTCCTCCACGATCTTGGGCGCGAGGCCCATCGACAGCTCGTCGGCCAGCAGGATGGACGGGCTCACGGACAGGGCGCGGGCCATCGACAGCATCTGCTGCTCACCGCCGGAGAGCTTGCCCGCCAGCTGGGTACGGCGCTCGGCGAGCCGCGGGAAGTACTGGAAGGACCTCTCCAGGATGTCCGCGTAGCTGGCTCCTGCGAAGCTGCCCATCTTGAGGTTCTCCGCGACGGTGAGGTTCGGGAAGACTCCCCGCCCCTCGGGGATCACGCACAGCCCGCCGCGGACCAGGCGCTCGGTCGAGGTGGCTGCGATCGAGCGCCCGTTGATCGACGCCGTGCCCTTGGTCGGCGCCAGCTGACCGGACAAGACCTTGAGCGCGGTCGACTTGCCCGCGCCGTTCGGCCCGAGCACCGCGCAGACCTGGCCGACCCGGACGGTGAGGCTGATGTCCCGCAGCACGTCGATGCCGCCGTAGCCCGCGGACACGCCGGCGAGCTCGAGCGCGACGGGCCCGTCGGCCTCCGGCCGCGGCTGGGCCGGCCCGGCCGGCTCGGCGACCAGGGCGACCGGACGGACGCCGTCCGCTCCGGCCGCCACGGTGCCAGCCACGGTGCCAGCCACGGTGCCAGCCACGGTGCCAGCCACGGTGCCAGCCACGGTGCCAGCCACGGTGCCAGCCACGGCCGCGGGATGCCCGGCCTCCGCGTCGCCGGTACCGAGATACGCCTCAAGGACCTTCGGATCGTTTTGGACCTCGAGGGGCGTGCCGGTCGCGATCACCTGGCCGGCGTCGAGCACCACGATGTGGTGGCAGAGGTTCATGATGAACCCCATGTCGTGCTCGACCACCAGGATGGCGATGCCGGTGGAGGCGAGCCCGCGCAGCAGGTGCGCGAAGGTCTCGGTCTCCGCCGCGGACAGGCCGGAGGACGGCTCGTCGAGCAGCAGCACCCGCGGCTGGGTGGCCAGCGCACGGGCCACCTCAACCAGCCGGGCGGTGCCGGTCGGCAGCAGCTCCGCCCGGGTGTCCGCCACCGCCCGCAGGCCCAGGTGCCCGATGATCGTCTCGGTGATGACGTCGGGGCGGCCGGCCCCGGTGCGGGCCCACCGCCTGCGGTGCAGGTCCGCCGCCACGCGGATGTTGTCACGCACGGACAGCGACCCGAACACCTCGAGGCGCTGGAAGGTGCGGGCGAGGCCGAGCCTGGCGAACTGGTTCGGCCGGGCGCCGGTCACGTCCTTGCCGTCGACGATGATCCGGCCCGCGTTGGGCTCCTGCATGCCGGTGGCGACGTTGAACAGCGTGGTCTTGCCCGCGCCGTTCGGCCCGATGAGGCCGATGATCTGCCCGTCCTGCAGGTCGAGGCTCACGTTGCTGACGGCGCGCAGGCCGCCGAAGCGGACGCTGATGTCCCGCAGTTCCACCGCGGGCCTGTCGGTGTTGACGCGCGCCGCCGGCGCGGGCAGCCGGGTCCGCTCGCGCTCCTCGGACAGCCCCGTCGTCTCCGCGGCGAGCTGCGCCGCGGGCTGGCCGCGCCTCAGCCGCCTGCGCAGCTTGGCGATGTTCTGGACCTCGTGCTCCCAGATTCCCTCCGGGTTCCTGCCGACGCCGATGCCGACCAGGCCGGGACCGAGGTTGGCGAACCAGGTGAGGAAGGTGTTGTCGGGGAACGCCTGGTTGAACCAGGCGAACTGGACGAGGAAGATGGCGCCGACCACCGTGCCGCCGACCACCGACACGCCGCCCACCACCAGCAAGAGCAGGTACGGCAGGCCCATGGTGAGCTGGAAGTCGGTGGTGCCGACCGAGGTGTAGTAGATGGCGAACAGGCCGCCGGCCAGCCCGGCGATCGCCGCGGAGAACATGAACACGCCAAGCTTGGTCAGCGTGAGGCTCATGCCCAGCATCGAGGCGGCGTCGGGGCTGTCCCGCAGCGCGACCAGCCGCCGCCCGAAGGCGCGCGATTGCACGAGGATCACGATGAGCCCGACGACGCTGAACACGATCGTCGTGAAGATCAGGAACCCGGCGCCCTGCGCGAAGCCGATCCCGAGGAAGCTGAACGGGTTCTCCACCTGCAGGCCGAACACGGAAAGCGGCGGCACCTGCAGGTTGCCGTTGCCGAACACGTGCGGCTGGTCGAAGAACAGGAACTCGGCAAGCCTGGCGAACGCCATCGTCGCCAGGGCCAGGTAGATGCCCTGCAGCCGGATCGCGGGCCCGGCCATGATCATGCCGATGGGCACCGCGAACGCGGCCGCGACGAGCAGGCCGAGCACGTTGCCGTTAAAGCCCCACTCCACGAAGGCGAACGCGCCGCAGCCGACCAGGGTGATCTGCGCCAGGCTGATCTGGTTGGCCCAGCCGGTGAGCGGCACGAACGACAGCATCACGAACGCGGTCAGCACGATGAGGGTGACCTCGCGCAGGTTCGTCCGGTTGAGTGTGGCGGCGCAGACGGCCGCGATCACGATGAGGGCGGCGAAGCCGAGCACCGCGTTGCGGGTGGACGGGATGCGGTCGGCGATCTTCCGCGGCTTGGGCCGCCCCTTGATCCGCGCGTCCTTGACGAAAAGCACCGCGATGAACAGCAGGGCGGCCGGTATGGCCTGCGGCGCCGACGTCCAGCGGCCGGTCCAGCTCAGGAAGCTCTCCTGGAAGGCGATCGTCAGGCCGATGACCAGGCCGCCGACGTACGCCATGGGCAGGCTGCGCAGCCGGGCGATGATGGCCGCCGCGAACGCGTCGACGATGAACAGCGTCAGCGTCCCCGGGTCGAGCGCGCTCAGCTCCTCGGCAAGGAAGATGCCGGCCAGCGCGGCCATGGACGAGCCGAGCGCCCACGCGGTCATGGTGGCCGACGCCGGGCGGGCGCCGTTGAGCACGGTCAGGTCGCGGTTGTCGACGACCGCGCGCATGGTGATGCCGAGCCGCGTGTGGTACAGCAGGAAGCGGAGCAGCAGGCCGACGGCGATGCCGGCGGCGATCGTGATGACACGGTAGTACGGCAGGAACGTGCCGCCGATGTTGAACCCGCTTGTGCCGAAGAACGTGGGGATGACGCGCTGGGTGCTGCTGTTAGGGTTCCATACCGACGCGGCCAGGCCCATGAGGCCGAGCATCAGGCCGATCGTCACCACCAGCTGGGCCACGATCGGGGAGTCGGTGAGGAACCGCATGATCCCGCGTTCGATCAGTATCCCCATGACGGGCGCGGCGACCAGCACCGTCAGCAGGATCCCGACGATCGTGGGCAGCCCGATGTCGACACGGAACTCCCAGTACACGTAGGCGAGGAACATGCCGATGGCGCCCTGCGCGAAGTTGAAGACGCCCGAGGTCGAGTAGGTCACCACCAGGCCCTGCGCGGCGACGCCGTAGATGGAGCCGAGCGCGACCCCGGTGATAAGGAACCCGAGGATCGTGCTGCCCGTGACGGGCAGCCCGCTCCACGACTCCGCGATGATGACGGCAACGATGGCCGCGACCACGACCGCGCCCGCGAGGTTGCGGGTGCGCGCGCGGGAAAGCGCCTGCCGGATATCAGTCATCGATGTCGTCCTTGTCGCAAATTTCCAGTCAAACGGCGCGGCCGCCGCTGTCCAAGGCATTCTTGTCCGGAACCGCCGGGCCGACAACGCTAGAGTTCCGCTCAGCCGAACACTGCGAGCGCGACCGGATCAGCGTGCTGACCGGGCACCGGGTCACGGAGGTGCGGGCCGCGGCACGCCCCCCGTTCCTCTTACTCGTCCGTGCCGTTCTCGACGATGGAGAGCGCCCCGGTCGGGCAGCCGCTGACGGCGGACCTGATCGCCTCTTCCGTGTCGCCCGCGGGGTCGATCACGATCGCGACCGTCTCGTCGTCCTGGTCGAACGTGTTCGGGGCGTACCAGCAGCACTGCCCAGAGCCCATGCACAGGGTCCGGTCGACGCGTATCTCACGGTGCGCGGTGGTGGCCATGTTCTTCAGTCTTTCACGGTGAAGTCGAGGTGCAGGGTGGCGATGCCGTGGAACATGTGGGTGGGCAGGTAGGTGTAGCGCCGCGCGCCCCCGGGGCCGTGCGCCGCTTCGTTGATGCGGATGTCCGTGGTCCGTTCCAGCAGCCGCTCGATCGTGATCCGCGTCTCCGACCGGGCAAGCGGCGCGCCCGGGCAGGTGTGCACGCCGTGGCCGAAGGCGATGTGGCGGCGGACGTTCTCCCGCGTCGGCAGGAACTCGGCCGGGCACTCGAACTGCCGCGGGTCGCGGTTGGCGGCCCCGTTGGACAGGAAGACCTGGGTGCCGGCCGGGATGTGCACCCCGCCGAGCTCGGTGGTCTTGACCGCCAGCCGGTACTCGCCAAGGATGGGGCCCTCGGTGCGCAGCACCTCCTCGACGAACCGGGGAACCAGGTCGCGGTTGGCCCGCAGCTCCGCCTGGGTTTCCGGCTCCTCGGCGATGCGCCGCAGCGCGGTGGCGATCAGCCGCACGGTGGTCTCCTGCCCGGCCGCGAACAGGTTGGACGCGATCCGCGCGACCTCGATCGGCTCGGGGACGCTCCCGTCGGGGAACAGCGCCTGGGCCATGCCGGTCAGCACGTCATTGAGCGGCTGCTCCCGCCGCTGCGCGATCTTCTCGGAGAAGTAGTCGTAGAAGATCTCCAGCGTGTTGTGCCCGTGGGTGGCCGGCTTGTGCTCGGAGCCGGCGGCAGGCCTTGTGCCCGGCATCTGGCCCATGCCGCGGCGGGCCAGCAGCATCGCGTGGTCTTCCCCGGGCACCCCGAGCAGGTCGGCGATGACCAGCAGGGTGTAGGGCTGCGTGTAGTCGGCCATCATCTCGGCGGTGCCGAGGGGCAGGATGTAGTCCAGCTGGCGGTCGGTGAGCCGCCAGATGAACTCCTCGTTCTCCTTCAGCCGCTTGGGCGTGATCAGCCCCATCAGCAGCGCCCGCTGTCCGGTGTGGACGGGCGGGTCGGCGGTGACGATCTGGTCGTTCTGCGGCAGGTACTGGCGGTGGGAGTTGACGAAGTCGGTGATGTCGTCGCCTTCTGGCCGCTCAGGGAGCAGCGACCACGGGTCCGGGCCGGCGATGAGCGTGGCGGAGGAGAACACGTCGGGGCTGCGCAGCACCGAGATCGCTTCCTCGTGCCCGGTCACAAGCACCACCCCGTGGTGCGGCTCCCGGTAGACCGGGCAGTGCGCGGCCAGGTAGTCGAGGTGCCGGTAGGGGTCGGGCGCGAGCGACGGGTCGGTGTAGTCGATGCCGTCGATGTCCAGGTCCACGTCGTTTGCTCCTGATCTGTTCAATGGACGGGGGCGGGTAACGGGTCAGAGCACCCGGGTGTCGACCGACGGCCGGATCACCAGCTGTGAGACGTTCACCCGGCGGGGCAGGCTGACCGCGAAGACGATGGCGGCGGCGACGTCCTCCGGCCGCATCGCGCCGTCCTTCTCCACGTGATCGCGGGTGAACTCGCGGACCTTCTCGTCCTTGATGTGCTCGTGGATCTCGGTGGCGGTCGCGCCAGGCTCGATGATGCACACCCGGATGCCGGCCAGGGTGACCTCCGCCCGCAGCGACTCGTTGAACGCGGTCAGCGCGAACTTGCTTGCCGCGTACGGGCCGAACGTGGCGCCGACCGCGCGGCGGCCGGCGGTGGAGGAGATGTTGACGATATCGCCGCCGTTTTTCTTGAGCGAGGGGATCGCGGCCCGCGCGGTGTACATGGCCGCCCAGAAGTTGAGGTCGAACACGTACCGCCAGTCGGCCAGGTCGGCGTTCTCCACCTTGCCGGTCTGGGTCATGCCGGCCGCGTTGACGAGGACGTCGAGGCCGCCGAAGTGAGCGACCGTATCCTCGACCGCCCGGGCGGCTTCTCGCTCGTCGGTCACATCGGCCGGACGGGCGAGCGCCTTTCCGCCTGCCGCCTCGATCTCGGCGGCCAGGTCGTTGAGGCGTTCGGCCCGGCGGGCGACCAGCGCCACCTGCGCCCCCGCCGCGGCGAGTGCGGCCGCGGCGGCGCGGCCGATCCCCGAGGAGGCGCCGGTGACCAGGGCCGTCTTCCCGGACATGATGCCGCTCATGGCGCTATCCGCGCAGGTGGGACATGTAGTGGCCGGCCCAGTCCATCAGGTTGGCCGGGACGTAGTAGCCGGCCTCGTCGTTGATCTGTGCCCAGTTGGCGGCCACGTCGTCGACGGTCGCGCCGTTCAGGCCAGGGTGCAGGTAGCCATCGGTGACCCCGACGAACAGCCGGGCGAACCGGCCGCCGCCGGCCAGGTAGACCTCGCCGCTGACCGTGCACGACTCGTGGGCCAGGTAGGCGACCATGGGAGCGACGTTGACCGGGTCCATCGCCGGCATCGCCTGGGCCGCCCGTGCCGCCTGGACCTGCTCTTCCTCGGTGCGGCCGGATATCCGGGTCATCGCGTTGGGCGCGATGCAGTTGATGTTGATGTTGGCGTCTTTCCTGCCCACCGTGAGGCTCTTGGCCATGCCGACCATGGACGCCTTGGCGATCGCGTAGCCGATGTTGTCCATCAGGCCGAACATGCCGACCGAGGTGGTGAGGATGGCCCGGCCGTAGTTCTTCTCAAGGAAGTGCGGCCAGGCCGCGTGCAGGGTGTTGAAGGACCCCTGGACGTGCACCTTGTAATGGGCGTCGATGGTCTCGATGGTCGCCTCGGGCAGCGACCCCCACACCATGTTCCCGGCGTTGTTCACCACGATGTCGATGCCGCCGAAGCGTTCCACCGCGGTGTCGATGACCGACGTGCCGCCCTCGACGGTGGACACGTCGGCGTAGCTGGCGGCCGCCGCTCCCCCGGCCGCCTCGATCTGCTTGACCACCTCATCTGCCGGGCCCGCGTCGCCGCCGGTGCCGAGGGTGGATCCGCCGAGGTCGTTCACCACGACCTGCGCGCCGAGCTCAGCGAGCAGCAGCGCGTAGGCGCGGCCGATCCCCCGGCCGGCGCCGGTGACCGCCGCGACGCGCCCGTCGAGCCGCAGTCCGCTCATCACTTTTCTCCTTCGAAGAAGCCCGGGTAGCCGCTGTCGACCGCCTTGGCCATGAACTCGTCTAGCTTCGGCCTGCCGCCCGGGTTCAGCAGGTACGCTCGCGGCTTGCCCGGGGTGTTGGCGCCGTAGTACTGGCCCCGCTTCTGGAACGGCGAGTAGGCCTCGAGCTGCGCGATCATGTCCATCCAGGCCTGCTCGTCGGCCTTCGGCACCTCGATACGGTGCCGCCCGTGCGCGCGGGCGTGGTCGATGAGGCCCTGGACGAAGAGGATCTGCAGCTCGCCGTAGCGTGGGTTGTTGCCCGCCGCGCCGTGCGGGCCGCCGGGGAAGAAGAAGTTCGGGAACCCGTGGGTCATGATGCCGAGGTAGGTGAGCGGCCCGTCGCCCCAGTAGTCGCTGAGCTTTAGACCGCCATCGCCGACGATGCCCATCCGCAGCATGGCGCCGCTGCCGAAGTCGAAGCCGGTCGCCCAGATGATGACGTCGAACTCGCGCAGCCCGTCCGACGTCTCGATGCCGGTCTCTGTGACCTTGACGATCGGCGTCTCGCGGAGCGAGACCAGCTCCACGTTCGGCTTGTTGTACATCTCGTAGTAGCCGGTGACGTACGGCGGGCGCAGGCCGATGTACAGGTGGTCGGTGGGGATCAGCTTCTCCGCGACGGCCGGGTCCTTGACGATCCCGCGGATCTTGCCGGCCATGAAGGCGCACCAGTCGGCGTTGGCTTCCTTGTTGAACACCAGGTCGTCGTAGTTGGCGGCGATCTTCGCGAACCCGGGGCTGTTCCAGACCGACTCGAAGAACTCCCGCCGCTGCTCTGGGGTGTCGTCGGTCCACTTCTTCCCGGCAGGCTTGTGCAGGAAGCCGCCGACCGAGGCGTCGAGTTGGGCCTTGATCGGCGCGAAGTTGGCCTTGAGTTCCGCCCGCTGTCCGGCGTCGATCGGATGGTTGTTGAGCGGCGTGGCCCAGGTGGCGGAGCGCTGGTACATCACCAGCGACTCGACCTCGTCCGCGATCGCCGGGCCGATCTGGACGCCGGTCGAGCCGGTGCCGACCACGGCGACCCGCTTGCCGCGCAGGTCTACCGGCTCCTTCGGCCAGCGCACCGGGTGGTAGGCCGCGCCGCGGAAGTCCTCGCGGCCGGGTATGTCGGGGTACTGCGGCACCGACAGCACGCCGGTAGTGCTTACCAGGTACCTGGAGCGGACCTGGAACCCGTCCTCGGTGCCTGTCGCCCACTCGCTGGCTTCCTCGTCCCAGACGGCCGAGTTGACCTTGCTGCTGTGCCTGATGTGGCGGCGCAGGCCGAACTTGTCCACCACGTGGTTGAGGTACCGCTCGGTCTCCTGCTGCGGCGCGAACTCCTCCGACCAGTCCCACTCCTGCCACAGCTCCGCGGAGAACAGGTACCCGTAGGTGTAGCTCTCCGAGTCGAACCGGCAGCCCGGGTAGCGGTTCCAGTACCAGGTGCCGCCGACGCCCTCGGCTTGTTCGAGCAGCAGCACCGAGTAACCTGCCTGGACGGCACGGTACAGCTGGTTGATGCCCAGGATCCCGGCGCCGACGATGACCACGTCGAACTGCTGGTCCAGGCGCCGCGCTGGCACTGCCAATGGAACCCCCATAGCGACTTGATTGACCGGTCGGTCCACTATCTCGCGTCTGGCGGTAACAGGGCAAGCCCTACCGCAGGCCGGCGCATCGTGAATAATAGTATAATTATGTAACGCTTATAGTGGCAAGCACCGAACCTGGCGTACGATCCCGGGATGGCGTCGCTCGAGCCCTTCCTCATCGACGTCCCCGCGGACGTCCTCACCGACCTCGCGCAGCGGCTGCGGCGGACCCGGTTTCCCAACGAGATCGCGGGCATCGGCTGGCGCCACGGCGTTCCCCTGGGCTACCTCAGGGAGATCGTGCGGTACTGGCTCGACACGTACGACTGGCGGATGCACGAGGCCAGGCTCAACCGCTACCCGCAGTTCATCACCACGGTCGACGGCCAGCGGATCCACTTCCTGCACGTCCGGTCGCGCCATCAGGCGGCGATCCCGCTGTTCCTGACGCACGGCTGGCCGGGTTCTGTGGCCGAGTTCCTCGACGTGATCGATCCGCTCACCGATCCGGATGACCCGGCCGACGCGTTCCACCTGGTGGTGCCGTCCCTGCCCGGCTACGGGTTTTCCGGCCCGACGACGGAGGCGGGCTGGCACCCGCGGCGGATCGCCGCCGCCTTCTGCCAGGTCGCCGACCGGCTCGGGTACCAGCGCTACGGCGCCCAGGGCGGGGACTGGGGCGCGATCGTCTCCTGCAACATGGCCGAACTGCGTCCAGAGTGCGTCCTCGGCCTGCACGTCAACCTGATGAACGTGCCGCCGCCCGCTGGCGAGGCCGCCGCCCCGCCGACCGCGTGGGCACGGCGGGCGGGCGCGGCGGGCGGCGGCTACGAGGCGATACAGGGGACGCGGCCGCAGACCATCGGCTACCTGCTTGACGACTCCCCGGCCGGGCTCGCGGCGTGGCTCATCGAGAAGTTCCACGAGTGGGCTGAGCACCCCGGCGCCCCGCTCGCCCTCACCGCGGACCAGTTGCTGACCAACGTGATGACTTACTGGGTGAACCGCGCTGGCGCGTCCTCGGCCCGGCTGTACTGGGAGCGCCGCCAGGCACCGGAGACCATGGTGCCCGCGCGGCGGGTCACCGTGCCGACCGGGGTGGCCAACTACCCGGGAGAACTGGTCAGGTCACTGCGGCCGCACGCCGAGCGCTATTTCAACGTCGTGCACTGGACCGAGCTTTCCCGTGGCGGGCATTTCCCCGCCATGGAGGTGCCTGATCTCTTCGTCGAAGACGTGCGGGCGTTCTTCCGGTCGCTGCGGTGCTAGCTGTCGCCGTCGGGGCTGGCCGTTGTCTCTGGCGGGAAACCGGGAAGGCCGGGATCGAGCTCAAGCCCGAAGGTCCTGAAGGCCATCGCCAGCAGGTCGTAGCACCCGACGGTGAACACCAGGTCCATCAGCTGCTTGCGGTCGAGATGCTCGGACAGCTGTTTCCATGTCTCGTCGCTGACGTAGCGGTCGGCCGCGATCTCGTCCACCGACCGGAGCAGGGCCGCGTCACGCGGTCCCCATACCGGAGAGTCAGGGCCCGCCATGATCGCGTCGATTTCCTCCTCCGGCAGGCCGATTCTCCCGGCCATGCGAACGTGCTGTGCCCATTCGTACTCGGCGCGCCGCAGCCAGGCGATCCGTATCGTCGCCAGCTCCCGGTCGCGCGCGGACAGGGTGCCGCGGAACACGTGGTTGTTGAACGTGTAGAACGCCTGGGCCAGGTCCGGATGCCAGGCGAAGATGCCCATGATGTGGGAGGCCGGGCGCTCCCGCAGCGGCTCCCCCGGCTTGCGGGTGCTTTGCGGATGCCGCAGGACGACTGCCGCGGCGTCCGCCTCCGCGTCCCAGTCGGCGGTCGGCCTCGGCGGAATCCGCGGCTCGCTCAATGGCGTCCCTTCCTCACGACTGCGGTCAGCAAAATTTTACTGACCGGTTAGCACAAAAAGTATTGACCTCGGCTGACGGCGCAGTCAAGGTGTGGGTGCTGTGACCTCGTTAACCGGAAACGGAGCGCAATGGGAAAGCTTACGGGCAAGGTCGCCGTCGTCACCGGCGCGGGGTCGGGCATGGGCCGGGCCTCCGCGCTGCTGTTCGCGGAGGAAGGCGCCAAGGTCGTGTGCGCCGACTTCAGCGGGCACGAGGAGTCCGCGGCGGCGGAGATCGGCAAGGCCGCGATCGCGGTGCGTGCCGACGTCTCGCAGGCCGCCGACGTGAAGGCCATGTTCGCGGCGGCGACGGATACGTTCGGCCGGCTCGACGTGGTGTTCAACAACGCGGGCTTCAACGCGCCGCACCACCCGCTCGACGAGACCGACGACGACCTGTTCGACCGGCTGGTGGCGGTGAACCTGCGCGGCGTGTTCCTTGGCATCAAGTACGCGATTCCCGCCCTGCGGGCCGCGGGCGGCGGCTCGATCATCAACACCGCGTCGGCCACCGGGCTGGTCGGCCGCAAGGGCATCGCCGCCTACGGCGGCACCAAGGGCGGGGTGGTCTCGCTGACCATGGGGGCGGCGCTCGACTTCGCCGCCGACAACATCCGGGTGAACTGCATCTGCCCCGGCATGATCTACACCGGCAGGGGCGGCGCGCCCGCGGACAATTCCGCCCCGGTGCCTGACAGGAAGATGCCCGTCCCGATGGCCCGCTACGGTTCGCCGCGCGAGATCGCGACCGCCGCCGTCTTCCTCGCCAGCGACGACTCGTCGTACATGACCGGGGTGGCGCTGCCGGTCGACGGCGGCTACGTCGCCGAGTAAGGATTTTCATGGGGCGGCCGACCGTCCGGACAGCGGGCCGGCGGCCCGTCCTCGCTCGCTCGGGGCGGTGACGTGCGGTGACGTGCGGCGCCTACGGGGCGGCGTAGCCGCCGTCGACCACGATCGCCGATCCCGTGGTCCACCGCGACGCGTCGCTGGCCAGGTAGGAATAGGCGCCGACCAGGTCCTCGGCCGCGCCGAGCCCGAGCGGGTGCTTGGCCGCGATGGCGTCGACGGCCTCCGCGGGCAGGTCGGCGTGCATCGCGGATAGGAAGGTGCCCGGGCACACGCAGTTGACACGGATGCCGTCGCGGGCGTACTCGACCGCGGCCACCTTGGCCAGCTGGATGACCCCGGCCTTGGTGACGCAGTAGGGCGAGGAGTGCGACCAGGCGGTGAGGCCAGCCACTGAGGCGGTGAGGATGATCGACCCGGAGCGCTGGGCCCGCATCACCGGGACGGCCGCCCGGATGCCGTTGACCGGGCCGAGCACGTTGACGCGGTAGGCCCGCTCCCAGTCCGCGGTGGCGAGGTTGTGGATCCGGCCGTTGGGCGACAGCACCCCGGCGTTGCTTATCAGCACGTCGAGCCGGCCGAAGCGGTCGGTCGCGTGCCTAACCACGCTTTCGACCGCGGCGAAGTCGCTGACGTCCGCCTGCACGGTGGTCACTTCCCCGGCGCTTTCCGCGAGGCCGTCGCGCGCCTGCCGCAGCGCGTCCTCGCTCAGGTCGCTGAGCACCAGGTCGGTGTCCGGCTCGGCCGCGAGGTGCCGTGACAGGGCGGCGCCTAGCGTCCCGCCTGCCCCGAGAATGGCGATGACCCGCCGCGCGCTTACCATCAGGGTCTTCCCTTCCTTCCCACCGATGAGGCGACACGCGAGCGCCGCCCTGTGCCTGGCAACCCTGGCGGCGTTAGCCGGCCGGCGGGGAGTCGAGGCCGGCCTCGAACGGTTCCCAGCCCTCGGGGTTCTCGATGTCGTTCCAGGAGCGGCGCACCTTCATCAGCAGCCCGATGAGCAGGTGCGCCTCGCGGCCGGTGAGACCGATGTCGCGGAAGAACTCCGAGTTGAGCAGGTTGATCGCCTTGCCGGTCAGCACCCGGCCCGCGGGCGTCATCTCGGCCATGGTGACGCGCCGGTCGGTGGGGTGCGGCGCGCGCTTGATCAGCCCCTGCCTCTCCAGCCGGTCCACCAGGCTGGTGATGCTCGTCTGGTGGATCTGCAGCACCTTGCCGAGATGGCTGAGCGGCAGCGAACCCTCGCGGAAGTACAGCCGGACAAGCAGTTCGTAGCGGGCGAAGGTGAGGTCGATCGGCGCCAGGACCTGGTCGGCCCGCCTGGTCATCATCTGGTGGACGCGCATCAGCGAGGTCACCGCGGTACAGCCGGCGGCGCAGTCCTCCCAGCCCTGGTCGGTCCAGAGGTGGTATGCCTCGAGGATCGGGTCCCGCTCGACGTTCGGAGCCACGCCGGCCTTTCCATGGATAGCTGACTATCGGATCGGAGATCACTCTACCGCGGCTCGCACGGCAGGCCCCGGCCAGCGCGGGCCGCCCGCCGGGTTCACCCCGCGGGCGGGCAGGCACCCCTTGCCGGTCAGACCGTGGCGATCGGGTTCAGCGGGCCGCCCGCGGTGCCTGGCAGCCGCAGCGGCGGCGCGGTCAGCAGGAAGCTGCTGCGGCCGTTGGCGCGCAGCCAGGTGGCCAGCTCCTGGGTGTACCACATCTCGCCGAGCGGTATGCCCAGCTTGAACAGGCACAGGTTGTGCACCGGGATCAGCGTGTGCGGCTCGGGGCTCGGCGCCGGCCAGCCCTCGACCGCGTAGTTGTCCGCGATCAGCGCCGACATCTGCGAGTCGGTGATCCACTTGAGCACCTCGGCGT